>Ga0326727_10002894_pt1 | contig 56661 bp, 40 predicted proteins | sample MB2enrmetagenome_FD_207643 | JGI IMG/M metagenome (GOLD analysis project Ga0326727, IMG submission 207643) | Lab enriched peat soil microbial communities from McLean, Ithaca, NY, United States - MB29MY | ecosystem: Environmental > Terrestrial > Soil > Wetlands > Peat | place: USA: New York... | reverse complement strand
TTTCCCCATTCGGAGATCCCCGGATCAAAGGGTGCTTCCCCCTCCCCGAGGCTTATCGCAGGTAGCCACGTCCTTCATCGCCGTCTAGCGCCAAGGCATCCACCGTACGCCCTTAGTAGCTTGACCATAAAATCTGCTCAACACACCAAAAACAGTTCCCAGTTTTCAGTTTACAGTCCACAGTAAAAACCACTCCAATCCGGTTTTCCTGTTGACTCTCGACTGTCGACTGTTGACTGCCCTTCTCGCAGATTTGCCTTTCTATCTCCGCCCGGATCCAATCCCGAGCGGAGCGCAGCCGCCCGCCTTCAGCCTCCAGCACTCGTTACTTAGAACTGACGACTGATCACTGACGACTGCTACTACTAGGTAGACGCCACACTATTCAGTTTTCAAAGATCGTTGAGTATCCACCGTCGACTCTCGTCGCTGTGGATCTCACTCCAGCCTGGGTGCCAACTCGACTCGCCACCTCAGGTTGCTGGGGTTGATCCTTTCTCGCTTCGGAGAAAACACCAACCTCAGCAACCATAACGATACGCATCGCGCCGCAAAGCGCCTCGCGCATCTTTGCGTTGGCCAGTTCCAATACTCTCAGGTCAGGGGGTTGAAAACAGGCGGGAGGATTCCTTGCGGAGGGCCCACTTGCTTCTCACCCCTATTCAGAAGCCTTTGCCGTACCGACCTCCTTGTGTAACCTACCGAGACGATGAGAAGTTTTAAGGGCAACCTCGAATCACCATCGCGAGGGCGCCTTAACAGTAGCTTCACCTTCGTTCCGACAATCGCTAATGGTACTCCGCCCAAAAAGGAAATGCAAGAGAAATTTTCGCCCCTGCCAAAGAAAATTTATGCGCCCCCAACGCCGCCCGCTCGCGATGGTCAACGGAAACATTGAAGCTGCGCTGCATCGTGGTGGCGCGGATGACGCCCTGGTTGACGCGGGAGGCGAAGCGGGTAAAGGAGTGGCGAGCGTTGGACGCGATTTACTCAGTGGGAGAGTTTCATGGGTGTTCAACCCTCTTCAGCCAGGCTTCCCTCCAGAAGAAGTGGCACGAACGATCGCATCCGATGCCAGCCCCCTTGCAGATCGCGCCATCGAGAAGCACTGTATTCTTCAGGGAACGAATCGCCCCGAAGCTCCCCCCGACGTTTTCCACGCGGATCTTCTCAACGCGCTTCATCACACGCAACCGGCGTCCAAAATACTCACGCATTTCCGGCATAAACTGCAGGCCGCGGTTGCACCAATCGCTGTCGACCGTCTTCAAGATCTCGTCTTCCGCCCTGACCTCTACCCATTCACCTGGTTGAAGATCCAGGTTAGCGTCGGGCACCCCTATTACCGGCTTCGCACTAGCCGGCGGTGCTGTGCGGAAGGGAGCTGGAATACGCCTCATGAGGAAGTCACAGGCTTTGCGAAAAGTCGCCACAACTCCCCTTTGTCTTAGGTGCCATAGAGTTCCACTAGCGAGGGCCAAGATCCAAGGAACGTGCGCACTGGAGCTGAATAGTCCATCGTTCTGGCATGGGTCGCTCTGCATGGCACTCCTCCCCTCTACAAGCTACCGTGGCGCTCTAAGCACCGGGCTTGGAGCCCGTCTGACGGAGGCACAGCTGCTGTTCGCTTCGCTCGATTTCCCAACTCAGACTTCCTTGTCGTGTGTTTCCGTGCGGGCTCCGCTTAGCCGCAACCACCGAAAAACAGGGAGCAATCTGGCCGAGGCAAGTATAAAAAGTCATACTACCCCACCCCCCTGAAGGCTGTCAAAAGGGAAAACCGGAGCGAGTGATTGGCCTGTAATGCGAAGGTCAAATTACAGTAGAATCCATGCGCTATTTAATCCTATAGAGGGGAGACGGTACCATGATTTCCGATCGACTTGGAGTAATCCCGGTACTACTGATTTCCATGGCGGCTCTTTCAGCCCCGTCACACGTCGCGGCCCAAGCCAGGACGCGTCTGGCCATTGTGGGCCTCGATCACGACCACGTTTGGGGACTGCTCAAGATCATTGCCAATGAGCCGGAGGCCGAACTAGTGGCGATCGCCGATCCGCACCCCGAGCTCATCGAGAAAGCCAAGGCAACGGTGCCCGCTGGTGTGAAGTTCTTTTCGGACTACATCCCCATGCTCGATGAGGTAAAGCCCGAGGCAGTAATCGTCACCACCGCCAACCACCGCCATCTGGAAATCCTGCGCGCCTGCGCGAAACGCAAGATCCACTTCTTCACCGAAAAGCCTATGGCTCGAAGCGGCGCCGACGCCCGGCAAATGGACCGTCTGGCTCGCGAAGCAGGCATCAAGTTGATGGTGAATTACGGCAATGCCTGGCCGGAGCCGACGCAGGAAGCCCTCCGGCGGATCGAGGCGGGAGAGATCGGAAACGTACAGAAGATCATCGTGCAATTCGGTCACGAAGGGCCCAAAGAGATAGGCACTTCCAAGTATTTCACGGAATGGCTTTATGATCCCGCGAAGAATGGAGCTGGAGCACTCATGGATTTCGGTTGCTACGGAGCGGATTGGGCGATGGTGCTCAAAGGACGCCCTCAGCGCGTCTATGCAACTTCCCTGAAACTCAAAACGGAGCAGCATAACACGGTGGAAGACGACGCCACGGTGCTCCTCGAGTACCCCGACGCCACGGCCATTCTGATGCCTTCTTGGGATTGGTCATACGGCAAGGGGCAGGCAGAGATCTTCGGTTCCAAAGGCAGCTTCCTGGTGAGGGGTGATGGGCTGCTGTTTCAACCGGCCAAGGATCAAACGAGCGTGCAAAACCCGCAGGGCAAGCCGGTGGAAACCCAACCGGTTCCTCCTGAAAAACGCAACGGCGTGGCCTACTTCCTGTACTGTATCCGGAACAACAAATCTATTGAAGGCCCTGTCTCGGCTACCATCAATGTGGGCGTCAACCAGATCATTGACGCCGCGAAGGAGTCCATCCGAAGCGGGCGGGCGGTGGCGATGCCAGCACGGTAGGGGCGAAAGACCATCTTGGACTCAACTCACACCCACGACAGGATGTGGTGTGTAGGGTTCCTCGAGCGCCGCAACCTCCTCCGGCGTCAGGCGGAGCGAGAGGGCTGCCACAGCCTCCTCGAGGTGGTGCGGTTTGGTGGCGCCGACAATGGGAGCGGTGATAGCCGGTTTGCTGAGCATCCAGGCAAGCGCGAGTTGGGCGCGGGAAACGCCACGCTCTTCCGCCATTTGACCTAAGCGGTCGACGACTTTGCGGTCGACTGCTTCCGACTGCGAATAGAGGATCTTGCCGAATCGGTCGGTCTCGAAGCGCTTGGTCTTTTCCGCTTGCCAGGGACGTGCCAAGCGACCCCGCGCGAGGGGACTCCAGGGGATGACCCCAATACCCTCGGACTGGCAAAGGGGCAACATCTCACGCTCCTCTTCACGATAGAGAAGGTTGTAATGGTTCTGCATCGAAACAAAACGGGTCCAGCCGTGAAGGTCGGCGAGATAGAGCGCTTTGGTGAACTGCCACGCGTACATCGAGGAGGCGCCGATATAACGCACCTTGCCGGATTTCACCACATCGTGCAGCGCCTCGAGTGTTTCTTCTATGGGTGTTTCGTAGTCCCAGCGGTGAATCTGGTACAGGTCCACGTAGTCCGTTTGCAGCCGGCGGAGGCTCTGGTCAAGTTCGTAAAAGATGGCTTTGCGCGCTAGACCTTGTCCGTTGGGTTCGTCGCGCATTACGCCATACACCTTGGTAGCGAGGACGACGGCTTCGCGGCGGGCATTGGCCTTCAAGAACCGACCCAGCACCTCCTCGCTGGCGCCGCTTGAATAAACATTGGCGGTGTCGAAAAAGTTGATCCCAAGATCAAGCGCCTGGCGAAAGAAAGGTTGGCTCTTCTCTTCGTCCAGGGCCCAAGCGTGTCTGCCGCCCTTCAGCTCTCCCGCCGCGGGCGCTCCGTAGGTCATACACCCGAGACAGATACGCGAAACTCGAAGTCCGGTCTTGCCAAGATTGACGTAGTCCATGGCTCCTCCTGGGAAGTTTGGGACCTGCACCGGCGCCAGCCGCCAAACCAACGCCCATCGGCAGAAACTCTCTGCGGCCGAGCGCGTGCGTTCCCATCCCAACCCCGCGTGGATTATGCGTCTGTCCGGCCCCCCAGTCAATGGACACGGCGACATGGGTAGTGGTGTCATTTGGCAGACGTGGGAGCTACACGTCGCAGTCATTCCCGCGAAAGCGGGAATCCACACCACAAACGGTTGGAGATGCGCTGTCTACAGACTGGATTCACGCCCTTCCGCAAGCTCAGGGCAAGCTTTTCGCGGGAATGACTGGCGGTTCGTAAGAGGTGCAACCCCAAATGACACCGCCACCGGCGATCGAAATGGGCTGGTGTGTTATCATTCCCGCTTGCAGCCCTCGCCTTGGACTGCACTACGGGAATGTCTCATGCGCTACTCCAATGTCCCACTTTGACGGGAGGTTAGGATGAAAAACTTGACACGTCGCGATCTGTTGAAGACGAGCCTATTGGCGCCGGCGGTGGCGGCGGCGGCCCAGGAAGCGGTCGCCCACGCAAGGGCTCCGATGGGCGTCAGTGGCGAGGCTGCTGCGGCCGACCCCCTGCCCGCAGGCGCCATTCCGGAGTCTCCAGCGCCCGGCGCTGGACGGGAACGTCTCCTCTTGGATTTCGGCTGGCGCTTCCAATTCGGGCACGCCGATGACCCCGCCAAGGACTTCGGATTCGGGGGCGGAAGGTCCGGCAACTTCCAGAAGACGGGGAATTTCCTCCCTGCCAGCGCTCTGGCGTTCGACGACGGCGCCTGGCGGCGCTTGGACCTGCCTCACGATTGGGCCGTCGAGCTGGAGTTCAAGAACGATCCGGCGCTCTCGAGCAAAGGGTTCTACCCGTTGGGGCGCACTTACCCCGAGACGAGCGTGGGCTGGTATCGCCGCGTCTTCGAACTGCCCGCCACGGATGCCGGCAAGCGGATCACCATCGAATTCGATGGCTCGTACCGTGAAACGATGGTGGTCTTCAACGGCTTCTACATCGGCCGGCACAGCGGCGGGTACGATCCCTTCAGCTTCGATGTCACTGACTTTGCCACTCCGGGTGGCAGGAACGTGCTCCTGGCACGCGTGGATGCCACTCTGAGTGACGGCTGGTTTTACGAGGGAGCGGGCATCTACCGGCACGTGTGGCTGGTGAAGACGCACCCGGTGCATGTAAAGCAGTGGGGAACCTTCGTGGTGGCCCAGGTGCGGCCCGGGGAAGCCACAGTTTCAATCCACACCGAGGTCGATAACCACGGCAAGGGCGCACAAAGCACGCGCGTCATCTCGACGATTCTCGATCCCTCCGGCAAGGCAGTGGGGAAAGCAGCCACTGCCCCGGCATCCATCCCGGAGTGGGAAGATCACAACTACGAGCAAGCGATTGCGGTGAAGAGGCCCGCCCTGTGGTCCCTCGAGGAGCGGAATCTCTACAGGCTGGTGACGGAGGTCGAGGCGGGCGGCCGGATCGTCGATCGCTACGAGACCCGCTTTGGCATTCGCACGGCGCGCTTCGACGCGGAGAAGGGCTTCCTCCTGAACGGCACGCCGGTCAAGTTGAAGGGGACCTGCAACCACCAGGACCACGCCGGGCTGGGCGCGGCGCTGCCGGACGCGGTGCAACACTACCGCATCCGGAAGCTTCGGGAGATGGGTTGCAATTCCTACCGCACGTCGCACAACCCTCCGACGCCGGAAATGCTCGAGGCCTGCGACGAGCTGGGGATGCTGGTGTTCGATGAGACCCGCATGATGTCATCGAATCCCGAAGGCCTGAGCCAGTTCGAGAATCTGGTCCGGCGCGATCGCAACCATCCCAGCGTCTTTATGTGGTCGATGGGAAATGAAGAAGGCCAGGCGAACACTGAGGTGGGGTTGCACATTCTGACGGCGATGAAGAAGGTTGCAAGCGTGTACGACGGTTCGCGGCCGGTGTCGATTGCGCCCATCGGGGCAATTGGCGTGGGTGGACTGGTCACCTGCGACGTCATGGGCTACAACTACATGGACCCTGGCGCCGAGGCCTACCACAAAGCCCATCCAGAGATCCCGGTGGTCGGCACGGAAACCGTGAGCGCCGTCGGCACGCGCGGCATCTACATCACGGACCGCGACAAGGGGTACGTGGGATCGTACGATCCCTACACCACCACCGGCCGCGCTTCGGCGGAAGGCTGGTGGAGTTTCTGTAACGCGCGCCTATGGCTCTCGGGAGGCTTTGTGTGGACGGGGTTCGACTACCGCGGCGAACCCTCGCCCTACGAGTGGCCCAACATCAGCTCGCAATACGGCATTATCGATACCTGCGGCTTTCCCAAAGACTCTTTTTACTACTACCAGTCTTGGTGGACACCCCAGCCGGTTCTACACGTCTTCCCGCATTGGAATTGGCCGGGCATGGAGGGAAAGGAGATTGCGGTCTGGGTCTATTCGAACCTGGAGAAGGTGGAACTGCTCCTCAACGGAGAGAGCCTCGGCACAAAGGAAATGAACAAGGACTCGCATCTGGCGTGGATCGTCAAGTACGCTCCCGGCACGCTCGAGGCGCGGGGCTATAAGGACGGCAAGCCGGTGATGACGGCAAAGCGCGACACCACGGGGACGGCGGCAAGACTGGTGATGAAGGCTGACCGCGAGGAAGTCTCCGCCGACGGCGAAGACGTGGCAATGTTCGCAGTCGAAGTCCATGACGCCCAGGGCCGCGTCGTGCCGATAGCCGACAACCAAGTGACGTTCCGGGTCTCCGGCGAGGGAAAACTGATCGGCGTCGGCAACGGCGACCCGACCTGCCATGAATCCGACAAGGGCGCATCGCGAAGGGCCTTCTGTGGTCTTTGCATGGCCATTGTCCAATCTACGAAAACCGCCGGAAGCATCACCTTGGAAGCGACGTCCCCTGGAATCGCGCCGGCAAGTGTCACGGTGGCCGCGAAAGGCACGACGCTCCGTCCCCAAGTGGCGGTTTGGGAGCGCGAGGTGCCATTGGGGCCGGGCGTCACGGGGCTGTGGAGGCCGATACCGGAAGCGGGCGGCGCCACCGGCCTGCTCGCGATGCTCCTCGGCGGTGGCACCACGGTGTTTTCTCTCCGGCAGGATGGGAACAGCCTCACGGGAAGCGTAGAGGGCGCCGGCGGCGGCTTCTTTGGCGGCAACGATGCGCCTATCCCTATCGTGGAAGGCAAAGCGGAGGGCAACAGCGTCTCCTTCAAAGCCGGAAACAGTACCTATTCGGGAACGCTGAAGGGAGACCAGATCGAGCTCGAGCGAAGGATCGATTTCGGCTTCCGGTTGCCGAGCGCCCCCGAGGCGCCTGCGGGGCCGCGCCCTGTGATTGGGCCTCCGCCGGACGGGACAGATCCATCGGTGGGAGTCAACTGGAGACGCCCCCCAGTCGTCCCCCTTGTTCTGCATCGAGTGCAGCGATAGAGTTCGCCTCTACTCCGCCCGCAGGGACTCCGCGGGGTTTACACCCGCGGCGCGGCGAGCCGGGAGGTAGCCGGCGAGCGCGGCCGTCGCGATGAGCCCGAGCGACACCGCCGCGTACGTTGCCGGGTCGAGGGACTTCACGCCGAATAGTAGGGAAGACATCAGGCGTGTGAGCGCCGGCGCCGCGCCCAATCCACAGGCCACTCCGATGCCCGTCAGCGCCAACGCATGCCGGACAAACATTCCCGTAAGTTCCTGATGTTGGGCGCCGAGCGCCATGCGAATGCCGATCTCCCGCCTACGCTGTGACACCGAATAGGCGATCACGCCGTAGAGGCCCACGACGCCGAGCAACAGCGCCATTCCCCCAGCGACCGCCAGCATCACCAGTGTGAACGAGGTCCGTGCCATGGACTTTCTGTAGAGATAGTCCAGCGTGTGGACATCCGCCAAGGGAAGATTGGGGTCCACTGACCACGCGGCCCGCCCCACCTCGTTCATCAAGCTTTCCGAGCCGGCGCGCCGGCTGCGAATGGAGAAGGCAACGTATCGGCTCACCTCAACATCGTTGTTCTCGAAACGCGCTGCCAGGATGGGCCAATACACCGAACTGGGGGGTTCTTTTTCCATGCCGTCGTCGTGGATGTTCCCTACCACGCCGACGACCTCTCGCCAGTCGTCCTTCGTGGTTACGCGAATTTCCTTACCGAGTGCGTCGGCAGGATTGTGCCAGTAGTCGCGCGCCAGTTTTTCGGAGACGATGGCGACCGGAACCTTGTTGTAGATATCGCTCCAGGTGAGATCGCGGCCGGCGACGAGCGGCGTGCCCAGGGTTTTGAAAAAGCCCGGCGCCACGAACCTGAACCGGTGGAGCGGGAGCTCACCTGGAGAGTAGGCGAGGTCCTTGGCGAAGACCGGACCGGTCCAATCATTACCATCCATGGGGACACTCATGGAAAGGCCGACGGAGGAGACGCCCGGAACGGCCTCGATCTTATGCAAAATCTCCTCCTCAATGCGGACCACACGCTCGGGATCTTTCACCTGAGTCTCGGGAATGTCGACGCGGGAAGTCTGGAGTTCCGCAGGCGCGACGAATCCCGGGTGCACGCCGGTCAAAGCGCGGAAAGTGCGAATCATGAGTCCCGAACTGATCAGCAGAACGAGCGCCAGCGCCACCTGGACGATCACCAGCACGCTGCGCGAGCGATGTCGCTGCCGGCTTTCGCTCATGGAACGCCCGCCCTCGCGCAGTCCGGTTCCCAGGCGCGCGCCCGCATATTTCAAGACCGGGATGGAACCGAAAAGCAGGCTCGTGACGAGTGATAGTGCCAGTGTGAAGAGCACGACCGTGCCATCGACGCCGGTTTCATCGAGGCGAGGCAGCCCCGCCGGCGCGAATGCCACCAGACTCCGCAAGGCTCCGTAGGCCAGCGCCAGACCCAGCACGCTGCCCAGCAGCGCCAGAATGAGACTCTCGAGAAACAATTCCGCGGCGATGCGGACCCGGCTTGCGCCTAGCGCGGCGCGGATGGCAAGTTCCTGCTCGCGTCCTTCGGCACGGACCAGAAGCAGGTTGGCTACATTGGCGCAGGCGATGAGCAACACCAAGCCGAGGCCGCCCATCAGAACCCACAGGACCTTGCCCACGTCACCCACCACGTCTTGCTTCAGCGGCCGAAGGTCCGGCCCGATTCGCGCGTCATCGAACATCTTGAGGCTGAAGCCGGGCGGAGGCGGAAAACTTCTTTCCACGATGGGGAGCATGCGCGCCACGTCAGCGGTGGCTTGTGCCAAAGTGACTCCTGGTTTGAGCCTGGCGATGGCGTCATAGCTGAATTGCCCTAAGAAGGTTTTGGCGCGGTCAAGCGTCAGGGGCAGGATCAAGGCAGGATCGGGCTGGTCGCGGAAATGGAATTGTTGCGGTAGCACCGCGATGATTTGGCGCAGTTTTCCATCCACGGTGATCGTCTTCCCGACCACTGAGCGGTCGCCGCCGAACTTGCGCTGCCAGTAGCCGTAAGTCAGCATCGCCGTATCCGCGCTGCCTGGGGAATCGTCCGCCTGCGTAAACGAGCGGCCGAGCATCGGTGATATCCCCAGAATGGGAAGCAGGCCATCAGTCACCGCGAGGCCCGGCACGTGCTCCGGCTCCCCGAGGCCGGTGATGTTCACCGAGTAGCCCGTAGAGAGACCAATGTCCTGGAAAGTGCGGCTCTGCTCGCGAAAGACGAAGTAGGTTGATGGTGATGCCTCCAGATCCTTGATGTTGATGCCGGGAGCCGTGAGCCAAACGGCGACCAACTCCTCCGGGTGGGGATAGGGCAGGGGCTTCAGCAATACGCCTTCGAGCACACTGAAAATCGCCGTGTTCGCACCGATGCCCACGGCAAGCGTCAGCAGCGTCACGGCCGTGAAAAAGGGCGCGCGCCCGAGCCTCCTTAGAACCTGCCTGAGCTGAGCCGTCAAGGATCCCATAAACTCGCCTCCTGACCTCGATGGACGTACTTCCAGGCGAAACCACCCTCATGGGCGAGTACAGCTTCTAGACGCCCTGACGCTTGATACGTTTAGAGGCAAAGGCGCGTTCCAGAAATTTGCGCTGTCCAATCCTCTGTTGGCAAGCAACAGATTTGTTGTTGTCGCACCGTCATGGAAGCGCCGTCGCGGTCCCCCCTCCCCCCAAGGGCTGAGCGTGACCCACATCCTTAGCTGGACACCAGGGGTAAAACTGAATCAATAGCCCTCTCCCTTGGGGAGAGGGCAGACCCACTGTTTGTCTGAGAACTGAAAACTGACGACTGATAACTTCATTCGTACCGCAGCGCCACCATGGGATCGACCTTGGTTGCACGGCGTGCCGGAATATAGCACGCCAGCAGGGCGACGGCGGACAACAGAGTTGCGACGACGGCAAAGGTCAACAGATCTCGGGGCTGGACGCCAAACAACAAGTTGGCGAGGAAGCGCGTCAAAGCCAGCGCACCCGCAATACCAAGGGCTACACCGGCAAAGGCGATCTGTGCTCCCCCGCGCATGACCAGCCTCAGGATCTCGCCAGGGTGTGCCCCGAGCGCCATGCGAATGCCGATCTCGTGAGTCCTCTGCGTGACCGCATAAGCCATCACCCCGTAGATCCCAACCGCTGTGAGAAGCAAAGCGAGCAGGGCGAAGGAGGAGAGCAGGAGCGACTGGTAGCTGGTGTCAGTCATCGACTCGGAAATGATTTCCTGCATGGTGCGAACGTTGAAGAGCGCGAGGCTGGTGTCGAGCGAGTGGACCTGCCTGCGGACGCTGGCCTGCAATTCCCCCATCCCAACCGTGCCATTGACCACGACGGACAAGGTGCCAACGGGCGGCCAGAGATCGAAAGTAAGCGGATAATAGGCTTGGGGGATCACCGGCTGGCGAATCCCCCACTCTTTCACGTCACCGACGATGCCGATCACCGTGACCCGAAGCATCCCCCAGAGCTTGAACTGCTTGCCGAGCGGGTCCTGGTTCGGCCAGAATTGGCGAGCCATGGCTTGATTGATTACGGCCACCAATCCGAGATCAGGGGGAACCTGCATCTTGCCGGATTGCATCATGGCGGCGAGCTTCCGCGTCGTCTCCGCAGTATCCTTGGAATCTTGTTGCGAAAAGTTGCGCCCCGTGAGGAATGGAATACCGAAGGCCCGGAAATACTCCGGGGTCACGGAATTCTGCTCGACGAGGATATTCCCGAATAACGAGCTATCTCCGCCCTCGATAGTGATGTAACCGTTGCTGCCTCCTTCGAGCGGGAGCTTACTTCCCACCGCCGCCGCTTTGATCCCCGGAGCACCTTTCAAGCCTTCGAGCAACTGGTTGAAGAATGCCTCGGCCTGTTCCAGCGTGGCATACTTCTTGGGGGGGAGGACGATCTGCGCGGTAAGCACCCCTTCCGGGCGAATGCCGACGCGCACTTCACGCAATTTGGCAAAGCTTCGCAAGAGGAGGCCGGCGCCGATCAGCAGTGCCAGTGAAATCGCAACTTCGCCTGCCACCAGCGCATCGCGCAGAATGCGTCGTCTTCCGGAAGAACTGAGGACACCCTGCACGGTGCTCTTGAGTTCCAGGTTGAGCTGAAGTTGAGAAACCTGGAGCGCCGGCGCCAGTCCGACCAGGATTCCTACTAGCAGCCCGACCCCGAGGGTGAACGCCAGCACGGTGCCATTCAGGGTGATGGGATTCGCCCGCGGAACAGGCATAGCCTCGGCGGCAGCCAAAAGCCGCAAGCAACCCCAGCCGAGGAAGAGCCCAAGAACCGCGCCCAGGAGAGAAAGCAGCACACTTTCCGTCAGCAATTGCCGCAAGATGCGCGCGCGGCCGGCGCCCATCGCCCTTCGAACCGCAATCTCCCGATGGCGGCCGGTGGCGCGGACTAACGACAGGTTGGCCACATTCGCGCAGGCGATCAGGAGGACCAGCCCCACGGCGCCCAGCAGGATCAGAAGCTCGGCCCGGGAATCGCCGACGAGTTCCTCCTTCAGGGGGATCACCTCGGCGCCGACTTTCGAGTTTGTATCGGGATACTGCTTTTCGAGGCGTTGCGCGATGGTCTTGAGTTCAGTCCGCGCCGCCGCGGCAGAGACCCCGGGTTTCAGTCGTCCAATGGCCCGATATTGGTGCGTCCCTCTGAGTCCCAGGTTCTTGAGGCTCATATCCATCGGAACCCAGATGTCCGCCCCACCCGGAGAGCGAAACCATGCCGGCATTACACCCACCAGGGCGTATTTCTCCCCATTGAGGTCGAGGTCCTTCCCCACTGCCTCTTTCGCGCCGCCGAAGTGCCGCTGCCAGAAACCGTAGCTGAGGATGGCGACGTGATTTCGTCCGGCCTGATCTTCACCTTTGAGGAAGGCCCGGCCGACGAGTGGTTCCACACCGAGTAGAGAGAAGAAGTTGGCCTCGGTTCGGACTACGTAGGCGCGCTCCGGTTCGCCCGCGCCGCTGGCATTGTAGCTTTCCCCCCAGGCAAACAGGCTCGTTCCTTCCAAAGTCTGGGTTTGCGCCTGCCAGTCGAGGTAATCCGCTCCGGTGAGGGGGTAGGTCCCTGGCGCCCTTTCGGTTTCAAAAAGCTGCACGAGATTCGCAGGGTCATGGAAAGGCAGAGGACGCACGAGAACCGCGTCCACGACACTAAAGATGGCCGTGTTGGCGCCGATCCCAAGCGCGAGCGTTATCACGGCCACTGACGTGAAGCCGGGGTTTTTAGCCAGGACGCGTATACCGTACCGGAGGTCTTGCCAAAACGTTTCGAGCCAGCCAAGGCTGTTCATGCGATAGATCTCCTCTCGGATGCGCGTGGTGTTGCCGAGCTTTCGGCGCGCCGCATAGTGCGCCTCTTGCGGTGACATGCCTCGCGCGATGTTCTCGTCCGTCTCGGTTTCGAGATACGCTTCGAGCTCGCGGGCGCGCTCTTCATCCCAATAACCGCGGCGAAAGAATCGCGTCCAACTCATATTAGCTCTCAGGTTTCAGCTCTCAGCATTCAGCTAACTGTCATTCTGAGCCCCGACTTGTCGGGGCGAAGAATCTCTGTGGTTGCTTGTGCGCTCGACCCCCTCACCCGGCCCCGTCGGCTGACAGGCTTAAGAAAACGCCGGTGGCGGTCCACCCTCTCCCCCAAGGGGGAGAGGGCGAGTGTCTGCTGCAGGGTAGCGCAGACCCCCGGTGGAGCGCGGGCTTCCAGCCCGCAGAATGGAGCCAGGTGCCTCGTCCCGTAGAACCGCCCTTTTGCGGGCTGGAAGCCCGCGCTCCGCCGGGGGTCCGCGGTAGCCGCTCTTCCAGCCATGTCATGTTGAACATTTATAATTTACTATTTACAATTTACTATTTACTATTTTTCATTCGTATCGCAAGGCCACCATGGGATCGACCTTCATCGCCCGCCGCGCGGGGATATAGCACGCCAACAATGCGGCGGCCAATAGCAGTACCGCGACACTCGCGTAAGTGACCGGGTCATACGAGGAGACGTCCACCAGCAGGCTCGCGAGAATCCGAGTACAGGTGAGCGCTGCCACCAGGCCGATGCCGACGCCGGCGCACACGAGCGTAGCGGCCTGGCGAATCACCAGTCCGAAGACGCTCCCGCGCTGGGCGCCAAGAGCCATGCGTATGCCGATCTCGTGCCGGCGCCGGCCCGCGGTGAAGGAAACCACGCCGTAGACTCCCACCACCGCCAGCAGCAGTCCCAGCCCCCCCAGCACGCCTGTGAATCCCGCTCCCATCTTGAAGAGAAAGTATCCGTTGGCGCCCTGCATCGCCTGATCCATAGTCATGACTTCATACATCGGCATGCCTGGGTCGAGCGTGCGCACCAAGCCAGCGACGGACGCCGCCAGGGACTCGGGCGGGATGGACGTTCGCACCTGGAGGACGTGAATCGATTTGTAGTTCTGAGTCTGAGGCACGTAGAAATACATCCCAGTGGCGTCGAGCAGGCCAGTGGTCTTGGCGTCGCGCACCAGGCCGACCACGGTGACGTATGGCCCGGAAGCGCTTTTGTAGCTGAAGCGCTGCCCAAGGGGGTCGCGGTGGGGCCAGAGCCGCGCCGCCATGGTCTGATTGACGATGGCCACGGGAGGGGAAGCAGCAGTATCGGCGTCGGTAAAGGCGTGCCCTTCGAGGATGTGCATGCCCAGCGTGGCGAAATACTCCGGGCTCACGGGATTGAAGCCGGCGCCCGGCACGCGCTCGGAGGGCGGAAGCGCCTGTCCTTCGGCATAGACCCGGGCGCCGTCGTTGTAAATGCCGAGTGGAATGGAAAACGCCAGGCTGGCTGATTGCACGCCGGGCAGCGCTCGGGCGCGACCGAGCAGTTCGCGGAAGAACGCCTCCGCCCGCGCCTGATCGTATCCCTGCAAGGCAGGGTCGAATCCCACGTTCAGGACGTGGTGCGGATCGAAGCCGAGGTCGATGGATTCCGCGCGGGTGAGGCTGCGTGTGAACAGGCCGGCCGCCACCAAAACGACGAGCGAGCCCGCGACCTGGGCGATCACCAGGCCATTGCGAAGCCAGTGCCGGCCGCTTTCACCGATCAGCCCACGGCCGCCCTCGCGCAGGACCGAGCTCAAATCCGCCCGCAGCACGCGCACGGCCGGCACGAGTCCCGCCAGGACCCCAGCCACCAGCGCCACGCCGGCGACATAGGCAAACACGCGCCAGTCAAAGGCGAAGGCGAGCCGCATGGGGAGGTCGCCGAGGGGCCGCATACCGTTTGAAAGATGGCACACCCAGTTGCCCGCGAGGGCGCCGCCTACCCCGCCTGCCAGCGCCAGCAGCATGCTTTCGGTGAGCAGTTGGCGCAGCAGGCGCTTGCGGCCCGCCCCCAGCGCGGCCCGAATCGAAATCTCCCTTTCGCGCGCCGCCGCCCGCGCCAGCAGCAGGTTGGCGACGTTGAGGCAGGCCACCACGAGCACCAACGCCACCATCACGAAAAAGATGCCGGCCACCAGCGGCATGAAATCCGCCACGGCGGGCTCCGGCCGGGCAATCCGCTCCGGAAAGACGCGCACTCTCTGGCCCTGGTCGGCTTCGGGATACTGTTCGGCCAGCCGTTGTCCGATCGCATTCAGCGCCGCTTGCGCCCGCTTGATGCTCACGCCAGGCTTCAACGTGGCCAGCACGCGCACATCACCTTCGGCACGCGAGGTGAAGAAAGCATTGTCGGAGTGGAATCCGAGCAAGCCAAAGGGCGCATACGCGTCCATCTCCACCAGGTTGTACGGGCCGTGGAACTCCTCGGGAACCACTCCGATAACCGTGACCGCTGTCCCGTCAAGAGCCACGGTGCGCCCGATCACGTTCGGATCGCCACCGAACCGCGTCTCCCAATAACTGTGCCCCAGAACCACCACCGGCCCCGTCTTGGGTGCATCGCCTTCGCCGGGATTGATCAACCGCCCGAGCGCCGGACGAATGCCCAGCATCGCAAAGAAATTACTCGGCACGTAGCTCACCAGAAGCCGGTCCGCGTGGCCCTGATAACTGAGGCCAATGATGCTCAGGGCGTAACCTGTCATGCCAGCGAAAACCGCGGTCGTTCCTTCGCGGTACTCCTGGTAATCAAGATAGGACACCGGGGAGGGATCGGTGTGGCCCTTGCTTTGGACCGCGACCACGGTTAAGCGCTCGGCGTCCGTTACCGGCAGGGGGCGGAACATGAACACGTTGGCTATGCTGAAGATCGCCGTGTTCGCGCCAATCCCGAGGGCCAGGGTGACAACGGCAACTACCGTGAAGCCAGGGTTCTTCGCCAGCATGCGTACACCGTACCGGAGGTCTTGCCAAATCGTTTCTAACCAGCCAAGGCTGTTCATGCGATAGATCTCCTCCCGAATCAGCGTGGTGTTGCCGAGCTTTCGGCGCGCGGCGTAGCGCGCCTCTTCCGACGACATGCCTCGAGCGATGTTCTCGTCCGTCTCGGTTTCGAGGTAAGCTTCGAGCTCGCGCGCGCGTTCCTCATCCCAATGACGGCGGCGAAAGTATCGGGTCCAACTCATGACCAGCTCTCAGCTTTCAGCTCTCAGCCTTCAGCGGAGTACCGCACACCCCCGTAGTTCGGGTCTGCGGCTTCGTTTGGGAAGAGCCCAGCACGCGATTGACGGCGCGCACCAGCTCTTCCCAGCGGCTGGTTTGCTGGGCCAATTGCTTGCGGCCCGCAGGCGTCAGCCGGTAGTAGCGTGCCCGGCGGTTATTTTCCGAAGTGCCCCAGAACGAGGCGATCCAGGCGCGGTCCTCCAGCCGGTGCAGCGCCGGGTAGAGCGAGCCATGCTCGACTTGCAGGACATCTTCGGAACGGTGTTCGATGGCGTAGGCGATGGTGTGCCCGTGCGCGGCACCCAGCACCAGCGTTTGCAGAATCAGCAGGTCGAGCGTGCCCTGGAGCAGCTCGCCTTCGAGCGGTGGTGAACCTTTCTTTGGCATGGTTTCTTTGTACTCCCATAGATCATCTACTGCAAGAAAAAAACGCAGGCCAGCTAGATTCTTTCAATCTGACAGGATGCCCGTGAGATGCTGGGGAAGGGTGCTAGGGAAGATTAGCTAGTGGTAAGGGACTCATTATTAAGCCCCGGAGGGGCGGAAGAATTTAGCCCAGGCGCGCGAGCCCTGGGAACAAGCGCCAACGCATGTTCCTCATTAAGCCCCGGAGGGGCGAAAGAAGCTGGCGCAATCCTTCGCCAACTTGCTGACTCACGTCGTTTTCTGCGCCCAAGACCGCGTTCTGGCGTTTTAGAGAAGAAGCACATTGCCCATAATGAGCGCCCTATCTGGCAATGATTCTGTCGCCCCTACGGGGCTTTTTGCGCTGGCGTGTCTCGTTTCCCCAGGGCCCTGGGCTAAACTCTTACGCCCCTACGGGGCTTCTCACGGGCGCGTCTCGTCTCCCGGGGCTTTTGAAGGTGTGAAAGAATCACGATGTGGCAGCGCGCGTCGTTGGGGTCTCGCAGGCGCGGGATGGCTGCCCAGGGCGGCCACAAGGGCCGCCCCTACACTCCACCCAAAAGTCGGCAGTGGTGTCATTTGGAATCGTATCCCCCCCACCCAACGCCGGTCATTCCCGCGGAGGCGGGAATGACTGCGGCTTGGAGCGCCAATTTCTCGCAAATGACACCACTCCCCAAGAGTCGACCAACTGGAATTCTGCATGACAAATCGCGCATAATGGTCTTGTAAGCGTTAGGACATGTTCCTTTTCCTTGGTATCGATGGCGGTGGAAGCCGCACCCAAGCCTGCCTGGGTGACGAGCGCGGGCACGTTCTCGCCAAAGCGGTGGCAGGGCCTTCGAACCCAACAAAAGTGGGAATTGAAAGAGCCAAGAAAGAACTCTTGCGAGCCGCGCGCGCGGTCCTGCGAGAAGTTTCCACTCGAGCCGCTCGCGACGAGCCTCCGCTTGTGAACGCGGCTCGAGGGCGGCGTCACCACAAACCCTTGCTCGTGGCCGTTTGCGCCGGTGTGGCGGGCGTGGACCGCGCGGCGGTGAGTCGGCCGCTTCTGGCGTGGCTCCGCAAGGCCATCCCCGCGCGGCATCATTTGCTGACGACGGACATGGCGATTGCTCTGCACGCCGCCCTGGGAACTGCTGCCGGGATGATCGTGGAGGCGGGGACAGGTTCCTTCGCCTACGCGCGTGACCAGCGAGGGCAAACCCTGCGCGCCGGCGGTTGGGGCGCTACGTTTGACGACCCCGGGTCGGGCTACGACTTGGGACGTAAGGCCATCATGGCAGGTCTGCGCGATTTCGACGGGCGTGGCGAGCACACTGTGCTCACCTCGAGAATATGCCGGGCGCTGAAGCTTTCTGACATCACACAAATCGTGCTGAAGAAGCTTAACCCACAGCAAGTGGCCGGGCTGTTCCCCTTGGTTTTGGGGGCGGCCCGCAATGGCGATCGCGTGGCGCGACGCCTTTGCGCCCAAGCCGCTTGCGACCTCGCCCAGTTGGCGCTGGCGCTGGCCCGACGCCTGGGCTGGCGCGGAATGCTCCCGGTCGTCTGTGCGGGCGGCCTCTTCCGCTCCAGCCCGACCCTCCGGCGCAGTTTTGCGCGCTGCCTGCACCAGCGCCTGCCCCGCGCGCGCGTGCGGCTTTTGCAGCGCGACCCCGTCGAAGGCGCCCTGGCCATGGCGCGCGAGCTGGCCACTTAGCGGATGGTGGTGTCTTATGTCTAAAATGATGAAAGAAATCCTGGAGCAGCCTCTGGCGCTCCAACGCACGCTGGCCGCCGAGCGCGACCATGCCCAGGCCTTCGCTGACTTCGCCCGCAAGCAGAACTTCCGGCTCATCGTTCTGGTGGCACGGGGGACGTCAGACAATGCCGCGCTTTTTGGGCGCTACCTGCTGGAGTTGACGACGGGCATCCCCGTCTCGATGAGCGCCCCATCAATTCATACTCTCTATCACGCGCGCCTGGATTTTCGCCAGACTCTGGTGGTGGGCATCTCGCAGTCGGGTGAAGGGACGGACATCAATCTGGTGCTCGAGTCGGCAAAGCGTCTGGGCGCGTACACACTCGGCATCACCAACGAGGCCCGTTCGACGATGGCCGATTTGGTGGACGAAGCGTTCTTTGTCCACGCCGGGAAGCAGCGCTCTGTGGCCGCGACTAAGACCTACACGGGTCAACTCCTGCTGCTCTACCTGTTGGCCTCGAGCCTTAGCTCTCAAATTGTGCTTGCCGACATCAGCGAAATCCCTCATCGAGTCGAGCAGGCGCTCAAATTGGTCCCGGAAATCGAGAAGGTCGTCGAGCGCTACCGTTTCATGCGCCGCTGCGTGGTGGTGGGGCGTGGCATCAACTTAGCCAACGCTTACGAGCTGGCCTTGAAACTGATGGAAACCTGCTATGTCGTGGCGGAAAGATTTTCTTCGGCGGACTTCCTTCACGGACCGATTGCCATGATCGAGCCGGACTTCCCCGCCCTGGTTTTCATGCCGCCCGGCAAGACATTTCGAGAACTCTTGAAGTTGACCGCGCGCCTGCACGCCCTGCGAGCGGACACCTTGGTATTCTCCTCCTCGAAAGCACGTATCCCAGGCGCCGGGCGAGTAATTCGCATTCCCGACCCTGTCCCGGAAATCTACACACCTATCCCCTATATCGTGCCGGGGCAGGTTTTTGCCGCCTTACTCGCCGAGGTGAAAGGGCTGAATCCCGACAAGCCGCGCGAGCTCCACATTGTGACGCAAACGATCTGAATCGTACCCGTTTCCCTGTCATTCTGATCCGTCAGCGGACGGAGAAGAATCCCCGCGGGTCGATTGTCGTCCTGCGCCTGCACGGACTAAGCGCGAATTAGGGGGAATTGCGACATAGGGGGAATTGCGCCTGAGATTGGGCCTGTGATTGGGCCTTGACATCTCGCCAAAACGGGTATACAAATCTCCCATCCGACGCGTCTGCGCGGATCGAACCCACATCTCAAGAAAGGAAGAGGGACAGTTACCGCGCCGGCCTGTGGCCCACTCATTGGCTACGCGCGGCAGGGAGAGAAACGGCTATGAAAACCAGAAAAAGTCCTATATTCGGTCTATTGTCCTATTTCCAAAACCTAAGAAGGTCTACGGTATGGGCGATGCTTTGCTTGGCCCTCTGCCTGCTGGGGGTGAGCCTTTCTGCCACTGCTCAAGAGTTCTTCATCGTCATTCCATTCGACCCTCCGGGATCCACGTACACCGAGCCCATGGGCATCATCTCGGGCGGGACGATCGTGGGATACTACGAGAACGCGATGCATGTGTATCACGGCTTCCTGCGCGATCCGCATGGCAAGTTCACTATCATCGATGAACCAAACGCGGGCACGAAAGCCTATAAGGGCACTCAGGCCTACGGCATGAACCCCCAGGGGGCAATCACGGGCGGGTACATTGATTCAACCGGTGCGTGGCACGGCTTCCTGCGCGATCCCGAGGGCAATTACACCTCGTTCGATGGCCCGACGCTCTACCTCCCTACTACTTGTCCCCCCCTTTGGTCCGAGGGGGACAGCATCAATCCGACAGGGTGGATCGCGGGGGACTACCTAGACTCGTGTACTTGGGCGGATCACGGCTTTCTGCGTAATCCTAAAAACGGCGACATCACCGAGTTCGACGCTCCGGACGCAGTGTGGCAGTCGTATTGTGGCACGTCGCCCGCTTATTTCGCGGGCATTAATCCGGCGGGGACGATGACAGGATGGTGGACAGATGAACACTGCGTGGATCATAGCTGGGTGGGCACTCCGGGCAGCATCACCGAGTTCGACGCTCCTCAAAGCCCCAACAAATATGGCTCGGATGCCTATAGCATCAACCCGGCGGGGGCGGTCACGGGACCGTACTATGACTCGAAGGGTGTGAGTCATGGCTACCTGCGCGCTCCGGACGGCACCATTACCCTCTTCGACGTTCCCTATGCCGGCCAGGGCAACGACGAGGGGACCAGACCTGAGAACATCAACACCTCGGGGGTGATCGTGGGAACGTACTGGGACTGGCGGGGTGTGGCTCACGGCTTCGTCCGCTATCCTCACGGCTGGATCGCGACATTCGACGCTCCGGGCGCGGGCCACGGCAAGGGCCAAGGCACCTATGGGTGGGGCAGCAACCCTGAGGGGACGATTACGGGAGGGTTTGAGGACGCGCACAATGTGTGGCACGGTTTCGTGGCCATCCCGCTCCCCTAAGCCTAAGCTGGGGGCTAGGGACTAGGGACTGGGGGCTAGGGAAGAACCATAGGCAGTGGGCAGTAAGAAGAATGCAAGACGAACCGCTGCCGTGCTGACCTTCAGGTCAGCACGGCAGCGTGCCGACCTAAAGGTCGGCGCTACAAGTCGGCAGTCCGTCGGCTGACGGACCGCTTTGAAATTGACTGCTCTCCAAACGCGGGTCCGCCCTAGCCCGGAGGCGCGCGGTTCGGATCGACGCGCGGAACTGGGCGTAAGGGACTAGTGCCGGGTCCGGGTCTCGCCAAGAGGAACATGGTCCGCCCGCCCATTTCCTGATCGAATTTGGTGTCGCCTGCTTCGAAGGTCAGTCTTATCCCTTCTACCTGGTGTTCGTCCGGCACCTTGCCCAGGGCGCAGTTCACTTGCAGCAGAGCCGTTTTCGACGCTCCCCACAGCGGCAACAGGCTGATGCGTAATACCGCCAGACCGCCTGCGGGCATGGGGCCGGAAAGCATGGGCGTGCGCCTGTGTCCGAAGGGCGGGGGGCCGAATGGCTGGCCTCCGCGCGTGAGCGCGCCCGGCGCGAATCCATAAGAGCTGAAACTCTCGAGTTCACTCGCGATCCAAATGCCTGTCTCGAGCGTATCTCCATCGGCGGACTTGTGGGTGAAAGTCCCCGTTGCCGTAACCGACTTGCCTTCCGTCGAGAACGTGCCCGCTCCGGTCATCTCGTAGGTGTCGCCCTGCGCTGACTTCACTACCGCCGGGCAGGCGTAAGAGTCACCGGTATCGCAAAGGAATCCGGATCCCACCAGGAAGATGCCATCGCCGTTGATGCTTTGGCCCTTCGCTGGAAGACCGGCCAGCAATATGGCCAAGCTCAAAACGGCCATCCACGTGACGACCAGGCTTGATTTCGTCCTTTGGCTTGACATCGACTCCTCCAATCCTTGGGCAGGCCGGCTAGCACCTGTTCATGGGGGGATGGGCTTGTTGCGCGCTACTGAGGCGGCGCGCGGTTTGGATCGACCCGCGGAGTTGGCGCGTTGGGAGGAACGCTGACTCCGGGCCGCGTCATGAGGAACATGGTACGGCCGCCCAGTTCCTGATCGAATTCGCCGCCACCTCCCTCGAAGGCCAACCTTATCCCTTCCGTCTGGTGTTCCTCAGGCACCTTGCCGAGGGCGCAGTTCACCTGCAGCAGCGCGGTTTTCGATGCTCCCCAGATCGGCAAGAAACGGATGCGAAATACGGCCAGACCGCCTGCCGGCACCGGGCCGGTGGCCATTGGCGGACGCCTGGGGCCGAACGGCGGAGGGCCGAGTGCCCGGCCTCCGCGCATAAGCGCGCCCGGCGCGATACCGTAGGAGGCGAAGCTAACGACTTCACTCGCGATCCAGACGCCGGTCTCGATCACATCTCCATCGGCGGATTTGTGCGTAAAAGTCCCGGTTGCCGTGATCGACTTGCTTTCCCCGCTGAACGTGCCGGCGCCGCTCATCTCGTAGCTGTCACCTGGGGCCGACTTGACCACCGCCGGGCAGGCATAAGAGTCACCGAGATCGCAAAGGAACCCGGAACCCACCAGGAAGATGTAATCACCGTTGCTGTTTTGGGCCAGCGCCGGAATAGCTGCCAGGAATATGGCCAAACTCGGCGCCGCCACCCACCTGATAACCAGGCTCGAAAATACCCTTTGGCTTGCCATAATCTCCTCCAGTCGTTGGCGCGTCAGCTTACCAGTTCGTGATGGACCCGTCGGGCCGGCGGAATATGGGGATGGGCCGCAGCCGTTCTGTAATCTCGGCCTCCAAGTGTAGCGGCTTAGTATCCAAGGTCACACCGAGGCCCGGACGGCGATTGGGCCACATCTTGCCGTCGTGGAAATCGTACCACTCCGGCAGATGGGGGTAAGAGGCTTTCCCCTCGCCGAGCATTTCCATCAACACCGGACCCGAGAACGCTCCGCAGGCATGGACCAATGCGGCTTCCGCCACCGGCCCGGTGAAGTGCGGAATCAGGCCGACGTAGTGCGTCTCACAGAGGGCGAGAATCTTCATGTACTCGGTGATGCCTCCCACATTGGGCAAAGTGACTCGAGCGTAGTCAATGAGTTGCCGTTCGATCAACCCGTTGATGTCCCACCGGCTTCCGAACTGTTCGCCGACCGCTATGGGGACCTTGACGTGGGCGCGGAGTTCCTTATATACCTCGGGATTCTCAGACCGAATCAGGTCCTCCGCGAAGTAAGGCTCGAGCGGTTCGATCAGCGTGCTGAGCCGCACGGCATCGGGGAAGTCAAGCCGGGTGTGGTAGTCCAGCGCCCAATCGCCCTCTTTTCCCACCCCCTCGCGTATCTCGACGCAGTCCTCGTAGGTCTTCCGCACCATCTGATGCGAGTTGAATGGCTGGCCGGCCGCAGGGTCCGCGGTGGCGTAGCGGAAAGCGCGGAAGCCGGCCTCGAGGCAAGCGTGGGCGGTTTCCTTCAGGGTTCCTCTGCTTGGGAATCCGGTGGAGTAGCATTCCAGGTGATCGCGTGCAAGACCTCCCAGCAATTCGTAAACGGGCACGCCCAGAGCTTTGCCTTTGATATCCCAGAGAGCCAGGTCGATAGCGCCGAGGGCGTCGAGTTTTTCGCGCCCGGCGGGATAGAAGTAACCGCGAAACATCATTTGCCACAGATGCTCGATGCGGCACGGGTCTTCGCCGATAATCATGGCGGCGCACTGTGAGATGGTGTCACGCGAGCCGCCCTCGCCGATGCCCGTGATGCCCTGGTCCGTTTCGACCATCACGATGTGGAAGCTCTGGTTGAAATGACCTGGAGATTTGGGGTTGTGGTAGAAACGAACGCGTGTAATCTTTATCGGCGCAGGCGCGGCAGTGGCCCTCGCCTGCGAAGCCGCCGCCAGCGCCGCCGCTCCTCCCAAACCCACCGATTGCAGGAAAAGACGCCGTTGCATGTGACCTCCTCACTACGCTATCACTCCCCTGCCCCTCTCCCCCTTGGGGGAGTCCGATTTCTGGACCCCAGAAATCGGGGAGGGTGGACCGCCTTCCCGATGCACTTCATCGGGAGGCGGGCCGGGCCTCCGCCCGCCGAAGGGTTATTGGCGCTCAAGGCCCACAGCCCGCTACGGCCCGCAGGCGGGTGAGGGGGTTCCTGCCAAGCTGCTCGCTGGCAACAATAACGCGGGACAGGACGCTGCCAAAGCTCCGCCTCCCCGCGCACCAAGTTATTCCTACGCGCGAAGGTTTGCAAGGGGATCATGCGTCCCTAAAAAGGCGGAGCACAGAGTGCGACCATGCCGCTCGCGTCGGCCGGGGACTGATGTCTTTTGGAATATCATCCCTTGCGAAACGCCCTGTTGCCTGGGGCGCCCGTTTCTCACCAATGACACCACGGTCGCCGGCTCAGGCCGGCTCAGGCCGTTGACTCGCTTTCTTTGAGAGCATAGAATGGCATTCTCAGGGTCCGACGGCGCGATTTCTTCAACTGGACGCAGACAACCCGGACGGGAACTTCATCCTTTATTGGAGGCCTAGCATGGTTAGTATTCCCAAGCACGTGCAGGAGTTTCTTCCCGGTAAGATGGCCTGGGTCGCTACATCTTCACCGGATGGGACTCCCAACGTCACTCCCAAGGGCACGCTACGGCTGTTGGACGATCAGCACGTGATGTTTGCCGACCTGTTTTCCCTTAAGACCCGGCAGAACCTGGAGAAGAATCCCAAGGTCGCTGTAACGGTGATCGACACGGCCAGTGCCAAAAGGTACCAGCTCAAAGGCACAGCCGAGCTGATCTCGTCCGGACCGTTGTATGACCAATTCGACAAGGAGTTGAATCAGGCCATGCTTTCGCTGCCACCGCTGAAGTATGTGGTGAAAATCGCCGTCGAGTCGGTATACGATCAGTCCGGTGGCCCGGATGCGGGCAAACGGATTGCTTGAGCAGATTGCCAACACCGTAATCATTCGGTAGGTCCGGCAGACCGGCATGAACTCACAGCTCACCACACCGCATTATTCGCTTTGGCTGATGCCCACTGGAGAAATTCGCCAGCGGTTGGCAGGAACGATCCTCGATTTGAGCCGGGAATATGCCACACCCGCCTTTGCGCCTCACGTGACCTTGGCCGGCGGCATCGTGGGACCGGCGCGGGAAGTATCGTCGAAGATGAGGGACTTGGCAAGGCGAATCCCGCCTTTTCCAGTCCGTCTTACCACAGTCGATGGCCTTGACGACTACTTTCGCTGCCTCTTCGTAAGAGTAGCGACCGCTCGCCCCATCATGACAGCGAATAAGGCCGCGCGGGAAATCTACCGTCTCGAGCCGCAGCCCGCCTTCATGCCCCACCTCAGCCTGCTGTACGGCCATTTGCCCTCGAGCGTGAAAGAAGGAATCGCCGCTTCCCTGGGCCGGCGCTTCGAGCTGGAGTTCAAAGTTAGTAGTCTTCACCTCTATCTCATCAAGGGTGAGCCAGCGGCTTGGCGGCGCATGGCGAGCTTCGGCCTGAGGTATTAGGCTACTTTTCCGTGGGATTGAAGGAAGCAAGGACGGTGGCGAAAGCCGCCTTGTATGTTGTGTCTCTGTGCCCTCCTTGGCCGGAAAAGACCTAACACAGAGGTCACGGAGATGCTCTGTGCGCTCTGTGTTAATGCTCGAGAGGCACGGAGAGTCGTAGTTTGGTTGCGGCGTCGCTGCGTCGTAGCGCTTGGAAGGAGTTGCCACACCACTTTTTCAATCGTCAATCGGCAATCAGCCCGCCGCGGCGGGGCAATGAAACGTTGCCCCGCGCGGACGATTGGCGTACAGTGTCCCGGTAGTTCTCGGGCGCGGTCTGCGCCGCCTGACCTGGGCCACTTGTAGGGTAGTTCAGGAAACGAGAACTCCGAAAGGACTACCTATGGTTCCCATCTCGAGACGCGATTTGCTGGCCTCCTTTCTGGTACTGCCTGCTACGCTCCACGCAGAAGCCGACTGGATACCGCTCTTCGACGGGCGCACCCTGCACGGCTGGAAGGCGGGCGAGAACCGTGGCTCTTTCCGGGTCGTGGACGGGCAGATCGCAGCCGGTGGACCGCGTTCGCACCTGTTTTACACCGGACGGATAGGAAACGCGAGTTTCAAGAACTTCGAGTTAAGGGCGGAGGTAATGCCGCACGCTGGGGCCGAGTCCGGCATCTACTTCCATACCGGCTTCCAGCCGAGGGGCTGGCCGGAAAAGGGATTCAAGGTTCAGATCAACAACACTTACGCGGGTGAGGGCGATTACCGCGAGCGGCGGAAGACCGGCTCGCTTTTCGGCGTGCGCGACGTTTACAAGGCCTTCGCGAACGACGACGAGTGGTCCCAGTTGCACATCCTGGTTCGGGGCAAGCAGGTGCAGATCCGGCTGAATGACACGCTGCTGGTGGAATACCTCGAGCCTGACCCGCCGGTGGTGGAGCCTGACTACCCAGGACGAGTTCTGGGGCGCGGCGCATTTGCGCTCGAATGCCACGACGCAAATTCGAAGGTCCTGTTCCGGAATATCCGGGTGAAGCCCCTGCCGGACGATCTTCCCTCCGACACTGCCGAGCCGCCCGTCGTCGATGGTGTCTACCGGGAACTGCTGCGCATGAATGCCGAGAATTACCCCGTGGTCGATTACCACGTTCACCTCAAAGGCGGGTTGACAATCGAAGAGGCGCTCGCGAACTCGCGCCGGGTCGGAATCCAGTACGGAATCGCCATCAACGGCGGCGTTGGCTTTCCCGTTACCAACGATGCCGCCGCCGAGGACTTCATCCGCAGCATGAAAGGCCAACCGTGCTTCGTGGCGCTGCAAGGAGAAGGCCGGGAATGGGTGAAGCTCTTCTCCAAGGAAACAGTGGCCAAATTCGATTACGTGTTTACTGACGCCATGACCTTCACCGACGACGGCGGCAAGCGGATGCGAATCTGGATCAAGGAAGAGGTGGGAGAGATCAAGGACCCGGAACGGTTCATGGACATGTACGTCAACCGCATCCTCGGGGTGCTCGAGCACGAGCCCATCGACATCCACGCCAATCCCACCTTTCTACCGGATGTGATCGCGGTTGATTACGACCGCCTCTGGACGCCGGAGCGAATGCAGAAGGTGATCGACGCCGCCAAAAGGAACGACGTGGCCATCGAGATTAACAACCGCTACCGCGTGCCTAGCCCGGCCTTCATCAAGGCGGCCAAGAAAGCCGGCGTCAAGTTTTCTTTTGGCACCAACAACGGTGACAAGAATTTGGGCCGCCTCGAGTATGCCGTGGAAATGGTGAAGGAGTGCGGGCTGACGTGGCAGGATATCTTCCTGCCAAAGCCCGAGGGAGAAAAGCCCGTTCAGCGGCGGGGATTTCTTAAGAGCAGTGGCGAGTGACGAGTGACGAGTGACGAGCAGGATTCAGCAGTCAGGAGTCAGGAGTCAGGAGCCAGAATACAGAAGCGCCCGCGCCGGGTCTCATACGGGTTGTTCGTCATTCATAGAGGAGAAGGCGATTCCCTGTGATTCTGAGCGAAGCGAAGAATCCCGGCATTTTTTCGCGCTGACTGAGCATTCAAATACAGGGATTCTTCGCTTCGCTCAGAATGACAGATGATGGGGTTATCCTCTACGAATGACGAACATTGCGTATCAGATGTCAGGAGGAGGCAGTCCCGAGGGCTGCGGATTCTGACCCCTGAATCCTGAATCCAGAATCCTGCCCGTCACTCGTCACTCATCACTCGTCACTTGTTCTTAGGCGGTTCCCACAGTTCAATACGGTTGCCTTCGGGATCCATGATCCAGGCGAAGCGGCCGTAATCGTAGTCCTCGCGCTTTGGATCGACCTCAACGCCTTCTTCGCGAAGCGCCGCCAGCAACCCGTCCAAATCCTCTACCATAAAGTTCATCATGAAGCTCGAGCGGCTGGGGTCGAAATACTTCGTGTCTTTCGGGAAGATCGACCAGACGGTCATGCCGGATTTTTCGGGGTCGTCGGCTTGACGCCAGTTGAAAACGACTGCTTCCTGCGCCTGGCGCTGCAAGCCAAGATGCTTCTCATACCACGAGTATAGTTTCTCGGGATTGTCCGCTTTGAAGAATACTCCTCCAAGCCCGGTAACTCTTTTCATAATGCGGCTCCTTTGAGAATGTGATGCTATTCCGGCTGCGCAAGGCCCTTGGCGAGCGCGTTATCCAGCAACTCCTTCATCTTTCGCGAGGCCTCTTCCGCCAGCCGTGCTTGTTGGTCACCGAGCTTTCCTTGCTTTTCGCCAAGCTTCCCCTGCTGAGCACCCAGCTCGCCTTGCTTGGCGCCGATCGCCCCTTGTCGCTCTCCGGCCTTGCCCTGGATTTCACCAAGCTTCCCCTGCAATTCTCCCAAGGCGCCTTGCAGGTCGCCCAATTCTTCCTGCGTGGCGCCATGCTTGTGGAGCAGGTCGAGCTGAGCCTGAAGTTTCTGAAGGTCCGGGGTCAAGTCCGGCACCTCCACCCGAACCTGTTCCATCAGCCTGCCGAGCTCCTCTTGCTGGGCGCCCACCGCCTCCTGTTGACGCCCCAACTCCTCCTGCTGCTTGCCGAGGGCTTCCTGCGACGCGAGAAGTGCCTTAGCCTGCTGGACGGTCGCCGCGTCGCGAATGACGTAGGCTTTGCGGTCGCGCCGGAACCAGATGATGTCCGCATTGCTCTGCCGGCGCAGCGCCGTTATGTGGTCCATGTCGGAGTCATGATACGTCCCTTGCGCGGAGAATCTTCCGACGCCGTAGGTGACAGCCCAGTCCTCGGTCGAGCCCCAGACGTCCTTACGGCTCGCCGGTGGCCGGGGCGCCGTTGCCGCTTTCGCAGCCGGTGCCGGAGCGGGCTTGGGCGTAGCCGGAGTTGCCGTTGCCGCTGGAGTTACTGGAACTGCTGGGGGAGCTTGCATTCCCGCCCATAGAGGTTTCGCGGCGGGAGTCGCCAGTGGCGCTGCCAGCGCCCGGGCGTCCTCCGCGTGGAGTTTGTTCGCCGCGACGGGCTCGACCGCCGCCAGCAGATAGCTCACGGACGCGGCCAGCAGCGCGAGCGCCACCCAAGCGGGTTTTCTAAGCCCGGCCGAAAGCCGCCGGCTCGAATCCAGAATCCTGTCCACTCTCCGTTGAGCCTGTTTTCTATTGGTCATCGCCACACCCTCCCATCGGACGCGTCCTGCCGCGCCCTGCAAATCCTGATAGAAACCGAGTAAGACGTTAGCGTAAAAGACGCGATCGGCCACCGTGCGCAGCGCCGCATCGTCACTGGCCTGCTCGGCCAGCGCGGCGAGATGCCGCTCGAGCCACCAGCCCAGCGGACTGAACCAGAAAACGCCGCGGTGAATGGCCGCCAGCGCTCGGATCAGTGCGTCCTTCCTCACCACGTGCGACAACTCGTGGGCGAGCACGGCCTGCATCTTCTCTTCACTCCAGGCGCGCCACGCGGTGGGAAGCAAAATTATCGGATGCCATACGCCCAGCGTCACCGGCACGGCAACGGCTGGGGATTCGGCGAGTTCAGGCGCCGTTTCGAGCCCCCAACGTGTGGATTGCTCGAGCAGTGCTGCCAGCACCCGCCGGTCGCCGACCGGACGGCCGGAGAGCTTTACGCGCCGGCTGATAAAAAAGCCCACCGCAAGCTGCGCCAGCAAGACGCCGGCGATCAGCAGGTAAAGGGCGGCGACGACGAGCTGCCAGGAAAAAGTCCAGCGGCTCGCGGCGGGCTCTGCGGAGTGAAGTCGGGCGGGCGCCGTTGCCCCGGCGATGATCCGGATCGGCGAGCCCGTGGCGAGGATTCTTACGCCGGCGGGCGCGGGCGGGGGGACAGATGTCGCCGCCGGGAGAGCGGGCAGCGGCAGCCGGACCGCGGGTGCGACCCAGGCAAGGAACGGCATGGCCAGCGCCGCGTAAAGCAGCGCCGTCCAAACGCCCAGGCGGAGCTCGGCGTCCTTCACGCGCCCCACGGCCAGCGCCAGACCCGCCAGCGCGGCCAGCACCAGGGCGCGAAGGGCGGGTTCGGCGAGGTGGCGAAGCAGTTGCGCGCACAGATGGGAGCTGGAGAGGATCATCCCTTTTCTCCTCGCCGCCGGGCGACGCGCCGGGCCAGTTGTTCCAGATCTTTCTGCTTCAGCACCTTGTTCTCCACCATCCCTACCAGCAGTTGCTCCACCGAGCCGCCGCAAAAGCGGTCGATGATGCTTTGGACAGCGCGCGCCGCGAAATGTCTCCGGGGTTGTGTGGCTTGGTAGAGGAAGGTTCGACCTTCCACCCGGTGCCTGAGAAAACCCTTCTCTTCCAGGCGCCGCAGCACCGTGCGGATGGTGGAATCCTTGAGCGGGCGCACGGGGACCAAGGCTTCGCGGCAGGCCTCCGCGGTCGAGGGACCCACCGACCAGATGAATTCCATGAGGAGCTGCTCGAGTTCGCCGAGCGCCCGCGGCCGTGGTTGGGATGTGTTAAACATCGTAGCGTTACAATGTGTAACACATGGGAGGGCGGTTGTCAAGGGAAAAATTTTCCGGGAGTTTTCCAGCCGGAAAGTCGCAGGGACAACGCAGGTTACAGGTGGCAGCAAGCGCGGCATTGAACCCGAAATCGTAAGTTGAACCGGGTTTCTGGTTTTATGGGTCGCCAGTCACTTATTCGAACCGAGCGAATCTTGTTCCACTTTTTGTGGTTTGACGAGTGGGGTCTTTCGCCCCTGCCGGGGTTACGGGTTTGTTTAGGGGGGGCGGGGTCCCAGGGCTTGCGCCCTGGGCTAAATTCTTGCGGCCCTCCGGGCCTGACCACCCTGAGACCTTGTTAGGCGGAATTTGGTCACCTTGTGCCTAGCGCACCTGTTGTTGGATCCGGGCTTCCCAACTCGAAGGAACGGGTGTCCACTGGCGGGTAAACTCATCGCTGAGGGTCAAGGTGACGAGGATGGCAAACCAGACGAAGGCGGCAACCAGGACCATGCGCATGAGGCCGGAACTCCAGCGAAGATGCATGAAGAAAAGAGCCACGAGGGAGGCTTTGCAGACGGCAATGGCCAGGGCCGCGACCGTATTCCATTTGCCGAGGTTAACGAAGGCGACGCCTGTGGTGAGGCCGGTAAACACGATCAGTGCAGCGAAAACCAGGATATAGAGCTTCTTGGGAACAACGTGGCCCGACATCAGTAACGCCCTCCAATCACATACAGCATCATGTAGGGGCGAGCGGCGCTCGCCCAGGGCCGAACGCCGTTCGGCCCTACCCCAGTCGACATCAGTAGCGCCCCCCGATCAAGTAGAGTAAAGGAAAGAGGAAGATCCAGACAATATCCACGAAGTGCCAGTAAAGGCCCGACATCTCGACGGCATTGTAGCGCTGCGGTGAGAATCTGCCCCGCGCCGCCATGACGATGAGGACCGTAAGGATTCCGACTCCAATCACCATGTGCAGGGCGTGGACGCCGGTCATGAAGAAGTAAAAACAGAAGAACAACTCGAGGTGTTGCGAGTCAGGCCCGCTGAAAGTCCAATTCACGCCGGGGACAAGCCCTTCGAGGTAATCGTGCCGCCACTCGAAGGCGAGTTTGACACCCACAAACGTCAGCCCCAAAAGCAGGGTGAGCAGCAGGAAGGTTATCAGCAGACCCTTTTTCCCCAGTTGGGCGGCGCGGACGGCGAGGGCCATGGTCAAGCTACTGCACAGCAGAACGGCGGTATTGAAAGCTCCGATGCGGACGTCCAGGAGGCGGCTGCCGGCTTCGAAGGCGGGTAAATAGAAGTTCCGAAAAATGATGTAGGCCGTGAACAAGCCGCCAAAGAACATGACCTCCGTGGCCAGGAACAACCACATTCCAAGGCTGGAGGCCTCGTGCTGCTGCTGGAGATCGTCGAATTGTTCCGCCAGGGCAGCGCTGCTATGCAACTTGAGGTTCCTCCGTTCCGTAGGCGTAAGCTTCTTCCGTCACTATGGGTGTTTCCTCGAAGTTTTCGGTGGGGGGCGGCGAGGGCGTCTGCCATTCCAGGCCCTTGGCGCCCCAGGGATTCGGCCCCGCCACGGGTCCGTAGCGCATCGACCAAATCATGTAAACCAGCGGGATCAGGTAGCCCACGCCCAGGATGGATGCGCCGGCGGACGACATCACGTTGAGCACCTGGAATTCCGCCGGATAAACCGCATAGCGGCGCGGCATTCCGAGGTAGCCAAGCACGTACTGAGGGAAGAAGGTCAGGTTGAAGCCCACAAAGAGGATGGCAGCCGCTAACCTCGCCCAACCCTCCGGATACAGGCGTCCCGTGATCTTTGGCCACCAAAAATGAATGCCGCCCAGGTAACCCATCACCGCGCCGCCTACCATGATGTAGTGGAAGTGAGCCACCACGAAATAAGTGCCGTGAACGTGCACGTCAACCGCCAGCGTAGCCAGGAAAAGGCCGGTCAGGCCGCCCATGGTGAAGAGCCCGATGAAGCCCAGCGCGTAGAGCATGGGCGCCTGGTAAGAAACCGACCCCTTGTAGAGAGTGGCTGTCCAGTTGAAAACCTTGATGGCGGAGGGAATCGCCACCGCAAAGCTCAGCAGGGAGAACACAAGCCCCGCATAAATGGACTGGCCCGCCACAAACATGTGGTGACCCCAAACCAGGAAGGAAACGGCGGCGATGGCCACACTTGAAAAGGCGATGAAGCTGTAGCCAAAGATCCGCTTCTTGGAGAAGGCGGTGACCAGCTCACTCATGACACCCATGGAAGGCAGGATCATGATGTAAACCGCGGGGTGTGAGTAGAACCAGAATAAGTGCTGAAAGAGGACGGGGTCTCCACCCACGGCCGGATCGAAGACCCCCACATGGATGAGCCGTTCAAGGGCGACGAGTACGATGGTAATCGCCAGGACCGGAGTCCCGAGGATCTGAATGACACTGGTGGCATAGATCGCCCATATAAAGAGCGGCAGCCGGAACCAAGTCAGCCCGGGCGCGCGCATCTTGTGGATGGTGACGATAAAGTTCAGGCCAGTCAAAATCGAGGAGAAGCCGGCAATGAACACGCCGAGCGCCGCAGCAATTACATTGGTATTTGCGTACGTGGTACTGAGCGGCGTGTAGAAAGTCCAACCTGTGTTTACTCCCCCTGTGATAATGGCATAAAGTGTGAACAACCCGCCTACCATGAAAACGTACCAGCTCAAGAGATTGATTCTGGGGAAAGCCAGGTCGCGAGCCCCGATCATCATGGGGACGAGGAAGTTTCCCAGCACCGCTGGAATGGAGGGAATCATGAAAAGGAATACCATGATGATCCCGTGCATGCTGAAGAGCTTGTTGTAGGTGGCTGGTTCGAGCAGCGAGCCCTGGGGTGAAATCAGGTTCAGACGCATCAGTACCGCAGCCGCCCCGCCGACAAAGAAGAAGAAGGTGATTGAGGCGAGATAGAGCAAGGCAATGCGCTTGTGGTCGGTGGTCAGCAGCCATGACTTGATGCCGTAGCTGGCGTTCAAATAATGGACGCGAGATTCGATCCCTGTTTCAACCGCTGCTGTTGCCATTACTTCGTTACCTTCCCTTCCTGTTCCCCACCCCTGCCCCTCCCCGTGCGAGGAGGGGAGTTGCCAGTGCCATTACTTGGTTGGCTTCGCTTCCGCGGAACTCAAAGACTTGATGTATGCCATAAGCTGCAATATTTGCTCCTCCGTGACCTGGCCTTTATAGGTCGGCATGATGGGTTGATATCCCGCCACGATTTTGGCCGAGGGATAAAGAATCGACTCCCGGATGTACGCTTCATCCGCAATCACGGTTGTCCCGTCGTTGAGTTTGACGCGCCTGCCAAACAGGTCCACGAACGGCGGAGCCTTGCCGGTCCCATGGCAGGTGATGCAGGCCAGTTGTTCGTAAAGCTTGGCCCCTGCGGCTGCCATCGATTCGCCCCGGATGCCGCCACTGAGCCACTGCTCGTAGTCATCCGGCGACATGACGACCACATCGCCGCCCATAACGGCGTGATTTGTGCCGCAGTATTGATTACAGAAGAAATGGTATTGGCCCGTCTTGGTGGCCTGGAACCAAATGCTGGTGTACCTCCCCGGTATCACGTCTTCCTGAACGCGGAACGCGGGGACATAGAAACCGTGAATCACATCCTCGGAGGTCATGGTCAATTTGATGGGACGCCCGACCGGCACGTGCAGTTCATTGATTTCCATCGGACCTTCGGGGTGCTGGAGCTTCCACATCCATTGCTTTCCCACTACGAATATCTCGGTGGAGGCTTCGGGCGGACGGGAATTCCTGATGTAGAGGCTTGAGCCCCAAAGGAACGTCACCACACAGATGCCCAGTGGGATGACAGTCCACAGCATTTCGAGCGGGAGATTCCCTTCTACCTGAGTAGCCTTATCCTTCTCGGAGCGGCGCCGGTATTTGAGTGCGAAATAGAAGATGGTCAGGAAGATGAGCGCGGTGAAAAACAAATCGACCGCAGTCAGGAAATAAAACAGATGATCGACCCCACGCGCGAGGGTGGAGGCTTGATCAGGCCGTAATGGGAATCCCTGCCACATGCTGTCTGGTCACTCTCCCCTCTCCCCCTTGGGTGAGAGGGGCCGGGGGTGAAGGGGTTCGACAAGACCAGTCTACCGGCGAACAAGCATCATGGGACGCCGACCGGCTGGCGGTTCCTGGAGAGCGCCAGGATGAGCCCCCCTATGCAAAGGAGGGTTATCAGCCCTGAAATCTGAATAATGCGCGAAATAATCACGCCGTACTTGCCTGTATTGGGATCGTACCGGCAGCAGAACAACAATACCTCATCAACCGGCGAGCCGATTTTGTCTGCGGAGGCCTCGACCAAGCCCAAACGGAGATCGCGCGAAGGATAGTAAATCCCGTAGAAGTAGCGTGCGATTTTGCCTCGAGGGGTAAGCATCATTATCCCCGTGGCATGAACGTACTGCTTGGCCTCCGCGTCATATCTGTAACGGAAGCCCACCGCCCTGGTAAGTTGCTCGATGGAGGCTTCGTCTCCTGTGAGGAAGTGCCAGCCACGCTCGGCTCCCTTTCGCCCGTAAAGGCCGACGTAAAGCGCCTTCTTGGCGGCGGCGAGTTGGGGCGTATCATGAGGGTCAAAACTGACTGTCAGGACGTCATACTCGCGTCCTACGCTGAACTTGACTTCCTGCAAGCTGTGCAGCAGGCCGTTCTCCACCATGGTGCAAAGCATCGGGCAATCGAAATAAACCAGGGAAAGGATGACCGGCTTCTTTCCGAAGTAATCACCCAGCTTCACCGTCTTGCCTGTTTCGTCCCGAAATTGCAATTCCAGCGGGACCTGCTCATTGAGCCTTTGGTCGATGCCTATTCCTTGAAGGAGCGGGGGAATCACCTTGGAATTGTCCGCACGGGCGGCAACTCCTCCACTGACAACAAGAAGAAATAGGGCCAGGCACCGGCTCCAAACAAAACCTTTCCCGTTGCCCTGAACTTGCAGCCGAAGCCTCTTCCACCTTTTGGCATTGGGGATCAAATTTATTGTCGCGCCTCTCCAGCAGGAAACAGTCTCGAACCCATTCTAGTTAGATGTTGGTAGTTGCCATTAGATTCGCGCCTCCTCAGATCCAGGGACCGCAGCCTGGTCCTGTAGCGCTAGGCGCCAACTTCGTCGCGCCGCGAGACTTTCGGTAATGGTGCCACTTGCGTGACCTGGGTGCTTCAAGTCGCTGTCATTCCCGTCCCGCGAGGGCGGGAGGAATCCACTCCGCGAATCTTCGGAGATGCCGTGCCTACGGACTGGATTCCCGCTTTCGCGGGAATGACGAGTGACGGGGCGTCACCAAAGCGCCCAGCGGCGTCACCCCCGCGCAGGCGGGGGTCCACTGCGGCGGGGTGGATTCCCGCCTTCGCGGGAATGACTAGTGTTTCGAAATGGATTCCACGCCAACCGACACCGCGACCGGAGCTTTCAGGATGCCTCGCTTCGCCGGAGCCGTACCGCGGACTGGGAATCCCTTCTGGAGCAGAATATCCATCGCCCTGTCGATCGGAATCCTTACGATACCAGCCTTCTCATCCACCCATCCGTAGCTATTCAGGATTTCTTCCTGCGCAGCCTTGTATTGCTCGAGGTCCTTCGGGGCAGAAACCTGCAAGCGGGGCTCCGGTGGCAAGGTCCGGACATTTTCAAATGGCGACGCCGGGGGACCTAATCCCTGGTGGCCGACAAAGTAATGGAACACCGCTCGGCTCACGAGGAGGCCCGCGATGACCATCAGCGACATGCCGACGCCGAAAATAATCAGATTGCGAATATTTGCGTCGCTTGTTTCGTGGCCTCGCCTGGGGTGTTCGCCAGGACTGCTGCTTGCATCCATGATGACTTATGTCCTCCGCTCAACGCTCGCTCTGGAGTGCGGCCCGCCGTGGCGGTCTGCCGCTTTTTTTCTGCGAGCTTGCTCGCGCCTCACCTGTCCAAGCATTGCTCGTAGCGCTGACCTTTAGGTCAGCACGATGGTTGCCGACCTAAAGGTCGGCGCTACAACTGCGCGGCCAGCAAGCTGGCCTGAGCGAAAGCGGCAGCAAGCTGCCGCACTCCAGATGCGCCCGCGCTATGCATGGTGACCGACGGCCTCCATGCGGGGATCGTGAAGCGGGAGCAAAGGTCTGCTTTTCAGACCAGCCGTGAATCGCCAGAACCAAACCCCGCCGATGCCGAGGATCGCCAACCAGTCCATCCAGTGAAATTGAGGACCGGACTGCTCATAGGCAGGCACCGTCAGCCAGAAGATATCAATCACGCTCATGAGGATCTGAATTGCAGCCACGACTCCCAGCCAAAGCGTCCTGCGTGTTACAAAGCGGGACAAGAGCAGAAGGAAGGGTACGGCAAAATGGAACACGATGAGCGCCAAGGCGACCCAGGCCCATCCTCCCGAGGCGCGGCTGACGTACCACGGAATCTCCTCCTGCAAGTTACCCGACCAGATGATGAGGTACTGAGAAAAAGAGAGGTAAGCCCAGAGCATGGTAAAGGTCAGGAGCAGGTTGCCATAGTCATTCAATACCCGCTTGGAAACGAGCTCGGAAAAGGGCTCCTGAGATGAAAGCAGAATAACGGCGACCGTCACGATGGACATCGCCGCCAAGGCTTGCGTGACCATGAAGATCATCCCATAGATGGTCGAGAACCACCGGGGTTCGAGTGACATTACCCAGTCCACCGACGCGAAGGTGACGGTCAGCCCGTAAATCAGCAGACCGGGCCCGCTGAGGTTCTGGAGACGCTTGGTCAGGTCCGGGTTCGCCGTCTCGTCCTGCTCCAAAGACCACTTGTTGAGGAAGTAGGCCAAGGCGATCCAGGCGATAAAGTAAACGACCGTCCGGAGAATGAAGAAGGGAACGTTCAAGTAGGGCGCTTTGTATTGCAGGAGGGGGTCAAGCTTGACCTTCGCGGGATCCGCCCAAGTGTAAAGGAGGCGCAGGCCGAACAGCAGAGGCACCGCCAAAGCGGCCATCAGGTAAAATGTTCGGGTTCCCGATTCGAGGCAGCGGCGAAGCGGAAAGCCCCACCTCCCGCCCACCATGTGATGCAGCATCAGAATGGCGGAGCAGCCGAGCGCCACACCCACCCAGAACACAAACGCCAGCAGGTAGGAGCGGAAGAACTGCGTTGGGCTATGGAAGGCGCCTGCCCCGCAAAGCGCCAGGGCCGCCAAGCCCACGGCCAGCGCACTCTTCTGGAAACGGTCCAGACCGGATTGGAGGGATGGAGTCGAGTTCATTTAGCCTGTTCCGTCAAACGCTCCTTCTCTTGTGGTGGCGCATCCTCGAGCGTCGCGTGCTGGCTCAACTGAAGCGCCCGAATGTAAGCGACGATGGCCCAGCGGTCCTCCGGAGCCACGCGCGACGCATAGCTGTACATAGCGCCGTAGCCATTGGTGATGACCTCAAAGAAGTGCCCCGCCGGCGCTTTCACCAGTCGTTCCAGGTGATAAGAAGGCGGAGGGGGGAAACCTCTCTGGACCACCAACCCCCTTCCACCGCCTATGTAGTCGTGACAGGGCGAGCAGTAAATGTTGTACTGCTGGCGGCCCCGCTCGAAGACCTTGCGGGTGATGGGAAAGGGAAAGGCGTCAGCAGGCTCCCCGTTCAGCTTCCCTGTATAGAGCAGTTCGTCGGTGCGTAAATGCCCGTGCGCCACGGTGCCGGGCACCTCCGGCCGCTCGGACCTGCCGTCGCCGAAGAAGTTGCTGGGGTCGAGCGGCTTGTACTTTGGTTGGAGGTGCATGTCCTGCCGGCACCCGAAGAGAAACAGCCAGCAGAGAGCGACACAAGCCCAGCATGCGCTCCGTGTCACTAGTGACGGACTTCTTCGCGCATGAGGGTTTTTCTCCGTGTCCTCCGTGGCCGGAAAAGACTTAACACGGAGGTCACTGAGAAGCTCCGTGTGCTCTGTGTTAAAGTTCGGCCGGCACGGAGGACACGGAGACCGGTAAACGCTTCCGCACCTGCACAGCCAGGAGTGGCTGTGCCACGCATTGTTCCGCAAATTCTTTAACAAGTCGCTAAGACTCAATCTCTGCAACCTCTTTGGCTTTCAGGCCGGCCAGGAATCCCTTGGTCTTCTGCAAATCAAATTTCGGGTCTCGCGCCTTGATGCACAGGAAGAACCGGTTCCGCGTGGCCAGCTCGAAGCTCGGGACGTTAAAGACCGGATGATAGGGAGTGGGCAAGCCATTGAGCGCCAGCATGCCGAAAACCGTCGCCAGGCCCGCGCAAAGAATCGTCAACTCAAAAGTAATGGGGATGAGATTAGGCCAACTGTTGTAAGGCTTGCCGCCGATGTCCAGGGGATAGCCGAAAACGTTCGGCCAGTATTGAAGGAAGAAGCCCCCAAGGCATCCGATGAGTCCTCCGACCAGGCAGGTGAGCGGAACACGCGTGCTGTGAAAACCCACCGCGTCCGCCAATCCCTCGACGGGAAAGGGTGAGAACGCGTCCATGCGGCGGTATCCAGCCGCGTGCGCGCGCTGGGCAGCGGCAAGCAGATCTTCCGGGTTTTCAAATTCGGCCATCAGGCCGTAAATTGCGTGTCGCTTCATATGAAAACAGGGGCTAGGGACTAGGGGCTAGGGCAACTCTATTCTGAATTATGAATTCCCCTCTTCTCCCCACTGCCTGCTGCCTCCTACCTTTGAAGAGCCGCAGGACCGGAAAGCGGGTCCTGCGCTACCATCTCCCCTTTGTACAGCCGCAGGACCGGAGAGCGGGTCCTGCGCTACCCTTCCTCCAATGAATCAATGACCCGATGAATCAATGATTCAATCCCTCAAGCCTTCTCCTCCGCCGTCTTGTGAACGAGCTCCCGCATTTCGAAGATCGAAATCATCGGCAGGTACCGAATGAAGAGCAGGAACAAGGTGAAGAACAGGCCGATGGTTCCAATGAAAGTCGCCCAATCCCACATCGTTGGGTAGTACATTCCCCAGGCCGAGGGCATGAAGTCACGGTGCAAGCTGGTCACCACGATGACAAAGCGCTCCAGCCACATCCCGGTTTGAATTACCAATGAAATCAGGAAAAGCGCCAGCACGTTTTTCCGGATCCGCGAGGACCACAGCAAGGTTAACGGGATGGCAATATTGCAGGCGATGAGCAACCAAAAAACAGGAGCATATGGACCGGTCATGCGATTCAGCATCATGAACTTGTCGTACTGGTTCCCGCTGTAAAAGGCTGAAAAGGCTTCCATCATATAGCCATAGGCCACGATCAAGCCGGTCGCCAGCAGCATCTTCCCCATGTTGTCCAGATGGCGCGCGGTGACAAAGTCCTCGAGCTTGTAGAAATATCGGAGCGGGATCGCCAGGGTTAATACCATAGCAAAGCCCGAGTAAATGGCGCCCGCGACAAAATAGGGCGGGAAAATGGTGCTGTGCCAGCCGGGCACAATGGCCACGGTGAAATCAAAGCTCACCACCGTGTGAACGGAGACCACCAGGGGCGTGGCCAACCCCGCCAGCAACAAGGAAGCCATTTCATAATTGCGCCAATGCACAGCCGAGCCGCGCCAGCCCATGGCCAACACGCCGTAAACGATCTGGGCCAGGCGCTTCTTGGCGCGGTCGCGCAAGGTGGCCAAGTCGGGAATCAGGCCCACAAACCAGAAGAGGAGCGAAATGGTTGCGTAGGTGGAAACCGCGAAGACGTCCCAAACCAACGGGCTGCGGAATTGCGGCCAGGTTCCCATCGTGTCGGGGTAGGGCACCAACCAGTAAAACAGCCACGGGCGGCCCATGTGCAGGAGTGGAAACATCCCGGCGCAGGCCACTGCGAACAGCGTCATCGCCTCGGCAAAGCGGTTGATGGACTGTCGCCAGGCCTGGCGCATCAACAGGAGGAAAGCGGAGATCAGCGTTCCGGCATGCCCGATCCCGATCCACCAAACAAAATTGACGATGGCGAATCCCCAGGCCACGGGGATGTTGATTCCCCAGATGCCGACCCCGATGTAAAGCAGGTAGGCTACCGCCATGTTGAAGAGCATGAAAAGAGCGAAGGCAATGGCGAACCCTACCCACCAGCCCTTCCTCGTGCCTTCCACGAGCACAATCGAGCTGACCTTGTCGGTCACCGACGCGTAACTGTGGCCGGGCCCAAGAAAAGGGCTGCCCGGTTGGGCGGCGGCTGTGTTTTCGGGTCCTTCGGGGCTCAACCTTTACTCCTTGATCTCCGGGTTGGGATTTCGCAGCCTGGCCAAATAAGTGGTTCGCGGCCGTGTGTTCAAATCCGTTAACAGGGCGTAGTTTCTGGATTGCGCTCGCAGCTTGGATACGCGGCTGCCGGGGTCCTTGATGTTGCCGAAAACAATCGCCTGCGTCGGGCAGGTTTGCTGGCAGGCGGTGAGAATCTCCCCATCGCGCACTTCGCGGTCCTGCTCCTCCGCCTCGATCTTTCTTGCGTTGATGCGCTGGATGCAGTATGTGCACTTCTCCATCACACCCCGGCTCCGAACCGTCACGTTTGGATTCCGCATGGCAGCCAAGCTGGGTGTCGTCCAATCCTGGAAGAGTTTGAAGTTGAAGCGCCTTACCTTGTAGGGACAGTTGTTGGAGCAATAGCGCGTGCCGACGCAGCGGTTGTAAACCATTTCATTGAGGCCCTCGGGGCTGTGGACGGTGGCGCCGACCGGGCAAACGGATTCACAAGGGGCGTTCTCGCAGTGCATGCAGAGCACGATTTCGTTGTAAGTTTCGGGATTCTCCAGGCCCCCGCGGAAGTAAGTATCCACGCGGATCCAGTGCATCTCGCGGCCTCGCGCCACCTGGTCCTTGCCGACCACCGGGATGTTGTTCTCCGATTGGCATGCCATGACGCAGGCATTGCAGCCGGTACAACTGTTCAGATCGATCGCCATGCCCCAGGAATATCCCTCGTCTTTGAAACCCGGGTACAGCGAGGGGGCACGCGTGGTTTGTTCCTCCGGGTCCTTGGCAAAATCCGGGTTCTTCCGAAACTCCTCGAGGGTGGCAACCCTGACAAGGTCCCGCCGGGCCGCCGCAACGCTTTCCTCTTCTTCTTTCTTCTGGTTCTGGCCGGTGATGATGTGGTGATGCTGCGTGGTCACCAGGCTGTACGTGTCGCCCGTCCTCGCGATTTGAAGCCCGGCGCCAAACCACAGCGCGCTCGAGGAGCGAATCGCGTAAGCATTGAAGCCTAAATCGGAGCCAACCTTGCCCGCGCGCCTTCGCCCGTAGCCCAGGTGCACCGTGACGGAATCATCCGCGTGGCCCGGCATGATCCAAATGGGGGCCTGGACCTCGCGGCCCTCGAAGCGGAGCTTCACCACGTCGCCGTTCTTCACCCCACAACGCTCCGCGGTGGCGAGGCTGAGCATGGCCGCGTTATCCCAGGTGAGCTTGGTCAACGGCTTGGGCAACTCCTGAAGCCAGCCGTTGTTCGCGAACTGCCCGTCCCAAATCGTGGGGTCGGGACGGAAGACGACTTCGAGGCCGTTGCTCTGACTGTGGCCGGCAGGCGCGTTCTGAGAGAGTCGTGCCAGGAAATCGGGCGCCAGCTTTACCCGCTTCGCAGGCAGAGCCGTCCCGGAAACCACACCGTCGTTGAGCCAGGACTCCCACACCGCTTCAAAATCCGGAGCGGGCTTCTGACCCTTCCAGAAGTCGTGTACAACACTGTGAGGCACTCGACCGGCCTGGCCCAGGAGCACCGCAAGCAGTTCGTGGGCGGTCTTTCCTTCGTAAAGCGGCGCGATGAGCGGCTGAATGATACTCACGGTCCCGTCGAAGGCTCGAACATCGCCCCACGACTCGAGATAATGCGCTTGGGGGATGTGCCAATGGCAGAGTTCGGCGGTCTCGTCTTCGTACAGCCCAAGATGAATTCGCAGGCCAACCTTCAAGAGCTGCTCGCGAAATTGCAAGTCCGCAGGTGCGGTGAAAACCGGGTTGCCGCCCAGAATTAACAGCACCTCGACTTGGCCGGCGTCGATGTCGGAAACCAGCTCCCGCAGGGAATCGAGTTGATTAACGGGGTTGGCCTCGAGGGGCGCCGTGGAGTAAACGGTTTTGCCTACGTTCCCGAGCGCTTCATTCATGGCGTGCGCCAGCGCGTGTACCACCGGCGGTTGCTGATCGCCTGCCACCACCAGGCTTGCTCCGCGGTGCTGCTGAAGGTCACGGACGAGCGCGGCGACACAATCGGCAGAAATATTGGAAAGCTTTGGCGGCGCCCCCGCCAGCGCTTTAATTCCCAGCCCTTCTGCAACCAGGCGAGCGAAAGCTTCCACCTCCGAAGCGCGCGAGGGCCAGCGATGGTCCGCCATGGCTCCGGTAGCTGACGGTGTACTCTCCACTACGTACAGCCGGTTCATCGTCGATTGGGTGTCGGAAATCCGCCGCTTGTCGGCAAAGTCATGCGCGTAACGAAGGCTGCCGGGCCCCGACGAGAGAAAGTCGGAGTCAAGAGAAAGGATGACGTCTGCCTGATCAAATCTGTATACCGTGTTGACGTACTCACCGAAAGCCAGGCGCGAGCCCTCGCGCGCGCCATCGCGGCCGCACGGCTCGAACTGATGCCATTTGGCGGATGGGAACTGAGTCAGAAGAGAGTGAATCTGGCCGACCAGCGCCGGCGAAGTGACAGTTTGGGTCAACAGCCGGAACCCTGCTCCCTTGCTTTCGGCGAGCTGCAAACGGACTCCATTTATTGCTGTGAGGAATGCGCTCCAACTCCCGATTCTCCCGCGGTAAATAGCCACCTGCGAGCGGTCAGGATCGTACAGGCCGAGCACCGAAGCCTGCGCGAAGATATCAGCGGCGCCGAGGCTGGCCGGGTGGCCGGGATTACCTTCGACCTTCGTTGGGCGCCCCATGTGGCTTTCCACCAGCAGCCCCGTGCCCACGCCGCCGAAAGGCATGGCAGTAGCGTAGAAAAGCGGCTTGCCCGGAATGAATTCCTCCGGCGCCTGCTGAGCGTAAGGGACGATCTTCTCCGTAGGAAGCTTGGTGCATGCGGTCAGGCCCGCCAAGGCAGCGGACGCGGCCATCAACTTCAAGACATCCCGGCGTCCGATGCTGCTCGCCCCGTCTACGGCTCCGCCCGGCGATCCGTCAGCCGACAGATGCGGAGCTCCGTACGGGTACGCATGGCTAAGGGAATCCTTGTACTCCCGAGTCTCCGCCAACTCGTCCAGGCCGCGCCAAAACCGTTTCTTGGCGTCATCCTCGGCTGCAGCCTGGAGCTTGACCATCTCGTGAGCCCGTCTTGTGGTGACGTTATCGGCCATTTAGCTTCGGTCTCCCCCCGCTCCTCGAGCGAGGAAGGGAATTACGTCTTCGCCCTCTCCCAGGGGGAGAGGGTGGACCGCGACGGCGCTTTCTCCAGCCGTCGCGGGCCGGGTGAGGGGTCAGTTGCACGGCGAGGAGGGACCAGATGGGCCAACACAACCAAGTAACTCCTCACCTGGCTCGCTACGCTCGCCACCCTCTCCCCAAGGGAGAGGGCTGCTTTCTTGGCTTGAGCCCCCGTGTGTTCCCATTCCACAACAGAACCACTATCACGCCGCGACGCCTCACCTGTGGCACGCATAGCAGTCGGTCAGTTGCCTTGCATCCTTGATCTTATATTCCTTCACCAGTTGTCGCCCCAGGGCGAGCTGGTCGTGAGGCGGTTCATAATCGGCCTTGAAAACATCCTCACGCCGGCGGACGTAGCGCTCCGGATGTTTATGGCAATCAATGCACCACCGCATGTAAAGCGTGTTGGCCCGCCAGGTAAGCGGCATTTCTCCAACCGGGCCATGGCAGGTGGTGCACCCAACGCCCTTATTGATATGAATGCTGTGATCAAAATACACAAAGTCGGGGAGCGCGTTGACTCGCGTCCACTCCAGCGACTTGTCGCTCTGATAGCTCATGCGCACGGGTTCCAGCATGGGGCTCGAAACCCATAGCTTCGAATGACAACTCATGCAAATATGAGTCGAGGGAATGCCGGCGAAGGATGATTTTTCCACGGAGGTATGGCAGTAGCGGCAATCGATCCCATCATCCGTCACGTGATGTTTGTGGCTGAAAGGCACCGGCTGTTGCCGGGGAACGTTGACGTCGGTGAAATAAGGTGATTGGGTGATGGCCCACGCAAGGTAGCCGAGAGCGGCGACGATAAATACCGCCCCATAGATACTCACGCGCGAGATTGTGTTGGTGCTGCGATGAAAAATCTGGGCCATGGAGGAAGCCCCAACAGAGTTTCCAGAAGCAAGTTGCTCTCAGATCGCGCTGTTTATTACCGTGGTCCCGCTCTGGTGCTTTGCCTGCTGCCTGAAGAGCTTTCGAGCGGCAGACTCTCCCGAGCCGGGCCGGAAGATGTCAATAAGAAAACGCGTTACAGCCAACAGTCATCTCTTTAGTTGATGTCTCGAAAATGCCCTTAAGGTAGAAATTGTATTTCTCGGGGGCTCCTGTTGTCAAAAAAAATCGGTCGCCCTTGGACTTGTCCAGGCCGATCAGGACTTGAAGCCTCGTTGAGGTCACGCTGAAGAACGGGTCGATATATGAACAGCAAAAGAAGGCCCAAAGGGAGCAGACGGAAACTTAGGATTCCAGGCAATTTCGAGGAAGTCATCTCCGACATCCTCAATGTTACGCGGGCCCCTAAAACAAGCCCGCGCTACCTGCCCACGGTCAACTCCAATGCGGGCAGCCAGCGGGAAAGGTGATTGAGGCTGGGGTAATGTGTGCGGTCAACGTGCAAGGGGGTGACGGAGATCTCGTGCGCCAGGATGGCGGCATAGTCGGAATCCGGCTCGACCTGCCCCAGTTCCACCGTTTCATCAAGCCAATAATAGGGACGCCCACGCGGGTCCTTCTTTTCCACCACCAAGTTCTGCGAAATCTTCTGGCTTTGGCGCGTCAGGCGCACCCCGCGCACCTCGCCGCGCGGGACGTTCACGTTGAGCATGACGCCCTCGGGCAAGCCCTCCTCGAGGACCTTGGCAGCCAGTTGGGCGGCGAAAGCGGCGGCGCCGGAGAAGTCCAGGTACTTGCGCGTGGCCAGGGATATTGCGAACGACGGCACACCGTGCAGCACTGCCTCCATGGCTGCCGCCACGGTCCCCGAGTAAATCACGTTTTCCCCCAGGTTGCCGCCCGGGTTGATGCCGGAAACCACAAGGTCGGGCTTCTGCCGGAGGAGGTGGTAGAGAGCGATGATGACCGTGTCAGCGGGCGTGCCTGAAACGGCGTAATGCCCCTCATCAAGCTGGCGAACGCGCAGCGGCGTGTGCATGCTGATGGACTGGCTGGTGGCGCTCATTTCCTTGTCCGGCGCTACCACGGTGACTTCGCCCACCGACGCCAGGCTCTCTTCCAGAGACTTCAAGCCGGGCGCTTGGATTCCGTCATCGTTCGTCAATAGGATTTGCCTCATCGCCGACAGTCTTCAGGGAGAAAAAAATATCGGGGCGGCGGGCCTGGAGCTTTCGACCACCCTCCCCGAATCCGACCCTTTAGTATAGCACGGAAGACATGTTGGGCTAGGTCTCACGCCGCCGCGGTTCGTAAGAGGTGCAATTCCCAATGACACCACTACCCCACAGCGCGCTTCGAGAGCCCGGTAGGGGCGGAAGCGGGAGCACCAAGAAACGAAAACGGGATTCTCCGTGTCCTCCGTGTCTCTCGAGCTTTAACACGGAGACCACGGAGAATCTCAGTGACCTCCGTGTTTAGTCTTTTCGAGCACTGAGGACACGGAGAAGAAGCTTCGAGTCACACGGAGGGGTATCTACTGGTGCTACAGAAGGAGCTTATGGAGACGGCAAAATGTGAAGTCATACGCAAGGTTTCCTTCCAGTTTTTGATGGTGGCGGCGAAATCGTTGAAGCGGTCCAGAAATATGTTGCGATGATCCGCGAAGAGAGGGAAGATGCTTCACCGTCGCAGTCTTAATATTCCTTTCGTTGTTGATCAAAGGAGCCGGAGATGACGAACGGGACGCAGAAGCTTTCAGCGGCGGAGAAGATTGGCTACAGCCTGGGAGACGGCGCCGCGAACTTCGTCTTCATGACGATGATCCTCTTCCAGTTGAACTTCTACACCGACACCATGGGCATTGCGGCCGGCGTCGCCGGCACGCTGCTCCTGGTGGGCCGGTTCTGGGACGCCTTCTTCGATCCCATGATGGGCGTCTTGGCTGACCGCACCAACACACGATGGGGCAAGTTTCGCCCCTGGGTGCTGTGGACCGCGCTGCCCTGGGCCATCGCCTTTGTTCTGGCGTACACCGTGCCGTCCTTCGGCGGCGGACGCAGGCTGGTCTACGCCGCTCTGACCAACATCCTTCTGATGACGCTCTACTCGGCCAACAACACACCCTACTCCGCCATGACCGCAGTCATGACCGGCGACGTCAATGAGCGCACGAGCTTGTCGTCGTACCGCTTCGTCTCAGCGCTGATCGCGCAGTTGATCGTGGGCGGCTTCACGCTGCCGCTGGTGGCCAAGTTCGGACAGGGCAACAACGCCAAGGGTTGGCAGATGACCATCAGCTTGTGGGCGCTCATCTGCGTCGCCTGCTTCGTGATCACGTTCTTGTCCGCTCGCGAGCGCATCAAGCCTTTGGCGCAGGAGAAGGTCTCCATCAAACAATCCTTCGGCACTCTGGGCAAGATTGGGCCCTGGGTCGCCATGTTCATCGTCACCCTGGCCCACTTCACGGCGAACTCCATGCGCGACGGCACGGTCATCTACTTCTTCCAGAACTACGTGAACAAGGACCGCCTGTTCGAGTTCGTGCGGGGTGCGGGCCTGCCCTACGCCGCAGGTGGCTCGAGCGCCGGCGGCTGGTGGTTCTCGCTGCTGAACGCCTTCGGTCTGGTCATCAACGCAGACAAGTCGAACGTTTCGTCGGTGGGATTCAGCTTGTGGAACATGTCGGGCCTGGTCGTGCTAGTGATTGGCGTGCTCTTCTCGACCTACCTGTCCATCAAGTTCGGCAAGAAGGCCGTCGCCCTCACCGGCTTCGCGCTGACCACGATCTTTATGGCCGGATTCATTTTCCTGCCGCCTGACAACATCTGGGCGATCTTCGTGATGCTCTGGCTGCGCTCCCTGGTCTATGCGCCGACGATCCCGCTGCTGTGGGCCATGTTTGCCGACGTTGTGGACTACGCGGAATGGAAGACTGGCCGCCGCACGACGGGCGTGATCTACGCGACTGTCCTGTTCGCTCTCAAGTTGGGCTTGAGCCTGGGCGGCTTCCTGGCAGGCTGGCTGCTTTCGGGGTATGGCTATCACCCCCACATGGCCCAGACGGAGCATGCTTTGCTGGGTATCCGCTTGACCATCAGCATCTTTCCAGCCATCCTGTACGGTGTCATCGTCGCGGCCCTATGCTTCTACCCGATCGGGAAGAAGCTGAACCTGCAGATCCAGGACGAGCTGGCCGAGCGCCGCAAGCGCGCCTGAGAGCAACCCGCAACTCTGCCGTAGCGCGGGCGTCCCGCCCGCGCGCGGGAGCGGGACGCCCGCGCTACAACGACTTTCGACCGAGCGTGGTGGGTATTCCCATGAAAGGGGGCCGTACGGGCCCGCAGACTTCCCTCCGGGAGATCTTGAGAGAGCGTTTTCTCCTCGGCGCCGCGCTCAACGACGCCCAGATCACGGGGCAAGACCCCTCCGCACTCGAACTCGTCCGGCGCCATTTCAGCGCCATCAGTCCCGAGAACGTCCTCAAGTGGGAGGCCGTCCATCCGCAGCCGGATCGTTTTGAATTCGCCGCTGCGGACCAGTATGTTGCCCTCGGAGCGAAGTACGGTCTGTTCGTGGTCGGCCACGTGCTCGTCTGGCATCAGCAGACGCCCAGTTGGGTCTTCGAAGGTGCGCGCGGCACGAGCCTCGACCCTGAGCTACTTCTTTCGCGGCTGCGGGCACACATCCGGACCGTCGTCGGCCGCTACCGCGGACGCGTGGGCGCTTGGGACGTGGTCAACGAGGCCTTCGAAGACGACGGGACTTGGCGGAAAACGCCCTGGTACGCCACGCTTGGCAAGGAGTACGTTTCGAGGGCGTTCGAGTTCGCCCACGAGGCCGACCCCGACGCGCAGCTCTACTACACCGACTACAACCTCTGGAAGCCGGCCAAACGCGAGGCGGCCATTCGGCTGGTGAGGTCGCTCAGCGAGCGCGGAATCCGGATCGACGGCATCGGCGAGCAGGGCCACTGGCTGCTCGACGATCCCGGTATCGAGGAAATCGAAGTGGCGATCGTGGACCTCGCCAAGGCCGGCAGGCAGATCATCATCACGGAGTTGGACATCGACCCACTGCCTCGACCCGAAGAGTTGGTGGGAGCCGACGTGTCGAAGCGAGTCGAGCTCACACCGGAGCTCGACCCGTACGCCGACGGTCTGCCCGAAGACTTGCAGCAGCGCTTAGCGCAGCGCTACCGAGACATCTTCAGCCTATTCGTGAAGCACCGCGCGGTCAGCCGCGTCACCTTCTGGGGCGTCACTGACGCAGACTCCTGGCTCAACAACTGGCCAGTCCGAGGACGCACGAATTACCCCCTGCTGTGGGATCGGCGGGGACAACCCAAGCCTGCATTCGACGCGGTGGTGGAAGCTCTCCGGCGCGCGCGGCCAACTGTGGCCTAGGCGTGATTTCTCAGATCAGGAGCTTGCAATGAAGCATGTTTGGGAATTACTTATCAGGATTGCGCTTCTTGTTCTAATCTGCTTTCTCTTGAAATGGGGGCTCAACCTACCCCTTTCAAATCTCCAAAATCTGTCCATCATTGTTGGCGGAGTTATATTGGTATTTCCGGTTGTTTGGGTCGGGAGGAAGCTACTCGACAAACAGCCAACCATCACCCGTGCCGTTTGGGTAACCACGTTTGTGCATTTTGCTCTGGGGTTTACCTTTGGCGTTCCTATCATTCGAGCCGTAGCCACCCATCAAGACTCGACCGGCTGGGCACTCCCAGTGCCATCTGAAATCGGCTTGGCGCTGGTCATTATTACTGGGGCAGCTTTTTTGCTGACGGTTGTAACCCTTGCCTTGAAAGGATTCGGTGCGCCCTTTTTCATCGCGCTCAGCCGGAAATTGGCGGCAGATTGGTTGTATTCTTGGACGCGTAATCCTATGGTGCTTGCAGTCCTGGCGTTCTTCCTATCCTTGGGAATCTGGTTTCAGTCAGGGCTGTTTCTGCTCTGGGTCGTCATCCTGTTCGCGCCGGCATTGCTTGTCTTCGTGAAAGTGTATGAAGAACGGGAATTGGAGATTCGCTTTGGGGCATCATATCTGGAATATAAATCCAGAACACCGATGTTGTTTCCAAGAAGGCCAAAAGGTTGAACGATACGCCGCCTAACCTCCTGGAGTTGTACGGCAGGCCTCCCTTAGCCAAGGCGACGGAAAGCAGGCCGCCCGAAGGGCGTTGGTCCGCGCTACCCCGCTTGCAGCGCAACGTGCAGCCAGTGCTCCAAATCCACCGTGGGGTTCATCCAGATATCCGGATTCCTGCCCAGCGCCGTCACCGCGACGTCCCGGCGGCAACTGCACTGGAAACAGGCAATAATCGTGCGAAGATCCCAATGTACACTCCTACAAATCCACCCGCTTTCTTCGTGCTGAGAATCGTACCGTCCTGATCGCCACCTAACTGCATCCAACCCTCGCTCCCGACTCGGTAAAAGAAACGGTAACGCGCTCCCACGCCTTCGACTTTTAGCGCGACCTCAGGCGCATTGCCGGGAAGAATGGCGGAAGCAATCTGAGAGACATCCCTATTTCGCCTTTCCAGAAGTATCGTTCGCTTTCCCTGCTGGGACAAATGCACTCCCAGGAAGAAGGAATGCGTTTCATTCTGGAATGCAACCAGGCCCGCGTCCGAGGGTTTATCGTTCTGTCCGAATCGTAGTTGCACGCTCGAAGAGAAGTTGGCGTGTTGTTGGCGGCGGGCAATCAGTGACGGGTCGTGCCTGGAATCCAGATCCTCCAGGCGGGGCTCCAGAAATAACGCTGCGTGATTCGCATCCAAGCTCCACCACTGGCTTGTTGGCGTACGCAACGTGTTCAGCGAGTACGGCAGTTGCTTGCCGGTAAAGTCCGCGGTCCACTGGAACGGTCCCGTCATGGGTTGGGCAACCGCGCCTTGTGCCGGAAGCTTCGGCCCCCTGACCACACGTGGCACGGTTTTGCCGGCATCAAGAATCACCGGCCAGTCATCCACCCAATGCACCGGCAGAAGAAAGGTTTCCCGTCCCGTGTTGTAGAAACCGTCCTCATAGGGTTCGCACCCCAGGAACACTGCCCACCATTCGCCATTTTGTGTCTCTACGAAGTCAGCATGCCCGGTGGAGGTGATGGGATCGGGTCGCGACGGCGAGAGTGTGCGCTGGGTGAGGATCGGGTTTCCGGGGTATGACTCATAAGGTCCGTCGACCGATCGACTACGGAATACAACTTCAGAGTGTTCTTCTCCCGTTCCGCCTTCCGCCGCGATCAGATAGTAGAGGGCGTTCCGTTTGAGAATGTGCGGGCCTTCAATCCACACCGGCTTCTTCGCCAGGTCTGTTCCGCCATTGACGATGATCTTGCCCGGCCCGCTCACCTTGCCCGAGTTCACATCGAAGGGGAACAGGTAGAGGGCTCGATGGCCTGGGTACAGCTGCTTGTTGCCAGGCGGGACGCCCTTGTGGATTATATAGCCCTTGCCGTCGTCGTCGAAGAAGAACGAAGGATCGATACCGTCAATCTCCGGCAATACTGTGGGATTCGTCCATGGCCCGGCGGGGTTCTCAGCGGTCACGTAGAAGTTGCCCGTTCCGCTTACATTGGTCGTTATCATGTAATACCGGCCCTTGTGATATCGGATTGTGGGCGCAAAGATGCCGCCTGATACGCCCGCGCCGCTTAGCGGCAACTGCTCCGGTCTATCGAGCACATGGCCGATCTGTGCCCAATGCACCAGATCGCGACTGTGGAAGATCGGCACTCCTGGATACCACGCAAAACTCGAATTGACGAGGTAATAATCCTCTCCCACTCGCACCACGCTGGGATCCGGGTAAAAGCCCGCCAGGATCGGGTTCCTATACTCACCCCCTTGGGGCTTGGCGAGCTGCGCCAGTGAGTCCTCCCCGCGATATTCAAAAGAACGGAACTCGATCCAGCTTTCATGCGGCACACCGGGATGTGCTGCGAGAAGTGGGCAAGCGAGCAAGAGAATCACTAAGGGCAGGATAAGTGCTCGCCGTTGAACACAGCTTTGCTCTTTCCACTCGTGTCCGCGCATAGGTCTCCCCCAAAAAGCGTTCGACTCACTCATCTCCGACTCATCGGTCAACAGGCTTCGAATCGAGCGCCATCCAGGCCGTATTCTATCGCGGCGCCGAAATTCTGCCCAGTACCAGGAGATTGTCATCCTGAGGAGCCGCAGGCGGTCCTGAGCGAAGCGAAGGAAGGATCTCCGTATTTGCTTGATTCTACAACTGCCGAGATTCTTCGCTTCGCTCAGAATGACAGAGGCATACTGTGCTAATCAGTAATCTCGACGGCGGAGGTGGGCGCGGATTTCGTCAGGCGGACTTCCTGCACGATTTCGCGGCCGCCCGGCGCCCGCACCCCCAGCGCGTAGCTGCCGTAGAAGCCGCGAAAAGCGAGGCGGCCGTCGGCGCCGGTCACGCCGTTTCCCCGCGTCGACCATTCCTCGCGCAGAAGACGGCTGATGCGGCTACCGGCAGGATTCAACGTGCCATCCGCGTTCATGAGCGCTGCATCGGGCCCCATCCAATGCGTCCTTGCGCCAAAGCCCCAAAGCATGATCGCCTGAACCGCCTCGTGGCTGAACCCGAGTCGGAAGAGCATCTCCAGGAGGTCCGCGCGCCGGGCGGCGTCGGGCGTCTTGGCGCTGACTTCTGTGAGATGGATGGGCAGCCCGGTCTCAGCGTGCAGCCGGTCGAGCGTTGCAAGAAAGGCCTCCGGCGTGAGCGGGTCGCTGAGCAACCAATGAGGCCGTTCCCCCGGCGCGAGCACCGCCTGACCATCCGCAGTGAGGCGATCGCAGTCGTGCGACTGGATACCGATTCCGCCAACTCGAGCGCCACGCGCGCCGAGATCGCGGATCAACTCCAGGTACCGCTCGGTCTTCTCCCGCTCCCCGAGGATCCCGAACTCATTCACGAAGAGCGGCGTCTTGGGATCGAGCCGCGCCGCCTCTCTGAACATCCACGCGGTCGCGTCCGGCCCCATCCGCTCGCCATAGAACGAGCCGTCGAGGACCTCGTTGTTCACGTCCCAGGCTACCAGCCGGCCGGCATAGCGGCTTACTGTGGCGGTGAGGCGGCGCTCCATCGCGGCGCGCAGCTCGCTCGGGTCGAGTGCGGCGGTCCAGGGCTGGACCCACCCCTTGTTGTCCCAGAACAGGCAGTGACCACGCATCGCCAGGCCGTTCTGCTCGGCAAAGGCGAGCAACGCGTCAGCGGGCGCGTAGTCCTCGCGGCCGCGCTCGACCTCGGTGGCGTACCACTTCATCTCGTTCTCGCAGACCAGGGCGCTCGAATGGTCGAGGATGAACTGCCGGTAGTGCCGGCCGTCGTCGCCGCGGTCGGCAAAGGGAGCGTAGGCGATGGCCGTGCCGAACAGGAAACTGTGGCGCTTGAGCCGGTACTCGAGGCGGACATCCTTCAAGGGCGCCCCGTTGTGACCGCGGACTTCGACCACCAGGTCACCCTTGCGCAGACGCTCGATCCGGTCGTCGGCCTCGCTGCGCCATTCGGCGCCGCGATGGGGCACGGACCGTGACGCGGGGGGGCGGTATGGCTGTTTCATAGTCGGCACCTCAGGCTCCGGGGATGCTACCCCTTCACGCAGCAAGCTGTCAACTTACTGGAGGGCTGGGTAGTGGCGGAAATGTCGTTGCTGGGTCAGAAGTGGTGAATGGTAGCGTAACTTCTTTTGTGTAGATTTGGCGGGCTGGCGCAGACGTTGTTTTTTAACGTCTGCGATCTGCCGAAGGCACGTTTCGCCGAGGGTTGCGAGGAGATGCCCCGCCCACCTCCCTGGTCCCTTCGGGAAATCGCAGACTCCAAACTACGGAGTCTGATGCGCCAGCCCCCAGCATCTTCGGTTCTGCGAAAGCGAGAATCCACCCCCAGATTCTCACACCTCAAAGGGCCCGCATCATCCGGCGGAGTTGCGCAAAGCGCGGGAAAGGATTACTTGATGCTCAGTTTTATTCCGATCAGCTCCATGGCGAACTGGACGTCTTTCTTATTCTTGTGCACCACTGTGACGCCGCGAAGTTTACCGAAGCTCTTTCCGCGATACTGATCCTTCAGTTCTTCGGAGATCGTACTGCCCTCGACCACCTGCTTTGCCTTTTCGTGAATGTAGAACGTTGTTCTGAAGGAACCCTCGAGGATCGAGAGCCAGAATACAGTTTTCTTTTTGTGCTGAACCTTCATCAGCCAGCTCTTTCCGTCGTTGTAGTAGCGCCACTCCTGTGTGAAGCCGGGATGTTCGCGGGCGAGATATTGAAAAAGCGACTCCCAAAGCGCTTTCGACTTGCCGAGGTGCGAGAAAACAATTTCGTCCGTGGGGAATTGAGATTTGTCGCTCAGTATCGGAGCATCCATGATGGCCTCCCTCAAATCTTCTGGCGCAGACTTTCGCTTTCCAGAAAGTCTCCGGCTCTTTCTCTGGCGCAGGGCGAAGGTCTGCGTTGCGGCGACCGGCAGGTAGCGCGGACCGCCCGTCGGCTGACGGGTCCGCGTCTTTTCTCGATGAGCGCGGTCAACCAACGCCGGGGCACCGAGGGCGAACTGTGGCAACCCAGTCTCCTGTTCCAGTGATTCGTGATGTGAGTTGCGCCAGCCCCGGTAGGGGCGGAATCCCGCGGACGCGGGACCAGGGCGAAACCTGTCCCGATGCCTTCGATCGGGAACTCTGGGAAGAGCGGCCCCCACCCCCTTCTGTTCCCCCTCCACCGCCTGGCGGGGGAGCGGGCGGAGGGAAAGGGGCCGCACTCGCGACCCACGGCTCACGCCGTGGGCTAATTTCTGCCGCCCCTGATGGGGCTTCCGAGTCGCTATCGCAATGCGACGCCCCCGACAGGAACACCGCACTTCGCGCAGAAGCGAGCTTCCTTCTCGAGGGCCGCGCCACAACGCGCGCAGAACTTGGCCTCCGACCCATCGGGCATGCACGGCGGCACTGGGAGCGACGGTTGAGCCACCTTCTCCTCGCCCGGCGGCGCCCCAAGCTCATAACAAACGACATCAAGAAAAGACTTGGCGGACCACCCTGTGCCGCGATGAAAGCGCAGATCCAGCGAGTAGTGCCTGTCAGGCATCAAAAGGAAAGATCTCAAGTTCTGAAAAGAATGCACACCAGCCGCGATGCGCCTTTCATATTTGAACCCGGTGTATACCCCGATAGCGTCTATCGCACCATCAATGACAACCTTGAGGTAGTCACCCGACCAGTATTTGGGCGCTCCGCTCCAATTGAGCGTCACCGTTGCGTACTCCCCGTTCATGGAGGTATCCGCAAGGGCGTCGCTCACCAACTCCGCCATGCGGCTGAACTGTCGACGCTTCATTAGTTCTTTGTAGTATGGAAACTCCAGCTCCCACCAGCCAAAGCTAGCCGTGGTCCCGGTATGCCTCTGCAATGCGGCCAGCAATCGTGCGCGACGACCCTCAGCAAGATCGTTCCCGAACCAACGATTGCCCAACCCACAGGCCCTTGTACAGGGGGTACAGAGAAAGAACCGGGGCCTGAAAAAGCCATGGAATTCGGTTTGGACGACCTTGTAAGTTGCGTTGACGCGGCGCTGCGTAATACCACTACCACCTCTGGCAAAGAGGAACACATGACTTTCCTCAGGCGTGATCGGACGACCGCAGCTTGAACACGTTCTTCCAGACCGAGGTGAAGAGGTCAGGGGAGGGGATGCGCTCATCGAATCTCCTTTCCGGGGAATCGAGGATCCAAGACAGTCAAATGGCTGTTGACCGGAATTTCCTTTTTCGATTCTTGACCGACCGTTAGCATACGCCTGACCGCCTCTGGGTGCAAAGGCCAGTCGGGTTTTCGACGCTCGGCGCCCCCAGCGACCGCCGCAGGCACATGTTCTCCCTCTCCCAGAGTCCGAGAAGCTTGCGGTTTGCAGATTCTCCAACCGATGTCTCAAACACTTTTCCGTCCCCGGCCCTCTCGTCACTGGAGCAGCGCGGCCCGCCGCTCTGCCGCTTTTTGCGCGACTGTGACGTGTCCCTGCACACGGGCGCAAGGCTGTAGGGCGCAACGCTGTTGACAGCCACTCGCGTCCCGGGTTATAGTCTGCGTTCTTTATTGCAGGGGGGGCCAGCCAAACTGGGACGACAGACGCGCCCTCAACGGAGCGAGGGCGTCCTGTACCATGGCGCGGACTCGTCTCACACGCAGACTGGGCTGACTAGGAGCTTAGAGTGGCCACCAAACGGGACCTTGAAATCGTTGCCGCGGGGCACACTTGCCTTGACCTTATTCCCGCTTTCACGATTGAGGGCAAGGTCGACAAGATGACCGACGTCCTCGTGCCCGGCAAGATGATCAACATGGGCGAGTGCGTGGTCGTCGGAGGCGGGCCGGTCACAAACGCGGGCGTGTCCATAAGGCGACTGGGCGTGAAGACCGAACTCATCGGCAAGATCGGCAACGACGACTTCGGCAAGCAGATACTCCGTTGGTACGAGGAGCACGAAGGCCATTTCCAGGGCATCAAGACAGTCGACGGGGAGTCGACCTCCTACACTATCGCGATCTGCATACCCGGGATCGATCGCTTCTATCTCCATCATTGCGGCGCAAACGACACGTTCGGCTACGAGGACATGGACTTCGACCTCGTCGAGCGTGCCAAGCTGATGCTCTTCGGCTACCCCCCCTGGATGGCCAAGCTCTACGAGAACACGGGGCGCGAGCTGACGAAGATCCTTAAGAAGACCAAAGAGCTGGGCACTACGACGGCTCTGGACCTCTCGCTGCCGGACGTGAACAGCCGGGCCGGCCAGGTCGACTGGCGCGCGATCCTAAAGGACTGGGTCCCGCTCTCGGACTTCATGCTGCCCAGCGCGGAGGAGATCTTCTACTTCCTCTACAAGGACGAGTTCCTGGAGAAAAAGGCCAAGCTCGGTCCCAAAGAGAGCGTGCTGGACCACTTGACCGTGAAAGAGATCTCGACCCTGGGAAGCGATCTTCTGAGACTTGGGGCGGCGATCGCGATGGTCAAGTGCGGCCACCGGGGACTCTACGTTCGCACCGCCGACAAGGCACGCCTCGAGAAGATGGGCGCGGCCGGCTGTTCCGACCTGGAGAACTGGGCCAACCGCGAGCTGTGGTTTCCCGTCTACCAGGAGGAGCGTTTTGTGGGTGCTCTAGGCTCCGGCGACTCGGCGATCGCAGGATTCCTCTCCGCCTTCGTCTGGAACCACAGCATCGAGTCTTGCCTGCGGTATGCGAACGCGGCCGGCAGCATGA
>Ga0326727_10002893_pt1 | contig 56674 bp, 52 predicted proteins | sample MB2enrmetagenome_FD_207643 | JGI IMG/M metagenome (GOLD analysis project Ga0326727, IMG submission 207643) | Lab enriched peat soil microbial communities from McLean, Ithaca, NY, United States - MB29MY | ecosystem: Environmental > Terrestrial > Soil > Wetlands > Peat | place: USA: New York... | reverse complement strand
AAGGCGAAACGGACTGTCATGCTTGAAAAAAAGAGTCTTTGGAACACGGAAATCATGGCCCAGGCGCTTGTGGACGCATTCCGCAAGCTCGATCCCCGCGGCATGGCCAAGAACCCGGTGATGTTCGTCGTCGAGGTGGGCAGTGTGCTGACCACGGTGCTGTTGATCGACAACATCATTCACCACAGCGCCGGCTTCAGCTTCAACCTGCAGATCACCCTCTGGCTATGGTTCACGGTGCTCTTCGCCAACTTTGCCGAGGCGATGGCCGAGGGCCGCGGCAAGGCCCAGGCCGACACGCTGCGCAAGGCCAAGGGTGAGACGATTGCCAAACGGTACAAGGCCGACGGCAGCTTTGAAGAGATCGCCAGCGGCCTGCTCCGCCTGGGCGATGTGATCTACGTCGTGGCCGGAAGCTACATCGCCGGTGACGGTGAGGTGATCGAGGGCGTGGCCTCGGTGGACGAGTCGGCCATAACCGGCGAATCGGCCCCGGTGATCCGCGAGGCGGGCGGCGACCGTTCTGCCGTCACCGGCGGGACGAAAGTCTTGTCGGACTGGATCAAGGTGCGCATCACGTCGAATCCCGGCGAAACCTTCCTTGACCGTATGATCGCATTGGTCGAGGGCGCAACCCGCCAGAAGACGCCCAACGAGATCGCGCTGAGCATTCTGCTCTCCGGATTGACCATTGTGTTTCTGCTGGCCGTGGTCACGCTGCAACCCTTCGCCATCTACTCCAAGGCTCCGCAGACGATCTTCGTGCTGGTTTCGCTGCTGGTCTGCCTGATCCCCACCACCATCGGCGGACTGCTCTCGGCCATCGGCATCGCCGGCATGGACCGCCTGGTGCAGTACAACGTGCTGGCGATGAGCGGACGCGCCGTGGAAGCCGCCGGCGATGTGAACACGTTGTTGCTGGACAAAACCGGAACCATCACGCTGGGCAACCGCCAGGCCACAGAGTTCATTCCCGCGCCGGACGTGAGCCACGAGCGGCTGGCCGATGCGGCACAGCTCTCCTCGCTCTCCGACGAAACTCCTGAGGGCCGCTCCATTGTTGTGCTGGCCAAGGAGAAGTACAACCTCCGCGGGCGCGACATTGCTGGCATCCACGCCGAGTTTGTCCCCTTCACCGCGCAGACCCGTATGAGCGGCGTCAACCTGCCTGGCGCGCGCATCCGCAAGGGCTCGGTGGACGCCATAGCCCGCTTCCTTGAAGAGCAAGGATCATCGTTGCCCAAAAAGGTAGCCGAGCAGGTCGAAGAGGTTGCCCGCATGGGCGGAACGCCGCTGGTGGTGGCGGAAAACTCGACGGCTCTGGGCGTGATTCACCTCAAGGACATCGTCAAGGGCGGCCTCAAGGAGCGCCTGGCACGCCTGCGCGCGATGGGCATCCGCACCATCATGATCACCGGCGACAATCCGCTGACAGCCGCAGTAATTGCCCGCGAGGCCGGCGTGGACGACTTTCTGGCCGAGGCCAAGCCCAAGGACAAGATGGACCTGATCAAGCGCGAGCAGTCCAAGGGCAAGCTGGTGGCCATGACCGGCGACGGCACCAACGATGCGCCCGCGCTGGCTCAGGCCGATGTAGGCGTGGCGATGAACTCCGGCACGCAAGCCGCCAAGGAAGCCGGCAACATGGTCGATCTCGACTCCAACCCCACCAAGCTGATCGAGATCGTCGAGATCGGCAAGCAACTGCTCATGACGCGTGGCGCTCTCACCACGTTTTCCATCGCCAACGATGTGGCCAAATACTTCGCTATCATTCCTGCGATGTTCTCGGTGGCCTTCCCAGTGCTGGGTGCGCTGAATATCATGTATCTGCATTCGCCGGAATCGGCCATTCTCTCGGCGGTCATCTTCAACGCCATTATTATAGTGGCGCTGATTCCACTGGCCCTCAAGGGCGTAAAGTACGAGCCCAAGGCGGCCGATATTCTGCTGCGCAACAACCTGCTGCTCTACGGCGTCGGCGGCATTATCATCCCCTTCATCGGTATCAAGGCTATTGATTTGGCATTGGTGGCGCTGCATTTGGCGTAAGGAATTTGTTTTTGCGCTCTGCGCATGATTTGCAGGATTGAATGGTCTCTGTTTTGAAAGGGCGCGGCTGGTAGGTCAGGGCTTTAGCCCTGACAAGATTTCCGAGGATGAAGAATCCGGGCTTTAGCCCCTGAGGGAAGTTTTTTAGGAGAAACAAAATGCATTCCGTATGGAAGACATCGATTCGCTTCACTATCGTGACCACGCTGCTGCTGGGCCTGGGCTATCCGCTGCTGGTCATCGGCATCGCCAAAGTGGTCTTCCCGCATCAGGCCGGCGGCAGCCTCATACAGCTCAACGACGGCACGGTCATCGGCTCCGAACTGCTGGCGCAGAGCTTTACCAGCGACCGCTACTTTCATCCCCGCCCCTCGGCCGCCGGCAATGGCTACGACGCCACGGCTTCCGGCGGCACCAACCTTGCCCAATCCAATAAGTCTCTGGTCACCCGCATCCAGGGCGACATCGACAAGCTGGCCGCCACAAATCCCGGCAAGCCGGTGCCGATTGATTTAGTGACGACCTCCGCCTCCGGTCTCGATCCCGACATCACCCCCGACGCCGCATACTATCAGCTCCCGCGCGTCGCCAAGGCCCGCGGCCTGAGCGAAGAGAGCTTGCGCACGCTCGTCGCGCAGAAGATCACTCCGCGCCAGTTGGGCGTGCTCGGCGAACCGCGCGTCAATGTTCTCGCACTGAATCGCGCCCTCGACAATCTCGCAAAATAGTCTTGCTTCTGTTGCTTTCCTGCCCCCGGCCTCGCCGGGGGTTCTTTTTTGCCGTGAATCTGGCGTCAATACCCGTGACAACCATCACGTCTCCACTCATTCTTGCAGGCATACCATTTTTTCGGCTTCCTGTAGAGCCCCGTCGCGGCCGTGTAATTCGTTTCCACTCCGTGCCTTGATCGGGAAATCTCCGCAATATTAAAGCCGGAAAGCGGCCGAGCCGCCGTAGACATGTGCAACTCATTCCACGCCAGCACGCCCAGGCCGAAGAGGGATAAGGTCATGTTCACAAGTTTGCCAGTGTTGCGTCCGCGGACAGTGCTCATGGTTGGACTCATCGCCGTAACGTCGTTCTTGGTTCATCAGGTGGCGAGCGCCCAAACCACTGCCGCGAATGAATGGACTTGGATGGGCGGAAGCAGCGCTGATTTCCAGTCCGGCGTGTACGGGACGTTGGGAACGCCTACTGCCGGAAACATCCCCCGAAGCCGCTGGGCAGCTGCAAGCTGGACCGATAGCAGCGGCAATTTCTGGCTCTTCGGCGGTGCAGCCCCCGAAGGAGCCGCCCCTCCCCAAATCAACAATGTTGCTCCATGGGAACTCAACGACCTGTGGGAATTCAGTCCTACCACGAACGAATGGACTTGGATGGGCGGAAGCAACACTGCGCCGCCATGGAACGGCAACAGTTATTACCTTGGCAGCCCATGCAACAACGCTTGCGGCTGGCCCGGAATCTACGGCATGTTGGGAGCGCCTGCCGCCGCAAACATTCCCGGAAGCCGCGAACACGCTACAACCTGGACCGACAACAGCGGTAATCTCTGGCTCTTTGGCGGGTGGGGCATGGATGGCAGCGGCAATTGGGGCGATCTCAACGACCTTTGGGAGTTTAATCCTCAAACGAACCAATGGGCATGGATGGGCGGAAGCAGCACGGTAAGCCTGATGCCGAATGAAGGCTATGGCCAGCCGGGAGTCTACGGCACGTTGGGAACGCCTGACGCCGCAAACATTCCCTCTGCCCGGCAAGGCGCAATGAGTTGGACCGATAGCAGCGGACATCTCTGGCTCTTTGGGGGCGAGGGGCCCGATGCCAGCGGCACTTGGGGCAATGGGGGCATGGGTTCCAGTAGCAACGGCAACTGGGGCGAACTCAACGACCTTTGGGAGTTCGATCCTTCTACGAATATGTGGGCATGGATGGGCGGAAGCAGCACGGCGGGCAGCAATGGCGGGCAACCTGGCGTGTACGGCACGTTGGGAACGCCCGCTGCCGGAAACATCCCCGGAAGCCGCGAAAACGCAATAACATGGACCGACAACAGCGGCAATATTTGGCTCTTTGGGGGTTATGGATTCGACACTAATGGCACGGAGGGCGCCCTCAGCGATCTTTGGGAGTTCAATCTTTCCACAAAACAATGGGCGTGGATGGGAGGAAGCAGCACGGTGCCCTGCGGCGGTTGCGGCTTGGCCGGAGTCTATGGCACGTTGGGAGTGCCTGCTGCCGGTAACATTCCCGGAGGTAGGGATGGTGCGAGCGGCTGGACCGATAGCGGCGGCAATCTCTGGCTCTTTGGGGGGCAAGGTCTCGACGCCACCGGCAATTGGAGCTTCCTCAACGACCTTTGGGAGTTCAATCCTTCCACGAACAAATGGGCATGGATAGGCGGAAGCAGCACGGGCTATTATATGCAGAATCGCAATATCCTGTGTCCGGGAGGATATGGGCAGCCCGGCGTATACGGCACGTTGGGCGTACCTGCTGCTGAAAACATTCCCGGAGGCAGTTGGTATGCTACGAGCTGGATCGATGGCAGCGGCAATTTCTGGCTCTTCGGGGGCTATGACTTCGATGCCAGTAGTAATTATGGCGGTATGAACGCCGTGTGGGAATATCAGCCATCTTCAACTCCCTCTTATGCGACAACCGCGACGCCGGTTTTTTCGCCGGCGGCAGGCGCCTATACAACTGCCCAGTCGGTCACAATCACCGACTCAACACCTGAAGCGGCGATCTTCTACACCATCGATGGCGTCACTACTCCTACAACCAGCTCGACACTATATACTGGCGCAATCTCAGTAACGGCCAATGAAACCATTCAGGCTATCGGGGTGGCTGCGAATTACATAAACAGCCCCATAGTAACCGCCGCTTACACTATCAGCAGTCCAACAAATCCTGTACCGGTCATCGGCAGTATGTCGCCGGCGTTTGCCAGCGCAGGTGGCACGGCTTTCACACTCACGATAAACGGATCGGGATACATACCAACCTCGGTAGTCTATTGGGGCGCCTCCGCTCTCGCCACAAACTTCGTGAGCGCGAATCAACTTACGACGCAGGTTCCGGCGGCTGACATTGCCAGCGCGGGAATCACGGCAGTTACCGTGCAGACGCCAACACCTGGCGGAGGCACCTCCAATTCATTCCAGTTCGAAGTAGATTCCGCGGCGTCCGGATCGACGACGCCGATAATTGCTACAGCGATGGCAACTGTAACTCCCGGCTCCTCGGTGAGTTATGGGGTGAACTTGCCCACTACGGTGACCAGCACCACGGTATCTTGCCTGAATCTTCCCGTGGGAGCTTCTTGCAGCTATTCCGCAACAACCAATACGGTGACAATCACAACTTCCTCGTCAACACCTGCGGCAACTTATCAGATCACTGTGATCTTCACAGAGACAGTGACCGGCGCGGCGACTTCGTGGACTCTGCTTCCCATTCTTCTGCTTCCGCTGGTCTTCGTGAAGAGACGGATGGCGGCGCGGGGCGTCTGGATTACCGCTTGCATGGGGCTGGTTTTGCTGGCTGGGACAGCTCTCTGCGCCGGTTGCGGCGGTGGTAGAGGCGGAGGCAGCACAGGCGGGGGCGATGGTGGAGGTGGGACGCAAACTCACCAAGTGACGAGTTCGGGCGTGGTCACCCTTACAGTGCAGTAGGGAAGATCAGTTCAGATTTAAGCCATGATTGAAAAACGCGCTAGATCCCCAGGCGCGCTTTCAGAGCGCGGACGCGATCGCGGGCGACGGGAATCTGCGTGTGCGGGGCGTCCTTGAGGGAGAGGATGACCTTGCCGGCGAACCACGAATTCACCTCGTGAATCCAATCCACATTCACCAGCGCGGAACGGTGCGCGCGCAGAAACTTTGCCGGATCAAGCCGCCGCTCCAGTTCTGTGATTGTCTGATCGACGCAATGCTGGCGTCCGTTCGCCACAGCGTAGGTGAGCTTGTCGCTGGCGATAAAGTGCGTGACGGAATCCAGGTCGAGAAATGAAATGCGCTCGCCCACGCGCGTGGCGATGCGGCGTGGATACTCGGCCCGCTCTCCGCGCAGCGATGCGGCCAGTTCCTTGAGCAGCGCGGGCAGCTCCGGATTCCGCTGCCAATCCTGCCTGGCCGATGGGCGCAGCCGTTCGAGCTTCTTCAGCGCGCGCGCCAGCAGCTCCGGCTCGATCGGCTTCAGCAGGTAATCGATGGAGTTGACCTCGAAGGCCTTGAGCGCATATTCGTCGTACGCTGTAGTGAAAATAACGAAGGGCTGCTCATTGAGGCGCGAGAGCAACTCGAAGCCGTTCATGCCGGGCATTTGAATGTCGAGGAAGAGGACATCAATAGATTCGCGATTCAGAAAGTCGAGAGCCTCCGTCGGATCAGTGGCGCTGCCGGCGATGCGCAGGCCGCCCGCGCTTGCAAGCAGGCGTCCCAGGCGCTCGATGGCCAGCGGTTCGTCATCGACGAGATAAGCGCGCAGCGGATTTGTTTCCATAGGCATTTCCATTATGCGGGAAAAGACAAACGAACTACGGTCTTTTCGTTTTTGCGTGTGACTTCCAGCCGGCCATCGCCGCCAAAGAGAAGTTCGAGGCGAGCGATCAGATTGCCCAGGCCGTGTTCGGGCGTGATGGCATCCAGCGCGAAGCCAGGTCCGTCGTCGCTGACTTCGAGCAGGATGCGGCCGGCTTCTTGCGCACCGGTGATACGAATTGCCGCGCCCTGGCTGCGCTCTGAGACCACGTGCTTCACGGCGTTTTCCACCAGCGATTGCAGCGCCAGCGGCGGCACATTCACGTCCTGAAGAGCTTCGGGGATCGCGATCTCATAACGCAGGCGCGGACCGAAGCGCGTCTGCTCGATCTCAAGATAGTCGCGGATGATCTTGAGTTCCTGGCTGAGCGGCGCCAGCCCGCTGTGATTGGCGTTGAGCGAGAAGCGCAGCAGCGAGGCCAGCTTGCCCACCGTATCTTCTGCAAGCTGCGGATCCCTGGGAATCAGCGCGGCGATGGAGTTGAGTGTGTTGAAGAGAAAGTGGGGATGGATGCGCGATTCGAGGGAGGAGAGCCGCGCCTCGGCCAGCAACTTGTAAGCGCGTTCCTGTTCAACCTGACGCGTGCGCAATTCGAGAGTGGCTGCCTGGAGCTTGTAGAGCAGCGTGTGATAAGCGGCCATGACAAGCCCGGTAACAATCGTGATGACGATGCAGAACGGCAGGTTTGCCCGGAATCGCTGCCAATACATGGCACGGGGAAAGACCCCGACGGCTTGCAAGAGGAAACTGGCCGCGAGACAGCCGAATGTCGCCATCCCTACCAGTGCCAGCGCATACATCAGAACCACCAAGCGGGGAAATTTATCAGAAAAGAAATGTCCAAGCCAGTGAAGTAGGAATGCTGAAGGCATGCCTATGGTTATGGAGTAGACAAAGGCAGTCAGGACAGTAGTCCCGGTCTCCGACAACCGTATGATTCCCAGCGAGAACAAGACCGCAACGACGAACAGCGCAACCGCGCAAATCGCCGAAACGACTCGGAACAGCATCGTAGTAAAGTCTTCGTTCAGTCCAGGCTTCGGGGAAAGATCGTTCATGGCCGAATTGGTTAGTGGTGTCATAGCTGAAAGCGAACTCCTGCCGAAGTGGCTGCGGTGTATGGCGTGGCGCCGTAATCCGTTGTCTTGGCGCCATGCGGAATTTGCAGGTGCAAATAGGAAGAGAAGTGGTTGCCGAAGCGCCGGTTGGCGTCGAAGATTACAATGTAACTTTTGTCATTCAAATTCTCGACCATCGAAGCGGAGAGATCCCACTGCTTCCAACCGGGCAACTCGCGCAGCCGCGACTTGCCCGCGTTCAGAAATGCATAGTGCTGGCGGCCGGCCAGGGGCGAAACCAGGCCGTCCCAATAATAGGGGATGTTGGGCGGGGTGTAGAACTCTCCGATAAAGGAGAGGCCCCATGTGGTGGTGTACTTCGTACCCATCAGGATCGCGCGTTGCTCTCGCCAGGCAGCCTCGCCGTGCACCTCCCAGGCCTGGCCGAAGACGCGGGTGAAGGTGAGGCCGCCAAAACTGTCACCGCCGCGGTCGTCGCCGGCGATCAGCGAAGTGTCGAATCCATGCACAAGAACGTTATACCGGAAAGCGGTGGTGTCGTGCAGGTTTGACCCTGCAGGGACCAGCGCGGCAGTAGACCAGGCCAGCGAAAGTGCATGCGGGCCGTGAACATAGTCCGCCTTGACCATATCGCGGCCCTGATACAGATTCAGGCGGTCAGTAGGATTGGTGGGATCGCGGGGAGGGTCGAGGACGCCAGTAGCGATGAAGGCGTAGCCAACGCCCCAGCGAACGATCCTGCGCCCCGCCATGAAGTCGAAGTCCCCGGCGGAGAGACCGCCGTACGTTTCTTTCACGCGCAGTTGAGTATGCGTACCGGTATACGGCTCAAGCGCGGCGTTGAGTTCTTCACTTGCCGCGACATTGCCCGGTGGAAGATTGAAGTCCGAGGCAGAGAGGCCATGAAACGTATCTGCGAGACCCACTACGCTCGACGCCAGGCTCCAGCGTGAGCGGTAGCGCAGCGTGAACGATGGCTCAAGCAGCAACTGATTCTGCAAGAGCGTGACGGAAGGTTCCGTAAGCATCGACGACGACGCCGGCAGCGGCGGTTGCAAGTTGCTATCGAAGGTTGCATCGTTGATGGCAGAGAAGGCATAGCGGAAGTCATGGCGCGGCTCCGGCGGCGGCGAATCCTGCGCGGTGGCGATGGCCGCGATCGCGACAAACAACAGAGTCGGCAATGTGTGTGCGAGTTTCATCGGGTTTACTCTGTGCTTCATCGAATGATTGACCGCGAATAAATCGTGGCAGCATGCAGGTTATGAAATATCAGAAAAAGAACAGAAAGAACGCCATACATCCATGGCTTGAAAGTGACTCCCGGAAGCAGAAGCTCATTGCCGATCAAGCTGATTCCAAGCAGCCAAATTATGGGTGTCCACGCAGGCGCCATGAAGCCGATTACACTCATGCTCCATGCACTTTGCGGAGAAACGATCAGAACGGTCCAGGAGGCGAAGTAGACCAGCAGACCCGTGAGGTAGAGAGCGAGGCCGAGTTTCTGACTCATCGTGGAAAAGCGGAGTCTCATGAAGACCGGCAAGATCATGACGATCATGCGCAGGAGGTTTTCCGGAAGGCTGATCGCCTTGGGAATATCCTTCCAGAAAACGTTCATTTGATAGGCGGCTGGAAGCAGGCTCGTGAAGAGCATGTTGAAGATCAGGATGGGCACAAGCAACCAGAAGCAGTTGCGGGCGTAGCCGAGTATTTTCGAAAAACTCATTCAACCCTCCATTGCAGCCGTTCGCGCCCACCCACATCTAGTCCCCAGGAAACCGACAGTGTGTTTGACGGACATGCGCTGACGCAGGTCTGGCACAGAATGCATTCGGTGGAGAGCACGCGCTGGCCCGCCATTACATAATCGGGAATGCGAATATCCATCGGGCAGAGTTTGACGCAGGCCATGCACTGATTGCAACTATCGCGCGTGCCGGAGATTTTCAGCAGCGCGAAGCGTGAGCCCAGCTTCATCAGCACCGGCACCGGGCAAAGATACTTGCAGAAGGCGCGGTTATCCTTGAGCAGAAAAGCCAACAGGATTCCGGAAGCGTAGTAAAGCATATTGCCCAAAAGCAGCCACCATAGCGGCGCCAGAGCCTGGGGCCGATAGTGGAAGAGAAAAACCAGCGCCGCAACCAGGCTCAGGCTGAGCGCGAAGTGCGCATAGCGTATCCACTTCCATGGTCCGGGAATCCAGCCCTTGCTTTTGTCGAAGGGCAGCAGGTCGAGGACCATCGCCGTCCAGCACGCCCATCCGCAAAAGCCGCGCCCGAAGATCAGCGGCCCGAAGAGCTTGGCAATCGAGTAGTGAATAATGGCTCCCGCGAAGACGCCGGTGCACACATAGAAGAACAGTCCTTCGATCTGCATGTTTTGCAAAACGAAAAGTCCCAGAAATCCGACCATGTAGATGCCGATCATAAACTGGGCCAGGCGGCGGCCAATGGGCCTCTTCTGGCGCGGCAGCAGAGCGTAGAGACCGGTGCCCACACCCAGCGACGTTCCAATGTATCCGATGTCGAAGAGGAAGAAGATGGTCCCCGTTCTCCGCCACAGCGTAATGGCCACCGCCCAGAAGATCAGTAGAAGAGCCGCCGGAACGCGCAGTGTATTGAGCAACCCCGTTTCGTTGTGTTGCACGCGCGGCTTTTCTGGGCCGCTCTCGCGCTCTTGTTCGTTCCGAATTGCCGGTTCATTCTTAGTCATCGCAGCCGCTCATTGCCAATAGATCAATTTGATTTCGATTGCGGTTTCCGCCTGGTTCGCGGTGAATTTTGCCTGATCGGGAGACGCCGGACCTGCGTTGCTGACGGGATTGTTGGAGAAGCCGTACCCAGTCAGAGGAATGCCTTGCGCATCGAACTCCATCTTTCCGGTCAGGTTTTCATCGTGGAGCACAGCCACGGCGTAAGTGCCCTGCGGAATATCCTTGAATACTGCCGTTGCTGTCAGGGTTTGCGGGTCGATCTCCAGCTTTTGCGCTCCGACGGCGCTGCCAGGCTCCGACGGGAAACCCTTGGCGTCGCGGAAGAGAGCGATGTTGACCTTGCCTTTCGCATTCCGAAATCCCGTGATCTTGATGGAGAGGGTGGAGGTGCTCCGTATGGGCGTGGGCGTAGGTGAGGGTGTTGCCGGCGTCTGCGCCGCAAGCCATCCGGCAGAAGCTGCGAGCAGAGCACAGCCGAGCAGGGATCTTCCGGCGAGCTGGATGGATTTGATTCGCGATCTCATCATTGTCAATCTCCTTGTATGAAGTTTGCGGATTGTTGTTGCAGACTCGGGCAATCGTTACCAATAGATCATTTTGATTTCGATTGCGGCCTCCGGTTGATTCAACGGAAAATTCGTTTCATCGAATCCCGGCTTGCCCATTCGTTTGTGGGGATTGTTGGAAAATCCGTAGCCTTCCACCGGCATTCCGAAGAGATTCGTATCCATCTTGCCATTCATGTTTTCGTCATGAAATAGATTCACCGAGTACACTCCCTGAGGCAGGTTTTCGAAGACGGTTTTGGCGCTCAATGTTTTAGCGTCGATTTCAAGCTGCCGTCCTTCAACGAACTTGGAATCGCGATACAGAGTAAGGCGAATCTGACCATTCGCATTGCGTATTCCGGTGACGCGAACGGTTAGCGTGGAGGTGTTTTGTGTGGGCGTCGCCGGTGTTTGCGCATTCAGACCGGCGTAGGGGAGGAGCAGCGCGCATGAGAGCACCGGTAACGCGGCGATCCGTTTGATTGTCGAGAACATTTCATATTCCTTTCATTCGAGAGTGAAGGTCGATCCATCAGAAGCGGTCCGTGCGCCCCTGATAGAAGAGCTTGTCAGGCAACTCGCGCGGGGCTACGCCGGAGTACTCCAGCACGCTGTGCGAGTTGTGGCGGATTTCGTCGTAGAGTGTCCAGCGATGGAGGATCGGTCTGTCGTCGACGATAAAATAATCGTCGAAGGTGGCGGACTTGATGTGCTTGCCGGAGGTGAGGTAAAACTCAGCCCTCACCGGGCGCGCATCTTCCGTTCGCAACCAATAGAGAATGCGCTGATAGGTCGATCCCTTGCGTTTAGCGGTGAGATCGAGCACGTAGCAGTTTTCCGTTCCCACCTTCTCCGTGCGCAGATAAACGGCCGAGTAATCGACGGCATAGTTGGTGCGGGCCACGTCGCCATTGGAGGCGTCGCCATTGAGCCGTTCCAGTGGAGTGATGCGCACCGGGCGGCTGGTGTCGGGCAAATAGACCCACATATCGTCGCCCAGCATCATCAGATGCTGGCCTTTTTCGCGGGGACTGAGGAACTCAACGTAGGTCTTCTCTGTTCCCTTCTGCGAGACCTCATAGAGCTTTGACTCGTCCTCTTTGCCGGATTCGTAGTGCGTGATCTTGACCCGCAGCACATAAGAGGGCCAGCCGTTGCGGTACGAATCGGAGCGCTTGAGCAGGGCTTCAGCGTCAGGAGTTGCGGCGCGGCAGACCAACGCGCAGGCCAGCAGAAAACTCACAACAAAGAGCAGCAGGAAGGTGCGCAGAATGGAGTTGATTTTAGACATGAGCAAGAGCCTCCGCAATCTTGAGCCGGGATGCGCGGACTGCCGGTAGGATGGATGCAAACGCCAGCGAGAAAATGACCAGCAAGGACGAGCCTACCATCTCCAGCGGCACGTAACGGACTCTGAAGGGCATGGGTTGAGTGTAGCCGGGGGGCGGCGGCATATGCAGCCCGGAGCTGTTCAGCAGCACGCCGAGGAGATTGCCTGCAACCAGGCCGACGGCAGCGCCCATCACACCGAGTAGCGTGGCCTCGACCATGAACAGGGCTATGATCCATGCGCGGGGCGTGCCCATGGCCAGCATGGTGCCGATCTCGCGGGTGCGCTCGAACATGCTCATCAGGAGCGTGTTCACGCTGGACATGAGGACCATAAAGAAGACAATGATGCCCATGAAGAGGAAGATGCCGTTGAACATGGAGTTCACCTGCTTGTAATAGGTGGCCAGGTCGATCCATTTCTTGAGGACCAGTTTCTGCGGAAGGCCGTTCAGGCGCGGCATCATCTCAGCGTAGGCCTGATCGGTGTTGTCGGTGGAATCGAGGCCCACCACGAGGTTGGTGACGCGATCGCTTTGCAGCAGGCGCTGGGCGGCGGGCAGCGTGATGCGCAAATAGCGCGCGTCCCTTTCCGCGGCGCCGGAGTTGATGATGCCCACGATCTGAACATCGACGCCGTTCAGCGCGCCGTCTGAGGTCATGGCCAGCACCGTCAATCCGTCACCGATGCCGACATTCATCGACTTGGCCAGGCCGTTACCGATGAGCGCCTCGACCTCGCCGCTGGGCTTGGGATCGAGATTGCGTCCCGATTCGATGTGGGTGATGAAGCCGAGTGAATTTTCCGCCTCGGGATCGACGGCGCTGCCCATGAATCCGGCGGCTTTGGTTCCATTAGAGACCATGCCGTAGAAATCGATGCGGGGTGCGATGCCGCGAACGTGGCTGCCCGTCTTGACAGAGGCGGCCACCTGACGCCAGTTGTCGATGCCGGTGTCGAGAACGCGATTTTCATCGCGGCTGAAGTGATCGGCGGTGAAGATTTGCATGTGGCCGAGGCCGCTGTTGATGGTGTCTTCGCGGAGGCCATGTGTCATGAAGGCAAAGTAACCGCCGGCCAGCAGCAATCCGGCGACTCCTCCGCCCACCATGAACAATGTCATCAGCGTGCGGCGGCGATTGCGGAAGATGTTGCGAAATGCAAGAAGAAGATACTTAGCCACGGCTGCCTCCTTCGCTCGCGGTATCGGAAACTACTTCGCCGTCGGTGAGGCGCACGATGCGCTCGGTATGATCGAGCAGGCGCGCATCATGTGTGGAGAAGATGAATGTGAGGCCGAGCCTGCGATTAAGGCCGTGCATCAGGTCGATGAGCTGCGTGGCGTTGTGCGTGTCCAGGTTGGCGGTCGGCTCGTCGGCCAGCACCAGCGCGGGATGATGCACAATGGCGCGCGCCACGGCGACCCGCTGGCGTTCGCCGCCTGAGAGCAGGTCGGGGCGTTGCTGGGCGCGGGCAGAGAGACCAACGCTTTCCAGCGCCTCGGCCACACGCTCACGCCGCTCGCGGCTGCCTATGCCCTGTATCAGCAGCGGATACTCTACGTTCTCGGCGGCCGTGAAAACGGGAATCAGATTGAAGGTCTGAAAGACAAAGCCGATTCTTTCGCGGCGCAGTTTGCTCATGCCGGCGGGCTTTAGTTGCGAGGTATCCACGCCGTCCACCAGGATGCGGCCGGTTGTGGGTTGATCGATGCAACCGATCAGATTCAGCAGCGTCGTCTTGCCGCTTCCGCTGGGTCCGGCAATCGCCAGAAACTCGCCTGTTTTAACGCGCAGGCTGGCGTGCGTGAGGGCGCTGACAAAACTGTGCGCCGGGTGGCGCGCCGCGCCATTGTCCAGCGCAAATCTTCGGCTGACTGCTTCGACGTTGACGATTTCTTCCATACGCCACTCCCTTTACAGATTTTGCTCTTGTTGGAATGTATACGGTACGATGCAGCCGCGCGCGGGCTTCCAGACGAAAGGCTGAAAAAGCGGATGAAAGGCGGGATTGGGTGGATGAAGCGGATGGTGCGCCGGCTCATTCCACATTTATTTTCAATGCGGCGCAACTATTTCCGCACGGCGCTGTTCCTACCTGAAGAAGTCCGAAATCCAAGGAGAACGAAGATGAACTCTCTCAGCCGTACTCTATCGAAGTGCGTTGCCACGCTTCTGGTGTGCGCGCTGCTGGCCCCGTCGATGGCCTATGCCGCGCCGAAACCCCTCACTCCCGAAAAGGCTCACGCGCGCATCCTCAAACTCGGCCTGGGAAACTGGGTGGGAGTGCGTTTGCAGAGCGGAGTAGCATTTTCAGGCAAGATCATCAGCATCGATGAGCAATCCTTCAGTCTGCAACGCTACGGCGATACCGAGGCTACGCCGGTGGCTTACAAAGATATCTTCGACCTTCAGATGGGAATGCCGATGGCCCGCTCCTCACGCAATCCGCTGACTCCGGAGGTTGTGCATGCGCGCATTCTCAAGCTCGGCATGGGAAACTGGGTCGGCGTGCAATTGCAAAACGGGGTGGCATTCTCGGGAAGGATCGTCAGCATTGACGAGAATTCCTGCGGCCTGCAACTCTATGGCGATCCAGGGGTCACACCGGTGGCTTATGACGATGTCGTCTATCTGCAATCGGGAATGACGGTCAAGGGATTCTGGATCCTAACAGGCGTTGGATTTGCGGCCGTGACCACGGCTGCTATTGTCGGCTTTCATGAAGTGCATAGCCAACAGCAGAAAATGCCAACCCTGCCCACCCAGCCCATCACTCCAATCTACTGAAGCATTCCTTCGCTTGCGGCGGAACTGCGAGACGCCGGCCCGATGCGCAATGCAATAATGGTGTCAGGCCGCAAGCATCCTTCCGGCAAAAGCAACTCGCATGAACCTGCCCAACTCCATCACGATGAGCCGGATCGTCATGATCCCGCTGCTGCTGTGGATTCTGACGCCCCACTTCCCCTGGCATGCCTATGGCGCGCAGGAGATTACTGCTTCGGTGCTCTTCGTGCTGGCCTCGATCACCGACGGCCTGGACGGCTACCTGGCACGCAAGCGCAAGCAGATCACCACCATGGGCATGCTGCTGGACCCGCTGGCCGACAAGATCATGGTCGCCGCCGCCTTTGTCGCTCTGGTGGCGTACAACCCCGATGTGGTCAGAGTCTGGATCGTGGTCGTCATCATCGGCCGCGAGTTCCTCATCAGCGGTTTGCGCTCCATTGCATCCTCGGAGGGATTCACCATCGAGGCCAGCGACCTGGGCAAGCTCAAGACTGTCACGCAGATTGTCTCCGTGGTCTCGGCGCTGCTGGCGCATCGCTGGCACGAGTGGCAGTTCGGCTTTCTCGTCGTGCCGGTCAAGTGGATCGCCGTCGCCGCCATCTACTTCACATTGCTAGTCTCCACCATCTCGGCCATCGATTATTTTGTGGGCTTCTGGAAGAAGATCGACCATGCCAGCAAAGACAGCCGCAAGAAGTCATTCGTGTTGAGCCGCAATAAAAAGGCCAGCGTGCCCAGCGCCAATTGAAGACGGAAATTCAGAGTTCTCCGCCTGCCTCCCAAGAGAGGCGCCGGCAGCGAGCATTCGAGTCTCTGTGCGACAATCCACACAAGACCGCTTTTCTTATGCGACTCTCTCGTAACCTATTGCTGGGCGCTGTTGGATCGGTTCTGGCTGCTGTCGTGGCTTGGCCGCAAGCACCGTCCCCGCTCACGCCCCGGCTCTCGCCCTCGGTTCCGCTGGTGCTGGCCGGCGGCACCGTTGTGGACGTGACCGGCTGGGGCGGTTCGGCAAAAGACCTGCCGGACGCCATCGTCATTGTGCGCGATGGCCGCATCACCGATGTCGGCTCGCGTATGGCGGTCTCCATCCCCAAGGGCGCGCGGGTCATCGACTGCTCCGGTAAATACCTTATCCCCGGCCTCATCGACGGCTTTGCCGGTATGAACTCCCAGGGCCAGGCCAACGCCTACCTCTACATGGGCGTCACCACGATTGTCGCCGTCAGCGACGTGCGGCGCGGCGCGGTCGATGTAAACGCCTCACCCAGTCCCCACCTCTACCTGATGGACTCGGCCGGCTCGACCGACAACTGGAGCCTGCTGGCCAAGCGCCCGGAGTGGGCGCTCAAGCTCCGTCAGTTGGACCATCCCAGGGAATTGAGCCCCGACGACTCCCTTCGCCAGCTCAACGACACCGTCCGGCTGGGAACGCGAGCCATCTGGCTGGGCCACAACCTTACCGCCGCCAATGTCCAGTGGATCATCGCCCGCGCGCACCAGATGGGCCTGGCTACCTATGGCGAGTTCGTGGCCACCCCTTACACTGTCGGCATCGAGGCCGGCGTGGATGCGCTGCCCCACATGGGCCGCTACGAGCTGGGCGTGATTCCCAACGAGTTAGAGCGGCCGCTGGTGGAAGACTCCGACGGTCCGGCTGCAACCACGGCCTACGACTACGCCGAGCGATTGCCCCCCACCGACTTGCATCTGCGCGCGTACGCCCGCTTTCTGGCCACCCATCACGCCGCGCTCATGCCCACCTTCAGCATCGACTTCGTCCGTCTGCCCTCTCATCGCAACCTGTGGAAGGAGCCGGCCGCCGCGCTGCTCGACCCGTCCCGCGTCTTCGAGCCCACCAACCGCGCCACCGGTGAAATCGATTATTCCCTTGCGCCTTGGACGCGGCATTTGCCCGCGATGGGACAGCGTTACATGGAGCGCTACCTGGAAGAGAGCCAGCGCAAGAAGGGCGAGCAGTCGGCCCTGCGCCTGTGGCGCATCAACGAAACCATCTTTGCCGCCTTTCCGCACTATCTGGCCGCCTCCGGCGCGCCCGTCCAGGGAGCCTTGCCAGGAATCTCCATGCACACCGAGCTGGAGCTGCTGGTCCGCCTGGGGCTTTCGCCGCGCGAGGCCCTGGCCGCCGCCACTAACAACTACAGCCTCCAGTTCGGCTGGGACGAGCTGGGCCAGATCTCCCCCGGACGCCGCGCCGACATCCTCGTCGTCGACGGCGATCCCACACAGAACATCTGGAACGCCCGCCGCATCTCCGGCCTCATCATGGACGGCAATCTGATCGACCGCGATGCGCTGCTGAAATTGAAACACTGACGCTTGTTCTTTCCTGTTTCACCTCTTCCCGGCGGCAAAGCAAGCAGAACCGCCGCGCATCGGTTAACGTAAAGACAGCAGGAGTATTGCGCCGATTCCCCTCACGACCATGACCGATTCCCCTTCACACTTCTCCCCGCAGCGCCGGCACGACAAGGGGCTGGTTCTTATTGCGGCCTACAAGCTGCTGCAGGCCCTACTCTTTGCCGCCCTCGGCGTGGGTGCTGTCAAGCTGGTTGGCAAGGACGCCGCAGAAGTGCTGGGGCGCGTGGCCGACCATCTGCACTTCAACTCTGAATGGCGCCTGGTCGAATTCATCCTCGACAAGGCCTCCCTCCTCAACGACCCGTTGTTGCGGCGAATTGGACTGGCTGCTTTTGCCTATGCGGCTCTCGGCATCCTCGAAGGGACCGGTCTCTATTTGGAAAAGGCCTGGGGCGAGTACCTCACCTTGATCATCACCGCCTCATTTCTGCCGTGGGAGATCATCGAGATTCTGCGCCGAGTCACGCTGTTCAGGGCCGGCCTGCTGGCGGCCAACGTGCTGGTCTTCTTTTATCTGTTAAAGCTGATAACGGAGCGGCAGCGGGGTAAAAATAGAATGCCGCCTAAGGAAGACAGCTAATTCGCTTTTTGTTCGCTTATAACACAGAATCAAGCGCGGCTGGAAGAAAGAATTATTCTAGAACCATGAGAGTAAACTAGCGCTATTTGTAGTGGTTTAGATTCATAAAGTCACAATTAGTAGTGGTTTTCACCAGCCACACTCTCCGCCCGCTCCTCTCCGCAAATCCCTCTTCCCCTTGACGCGCGTTTTCCACGTGCGCAAAGCGGCATTTTATGCGATCTTTGTCAAAGCGGGTCCAAATGGGCCAGTATGGGAGTTTTTGTTAGCCGTCCGGTTTTATCCGGCACGGTCGAAAGAAAACAATGGCAGAGATTCCAGAAAACCCGGCCGGCGAACCAGAGACCTCCATCGAGGCTGCTGGCGAAAGTGCGGGTTGCTGGGACGATCTGCAAATCGGCTTTAGCGGCAGTCCGAAAGCCAAGCTGGATGACCGCGGCCGTTTGAAGATGCCTGCCGAATTCAAGGCCTTCATTGAGAAAAAGTACGGCAAGGACTTCAACGCTTTTTATATCACAAGCCGGGAGGGCTTGGACGCTGAAGTTTATCCCATGCCGGAGTGGCAGCAGTATCAGGCCAGGATCTTCAAGATGCCCAAGGGCCTGCCCTTGCGCAAGAAGCTCATGACCAGTAACGCGCTCTATGGCGAACGGGCGGATATGGACCCTCAGGGCCGTTTGCTGATGCCCGAGGAGCTGCGCAAAGCGGGCATGGTCAATATGGACGTGAAGGTTTCAGGCGAAGGCATTTTGTTGAGGGTGAAGAGCCTGACAGGTTTGCGGGAGAGCGTGAGGAACAATCCGTACACCGCGCAGGATGATGAAGCAGCAACGGAATACGATGTTTAGCTCGTATTCAAAAGTACCCCCCAGGGGGTGCGCATGACCGAATCGAAACCGCGTCACGCGCCAGTGCTCTTTGAGGAATCGATGCAATGGCTTCGGATGCGTCCGGGGGCCACGGTGGTGGATTGCACGGTGGGATTGGCCGGGCACGCCGCCGGGATCGCAAGGCTGCTCGGGCCCGAGGGGCATCTGATCGGCTTTGACAGGGACGCGGAAGCGTTCGATCTGGCAAAAGGCAAGCTGGACGAGGTTTGCAGGGAGTTAGGAAGCCAGGCGCCGCGAGTTACTTTAATCGGCGAGGCTTTCAGTTCGATTAGCAGGCATTTGCAGCCGGCCTCGGTCGACGCCCTGCTGGCCGACTTTGGAGTTAGCAGCTTGCAATTGGACGAGGCTTCAAGAGGTTTTAGTTTTATGACGGATGGATTGCTGGATATGCGCATGGATACGCGTTCCGGCCCAACCGCCAGTCAAGTGGTGAATGAGGCGAGCGAACGTGAGTTAGCGGACCTTATTTACGAGTACGGAGAGGAAAGGAGGTCGCGGAGAATCGCCAGAGCCATTGTTCGTGGGCGGCCTGTTACAACCACCGGTCAGTTATCACGGATTGTAACATCAGCCGCCCCGGCAATGAAACAAGCTCACCTTCATCCGGCGACCAGGACCTTTCAGGCTCTTCGTATTTATGTCAATCGCGAGTTAGATGAAATACGGGCATTGCTGGAGGCCGCACCCAAGTTGCTTAAGCCCTCCGCAAGGCTGGTGGTCATCAGCTTTCACTCGCTGGAAGATCGCATCGTTAAAGATAGCTTGCGCGATGGCGCGCGGGAGGGAATCTGGGAGATTCTCACTAAGAAGCCTATTATAGCCGGCGAAGAAGAGTTAGAACGCAATCCGCGTTCAAGAAGCGCGAAGTTGAGAGCGGCGGAGAAGCAGGGATTAGGGGACTAAGTTACGAGTCCCAAAGGAGGAAAGATGGCGGCATGCGCAACAACCTATTTCGAAGCGGGCAGAAGCTGGGACGCGCGCGTTGCCGAGCGCAACGCCGAGTTGCTGGCCCAGCAACCCCTGCGCCGGCGCTGCTCGCGCACGCCGGAGTTCAACTTTCCCAAGAGTTTCGACAACAGCCGCCTGATCAAGGCGCCTGATCCGGTGCATGCACGCCAGATTCGCCTCTTCTCCGCGGCCATCACTATTCTCTTCTCGCTGACCATGCTTTATGGGTTGCAGCACTTCAGCGCCATCGAGAGCGGTTACCGCGTGGAGTCGGAGAAGCAGCTCGTCGAGCAGTTGCGCGAAGAGAATCGCCAGTTGCGCCTGGGTGAGGCGCAGTTGACCGATCCGGTCCGCATCGACAAAATGGCTCGTGAACTTGGCTTTGCCGAGCCGCAGCCGGGACAGATGGTTCGCCCCGCCGCCCCGTCCGACGCCTCCGCTCCGGTTCTTGCGCAAGCCGTTCCTCCAGCTAGCAGCTACTAGCTGTAAGCCTCTAGCTCCTAGCTGTGATCGCCGGAGCGATGACTATGCCATCCACCGTTCGTCCCATCGCCAACCCCGCGCCGCGCGCCATGCCTCTAAAGCGGGTGCGCTTCTGGCTGGTCTGCCTGCTCTTTCTCTGCTGGGCCATACTAATTGCCTTTCGCCTCTTCTGGCTTCAGGTGGTGCGCCACCAGGAGTTCATGGAACGCGCCGAGAAGCAGCAGCAGCGCACTTTCGAAGTGGCGCCGCGCCGTGGCATCCTCTATGACCGCAACCAGCGAGAGCTGGCCATCACCGTGCAAGTGGACTCCATCTTCGCCGTGCCCAGCGAGATCGACGACAAGCAGGCGGCCGCTCGCGCCCTCGCTGCCCTTGTCCACACCGACCCCGACGACGCGCAGACCACGGAGGAGCAGATTACCGACCGTCTCCAGGCCGGCCGCAGCTTTGCCTGGATCGCCCGCCGCGTCACCCCCGAGATCGCCGCCCGCGTGAAAGCGCTGATCGATTCCGGGGCTCTCAAGGGTATCTACTTCCAGAAAGAGTTTCAGCGCTTCTATCCGGACAATGAGATCGCAGCGCAGGTGCTCGGCTATGTAGGTGTGGACGACAACGGCCTGGGCGGCCTGGAGCTGAAATTCGAGCCGCAGTTGCACGGCGTCCCCGGCCGCATGTATACCGCCCTTGACGCCCGCCGCCACGTCCTCGGCTCCAGCGAGAGCGAGCCTCAGCCCGGCCAGAACCTGACGCTCACCATCGACGAGAACATCCAGTTTCTTGCCGAGCGCGCGCTCGACCACGCGATGCAGAGCACCCAGGCGGCCAGCGGCACCGCGGTGGTGCAGGACGTACACACCGGGCAGATTCTCGCGCTTGCCATTCGTCCCACCTTCAACCCCAACCTCTTTCGCCGCACAACGCCGGAGCTGCTCCGGAACCACGCGGTCAGCGACGTCTATGAACCCGGCTCGGTCTTCAAGCTGGTCACTTATTCGGCGGCGCTGGAGCAGGGCGTGGCCAAGCCCGACGATCCCATCGACTGCCAGGGCGGCCAGATCACCCTTGCCGGCCGCGTCATCCACGACAACCAGGGCGAACATTACGGAGTGATTCCAGTTCACCAGGCGCTGGAAGTGTCAAGCGACGTGGCCGCCGTCAAGCTGGCTCTCAAAGTCGGCCCCGAGCGCTTCTATCAATTCATCCACGACTTCGGCTTTGGCCAGCGCAGCGGCGCGGAGATGCCCGGCGAGACCCGCGGTCTGCTGCGCCCGGTCGGTAAATGGGAAGCATCCTCCATCGGCTCCATCGCCATCGGGCAGGAGGTCGCCGTCACGCCGCTGCAACTGGTCTCCATGGTTTCCACCATCGCCAATGGCGGCGTCTATCTGCCCCCGCGCGTGTTGCTGCCGGGGCAGGTTGATGGCGCCGCCGATGGACAGCCTGCTACCGACGGAAGCACGGGAACCGCGCCGAAGGCGCCGCTGGCCGCACCGCAGGTGCTCAAGCCGGGCGGCGAGCTGCCCAATCCGCTGCCTCCCGGCGCGCGCCGTGTTCTCTCCACCATGACCGCCGCTGAAATGCGCAAGATGATGGAGGGCGTGGTGCTCTACGGCACCGGCAAGAAAGCGCAGCTCAACGGCTACTCCTCAGGCGGCAAGACCGGAACCGCGCAAAAGATCGATCCGGCCACGCACCTTTACTCGAAGACGATGCACATCGCCTCGTTCGCCGGCTTCGCTCCAGTCAACAATCCGGTAATCGCCGTAGCCGTAGTTCTGGACTCGCCCAAGGGCTTGTACTATGGTGCGGATGTCTCAGCGCCGGTCTTCGCCGAGGTGGCGCAGCAGGTGCTCGAATATCTCACCGTGCCCCACGACATCGATCTGCGCCGCCCCCGCGCCAACAAGAATATACAGCTGGCCGAGGACGACTCACATGAGCAGACCGCCGACATCAACGCGCTCTACGCCGCGGCCAACGATCTGCCCAGCGACGATCCCCTGCACGGCGACGCCAGCCAGCCAGTCGCGGCAACTCCGTCCGCGGCCCCAGGCCAGTCGCCAACCAACGTGCAGCCAACAAACGCGGCCGTATCCGGAATAGCCTCAACTCCGCAGCCGCAGACCGCTCCGACGCCAACCACCGCGACCGTCCTCGTCGCCGGCGCAAAAACCCTGCGTGTTCCCTCGCTCCTCGGCCTGCCGGTGCGCAAGGTCATCGAGCAAGCCGCCGCCGCCGGTCTTGAAGTCGAAATCACCGGCAGCGGCACGGTGCGCGAACAAGCTCCCGCGCCGGGAACCATGGTCGCGCCCGGAACGAAGATTGTGGTGCGTTGCGGGCGCTGAGGCGCTTGCACGCAAATCAGGCTGTCTACATCCCCTCCGGCCAGCGGCGGGTTGCTTCCAGCGATTCGCCTGTCTCCAAAAGACTCTTGAGGCTGGCAAGTATCATCGGCCAGCCGCCTGAAATTGCTTTGATGAGTATTGAGCCGCTCTTGTCCATCTCATGCAGCACGGTGAGCTTGACCACATCGCCCTTCTCTTCGAGCGTATAGGTCAGACGAGAGTAGCCCTCTGCCCGCGCCTCGGGATGAAGATGATGAAGCCATGTCAGAACCAGCCTTCGGTACGGCTCGATCTCAACCACTTCGCCACTATCGGCTGTACGCCCATCAGGCGTTACAATCCGCCACGATGCGCCCGGCTTCCATTCGGATTCCTGAATCGTGTCGTGCCAGAACCGGCGCGTGAACTCTGGTTCGATCAGGGCTCGCCACAGTTTCTCCGCCGTCGTGCGGATATACGTCACGTAAACAAACTGAGATTCAGCCATTGTTTTCCTCCTCCAGCTTCGTTTTGAGTTCGGCGAGGACGCGCAGACGGCCCCGCTCGTATTTGCCAATCCAGCGTTCGCCAATCTCATGAATCGGCATGGGATTCAGGTAGTGCAACTTCTCGCGGCCCCGCCAAATAGTGACCACCAGCGTGGCCTCTTCCAGCAGCCTGAGATGCTTCGTTACAGCCTGGCGAGTCATCTCCAGGTGTGTGCAAAGCTCTCCCAGCGTCTGCCCGTTGTCCGCCCGCAGCCGATCCAGCAACAGCCTGCGTTCGGGGGCTGCCAGCGCCTTGAAGACCTTGTCCACGTCTGCGCCCATCGATCACATATTATGCAACAATATGGTTGCATGTCAAGCGGTCTGGTCCTGCTTCTTGTGAATAGCCTGCCAAATTATAGAAATAGAATTCAGAAATCCGAATGACCTCCAACAAACTACAATGGAATCCGTAATGAACTGGAAAGAATTAGCTGCGGAAGTGACAGCGGTGGGCGCGGGCGGCGATTCCGCTGAGCCTGTCACCGGCGTCGAATACGATTCGCGCCGCGTGCATCCCGGCGCGGTCTTTGTCGCCATGAAGGGCGGCTCGACCGACGGCAATCGCTACATCGAAAAGGCTCGCGCGGCTGGAGCGTTGGGAATCATTACGGATTCCGCGCAGAGCTTTGACCACCTGCTGGTCTTCGCGCCCGGCCTGCCTCTGCTGGAGGTCGAGCATGGCCGCCGCGCGCTGGCGCAAGCCTCAGCCGCCTTCTTCGGCCATCCGGAGCGTAAGCTCGCCGCCACCGGCATCACCGGTACCAATGGAAAGACAACGACCGCCTACCTGATTGAAGCGCTGCTCAACGCCGCCGCGCGCAAGACGGTTCTCGTCGGCACCATTGAGTACCACGTGGCGGGCGAGGTGCGCCCTTCCGTTCACACCACTCCCGAGTCAAGAGATTTATTTGAGCTGATGGCCGAGGGCGTGAGTCGCGGAGCCACCGAGCTGGTGACAGAAGTTTCCAGCCACGCGCTCGACCAGGGCCGCGCGATCGGTTTGAATTTTGATGTGGCCGTCTTCACCAACCTGACTCGTGACCACCTCGACTATCACCAGACGATGGAGAAGTACTTCGCCGCCAAGCAACTGCTCTTTGACGGTACGGTCTACCCCGCTCCGCGCGTAGCGATTCTCAATGCGCACGACCCGCAAACAGCGGCACTCGCCGACGCGGCCGCAAATGCCGGTGCGGAGGTGCGCACCTACGGGATCGGCGCGGGCGAATGGCGCGCGGCACGACACACGCTCACGCCCTCCGGCGCGATCATCGAACTCGAAACCCCCGCTGGCTCGGCCGAAGTCGTCTCGCATCTCGCCGGCGAAGTGAATATTCTCAACCTGCTGGCCGCCTTCACTGCGGCCCATGCGCGCGGCGTTGCATTTGCCGACCTGGTCGAATTTGTTCACCGCCTCCAGCCTGTGCCCGGCCGCTTTCAATCCGTCGATGCCGGCCAGCCCTTCACGGTGATTGTGGACTACGCCCACACCGACGACGCGCTGCGCAATCTGACCGCCCTGGCCCGGCAGATGACGGCGCAATCCGGCGGGCGCGTGATTACGCTCTTCGGCTGCGGCGGCGACCGCGACCGCACCAAGCGGCCCAAGATGGGCCAGGCCGCGGGGCAGGGAAGCGACTTTGTCGTCGCCACCAGCGACAACCCCCGCAGCGAGGAACCGCTCGCCATTCTGGCTGGGATCGAGCCGGGATTGAAGGTCAGCGGCGTTCGTTACACCGTCGAGCCGGATCGCGCCTCTGCCATTCGTCTCGCGCTTTGTGAGGCCAAGGCTGGCGACGTGGTTCTGATCGCCGGCAAAGGCCACGAGAAGGAGCAGATTCTCGGCTTCACAACGATTCCTTTCGACGACGTTGCGATTGCCCTTTCCACCTTGCGCGAAATCGGTTATGGTGGTGAGCAATGAAATTCACACTTGCGGAAGCGGCTATCGGTGCGGGCGCGGTACTGGAAGCGCCGGCCAGCGTGGCCAACGCCGGCGCGCTGGCCGTTAGTGGCTACTCGATTAACTCGCGGACCGTGGCCGCGGGCGAACTCTTCTTCGCAGTGCGCGGCGAGCGCCATGACGGCCACGACTTTGTGGCCGCCGCTGTGGAACGCGGCGCTGTGGCCGCGGTGGTCTCGCGTGCGCGGGTGGCCACGCTGCCCGACGCCGTGCTGGCCGTCCCGCTGCTCATCGCCGAAGATCCGTTACGCGCGCTGCAAGCTTTGGCAGCGCATATGCGCCGTCAGTGGGGCAAGCGCGTGGTGGCCGTCACTGGCTCGGCCGGCAAAACCACCACCAAGGAAGCGATTGCCGCGGCTCTCGGCGCAAAGTTCAACGTCCTCAAGTCGCAGGGCAACCTCAACAACAGCTTCGGCCTGCCCCTGCAACTGTTGCGCCTCAAAGCCGAGCACGAGGTCGCGGTCATCGAGATGGGCATGAACCACCCCGGCGAGATCGCCGCCCTGGCCCTCATCGCCTCGCCCGACTGGGGTGTGATCACCAACATCGGCACCGCACATGTGGAGAATTTTGCCGATGGACAGGCCGGCATCGCCCGTGCGAAATTCGAGTTGGTGGACGCGCTGCCGGAGAACGGCGTTGTCTTTCTCAATTGCGATGACTCATATGCCTCGCAGTTTGGCCGCGATTTTCATGGCCGCGCAGTGTACTTTGGCGCTGGTCCCTGCGCCGATCCGCAACTGCTGGAAGCGACCGAAGACATTGCCGGTTTGCATGTCCGTTATCGCGCTGGAGAACGCGAGGGCGCATTCATGCTCCATCTACTGGGCGCGCACAACGCCTTGAACGCGATGGCTGGCTTGGCCGTTGCGCTGGAAGCGGGCGTCGATCTGGACGCCGCGGTCGCCGCTCTCAAAACCCTCACCGCCGGCGACAAGCGCGGCGAGGTACTCACAGTCAAAGGCGCGACGATCCTCAACGACTGCTATAACTCCAACCCCGAGGCGCTGCGCTCGATGATTCGTACGCTGGCCGCCCGCGCCGCCAAGCGCCGCATTCTCATTGCCGGCGAGATGCTGGAGATGGGCGAGCAAGGACCCGCGCTGCACGCCGCTTGCGGACGCGCCGCCGTAGAAGCCGGCCTCGATCTGGTCGTCGGCGTCAGCGGCAACGCCGCGCATCTGGCTGCCGCCGCCTGTGCGGGCGGAGTCGCCGCGCTCTTTTTGCCCGACGCCGAAGCCGCCGGCCGCTGGCTTAGGCAGAATCTGCGCAAAGGCGACGTCGCGCTCATCAAAGGCTCGCGCGGCGTCCATCTTGAGCGGGCCATTGAGGCGCTCAAGAGCAAAGCGAAAGCGCAGGAGAAAAAGTGAATCTACGCAGATTGAGCGGTTGCGTTGCGCTTTTTGTATTTCTCGCGATGTCCGCGCGACTATCCGCGCAGAACCCGCCGTCGTGGACCACGCCCTTTCCGCCTTTTCACATCGCGGGCAACCTCTACTACGTCGGCAGTGAAGATCTGGCCTCGTATCTCATCGTCACGCCGCAGGGATACATCCTCATCAATAGCAGCTTTGAAGAGAATGCTCCGCTGATTGAAAAGAGTGTGGCCCAGTTGGGCTTTCGCTTCGCCGACATCAAGATTCTGCTCATCAGCCACGCACACAACGACCACTGCGCGGGCGCCGCGCTGTTGAAGAAGCTCACCCGGGCGCAGTATTTTGTGATGGATGCCGATGTTCCGGTGGTCGAGTCGGGTGGCAAAGAGGACTTTCAATACGGAGCCCAGCTAGGGATGAGATTCCCGCCGGTGAAGGTAGACCGCGTGCTGCACGACGGAGATACGGTCAAGATGGGCGACGCAGTGCTGACAGCGCATCTGACAGCGGGCCACACCAAAGGAACCACCACCTGGACCTTGGATGAAACCGAAGCCGGCCGCACGCTTCACGTCGTCATCGTTGGCAGCCCGAATGTAAATCCCGGCTACAAATTGGTGAACAACAAAGCCTATCCGCAGATCGCCGCGGACTATCATCATGGCTTTCAGGTGCTCAAGAGCCTGCCTTGCGACATCTTTCTCGGCGCGCACGGCAGCTACTATGGGCTGAAAGAGAAGTATGAACGCTGGCAGCGCGGCGACCATAATGCCTTCATCGACCCAGATGGTTACAAGAGTTACATCGCTGACCGCGAGCGGGCCTTCGAGGCGGAGCTGAAGCGGCAAGAGGCCGGGAAGCAATAGCGCGGCTTCCACAGCACCCCGCCCCTCCGGCCTAGTAAAATCAAGCTGAATCCGCCCAACACCGGCTCTGGAGGCCACTTGCTTTACTGGCTGCTCTACGAAAAGCTCTTTCCGTTCTTTCACCCTTTCCGCGTCTTCCGCTACCTGACCTTCCGCACGGCCTTTGCCACGGGCACGGCGTTGCTGATCGCGCTCTTCATCGGCCCCTGGGTGATTCAGAAGTTGCGCGACTTCCAGATCGGCCAGTACGTCCGCGACGACGGACCGCAGTCGCACCTGAAGAAGTCCGGCACTCCCACCATGGGCGGCGTGCTGATCGCCATCGCCATACTGCTGCCCACGGTACTTTGGTCGGTGCCCTCCAATCCCTTTGTCTGGATCGTGGTCTTCTCCACGCTCGCCTTCGGAGCCATCGGCTTTGCCGACGACTACATTAAAGTGGTCCAGAAGCGCAGCCTCGGCCTGACGACACGGGCCAAGCTGCTCTGGCAGGGTCTGGCTGGGGCCGCCGTCGCTGTGGCGCTGGTAGTGATGCAGCAGTTTGGAAAGTTCTCAACCCAGTTGACCGTGCCGTTCGTCAAGAGCCTGCGCCCCGATATGCTCTGGCACTGGCCGGGCACGATTCATTACCTGGGATTCCTTGTTTTCCTGCCCTTTGTTGTGTGGGTCGTCGTCGTGCTGGTCGGCTCGTGCAACGCCGTCAACCTGACCGACGGCCTCGACGGCCTGGCCATCGGCTGCACCATCATCGCCGCCGGCGCACTCACCGTGCTCACCTACGTCAGCGGCCATGTGGTATTTGCCGACTATCTCGAACTCCAGCGTATGCCTCTGGTCAGCGAACTCACCGTCTTTTGCGGGGCCATGGTGGGCGCATCGATCGGATTTCTCTGGTACAACGCCCATCCGGCGGAGATATTCATGGGCGATGTCGGCTCGCTGGCCTTAGGCGGAGCCATCGGCACGGTCGCCATCATCATCCGCCAGGAGCTGCTGCTGCCCTTTATCGGCGGCATCTTCGTGCTGGAAACCCTATCGGTGATCCTGCAAGTGGGCAGCTACAAACTGCGCAACAAGAAGCGCATCTTCAAGATGGCGCCCCTGCATCATCACTTCGAGCAGTTGGGCTGGCAGGAGTCCAAGGTCATCGCCCGCTTCTGGATAGGCGCGCTGGTGTTTGCATTGTTTGCACTCACAACGCTTAAATTGCGTTAAGTAAGCTCCGCGCGGCGCACAATAAAAAGAGGTCAAGACCCGAATGATGGACTTAAAAGGCAAAAAAGTTCTCGTCGTCGGACTGGGCAAATCCGGTCTGGCGGCGGCGTTGTTTCTCCGCCGGCGCGGCGCTCAGGTCACCGTCTCCGATGTGCGCTCGGCCGAGGCGCTGGCCAAGGAGATACCCGCGCTGATCGAAGCCGGCATCATGGTCGAATCCGGCGGCCACGGCCTGCTCACCTTCCGCCGCCAGGACTTGATCGTCGTCAGCCCCGGCGTGCCGCTGGACACCCCCGAACTTGTACAGGCCAGAAACCTCGGCTTGCCGATCATCGGCGAACTGGAGCTGGCCGCCCGCTTCCTCAAGGGCCATACGCTGGCTGTCACCGGCTCCAACGGCAAGACCACCACCACCACGCTGCTGGGCGAAATCCTCAAAGCCGGCGGCCTGCCCACGCTGGTCGGCGGCAACATCGGCCTCCCGGTTGTCGCCCTCATCGACGACAGCGCCGAGGACACCTGGTCGGTTCTGGAGGTCTCCAGCTTCCAGCTCGAAACCACCGAGCAGTTTCATCCCAGGATCGCAGTCATTCTAAACATCACCCCCGACCACCTCGACCGGCACGGCAGCTTTGAAAATTATTCCGCGGCAAAGGAGCGCATCTTTGCCCAGCAGACCGTGGCGGACTGCCTGGTGCTGAACGCCGACAACACTCCTTGCGTTGCAGCCGCCGCGCGCTCGGCCGCCAAGGTTTATTGGTTCTCCATTGAGCACCCGGTTCCGCAGGGAGCCTGGCTGGAGCAAGGCTCTGTCGTCTATCGTGCCGCCCAGGATGCCGCCACGGAATACGTGATGCCCCTACGCGGAATTCCCCTCAAGGGTGGTCACAACATCGAGAATGTGCTGGCCGCGGTAGTCGCCGCGCGACTAGCAGGCGTTTCAGCCGAAACCATCCGCCACGCTGTCGAAAGCTTCCAGGCCGTCGAGCATCGCCTCGAATATGTACTCACTCACAAAGGGGTTGCATACTATAACGACTCCAAGGCCACCAACGTGGACGCCACCGCCAAGGCCATCGCCGCCTTCAGCGGCGGCATTCATCTCATCCTCGGCGGCAAGGATAAGGGCTCTCCCTATACCGTGCTTGCCGATCTGCTGCGCGAGCGGGTCAGCGTCGTTTATACCATCGGCTCGGCTGCGGCCAAGATCGAATCGCATCTGCGCGGCGTGGTCTCCATCTACTCCTGCGAGACCCTGGAGAAGGCCGTCGCCTCCGCCGCTGCCGCCGCGCGTCCCGGCGAGGTGGTGCTGCTCGCCCCCGCCTGCTCCAGCTTCGACCAATTTGAAAACTACGAGCACCGCGGAAAAGTATTCAAACAGCTCGTCAAAGATTTGCGGGATTGAACCATGGCAAAGCGCGCCGGCGTCGATAAATGGCTCTTCTTCACCACCGTGCTGCTGATAGTGGCCGGACTGGCGATGGTCTACTCCGCCTCGGCTGTCGTCGCTCAGGCGCGCTACCAATCGGGGTTTACCTTCGTCGGCAAGCAGGCCATCTGGGCGGCGCTCGGAGTGCTGGCCATGCTCCTGCTCTCCCACATCGACTACACCCACTACAAATCCCCGCGCTTCATCTACACCGCGCTCTCCGTCACCACCTTCCTGCTGGTGCTGGTCTTCTTCATGCCCGGCTCGCACAACACCCACCGCTGGATTCGCTTTGGCGACTTCTTCACCCTCCAGCCCTCGGAGATCGCCAAGCCCGTGCTGGTTCTCTTCCTGGCCTGGTTTCTCTCCACGCGCCTCGACAAGATGAGCGAGGGCAAGAGCACCCTGCTGCGCGCCGCGCTGATTCCGCTGGTCTTTTGCGCCCTCATTGTGCGCCAGCCCGATCTGGGCACCGCGCTGGTGCTGGCCGGCGTCACCTTGCTGATGCTCTTTTTGGCCGGGATGCCCTGGAAGTACCTGCTCATCGGCATCGGCGCGATGTTGCCTCCGCTGGCCTGGCTGATCATCATGGTTCCCTGGCGACTGCGCCGCGTTCTCGCCTTTCTCAACCCCGACGCCGACCCGCAGGGCGCGGGCTTCCACATCAACCAGTCGCTGATCGCCGTCGCCACCGGCGGCATCACCGGCCGCGGCTACATGGACGGCCAGCAGAAGCTCTTCTTCCTCCCCGAGGCCCACACCGACTTCATCTTCGCCAACATCGCCGAGGAGATGGGCTTGATCGGCGCCATCGCTCTCGTCACGCTCTTCGTCGTCTTCGGCATGCGCGGCCTGCGCACATCCTTCCGCTCGCTCGACCCCTTCGCCCGCCTCGCCGCCTTCGGCATCACAATGACCATTCTGCTGCAAGCCTTCTTCAACATCAGCGTAGTCCTCTCGCTGCTGCCCACCAAAGGCATTCCGCTCCCTCTGATCTCCTCCGGCGGAACCTCGCTCTTCTTCACGCTGGCCAGCATTGGCGTGCTGCTGAACATCAGCCGCAAAGCGGATTAGGTACGAGCGGGTGATGGGCCTATCTTTGCATTGTCATTCGATTGAACTGAACTTCAAGGAAACAGAGAGAACAGTCATTGAGCGCGAAGAGCTGTCGGCGTAAACCCAGAATTCCATGGAAGCTGACCGGCGGAGTTTAGGTGGCTTCACGGGAGCAGCTAATAGTCCTTCACTGGTTGAAACGAAATTCATCACATCAAACTTTATGGTATGCGATATACTGGTCCCATAAGATATGCGACGGACAATTCTTCTCTTTATGCTCGGGGTTTTATGTGCAGCTATAGTTATTGCTGCCATATCGGTCTATGTGTTCCACGATGTTGATAAGGACATGATCGGCCTCTGGAATGAAGCGTTCGCAGGATTGTGTGTAGAATTCGTTTTATTCACTGTAATAGTCGGCGGAGGGGTAGCACTTCTTTCTTGGTTTGGGCGGCATCTTTTTCATCTCATGGGATACTCTCCTCGTTCCAAGTTGGTTTTTTTTCTTGGTATTGGCGTCTCGGTACTTCAATATCCCTGGGACTTCGTCGGAAGGGTGGCATTTCCAAAGTTTGCAGATTCTTCTCTTTTCTTATATTTGATCGTTGCAATCGTCTTCTGCTCTATTGTTATTGTCCGCGATAACTTCAAGCAGATGAAACTGTGCCAAGCTTTGATAGCTAAATAGTGGTTCCCGAAATACACCCAAGTCGGCAGATGGCCCGATCATCAGTCCCGAAGAATCATCCTGAGCCTTGAAAAGCTGTGCCCCGTTCATCGCGGCATATTGCGATGAGCGGGTGGGTGGCCTACATTTCTACATTGAGATGCAGAAACCATGAACCTCATCTGCGCGAACTGACAACTGAGAACTGAGAACTAAGAACTGACCACTGACATTTGCAGATTATTATTATTTGTTCGTGCATACTATCCATGAGAAAGGATCGGCGATGGAAAGGAACCCCAGACAGCAAAAGCAGGGTGCGGCGCGCTTCCTGGCGATATTCGCTTTCTTGATCCCTGATACCTACTCACCGTCTACCGTTCATGAACCCCTGTTCACTGACCACTGGCTACTGATCCCTGTAAAGGCCCACTGCTCACTGTGAACGCAACCCACCCCCTATGCTGTTTTTAGGCGTTTTTTCGCGTCGCATTTTCGCGTAAGATACCTGGTATCAATCGGATAACTTTTCTTTCTGTTGATTATCCAGTAACCACAAACCTCGAAAAATGACCCTTTTTTGCCAGAAAATGGGCGTTTTTCGCCAGAAAAGGCCGCTTTTTCTCCCCTTTCGCGCGCTTTGCCTCCACCCTCTTGACAAATCTTTGGTCCCGGGGCTGCCTTCATTCGGCGAGTGGCCCATATGTGCCCGTTCAAGTTATTTACGATAGGGGAAGCATCGGAACATCAGGCTTGGACGCTTGAAAGGAAGCAAATTGTCCCAACTGCGCGTACTCATCGCCGGCGGCGGCACCGGAGGCCACATCATTCCGGCGCTGGCCGTGGCGCGCGAACTCGTCGCCCGCCACGAAGCCGAGATCCTCTTTGTCGGCACGGCGCGCGGCATGGAGTCGCGCCTGGTCCCCGAGGCCGGCTTCAATTTGAAATTGGTCGATGTCGGCCAGCTCAAGAACGTCTCCTGGCTCACCCGCCTGCGCACCCTGCTTCACCTGCCCTTCAGCGTGAGGACCTGCAACAAGCTGATCCGCGACTTCAAGCCCAGCGTCGTCTTCGGCGTGGGCGGCTACGCCTCCGGCCCGGCGATGGCTGCGGCGCTGCGCCTCAAAATTCCCGCGATGGCCTTCGAGCCTAACGCCATGCCCGGCCTCGCCAACCGCCTCGTCGGACGGCGCGTCCAGGCCGCCGCCGTCAACTTCAAATCGGCTGCCAGGTGGTTCCGCAACGCCGAGGTCACCGGCATTCCCGTCCGCCCGGAGTTCTTCACCCTCGAAGCTCCCACCGCGCCTAACCCTCACCTGCTCATCTTCGGCGGCTCGCAGGGCGCGCGCATCTTCAATCACAATCTGCCCAAAATCCTTCCCGAGTTGCTCAACGCCGTCCCCGGACTCACCATTCTCCACCAGAGCGGCGCGCGAGCCTTCGAACCGACCCAGGCCGCCTACGCCGCCAGCGGCGCGGACCCGGAGCGTTGGGATGTGCAAGCGTTTATTGACGATATGCCCGCTCAATTCGCGAAGGCCAGCATGGTCATGGCCCGCAGCGGCGCTTCCACGGTGGCCGAGCTGGCCGCCGCCGCCAAGCCCGCCCTGCTGGTCCCCTTTGCCGCCGCCGCCGACAACCACCAGCGCCGCAACGCCGAGGAGATGGTGAAGGCTGGCGCTGCCCTGCTACTTAGTGAGACCGACCTCGAAGTTACCGGCAAGCTGCTCGCCGCGCTCACCGGCCTGCTCACCAGCCCTGAGCGCCTGAGCGCGATGGCCGCCGCCGCCCGCACCCAGGCCCACCCCGACGCCGCTGAGCGCATCGCAGACCGGCTCCTGGCTCTCGCGCAATAAAAAAACCGCCTGCCAAAGCAGACGGGCTTTATTACCAAATGCCCCATCCTTGAATCGTTCTTTGGTACAAGGTTGGGAACCACGAACCTCATGGCGCGTAAGCGCCGTCTGCCCCACCGCAGGTGGCTGGCGAAGCAGACGGGCTCTTTGGGGAGGAACCAAAGATAAACTTACCGATGACCGCCGCCACCGCCATGGCCGCCGCCACCACCCATGTGACCGCCGCCGCCAAAGCTGCCGCCGCGTCCGCCGCTACTAAATCCGCCGCGAGGAGCCGCATATCCGCGAGCGCCAACTGCGCCGCGCGCTGCTCCACCGTAACCCGTACGGCCGGCGACTCCGCCGCGTGCTACTCCGCCATACGCACCGCGTCCTGCATAACCGTTATGGCCGCCGTAGCCGCCATGGCCCCAGCCGCGGCCACCCCAGCCATGACCACCCCAGCCATGACCCCAGCCCCAGCCGTACCACGGCCCCACGCCGAGGAAGACGCCGCCATAGAACCAGTTTGGCCCATAGTAGCCGTAAGGAGCGCAGGCATAAGGGTAGTAAGCGTAATAGCCCCAATCGCAGACCGGGGGACCGTAAACCACGGGAGCGGCCACGACCGCTGGGCCGACTCCAACATCCTGCACCGCGTCCTGATCCACCGCGTCCTGGGCGATGGCCGTTGCCGTGAACGGCAGAGCCAGCAGTGTTGCCAATAGAACCATACGTGTATTCCGCATAAAATCCTCCTCGTGCTGACTGGGGGTGACTTGTACTGCCCTCTCCGCTCTTCTTCCGGAGCGGGGGCGATCTCCGTCCTCAGCACTGCCGGCTGCTGGGGATCATCTCCCAACCGGCTTCTGTTCTCTCAGACAGCATTCCCCGGCAATAGTTGCGGTTCTGTCAAAGAAAAAGCAAGAATAATCCCTTGCCTGCGCGAAAGGCCGTTCCACCGGCAATTCAGCCGGCAAAACAGCCTTTCAAAGTAAAGACAGCAAACCAATCCTTAATTCGCCAGCACTGCCCGGTAACGCACCTTGTTTTTCTTCACCTTCTCGATGGCCGCATTGGCCTGGGCCATGGGGAAGGATTCGGTGGTGGCCTTGACCCCGTGCCGCGCCGCAACGTCCAGCATCTCTTTGAGGCGATAGGGGCTTCCTGTCGGGTTGCCGCTGATAGAACGCAGCCCGCTGATCAGCGGAAAGGCATGAACGCTCACTGGCGACGGCGGAACCCCCACAAAGCACAGCGTTCCGGTGGGCCGCAGCGCCGCCACGTAGACCCCCCAGTCCTGGTCGGCGTTGATCGTGCTCAAAACAAAGTCCAGCGTGCCGGCCACTTCCTTCAAGGCCTTCGACTCGCGGCTGTTCACAAAGCGGTGCGCTCCCAGCGCCCGCGCCTCTTCTTCCTTGGAGGCCGAAGTCGAAAACGCGGTGATCTCCGCGCCGAAGACCCGCGCAAACTGGATGGCCATATGCCCCAGCCCGCCAATGCCCACAATCCCCACTCGTGACGACGGATTCACGCTAAAGGTGCGCATCGGGTTATACACCGTAATGCCGCCGCACAGCAGCGGAGCCGTCTGCTCGCTCTTGAGCGCTTCGGGAATCGGAATGACAAAGCGCGCATTTGCGCGCACCCGGTCCGCATAGCCGCCATTCCGGTGGACGCAGGTCCCTTCCGACGCCGGACATAGATTCTCCATGCCCCGACTGCACCACTCGCAGAACCCGCAGGAGTTGGACTGCCAGCCCAGGCCTACGCGCTGGCCAACTTCGAGCTGCCGCACATCGGCGCCCACCGCCGTCACATTGCCCACAATTTCGTGGCCGGGAATGAACGGGTACTGGCTGATTCCCCAGTCGTTTGCGATCAGGTGAAGGTCGCTGTGGCAGACACCGCAATGGGTAATTGCGATCTCCACCTCTTGCAGGCCCAGATTGCCTGGGTCATACTTGAACGGCAACACTTCTGCTCCAGCCGCGTGCGCTGCAAGTCCTTGAATAAGGCTCATCGTCAGTCCTGAATCCTTCATGGGGTGCAATCAAAACGGTGCGATTTCCCCATCTGCCGTCCTGATTGCCGACGCAGAGATATTCTCTCCGCCTATCCTTAGTCTAAACCGCCTCCCGGCTCTATGCGCAGGTTAAGCAGTTGAAAACCGCTGAGAATTCCGCCGGCGGGCGCATCGGCTTCCACCTCAGCCGACTCGCCGTTCAGGCTGGCGTCCTGCGCGGCGCGCATCGGTTCCAGCGCGTTGGCCACTGATAGCGGAAGGCTGGAAAGCGTTTGGCCCTCCATGCCGGCCTGCGTCTCTGGAACCAGCAGGCTCACGTAGATGCGGTCCGCCGGGTGCTGGCGGCGCGCCAGGGCCAGCGCCGTCTCCATGTCCGGCGCATGAGTGGGCTGGCGCGGCTGGTCCAGCGCCCTGTCCAGCGTTCCGGCATCTGAAACCAGCAGCCGCAGATTACCCGCTCCCAGCCGCGCCGGCAGCTTCACCGTAATCCGCACATTGCGCGCCGCCTCGTGCCATGGCCGCAGCGTTGCCTCCACCACCACCGTGTCGCCGGCATGGACCAGGTTGCCGGAGACCAGCCGCGCTGCCTCCAGCGCCACATCTAAGCGCCGCGGTATCGCCTCCACGTCCAGATGGATCGAGCGCACCGATCCCAGGCGGCCTCCGTTCGCATAGAGCCGCGCAAACTGCACGGCCGTCCCCAGCGCCAACTCCAACGGTGCGGCCCCCGCGTCTCCGGCCGAGACCCACAGATTCAGCGGTGACGGCGGGTAACCCTCCAGGTCGATGCTCCCGGTCAGGTGGTAGCTCGTCTGCCCCGTGCTTTCGTTGCTCTGCAGCAGCGCTTCATACAGAACCACCAGCACCGCCTGCGGAGTCAGCGCTGGCAGGTCCAGAACCTCCACATTGATCTTGCGTTCCTGATCCGCTCCGTGCACGCTGATCTGCACCGGGATCATCTTTGCCTTTGCTCCGAAGACGCCGCGCAGGGCCGCGTCGCGGTCCTCGTTGAAGGCGCCGATCGTCGCTCCGGTATTCACAATCTTGAAGGCGTTCAACGGCGATGCCAGCGTGGCCACAACCTCGGTCGCGGTCATCGGCAGCGAAACCGGCCCAGCCTGCAAGAGGGCGTGCCCGCAGGCCAGCAAATGTTTGCGGTCAACATAAGTCACGGTACAGGTGGCGGCAATCTCCAGATCGCCGCGCACCAGTTGCGCACTCACCGCTGAGCCGGGAACAATGCCGGCAATCGCCTTGGCCGAGGGCATCGTGTCGGCTGCCCCGCCGGCTTCCCCGGCCGAAGCGGAGGTCCCGCCCATTCCTCCGGCGGCCACCGTCTCCAGCCCGGTTCCGGCCATCTTCTGCTGCCACAGCCGGATTGCTTCGGAGTGGAAGCCGCCCATCACCAGCGGCGTCTCCATCGCCCGCATCGTATTCTCCGCCGGCGCTTGCGGTACTTGTTTCCTAGTCCCTAGTCCCTCAGTCCCTGACACCTTGATAGGCAGATCTCGCACTTCCAGCATCTGCTCAATCGGCGTGATGCCGGCGATGGGATCCTTGCTGAACTGCCCGATGCGGTAAGAGAGCGAGCCCAGCAGCCGGTTGCCGATGTAGACCGGGCTGCCGCTCATGCCGGCCACCACCCCTGTGTACTCCGGCTTGGCTCCGTGCAACTGCGCCAGGATCATGTCATGGCCGGGTCCGCGCGCCCCCCGCAGCACGCCCAGAATCTCCACATCCATCGGCTCTGGTGTACTTCCGGTAAAAACCGTCCAGGCGGTCCCGATCAGTCCGCGATGGACCTCCTTGAACGGAAAGAATCCGCCGCCCATCGGAGGTCCGGTAGGCGCAGCGGCCTTCTCCGGCACGGCTTGCGCAGAGACGAGGGCAGGGAAGAGAAATACGGCCAGAGCCGCGCAAACGATTAACGCAGCCCACCGCAGCCAGGTCTTCAACAGGGAAGTTTTCACATTATAAGAGTACAACCGGCTGGGTGGCTTTGAAGTTTTGGGCGCTGGCCGGGGCGGTTACGAGGGTTTACGAAATGGTTTCTTGTACCCCACGGAGGAGTATCCGCCCCCCATGCCGAGCGGCATCGCCGCCTGGTTCTCCCTGGGATAGAGAATTGTGACTCCCGGATTGCGCAGGCTCTCTCCTGCTAAGAACTCACCGAAGGTCTCCTCGTGAGCCTTCAGGTACTTGCGCAACTCATCACGGATCACCCCACCGCTTCCCGATTTTCCATAGCCGTGGATCACCTCCAGGCGTCCCCGGTAGCCGCTCCGAACGCAGGCGTTGTAGAAGCGCACAAACTCCCGGATCGCTTCCGCAACCGTGCACTCGTGAAGATCAATGGATCGTGACTCGCTCATCGCGCTGACTTCACTCTATCGGATCACGTTCTGCCAGCGCCAAGCCAGAGTCGCGGCGCTCGACCCATTCCCTAGTCCCTCAGTCCCTATTCTACGTTCCTTGTTCCCTGTTTTTTCACTCCTCCGCCATGCTCGTCTGGTGGCGCACGTCGGCGCCGCGTATCCAGAAGATGATGTCGGTGGCGATGTTCGCGGCGTGGTCGGCGATGCGCTCCAGGTTCTTCGCCACCAGAATGGCGCGCATCGCCTGCTGCGTGTAGCCCGGCTGTTCCGCGATGAACTTCAGCAGGTCGTCGTGGGCACAGCGGTTCATGCGGTCGATTTCGTCGTCCATCTCGCGCACTGAATTGGCCAACTGCGCGTCGCCCTCCAGAAAAGACTGCAAGGCCGTACGGATCATGTGCCCGGCAAACTCCCCCATCGAAGCGATATCCGCCGGCAGATCGACAGCCTCGAGCTTCAGCATCTCCCGAGTGCGGCGCACAATGCCCATCGACTGGTCGCCGATCCGCTCCAGGTCGCTGGTAATCTTGATGACCGCCAGGATGAAGCGCAGATCGATGGCCATGGGTTGCTCCTTGGCCAGCAGATCATAAGCCATCTCATCCAGTTCGCGTTGCGCGCTGTCGATAGCCCTCTCATTCTGCTTGACATACTTGCACAGGCCCTTGTCGCGTAGCAGGTAGGCGTCCACCGCGGAATCGACCGCCGTCAGCGAGAGGGCCGCCATGGCCAGCAGCTTGTCCTTGAGCTCGGCGAGCTGGATCTGAAAGTGAATACGCGGCAAGACAGTTTCTCCCTTACCTATGATTGTGCATCATGAAATGTTAACAGCAGACGAATATTCGCGGGCGCACCAGAACGATCACGCCCGGCGCGGCCATGTTCTAACCTAACAGCATGGCAACTTCAATGCTCACGATCAACCCGGCCGAGTGCCTGCAACGGCAGATCTACAAGCTAATGACCGGCATCATCGTGCCGCGGCCGGTGGCGCTGGTTTCCACCATGAGCCGCCACGGCGTGGCCAACCTCGCGCCCTTCAGCTTCTTCTGCGGAGTCGGCTCCGCACCGCCCACGGTGCTTTTCTGCCCGGCGCTGCGCCCCTCAGATTCAGAGATGCCAGAGGCCGGCCAGAGAAAAGACACGCTGCGCAACGTCGAGGAGACTGGTGAGTTCGTCATCAACGTGGTCAGCGAAGAGATCGCCGCGGCCGCCAACGCTTCCTCTGCCGAGGTACCCTTCGGGGTGGACGAGTTCGTGCTCTCCGGGCTGACGCCGATCGCGAGTGAAGCCGTCCGCCCGCCGCGCGTCGTCCAGTCACCCGCGCAGATGGAGTGCAAACTCCTCCAGGTCATCTACACCGGCCACGCGCCCGCCAGCGGCGTCATCGTGCTGGGCGAGGTCGTCCGCTTTCACCTGCGCGAGGATCTCTTCGAGGACTTTCGCGTCGATCCCGCGGCCCTCGACGCCGTAGGCCGCATGGCCGGCAACACCTGGGTCCGCACCCGTGACCGCTTCCAGCTGATTCGGCCAAAGTGAAGGGCAGGGAAGAGGGAACAGGCCGGGTCCAAAAGGCAAGATTGCCGGCAAATCCGCTAACTTGCGAACTTGCTATCACCGAGAAGCGGTGGCTAACTTGCTGTCTTTTTACAATATGAAGATTCGATGCGGCGCTCCAGGAACAATGAAAAGGCGATAGAATTCCTTTTCGTTGGCAATATTGCAAAGAAGAGAGCATCAAATGAGCACCCAAGCGCCGCTCACCTTACCGGGGACGCTTTCGACGGCGGGGCATTGAGACCAATCCAGATTCGCCATGGATAGCTCCTCTCTGTTCATAGGTAGCGCTCAAATGCGGTCTTTGCGTTAGAACTTCAGAATCCCAGAAGGCATGAACTAGCGAGGAGCGGGCAAGGCGTTGCACAGGGTCAGCGCAAGCAGCGGGTAAACTGTGCTGCTGTAACTGATGAACTGCCAGTTATCGGTATTCAGCGACCGCGTCCACCATCTTCCCGAGGCGCGCTGGTTGGCCAACAGCCAGGAAACTCCGCGCTGGATCCGAGCATCGCTGGACGGAACCCCTGCCTTGCGCAAGGCGACGATCGCCAGGCCCGTCATATGCCCGTCGCTCGGAGGGTCCGCCAAATCCGCTTCCGCTCTCAGCCTCGCCGCCCGATTGCCCTTACCCCACTGCTCGGGCTGGGCGAAGCTGCGCATCGACCAGCCGCCGTCTGCTCGCTGGTGTTTGGAGATTATCTCGACTAGCTCCCGCACTCTCTTCGCATCCAGTAGGCCCGGCAGCTCCGTTGCTGCCCAAAGCAGATCCGTGCGATCGTAATCTCCCTGGAGCTTGCGCTCCGAGCGAAGGAAGTCTTCGAGGCGATTAACCTGGGCCTCAAGGGGCGTGCCCTGTTGCCGGTTGAGCCAGCCGGGCGCGTTCCCCACAGCCCGTGCAGCCACGGTGGCCAATTGATAGGTGCTCGACTCAAGGGGCGGGTTGTTATCGTCGGCGATGGGCCAGTCCCCGGCATCCCATTGCAATTTGAACATCAGCCCGAGCGCTTGCTCTGTCTCAGGCGACAAGCGATGCAGCACATAGGCATCCCAGATCGCCAGGCCCGCCGCCACGTAGACTACTTGAGTAGGGTCCACATCGGATGGCTGTTTGGCGGGATTGGCGGCTAACTGCTCTTGCAGAGTAGTTACAAAGAAATCGCGCAGTGCCTGTTGTGGCTGCCCCAACTGTGGAGTCATCAATGGTCGTACGACCATGTACGATCCGTTGGTATGACAAGAAACGCATTGCCGTTCTTCCGTCCAGGCCAATGCGCCTTGCTCCATGTAATCCAAGGCTAGCTTGGGCGTAAAAGTGATTTTGGGCTCTGCCGCCGATGGTCGAGCGATGGTGATATCTTGGAAGCGATATTGGTATGGGAGCGGCTTATCTTGCGCATGCAAGGCGCCAGCTATCACCATTGCAAGCGCACCGAACTGAAGCAATCTTCTTGTCATCTGCAATTTCTCCGTATTAGGATACCAATTCTCGATCTTCAAACCAGAGATTCATATTGTCGCAGATGGGAGATTCACGGCACTCGTGTCACCCCGCCGTCATCTCCTGCCCCTTGGCTTCGCGCCCCAGTAACGTCAGCCCGGCCAGCGTCAGCGCCACCACGATCACTGTAACCGCCAGCACGGCCGGGTAGTTGCCGGTGCGCTCGGCGATCAGGGCCTGCGCCTTGCCGTTCCACGACGTAATGAGTCCGCCCAACTGATAGGCCAGCCCCGGAGCCGTGGCACGGACCGGAGCCGGCGATAACTCGGTGAGATAAGCCGGAACCACCCCCCACGCTCCCTGCACCATGAATTGCATCAGCACCGCGCCGATGCCCAGCGAAACAGCCGAGTGGCCATAGGCATAAAGCGGAATCACCGGAATCGCCAGCAACGCCGCGGTGACGATGGCCCGCTTGCGCCCCCACCTTTCCGAGAGCGCCCCAAAGACAAAGCCGCCTGCGATGGAGCCGAAGCCGTAGAGCACGCCGATCAGCCCTACGATCTGCGGCGTGAGGTGGGCCTGGGTGGCCAGGAAGGTTGGATACACGTCCTGCGTGCCGTGCGAGAAGCTCATGAAGGCGGTCATCAGCAGGATCAGGAAGAGAAAGGTTGGCAAAAAGGCCAGCAGCCGGGCCAGATCGCCGGCCTTGACAATAAGTGCATCTCCGGCGGTGCGCGCCAGCCGCCGCTTCTTCCTTTCCAGCCAGACGGGCGACTCATCGACCCGCATCCGCACATACAGCACCAGCAAAGCCGGAGCCGCGCCCAGGATGAAGAGCCCTCGCCAGCCAATCGAATGAAAGAATAGAGCGAAGACGCCCGCTGCCAGGATCGAGCCCAGCGCGTAGCCCTCCTGCAGAATGCCGCTGAAGACGCCGCGGCCCTCGGTGGGCAGCGTTTCGAAGGCCAGCGCCGCGCCCACGCCCCACTCCCCGCCCATCGCCAGGCCAAAGAGCGCGCGCAAGGCCAGCAGCGCGCCCAGCGAGGGCGCAAAGGCGCAGGACAGTTCGATCACCGTGAAGCTCAGGATGTTCGCCATCAGCACCGGGCGGCGGCCATAGCGGTCGGCCAGCATCCCAAAAACCAGCGCGCCCAGCGGACGGAAGAACTGGGTCATGAAAACCGCGCCCATCACCGCCGAGGGCTGGGCATGGAAATCCGCGGCGATGGCTTTGACGCAGAAGATGAGCAGGAAGAAATCGAGCGAATCCATCGTCCAGCCCAGGAAGGCGGCCACAAAGGTGTGCCGCTGGGGGCCGGTAAGGCGCCGGAAGTCGTTCAGAATGGACATCAACGCGAGAATAGCAGGGAAAAGGGACTAGGGAATAGGGACTCAAACTTCCTTTCCAAAGATGGTCTATTGGAACCAGACAATAATTGTTGCAACACATAACAATCGTCCAGCATCGAAAATATGCAAGCTGGTTATTAGTGCGTTCGGTAAGAGCCTCTACTCTCCACAACCCCCACAGCGGCCCAACGGCCCTGCAATGAAAGGATTCAACGATGAAGCGTTTGGTAATTCTGACTGGCATTCTGGCGCTGGCGGCTCCCATGGCCATGGCGCAAACCTCTGCCTGGGCCACCGATCCCAACCATAGCGAAGTCGATTTCACGATCCGCCACGGCGGCGTCTCCAATGTGCATGGCCGTTTCGGCGGCGTCAAAGGCACACTGGTCTACAACGAGGCGGATGTAACCAAGTCCACCGTGACGGTCACCATCGACACCACCACCGTGGATACCGGCGTATCGAACCGTGACGCGGACCTGAAGAGCACCAATTTCTTCGATGTCGCACAGTTCCCCACCGCCGCTTTTACCAGCTCCGGTGTGGCGAAGAACGGCAACAGGCTGACGGTGAATGGCAACCTTACCCTGCACGGCGTCACCAAGCCCGTGGTGCTTGACGTGGAAGGCCCCAGCACGCCGGTGGAGAACATGATGGACCATAAGGCGCACTCCGGCTTCTCCGCCACCACAACCATCAGCCGCACTGCCTTCGGGATTGGGACCAACTTCCCGGCGATGCTTATAGGAGACGAAGTTAAGCTGACCATCGAGCTGGAGATCGTCAAGCAGTAACCCGTACCGCTTCCGGTCCGGAAGCAGGTTGTTGGCATCTCCTCCCGGGAATCGGTTCATCCCTTACGCCTTCCGGGCGCTGCCGGTTTTTACCTCCGGCGGCGCCGGGACCTGCGAACCGGCGATGCGCATCGGCACTCATCCGCAGATAGTCTTGCTGTACTTCGAGTAAAAGTGATCTTATGGGGTATCAGAATTTTGAGATTGCTTTTCATTCGGAAAGAGGACGGACTATGCGCTGCCAGAGTCAACGATTTTTATTTCCTGCCGCTGCTGCCTTCCTGTTAGCCTGCATCACCGCCGGCGCCCAGCAAACCAACACCGCCGCTGCTTCCACGCTGGATTTCCCCACCGTGCTCTATGGCGTGGCGTACTACAACGAGTACACGCCGCAAAATGCGCCTGACCGGCTCGACAAGGATGTCGCCCTGATGAAGGCTGCCGGCCTCAACGTCGTGCGCATGGGCGAGTCCACCTGGAGCCTTTGGGAGCCGGAGGACGGACGCTTCGAGTACGCCTGGATGGATCGCGTCGTCGACGCCATGGGCAAAGCCGGCATCAAAGTGATTCTGGGCACGCCCACCTACTCGATTCCCGCCTGGATGGCCCACCAGCATCCGGAGATCCTCGCCCAACGTCCGCCCGGAGGGATGTTTGGCGGACAACCCGTGCAAAACACCTACGGGATGCGGCAGAACATGGACACTGACTCGCCCGCCTATCGCTTTTATGCCGAGCGGCTGATTCGCCACATCGTCGCCCATTACAAGGACAACCCCACCGTCATCGGCTGGCAACTGGACAACGAGACCGGTAGCTACGACGCAGCCAACCCCGATGTTTTCATCGGCTTTCAGCATTATCTGGAGAAGAAGTTCGGCACGCCCGAAGCCCTCAGCAACGCTTGGTTCCTCAACTACTGGGGCCAGAACCTGCACACCTGGGAAGACCTTCCCACCCGCGACGGCGCGCAAAGCACCGGCTACAAGCTGGAATGGACGCGCTGGAGCCAGATGCGCGTTACTGACTTCCTCCACTGGCAGTCGCTCCTCGTCCGCGAATGCGCCTCGCCCCGCCAGTTCATCACCACCGACTACGGCGGCATGATGAAGGCCGACGTCAATGAAGAAGCCATCGCCGACTCCCTCGACATTGTCGCCGACAACATCTATCACGGTACTCAGGACCACTACGACGGATCGTTTCAGGCCTTGCAGAGCGACTTCTCCCGCTCGCTGAAGCACGCCAACTTCCTGGTGACCGAGACCAACGCACAAACCATCGGCTGGTCCTCGGGCAGCCAATTCCCGCCCTACGACGGCCAACTCCGCGAAGATGTCTATACCTATCTGAGCAACGGCGCCAACATGGTCGAGTACTGGCATTGGGCCTCGATTCACGCCAACCAGGAGACCTACTGGAAGGGCGTGCTCTCGCACGATCTGGAGCCCAATCGCGCCTATGCCGAGGTCAGCCGCACCGCACACGAACTGGAGAAGATCGGCCCGCATCTGGTGGGCCTCAAGCAGCACAACGATGTGGCGATTCTGTGGAGCCGCGATTCGCTAAATGCGATCCAGGCGATGCCCTATGGCGGCGGTGTTCCGGCTCGCAGCTGGACGGGCGAGCCCGAAGGTTACATCTCGCTGGTGCAGCAGATGCACAAGTCCCTCTATGACCTGAATATAGGCGCGGACTTTGTGCTTCCCACAACTCAGGATTTCTCCGCCTACAAGCTGCTGATCGTTCCCGCGCTCTACATTGCCGACGACGCCCTGTTGCAGCGCATCTCGGATTACGTGAAGAATGGCGGCCATGTAGTGATGACCTTCAAGAGCGGCTTCGCCAACGAAAACACGGCCGTGCGCTGGCTTCGCGCCCCTGGTCCCCTGCGCCAGGCCGCCGGATTCAGCTACCAGGAGTTCTCCAACCTGGAGGCTCCGCTGGCTCTCAAGGGCGATCCCTTCCACGTTGGCTCCGGCAACAAGGTTTCCTACTGGGCCGAGTTTCTCCAACTCGAACACGCCAAGCCATTGGCCTACTACGACCATCCCTTCTTCGGAAAGTGGCCGGCGATTACCGAGAATGACTTTGGCTCGGGCACGTTGCTCTACGAGGGGACCTACCTCTCCGACCAGCTGCAAACCGCCATTCTCCGCAACACCCTCGACAAGCTTGGCTTGACCGGAGCGGATCAGCAACTGCCCCCGGCCGTTCATGTGCGGCACGGCGTCAATCGCATGGGAAAGCGGCTGCACTACTACTTCAACTACTCCGGCGCGGAGGTGAAGGCGCCCTACACCTACTCCGCCGGAACCAACCTGCTCGACGGCAAGCCGGTCGCCAACTCTTCCGAACTGACGCTCGGGCCCTGGGATCTGGCGATTATCGAGGAGTAGAGAGAAAGCAAAGAATGATTCGCAATGAATTCACGAATCAGGGGATCAACCGCAGATGGCAGGACTCAAGCAGGAAATCGCGCAGCAGCGCCCCTTCGCTAGCCTGGAGGAAGTGGCGCTGCTGAATCTGCTGCGCACCTCGGACTGCCTCGACCGCGCTCTTCACCGGAAGACGCGCGAGTGGGGCGTGAGTTCGACGCAGTACAACGTGCTGAGGATTCTGCGCGGGGCGCAACCGGACGGGCTGACCTGTTCTGCCATCGGCCGCCGGATGATCACCGCCGAGCCGGACATTACGCGCCTGCTCAAGCGGCTGAAGGCGCTCAAGCTGATTCGCCAACAGCGCGACGCTCTGGACAGGCGCGTGGTCCGGACGCGAATCAGCGAGGCTGGGCTCAAGCTGCTCAGCGCGATGGATCCGGTGATTCTTGCGGCTCCGGGGGAGTTGCTGGGAGGACTGAGCCAGGCGGAGCTGGCGGAGCTGATTCGCCTTCTGGGGCTGGCGCGTGGCAGCCGCGAGGCGCCGCACTAGCTCAAGAGGTGATCGCGGCGTACGGCACTCCGCCTATTTGCCCACAACCTTTTGGGCCATTACTACTTCATCCGCATCGGACTTGATGATCTTGTTGTGCAGGCAATAAAGGGCCAGCTCGAGCCGGTCGCTGACGCCCAGCTTGTCGTAGATCTTGCGCAGATAATTCTTGATCACCTGCTCGGTGGTTCCCAACTGGTAGGCAATCTCTTTGTTGCGCTTGCCCTGGGTAATGCAGGTGATGATGGCCATCTCCTTGGGCGAAAGCTTGGGCTGGGTGCGCGGGTTCACTAGAGCGGAGGCCTGGGCACGATAGGCCTCGATAACCCAGCTGACCGATTGATTGTCGATCCAGGTTTCGCCGGCCGCGATGCGGCGCACACAGCGCACCAGCAGGTCGGGCGAGATGGAGCGGCTGACGATGCCGCGCACGCCGCGACGGTACAGCTCGACGGTCTGGTTTTCGTCGGCGGCCACGGCCTGCACAATCAGCTTCACATCGGGGGCGGCGCGCAGCAGCTCAGGGATGATGTTGGTTGTGCCGGTCAGCAGGCTGCCCTCCAGCAGAACTATGTCGGAGGGATAGCGTTCGATGGCCAGGCGCAGGTTTTCCAGGGTGTCGGCCTGGGCCACCACGCGAAGATCGTCTTCTAGCGCGAAGACTTTGCGAATGCCGACGCGATAGATCGCCTGGGAATCCGCAAGAATCACGCGGATGGTTCCCGGCTTAACCGAAGCGTCGAGGGTCTCAATCTCAGCTGAATCGTCGTAAAAGTCCATAGCAGGTTTTGTCACGCCTACTCTGGCTGTCACTGCTCGGCGAACTGATATTCGTCAATCGTGGCGGCAGCCCGATAGTTACTTTGGTTCTTTGAGCAGCGTACCACACGTCCCTGACAATGGACCAGAACATCGTGAGGCGTACCCAGAATAGCACCGGGCATACGCAGGGAAAAACGGACTTCCAGCCCGGATGCCACCGGGCTGTCCAGCTCAAAAACCACGCCGCTGGCCGATACATTCCGGGTAATAGCGGCAATCTCATCACTGCCGGCGGTTAAGACGACGGGCAGTGAAAGCGGAAAACGCACCGCGCAGCGCACTTCCTGCTGGTTAGTGGCCGTGCGGGAACCTGCGGATTTAAGCGGCAACGGTGATTTCAATGTATCCATAGTTGGTATCCAGGACCCATAGAGGATCATAACCACTTTACCTGAGTTTTTCCTCCCGTCACAGGACACCAAAGTTTCCCATAAAGTAATGTGCGAATTAGTAATACCGACTCCACCGTAGATGCCCTTGCCCGTCTGAAATAATCCGCATCAAATTGACATTCTGATGCGCATTCATGGAATTTGTATCATATACTGAATTTGATGAAGACCGCTGGAGAGGTAGCGCGGCGAAAGATCGGCGGCGCCGTGAGGAGGAACAGATGAGAACCACACTCGATATACAAGACGACGTTCTTGCAGAGGTGAAGGAGTACGCGGCGGCTCGCTCCATGCCAACTGGTGCAGCCGCCAGCTACCTGCTCCAACAGGCCTTGAAACGGCCTCTGGGCACGCGCGTGGAAAATGGCTTTGAAGTTTTCGATGTGCCCGGTGACAGCCCGGTTGTCACGCTAAAGCATACCTTGCGCCTTGAGGACGAGTTGTGAGCAAAATATGGTTATTGGATGTGAATGTACTACTGGCGTGGCTGTGGCCAGCGCATGAAGCTCATAAGGCTGCAAGCAGTTGGATGCACAGCCACCGTCAAGAGCCATGGGCCACCTGTCCGATCACGGAAATGGGATTCTTGCGAATCGTGACCAACCCATCCTTCTCGCCCCATGCTCCGGCGTGGGCCGAGGCGGTTTCGATTCTGCGCAATCATACAGAAGCTAGCCCCCGGCATTGCTTTTGGCAGGATTCACTTGCCTTGACGGAAGTGGATAGGAGTCTTGGCAGGCGGATCAAGGGGCCGAGCCAGATCACCGACGCCTACCTGCTCGCCTTGGCCATGCACCATAAAGGAACTCTTGTGACCTTCGACTATCGGACAGATGCGCTCGCTGCGGAGGGAAGCGTGGAACGAGGGGCGCTGGTGATACTGCGGCCGTGAGGGGCGGGGCTGCAGCATGAATCTGGAGTGAGGCTGGCCCCCTGTTGATCCTGGACGGGGTGCATACAAGCACCGCACAACGTTGCTCTTGGAGTTCGTAAAGGCTTGTGGTTAGACAATCCCTACATCCGTTTGATCGCTGCTGCCTTCACTCTCTTCTTCGCAACGAGTTTCTTCTTCGTGGCTTTGACGTCAGCCTCCGCACCTAAAAACCCCGCACAACGCAACTGCGGCGCTTTCGGCGCCTTCTTAGCCTTGGCAATCGCCAGATCGGCGACCTCCTTAACGATCCAGTCGAAGTTCGCCTGGCCGATCGAATGCATGTCTGCGTCGGGCACCGGGTTCATAAAGTCGATGGCGTAAGTGATGCCATTCTCGACGGCGAACTCGACGGTGTTGAAGTCGTAGCCCAGCGCCTGGCAGAGCTTGACGGCGTCCTGCCGGATGCGCCGGAACAGCCCTCTGGCGGCCGGCGGCGGATTCTCTACGTAGCGCTCGGCGTGCGGCCGGCGCGGGTCGTAGGCCATGATGCGCACCTTCTTCCGGCCCACCACGTAGCAGCGGAAGTATTCCGTGAAATGGACAGCGCTCTGGTAGACCATGCACAGGTCGCGGGTCTGGTCATAGGCGCGGAAGAACTCCTCGCGATTGTGAACGTGATGCACGTCGCGCCAGCCGCCGCCATCGATGGGCTTGAGGAAGCCGTCTTCGCCGACATAGGCAAAGACCGCCTCCCAGTCAAGCGGGTATTCCAGGTTGCGCATCGTGCGATCGGTCGCGCCCGCGGGAAGATGCTTGTGGGGCAGAATGACAGTCGGGGGCACGGCCACGCCCAGCTTCAAAGCCAGCGCGTAGTTGAAAAATTTGTCGTCTGCCGAGGCCCAAAAGGGATTGTTGATCACCACCGTTCCGTGCAGCGCGGCGTGCTTTAAAAAGGCGCGGTAAAAGGGGACGGCGTGGGAGATGCGATCCACGATGACCGCGTAGCGCGGCGGCTGATCGATCTGCACCGCGCCGGTCAGGACGAACTCAGCCTGGATGCCGTCGATGTTGCGGGCGTTGATCTGTTCGACCAGCGCGCCGGGGAAGCTGTTTTCCCCGCCAAAGAGAATGCCGATTCGTTTCATGGGCCCCTCCTGGAATGTGCGTCGCGCGCTGTCCGTGCAGGTGCGCCGCGCACGCATCCAGTGTACGGCAGGCGCGTGCCGGCTGTGCGCGACGCACTGGAAAGAACGGGCCGGGGGGTGTAACGTAGACTGTTGAAGGATTGCGGGAGGGTAAGGTGGATTACCGCGTATTGACAGTCAATCGGGAGTTCGGCAGCGGCGGCGGGCGCATTGCGCAAACTATTGCCGAATGGCTCGGGTGGAAGTTGCTGGACCGCGACATCATCGACGCCATCGCCTACGCGGCGCACGTGGATCCCAAGGTAGTGCGGCCCTACGATGAGCACGTGGATTCATGGCTGCGCCGCATCAATCAGCAGGCTATGCGCTCGGCCGCTCTGGCCGCCGGCCTGGAACTCCGCGAGAACTCCGTCTTCGATGCTGAGGAAATGGTGAAAATCTCGCGCAAGATTATCGAAGAGGCCTACAGCGAGGGCGGCTGCGTGATCGTGGGCCGCGGCTCGCAGTGCATTCTGCAGCACAAGCCAGATGTGTACCACGTCTTCGTCTATGCTCCCTATCTGGATCGACTGGTGCGCCTACGCGACCGCCTCGACAAGGGAGTCCACGCTGAGCAACGCATCCGCATCGTCGATGAAGAGCGCGCCAAGTACCTGCAACAGTACTACGGCAAGGCCTGGAACAATCCCCACCTCTACGACCTGATGATCTCCTCGCGCACCGACGAAGAATGGACCGCGCGAGCGGTTCTCTACGCGATGAACGGGAAGGTGTAGAACTCTCTGATTCAGTCGTCGTTTTGAAAGGGCACGACTTCAGTCGTGCCGCAAGTTCCGCAAAATCAACGCGGGCTTTAGCCCCTGAGGGAATGCAGATTCGAATAGCCTGCTGGTTCATAGCCTCCTTTTGCCCCATCCACCAAATTCATCAGGCATATACCCTGCCGGAAAGATGCTTCTTGACAGAACGTCCCTGTGGCGTTATATATGACTCATGGTCATAAATGTCCATAGTTCGGATATGAATAACGGTCAGAGTGAACACGCGGCCGCGTTCGCCTCTGCACTGACCGCCGGTAGTCCACCCCATCCTCCAGGCGTGGGCCGCCGCGAGCGCCGCGCCGCCGAAACACGCTTGCGCCTTTTCCGCTGTGCATTGCAGTTGATTGCTGAGCGTGGCTTTCCCAGCGTCACCGTGGAAGACATAACCGAAGCGGCGGATGTAGGCAAGGGCACCTTCTTCAACTACTTCGCGACCAAGGATCACGTGCTGGGCGTGATGCCCGAAATTCAACTGGGTAAGGTGAGAGAAGCCGTATCGGCAGCCGGGCAAGGCAGGATGACGATTCACACAGTGCTGCACCGGCTGATGCTGCGTCTGGCTGAGGAGCCGGGACGCAGTCCCGACCTTGCACGAGCGCTAATCTCCTCTTTTCTGGCCAGCAAGAGCGTTCGCAAGATCATTGTGAGCAATATGATGGAGGGCCACAAGATGGTCGCCGAGGTTGTGGCCGCTGGGCAAAAGCGCGGAGAGATTGATCCTCGCCTGCAAAAGGAAAAGGTGGCAACACAGCTCATGCAGGCAACGATGGGCACGATCCTGCTGTGGTCGGCTCACGGCGAGTCGTCGCTTAAAGAATGGATTGAAGACAGCTTTCAACATTTCTGGAGAGCGGTCGCCCTCTCCGGTCGAGGGCAGAAATCATGAGATCAGAGTTGCGCATCGCCGCTCTTCTTTCGCTGGCTGGCTGGTTCGCGTGCGCTACCATCACCGCGCAACAGTCGGCGCCCTATCGGCTTACGTTGCAGGATGCGATTCAAAAAGCGCTGCAGGCCAACTTGAGTGTGCTGGTTGCCGGCTCAAAGGTTGATGAGGCGGAAGGCACGCGCCTGCGCCGACTGTCTGCCGCGCTGCTGCCGCGCGTGAATGCGCAGGTGTATGCGAATGTGCAGAATCGCGATCTGCGCGCCTTTGGCATTTCCTTGCCGGGAATGCCCGAGGTCGTCGGGCCTTTTTCGAATTATGATTTCCGCATCTATGCGCAGCAGAACGTTGTCGATCTTGCAAGCTATCGCGCCTTGAAGGCCAGCGAACTTGCCGTCGATTCCGGCAAATTGGATGAGCGCGACGCGCGCGACTTGATTGTGCGCGCCGTTGCCGCGCTCTATCTGAATGCGCAATCCGCATGGGCGCGTGCCGAATCCGCGCAGGCGCGTGTCACCGATTCAACCGCGCTCTACAAGCTGGCCAAAGACAAGCACGACGCTGGAACGGCGACGGGCGTGGATGTGCTCCGCGCACAGGTGCAGCTTGCCAACGACAAGCAGGCGCTGCTGATCGCCGTGAACCAGCACAAGCAATCGCTGCTCGAACTGGCGCGCAATCTGGGCATGAATCCAGCCACGCCGCTGGAGCTGGCCGAGCCACTCGAATATCGGCCCATGAAAGAGCCGGAAATAGAAACACTCGCGCCCGCGGCGCTGCTCGAGCGCGCCGACTATCTCTCGCTCTCGAGCCAGCGCGCGGGACTAAGGGAGCAGTTGAGCGCCAACCACGCGCGCGCTCTTCCCAAGTTGAGCATCAACGGAAACTTCGGCGAGATTGGACGCAGCGTCGGCGGCGTCAAGAGCACGGGCCTGATTCAAGGCCAAATCGACTTCACGCTCTTCGACCGCGATCGCAATGGAGAGGCGCAGGAGCTGGCAAGTCGCCTGAGGCGAATCGACGATCAGGTTGCCGATCTGCGTCGCGGCATTGACGAGGAGCTTCGCGAAGCGATGCTGAATCTGGACTCCGCCGCCGAGCAGGTGGCCGTGGCGCGCGATGGACAGGAGCTGGCGCGGCGTGAACTGCAAATGGCGCAGGACAGATTTGAGCAGGGCACGGCCAACAATGTCGAAGTGATTACCGCGCAGGACGAGCTTGCCCGCGCCGAAGAGAATTACATTGTAGCTGTTGTCAGCCATGTGGACGCAAAGTGTGCGCTGGCGCGCGCCATGGGCGATACGGAGAAAAATATTGTTGAGTTCATGGGGAATCATTGACGGCAAGGCGATTTCGGAAGCTGTGAAGAGGGTTTGAAGCGATGAAAAAGATCATTCCCATTGTCATTCTGCTGGCAGCGGTTGTTGCCGCGGTGATGTACTATTATCCGCGCCTGACGCAAAAGGCCGCGCCGGTGAATCAGCTCACGCTATCCGGCAACATAGAAGCGCACGAGAGTCTGGTGGGCTTCAAGGTGCCGGGACGCATCGTCGAGCTGCCGGTCGAGGAGGGCCAGCAGGTGGCGCAGGGCGCGCTGCTTGCGCGGCTCGACGACGCCGACCTGAAGCAACGCATCCGCATCGACGAGGCCACGGTGGGCGTGCGCGAATCGGACCTCGCGCTCACTTTGGCCGGAACACGCCAGCAGGAAGTGAAGGCCGCGCAGCAGACGATGATCGATGCCGAGGCTGATCTGGCGCAGAAGAAGCTCGACAATGAGCGCGCCCAAAAACTCTTTGCCAAAGATGAGGTCTCCGCGCAGGAGCGCGACCAGGCGGCGACCGCGCTCGAGCGCGCCGAGGCGATCTTCAAAGCCGCGCAGCAGCGCTACAACGAGGCCGTCGAAGGCAGCCGCAAGGAAGACATTAATATCGCGCGCGCCAATCTGAATCAGGCAGACGCCACTCTCGGCCTCTCGCAGGTGAATCTGAGTTACTCCATTTTGCGCGCTCCATCGGCAGGCGTCGTGACCGTGCGCCAGGCGGAACTCGGCGAAGTGGTTGCGCCCGGCTCTCCGGTCGTTACGATTGCGGATCTCGACCACATCTGGCTGCGCGCGTACATCGCTGAAACCGATTTGGGTAGCATTCATTGGGGTCAGGACGCGATCATCACCACCGACACTTATCCCGGCAAGCAGTACCATGGGCGCATTTCGTTCATCGCATCGACCGCGGAGTTTACGCCCAAGAGCGTACAGACCTTCAAGGAGCGGGTGACGCTGGTCTACCGCATCAAGATCGACATTGACAATCCCAATCACGAATTGAAACCGGGAATGCCCGCCGACGCGCGCATTGAACTGGCCGTGAGCAAGGCGCCAAACAAACAATGACAGGCCCGCTCCAATCCGCGATTGTCTGCGAGGGATTGACGAAGAGTTTTCCCGGCGTGCGCGCGGTCGATGCGCTGAGCTTTGACGTACGCGCCGGAGAAATCTTCGGACTAGTCGGTCCCGACGGCGCGGGAAAGACGACGACGCTGCGCATGCTGGCGGGCATCATGCCGCCGGATGCGGGCAAGGCCACCGTCGCAGGCTTTGATGTGGCGCGCGATCCGGAGGGCGCCAAGCACTCGCTCAGTTATATGCCGCAGCGCTTCGGACTTTATGAAGACCTGAGCGTGGAGGACAACATTCGCTTCTATGCGGATCTCTTCGGCGTCAATAAAACCGAGCGTAACGCACGTTCTACGCAATTGCTTGAGGCCGCGGGCATGAGTGAGTTCCGCGCGCGGCTGGCGGGCAAGCTCTCCGGCGGCATGAAGCAGAAGCTCGGCCTGGTCTGCGCGCTCATTCATCGCCCCAAAGTAATTCTGCTCGATGAGCCGACCACCGGCGTCGATCCGGTTTCGCGGCGCGACTTCTGGCGCATCTTATATGAACTGATCGCGGAGGGCGTTGCGATTCTTACTTCGACCGCGTACCTCGACGAGGCCGAGCGCTGCCATCGTGTCGCGCTGATGCATCAGGGCAAGCTGCTCTTCTGCGACACTCCGGTCAATCTGAAAGCGAAGATGGGCAAAGGAGTCTTGTCAATCCCAGCGCCGGAGCCGCGGCGTGTGCGCGACGAACTGAAAGACGCGCAAGGAATCTCCAGCCTCATGCTGACCGGCGACGGAGTGCATGTGGTAGTGGACGATGCGGCGCGCCGCATTCCTGAGTTCGAGGCTCGGCTCAGGTGCGCGGACATTCCCTTCGATGCAATGCTTGAGGTCGCGCCGTCCATTGAGGATTTGTTTGTCGACGCGGTGAGCGCGGGAGCGGAGCCTCATGCCTGAGATCGCCAATTCGGTCGAACCCAACTCGGTCGAAGTTGAGAACCTTGTTAAGAGGTTCGGTGACTTTGTCGCTGTGGACCGGATCAATCTTGAAGTACGCAAGGGCGAGGTCTTCGGCTTTCTGGGACCAAATGGCGCGGGCAAGTCCACCACGATTCGTATGCTCTGCGGGCTGCTCAAACCCACCTCAGGCCGCGCGATGGTTGCCGGATTTGATGTGAGCAAGAATCCAGAAGCGGTGCGCCAGAACATCGGCTATATGTCGCAGAAGTTTTCTCTCTATAACGATTTGACAGTCATTGAAAACATCCGGTTGTTTGCCGGACTTTATAGCGTGCCGCAGAAATTTCTCCGGGATCGAATCGAATGGGCGCTCACCATGGCCAACCTCAAGGGCCAGGAAAACCTCATCACCGGCACGCTGCCCGGCGGCTGGAAGCAGCGCCTGGCGCTGGGTTGCGCGGTCTTGCACAAACCGCCCGTGATCTTTCTCGATGAGCCGACCTCCGGCGTCGATCCGATTACGCGGCGTCAGTTCTGGGATCTGATTCATCAGATGGCTGAGGAAGGCGTGACCGTTTTTGTGACCACGCACTACATGGAGGAGGCCGAATACTGTAACCGCCTGGCGCTGATCTTTCGCGGCAGGATAGTCGCGCTGGGCACGCCTTCGGAGTTGAAGCGTGGCTCGATGAAGGGCGAACTGCTGCTCGTCGAGTGTGCGCCGCTGGGCGATGCGGTGGAGGCGCTGCAATTGGCGCCCGGCGTGATGGATGCGGCAGTATTCGGAAACGCGCTGCACCTGGTGGTTGAAGATGCGGTGCTGGCCATGCCGCTGCTGCAAAAGTTTCTGGCCGATCGCAGGATCGCCGTTGACCGTATGGAAGAGATTCGCCCCAGCCTCGAAGATGTTTTTGTTTCGCTCACCACGGGCCGCGAAGCAGAGGAGCGCAAGCCATGAGACTGACTCGTCTGATGGCCGTGGCGCACAAAGAGGTCTTGCAGATTGTGCGCGATGCGCGCAGCCTGATTATTGTTGTCCTCATGCCCGCGGTTCTGGTGCTGCTCTTCGGCTACGGCGTCAATCTCGATCTGAAGGGGCTACCGGTTTATGTGCTTGACCAGGACGGCAGCCAGCAGAGCCAGGATTTGCTGAAACACTTTCAGGTGAGTGAATATTTTCATATTGCCCGCGTGGTTACCGGCTACCCGGAGTTGACGCGCGCGCTCGACGATGGCCAGGCCAAGATGGGCATTGTGATTCCGTGGGATTTCTCCCAGCGTCTCAGCGATGGCCGTCCCGTCGCGGTGCAGGCGCTCGTCGACGCCTCGGACGACAACTCCGCTAATGTGCTGATCGGCTACTCCCAAGCGGTAGTGCAAGGCTACTCCGCCCAGATTCAGATTGATTGGCTGCGCGCTCGCGGCTTCTCCATCCAGCCGTCTGCAATGAGTGTTGAAACGCGCACCTGGTACAACGAGGATCTCGAAAGCAGCGCCTTCATCATTCCCGGAGTGCTGGCGCTGGTGATGTCGGTTATCGGCGCGTTCCTTACTTCACTGACCATCGCGCGCGAGTGGGAGCGTGGCACGATGGAGCAGTTGATCTCCACTCCGGTGACGGCGATGGAGATCATGCTGGGCAAGCTCGCGCCCTATTTTGCACTGGGAATGCTGGACACCGTGATCAGCGCGACCATCGCGATCTACTGGTTCCATGTGCCTTTTCGCGGCTCATGGGTCACGCTGATGGGGGCTTCGGCACTGTTCATGGTGGTGGTGCTCTCGCTGGGTTTTTTTATATCCGTGCTTGCCAAGAGTCAGTTCGCGGCCAGCCAGATTGCGTTGCTGATTACTTTTCTTCCGGCGTTTCTGCTCTCCGGTTTTTTGTTTTCGATTGAGCAAATGCCCATTGCGCTGCAATGGATCACGCGCATCTTGCCGGCGCGCTATTACGTTTCGGCGCTCAAGGATATCTTTCTCAAGGGAACGCCTGCATCGATGCTGTATGCGGAGCTGATTCCCTTGGCTGTCTTCGCGTTTGTGCTGGCGCTGGTAGCCACGCGCAGCTTCCACAAGAGGCTTGAATAAGCACCTGCGATGCGGCCAAACGCTCGCTGTTCGCTCGCAAGGGCTTTTGTATTCGGGTGAGAGATAAGGAGAAAAAATGTTCGGGCGGCTGAAGCAAATGCTGATCAAGGAGTTCATCCAGGTCTTCCGCGACAAGCGGACGCGCTTCATTCTGATTGGCCCGCCGATCATTCAGATGATGGTCTTCGGCTACGCGGCCA
>Ga0326727_10002891_pt1 | contig 56769 bp, 47 predicted proteins | sample MB2enrmetagenome_FD_207643 | JGI IMG/M metagenome (GOLD analysis project Ga0326727, IMG submission 207643) | Lab enriched peat soil microbial communities from McLean, Ithaca, NY, United States - MB29MY | ecosystem: Environmental > Terrestrial > Soil > Wetlands > Peat | place: USA: New York... | reverse complement strand
GCGTCCACGTACCAAGGAGCCTCGATTCCGAGAATGCGCCGATAAAGTTCATGGTCTTGCATCCCCGAAATTGTCGCATGCCGCTCTCGGAGATGGCCGACGCCCACTACAAACCCTGAATTCCCCCCGATTTAAATCGCGACGAAGGCGATCCAGGCGCCCCGGCACCCGGAGTTATCGGGTATATACAAAACGCCGCTGGCGGGCAGGGTGCCATTCGCCGTTCTGGCGGCGCACGATTTTCCGCAACCCGATGGGGACCTGGTTCTTGTGGCCGGCGCGGCCGGCGCGGCGGATGATGCAGGCGACCTTGGCGGCGTGGGAGGCGCGGCAAGGGGAAGCGGAAAATGTTTTCGCGAAAAGCTCACGCTGTACAAGTCCGAAGGTTCGGGGCACACACAACCGAAGGCGCGGAAACGACGCAGCCATCAAAAGGCAACCGTTCCGAAAAAGCGCTGATGGGCGCGAGAAAAAGCTTACACCGGCCACCCTCGTAATCAAGAGGTTCGAAGACGGGCCCCCTGGAGGCGGATGATGTATAATCGACGCTACCAGGGTGGCACGTGCTTCAAGCCTCCTTTGCGCAAGAGGGCATGGCGGCTTTCTTCGAGAGGCGACCTCCCGGATTTTCGAACCGCCAGGAGAAGGACAAGATGGCAGTGGACATTCAGATCCCTCCGATCATAAAAATCGGCGCCGGATCATTTCTGGAGGCGCCAGCCATCCTCACACGCCTGAACTGCACTCGCCCTCTGATCGTGACGGACGCCTTCTTTGCGGGTCAGGGCCTGCCAGGCAAGTTGCAAAATCAGATCGTCCAATCCGGCCTGGAGTGCGGGATATTCTCCGATACCGTGCCGGATCCAACTACCGATGCGGTGGATGCCGGAGTGCGCGCTTTTTTCAAGGGGAATCACGACGCTCTGGTCAGCCTGGGCGGTGGAAGTCCAATCGACACCGCCAAGGCCATCGGCATGCTGGCCGCGAATGGCGGGCACGCGCGCGATTACAAGGTTCCCAACCCCATCCCAAGAGCCAGTCCTCCGCACATCGCGATTCCGGCCACCGCGGGAACCGGCTCGGAGGTCACTCGCTTTGCGGTAATCACCGATTCAGCCCGAAACGAGAAGATGCTGATCGCCGGCGCTTCGTTGCTACCGTCGGCGGCGGTTTTGGACTACGAACTCAGTATGTCGATGCCGCCCCGCCTCACCGCGGACACGGGCACCGACGCTCTTACCCATTGCATTGAGGCCTATGTGAGCCGTAAGGCGAACGGGTTCACGGATACCATTGCGCTGGCGGCGATGAAAACAATCTGGGCGGAGCTGCCGAGGGCATATCGGGAGCCCGGTAATCGCGCCGCGCGGGAAGCGATGATGCAAGCCGCCACGTTTGCCGGTATCGCATTCTCTAATGCGAGCGTGGCCCTGGTCCACGGAATGAGCCGGCCGCTGGGCGTCTTTTTCCATGTCCCGCACGGGCTGTCCAATGCAATGCTGCTTCCCGCAGTGACGGCATTCTCGGTTGACTCGGCAGCCGATCGATATGCCGACTGTGCCCGCGCCATGGGGATCGCAACCGGGTCCGATTCCACCAAAGCGGCGGATGCCAGATTGATAGAAGCTCTGTTTGAAAGAAATGCGGAATTGGAGGTGCCTTCTCCGAAGAAGTACGGCATTTCCGAGAAGCGCTTCTTCGAAGTCATCCCGACGATGGCCGCTCAGGCGCTGGCCTCCGGCTCGCCTCAAAACAATCCTCGCGTACCCACCGCGGGAGAAATCGAAGAGCTTTACCGGGAGATCTGGAAGTAAAAGCACAGTGAGGATTTCAAAAGGATAAACTTGTATGTCTGTTTTAACGAATTCCGCGCCGGGAACCGACGCCGCGGCAGCACCGCTGGCGGTCGTCCCGCACTTCATTGCCGGCCGACTGGTGGAGGGCGCCTCCAGCCGGTTTGGCGAGGTCTATAATCCGGCGCTCGGAAAGCCAACCCGCCGGGTTGCATTCGCCAGCAAATCCGATGTCAACCGGGCCGTTGAAGCGGCATCCAGTGCGTTCTCCCAGTGGGCTGCATTTCCGCCGTTGCGGCGCGCGCGGATATTGAACCGGTTTCGGGAACTGCTCGAACGGGATCTGGTCCGGCTCGCCGGCATTGTCACTTCGGAACATGGCAAGGTTCTCTCCGACGCCAAGGGAGAAGTCCAGCGCGGGTTGGAAGTTGTCGAGTTTGCCGCCGGCATTCCGCAGTTACTCAAAGGCGAATACACCGAACAGGTGGGAACGGACGTCGATAGTTATTCATTCCGGCAGCCGTTGGGCGTGGTTGCGGGTATAACTCCGTTCAATTTCCCGGCCATGGTTCCGATGTGGATGTTCCCCGTGGCGTTGGCCTGCGGCAACACATTCATATTGAAACCCAGCGAAAAAGACCCGTCGCTGGGAATCGAAATGGCGCGCCTGCTCCAGGAGGCCGGCCTGCCTGACGGCGTCTTTAATGTAGTCAACGGAGATAAGGAAGCGGTCGACGCCTTGCTCGACAGCACGGGGATTGAAGCGATCAGCTTCGTGGGTTCCACTCCGATCGCCGCCTATATCTACACGCGCGGGACCGCCACGGGGAAGCGCGTTCAGGCCCTGGGCGGAGCTAAGAATCACATGGTTATTCTGCCCGATGCGGACCTCGATCAAGCGGTCGACGCCCTGATGGGCGCGGCCTACGGATCCGCCGGCGAACGTTGCATGGCCATATCGGTTGCGGTCGCGGTGGGAGACAAGCTTGCCGACACGCTGGTCGAGCGGCTCAAGTCAAAAATCAGCACTCTCAAGATCGCACCCGGAGAAGAGCCCGGTGCGGAAATGGGGCCGCTGGTGACCCCAGAGCATCTCAAGAAGGTTCGCGCTTACATCGACCTCGGAGTTCAGGAAGGCGCCGGCCTTGTGGTGGATGGCCGCGGCACACGATTCGACTCGCACGGATTTTTCCTGGGAGCTACGCTCTTCGATCACGTGAAACCTTCCATGCGGATTTACCGGGAAGAGATCTTCGGCCCGGTGTTGTCGCTGGTGAGGGTCCCGGATTTCGATGCCGCTCTCGATTTAGTGAACCAGCACGAGTATGGAAACGGCACAGCGATCTTTACTCGCGACGGCGACGCGGCCCGTGTCTTCACCAGCGGAGTGAAGGCGGGCATGGTTGGAGTCAATGTGCCGATTCCGGTGCCCATGGCCTTTCATTCCTTTGGAGGCTGGAAGCGATCGCTGTTTGGCGACCATTACGTGCATGGCCCCGAGGGCGTTCGTTTTTACACGCGATTGAAAACTGTTACCGTGCGATGGCCCGCGGGTATCCGCAAGGGCGCCGATTTTCACATGCCGGTATTAGGATAGGCCGGCATCCCTGCCCGGAGTAGCACAGCCGCACTTGCGGGCGTCCATGCGCAAAGCGGGCCAACCCCAGCCCAGCCGCCTCAAACCTCGAGGAAAGGATATCTTAACGGCTATTCACAGCCTTAGTACCGTACTAGACCCGCCTCGGTACTTTTTAGGGTCTTAAACTCCTAAAACGGTCTTGCGCCGGGCAATCAAACCGTGCAAAAATCCGAAGACCAATGAGAACCTTCGGCTCCGGCCGAAGAGTTCAAAAAGGGAAATGGCGCCTCAAGGCAAACTAGGTGGAGGTCGAAGATCAGGTGCTCTGCAAATTGTTTCATGCGGGTGTTCTTGTTAGAACCGCTCTATTGATCGCGGTAAGCGTGTACATCGCAAAGGGCGACATTATCACGGCCAGCCTTTACTCACCCTTCGGAGGTCCTTCGGCCGTAGTGATCGACCTGGATGGGATTACTCCCCCATCTCAGAGCACGCTGACGGGGACGGGGTACTCGATTCAATTCTCCCCCGGTTTTTCCTCAAACGAAGGCATTGTGCAGGGGTCGGTTTCCGATGTCTGCGCCGTACCAGTCGCGGGTGTGAGCGGCGGCCAACCCGAATACCTGACAGGCGGTTATGGATCGCCGTTGACGACCGACATTTCCGCTTCGGGAAATTACCTCTCGACCGGTCTCGGCACGATCACGATCACCTTCACGGACCCGCACAATTCGCTCATTCTGCTGTGGGGTTCAATCGACACCGGAAATTCAGTGACGCTCAATGACGCCGCGAATTTCGCGGCCACGGGAACGGACATTCAAGCGGCGGCAGCGGGCTTCGTGAGCAATGGGTATCAGGGTCCGGGCGGAAGCGCCTATGTTGCCATCGATACGGACACGCCGTTCACCGTTGCGACCTTTACAAGCAGTGTTATTTCCTTCGAATTTGCGGGTGTCGAGGCAGCCACACTCCCTTCTGTCCCCGAACCATCGAGCATGACACTCATCGGAATTGGGATCGGGATCGGCCTCCTCGCGGCGCGCCGCCGGCGAATCGCGAGACCAGTGGCTCAGGGACATAGCTAAGCGGTTATTGGTGGTACGTTCCGCGGCTTTGGGAGCACACCCGGCCTTCTCGACGGTTGCACAACGGGTAAGATTTGACCACTCGTGCTTGGAACAGGCTTTGTTCGTCCCGGGGGAAACAGCGCCGGGAGGTTTCAATCAGTACCGGCCGGGTGGCTCGCCCGCAACGCCGGTAATGAGCCGCGCCCCGCGATTGAAGGTGAAATAGGCGAATCCCCAGCGGATAAAAACGATCACGCGGTTCTGGAAACCCACCAGGTACATCAGGTGTACGAACAGCCAGAGCAGCCACGCCAGGATGCCCGTGAAGTGGAAGCGTCCGAACTGCGCCACGCCGGCCGCGCGGCCGATGACCGCCAGGTTGCCCTTGTCGAAGTAGCGGAAGGGTTCGTCCGGCAGGCCCTCGATGCGGCGTGCGATGGTGCGCGCCGCGTAGCGCCCCATCTGCATGGCGACGGGAGCGGTGCCGGGCAGCGGGGCGCTCCCGGCGGTGGGGAAATGCGCCATGTCGCCGATTACGAAGATCTCAGCGCGGCCGGGAATGTTGCAGTGCTGGTCAACCAGGACGCGCCCGCCGCGGTCGAGTTCGGCCCCGGCGCGTTCCTTGAGCCGGAGCGAGAGATCCGCAGCGCGGACGCCCGCACCCCATAGCACCGTGCGCGAGGCAATGAAATCCTCGCCCGCGGCGGTCTGAATGCGCACGCCCTCTTCGGTGATGCCGGTCACTCGAACGCCTGTGCGAGTACGGACACCCAGTCGAATGAGCGAGCGCTCCGCGGCCGACGAGAGGTTGCGGTCGAAGGTGCCCAGAACGCGCTCTGCGCCTTCGAGGAGGATGATCTGCGCCTCGCTCGGCCGGATGGAGCGGAATTCGGAGCGCAAGACGTCGTTGGCGATCTCGCCGAGCGCGCCGGCCAGCTCCACTCCCGTCGGGCCGCCGCCGACGATTACGAAGGTGAGCCAGGCGCGGCGCGCGGCGGGCTCCGTTTCGCGCTCGGCCGCCTCGAAGGCGTAGAAGATCTTGTGCCGGATGCGCGTTCCGTCTTCGATGCTCTTCAATCCGGGCGCCACCCGCTCCCATTCGTCGTGCCCGTAATAAAAGTTTTGCGCGCCGGCGGCGGCGATCAGGGAACCGTAGGGCAGATGCGAGCCGTCATCCAGTTCAAGCCAGCGTTCGTCCGCGTTCAAATCGACGACCGAGCCCAGCAGCACGTGGGTGTTTTCCTGGCTGCGAAGCACCGCCCGCAGCGGCGCCGCGATCTCGCCGGGCGATAAGGCGCCCGTCGCCACCTGGTAGAGCAGCGGCTGGAACAGGTGAAAATTGCGGCGGTCGACGAGCATGACCTCGACCGGCGCATTGCGCAGCGCCTTGGCGGCATACAGGCCGCCGAAGCCCCCGCCCACAATGGCGACGCGATGCATACCCTGCTCACCAGCTTAGGTCAATTTGGCGCGCGTGCGCCTGGCCGCGGCCGGCCTGCTGGCCGGCCGGACGTGTAATCACCGGCTCTCCAGGAGGGAGATAAGGCAACTCCTGCCTCGGCGATTTCCGGGGGCGCCGTCCGGCGGCGTCACTTCTTCGGCACTGAAACCGTGATGTTGCGGAACTTCAGGCCGCCGGTGTGGTCGCCCTGGAGGTAGAAGGGGCCGGGCTGGCCTTCGTTGGCGTCGAGCGCGCCGCCGGTGATACCTTCGATCTCCTTGTGATCGATCACGGTCAAGCCGTTGTGCACGACTGTCACGATGCGGCCAACGAGCGTCACGTCGAAGCTCTCCCACTCGCCGGGTTTGCGCGGCAGCTCGGGATTGGGGGCGATGCGGCCGTAGATTGAGCCGATCCGGCGCTCAGGCGGGTTGTTGGAGAGCGGCTCGTATTCGATCTGCACTTCGTACCGGCCGCGCAAAAAGAAACCGCTGTTGCCGTCGTCGGGGCAGTTCACCTCGTAGTGGGCTTTGACGTCATCAAACAGCCGCGTGGTTCTGAGGTTTGCGCCGCGGGCGTCGTTGACCAGAAGGCCATCCTGGACCCGCCAGTGGCTGTTGGCAGCGCCTCCGATGGGCTCCCAGCCGGTGAGGTCTTTGCCGTTGAATAGCGGCTCGGGCTTGGTCCACTTTTTGGGTTCGGCGCGCTTGAGCTCGGGGGCGCGCACGCCGGCCAGCGGGAACGCCAGATCGCCGCGCCTCTCGGCGCCGGTGAGCTGGTCGCCCGCGGCATCGAGCTCCCAGGTGGTCGCGGGGCGGCCGGCGGACGCCGCGCCGAGCACGACGCTGAGGTGCGTCCCTTGCGCCTTGAAATCCGTGATTCGATAAACGTTGCCGCCGGTGGGCTGATACCAGACCTCGAGCTGTCCATTCGTCCCGGTAATGCCCAACCACGCCGCGCCCGAGTGGCCAGGCGCCTCAAGGTTGAAGTCCCAGCGTCCCACAAATGGGCTGCCGGCGGCGGAGAGAACGGGGAGCAGTGTGGCGGCGGTGAGAAGCGTAAGCGAGCCGGGAATTTTCATGACAGAGACAGTGTAGCGCAAGGCTGACCTCCAGCGAAGTATGTGCGTTTTCCGCGGCGTCTCAATGGCGGGTGCAACAATAGGAACATGACCGGCAAGCCGGCCGCGCGGAACAACTATATCCTTTTGGTCTTCGATAGCTGCCGCTACGACTCGTTCACGGCGGCCCGTCCCAAAGTGATGCCCAAACTGGGCCGCGTGGAACGGCGCTGGTCGTACGCTTCCTGGACCGCTCCCTCGCATTACAACCTGCTGATGGGGCTGATGCCGCACACGAATCCTCGCAAAACATTCGCCTCCGACGCCTATGCGCGCGACTTTCTGAAGTTCAACGAGCGTCTCTCCGCGGAAGGGCTGGAGTTCAAATCGTTCGTGCCTCGCTTGTACTTACCGGTGTTGTTGCAGAAGCTCGGATATCGAACCCACGCGATGGTTTCGCTACCGGTGTTGAACCCGGCGACCGTGCTGAACACCGGATTCGACACGTACAAACTGATGCATCGCCACAACGACCTGCGTGCGATGCTTCGTAGCATGCCGTTTCCGGAAGAACGCCCCTCGTTTTATCTGCTCAATGCCGGCGAGACGCATTATCCGTACGCGCTCCCGGACGAACCGGAGGATGAGTGGCCCAAAATCAGCGGGGTGCATGGCGTGTTCAAGCATCTCGACGAGCATGTCGTCGGGGGGAAGCTGCCGAAGCGGGCGCCATCGTTCAACCAGCGGAAACTGGACGAACTTCGGCGGCGTCAGATCGATGCGGTGAGCTATCTGGACACGGCTGTGGAGGAACTTTTCGACCTGGTTCCGAGGAACACGTACATCACGATCACTTCCGATCACGGCGAATTGTTCGGGGAAGACGGATTCTTCGGGCACGGGCCGATCGTGCATGAAAAGGTTCTGGAGGTGCCGTTTCTCGAGGGTAAGATCCGGTGATTCATCCGTATTTCGCGTACATCGGGCCCGGCGCCGGCTTCGCGTTCCTGGGATCCTTCGCGACGCTGGCACTGGCGGTCGCGGCAAGTATCGCATCGCTGGCGCTGTGGCCGTTCCGCGTGCTTCGGACGGCGCTGGGCAGGCGGCGCGGCGGGCGCGCGGCTCGCGTAAAGAAACTGATCTTTCTCGGTCTGGATGGGATCGATCCCGATCTCACCGAAAAGTGGATGGCCGAGGGGAAATTGCCGAACCTGGCGCGATTGAAGGAGCAGGGATCGTACCGCAGGCTCCGGACGACCTGCCCGGCGCTGTCGCCGGTGGCCTGGTCGACCTTCGCGACAGGGGTGAACCCGGCGAAGCACAACATTTTCGATTTTTTGAATCGCGATTTGCGGACCTACCGGCCGGAGCTCTCTTCGGCGAAGGTCCGCGCACCGCGGCGCGTTTTGGGAATCGGCAAATTCGAGATTCCGCTCGCCCGGCCATCGGTCGAGATGCGCCGCAAGAGCGAGCCGTTCTGGAAGATCCTCGATCGCTACGGAGTGGGGAGCACGATTCTTCGCGTGCCGGTGACGTTTCCTCCGGATGATTTCCGTGGCCGCCTGCTCTCGGGGATGTCTACGCCGGACTTGCGCGGCTCGCAAGGGACGTACTCGCTGTTCACGAGTCCGGAGGGCGCTCTGGAGGGTCCGGAACACGCGAGGCCGATTCCGTTCCGCGTCCTCGGCGAAGACGCGCCGGTGCTCGAGATTCAGAGGGAAAGCTACCCGCTTCGGCCAGGCGAATACACTCCCTGGATCCGGCTGAAGTTTCGCGCGCGCGGCGGCGCTTCGATCGCCGGGATTGTGCGCTTCCTGCTCGCGCGGAAGGGCGCGGAGTTCGCGCTCTACGCCACCCCGGTCGAGATCGATCCGGAGAATCCCGCATTGCCGATCAGCCAGCCGCCTTATTATGCGGTTTACCTGGCGAAGCTTCTCGGTTCGTTCGCGACGCTCGGGCTGGCCGAGGATACCTGGGCTTTGAACGATGGCGCGATCGACGAAGACGCTTTTCTGAAACAGGCGGAGCTCATCCAGCAGGAGCGCGAAGCGATGTTCTTCAGCGCGCTCGGCCACTTGCGCCGCGGCGTGCTGGCGTGCGTCTTCGATACGTCCGATCGCGTGCAGCACATGTTCTACCGCTATCTCGATCCCGCGCTTGCCGATGACAGGCACGCCGGTGCGATTGAGCGGATGTACCGCGACATGGACCGGCTGGTGGGCGAAACGCTGCCATACATTGATAAGGAGACCGCTTTGTTCGTGCTTTCCGATCACGGCTTCTGTGCGTTCCGGCGCGGAGTCAACCTCAGCTCCTGGCTGCGCCTGAACGGCTATCTCGCGCTCGAGGGCGGCCGGCAGGAGGGAGGAGAATATTTCGACGGAATCGACTGGGGGCGCACGCGCGCCTATAGCTTCGGCCTGGGCGGGATCTATCTCAATCTGCGCGGCCGTGAAGCGCAGGGCATCGTCGATCCCGGGGACGCGGCTGCGCTGAAGGCGGAGTTGATTGCGAAGCTCAACGGACTCGGCGATGCGGAGACGGGCGAAGCAGCGATCCGGCAAGTGTATGACGCCTCCGCGATTTATCGCGGGCCTTATCTCGGCGCCGCACCCGATATGATTATCGGTTACGCACGCGGGTACCGGACGTCCTGGGACGCGGCGTTGGGCAAGGTGACGGTGCGCGTTTTCGAGGACAACGTGAAAGCGTGGAGCGGCGATCATTGCGTCGATCCCTCGCTAGTTCCCGGCGTGCTCTTCTCCAATCTGAAACTCGACGCGGAGGATCCGGGGATCGAGGACATGGCGCCGACCGCGCTCGGTCTGTTCGGCATCGAGCCTCCGCCGTGGATCGAAGGAAAACCGGTAACCCGCGTTGCGTGATTTCGCCGCCGTAATCCTGTTGTCGATACTCAGCGCCGCCGCCGGATGCCGCACTCGTCCGGCCGCGAATGGCAGGCAGGTGATCGTGATCGGCGTGGATGGCATGGACCCCGGATTTGTCGAGCGGCACTGGACCGAACTTCCGAATCTCGCCCGCTTGCGCGACCGGGGAAGCTTTGCGCGGCTGACGACCACTACACCGCCGCAGAGTCCGGTGGCCTGGTCGACGTTCATCACCGGGCTCGATCCCGCCGGCCACGGCATTTTCGACTTCGTCGATCGCGATCCGCTCACGATGCAGCCGTTTCTATCGATGGCCGAAACGCGCGCGGCGCGATTCAGGATTCCGCTCGGCCCGTACGAGTTGCCGCTCACGCGTCCGCAAGTGGTGTCGCTTCGCAAGGGAAAGGCCTTCTGGCAATTGCTCGAAGAGCGCGGCATTCCCGCCACCGTGATTCACATTCCCGCCAATTACCCTCCAGTGGAAGCGGGAGAGGCGCTGGCGGGCATGGGCACGCCCGATCTGCGGGGGACGCAAGGCACGTTCACGTTTTATACGGATGATCCAGGCGTGACGCCGGGCGCCGTTCCAGGCGGCCTGATCGTGCGGACGGAAGTGGCCGAGGGTCACGCCGAGCTGCGCGTCGAAGGGCCGCCAAACTCGCTGCGCCGGGATCATGCATATGCATCGGTGAAACTGAATGTCGATGTCGATCCGGAGCAGCCGCTCGCTCGTCTGGCCGCCGGGGACGCGATGGCGATCGTTCGCGAGGGCGAATGGTCCGGATGGATGTCCGCCGATTTCGCGTTGATTCCCCATCTGGCTTCCGTACGTGGAATGTTTCGCGTGTACGCGCGGCAACTGCATCCCCGATTCGAGCTTTACGTTTCGCCCGTCAACGCCGATCCCACGTCGCCGGATCTGCCGATTTCCATGCCGCATTCTTTCAGCCGCGAAATCGCCCGCCGGACGGGCCGCTATTCCACGCTGGGGATACCGGAGGACACCTCCGCGCTGCGCCAAGGGGTCTTGAATCTGTCTGAATTTCTCTCCGAAAGCCGCCTCGTTCTCGAAGACGAGCGCAAGCTGCTTAACGATTCGCTGAACCGGTTTCGAGAGGGCCTTCTTTTCTTCTACTTCTCCTCCGTGGACCAAAATTCGCACATTTTGTGGGGACAACACGACGCTGAGCTGCTGGAATTCTATCGTGCCGTGGACGCTTCGATCGGCGAAGTCGAAGGGCGGGCGCCAGCGGCTGAGCTGATGGTCATGTCGGACCACGGCTTCGCCCCCTTCAACCGCGCTGTGAACCTGAACAATTGGCTGTACGAGCAAGGACTGCTCGCGTTGAAGACTCCTGGCAGTGGCGAGCCGGCGCTCGAGGACATCGATTGGCCGCGCACGAAAGCCTATGCGCTGGGGCTCAACGCCCTGTATATCAACCTCGCCGGCCGCGAGCGTTATGGCATTGTGCAGCCCGGCAGGGAGCGCGACGCGCTGATCCAGCGAATCCGCGAGCGACTGCTGGCTCTCCGCGATCCGGTAAACGGCGCCGCGGTGGTGGAAGCGGTCAGCCCCACCAATGCGCGGTCGCCGGATTTGATCGTCGGCTACAGCCGGGGTTATCGCGCGTCGTGGCAGACGGGGATCGGAGGCTTTTCGAAAACGGTTCTGGAGGACAACGACGACGCTTGGATCGCCGATCACTGCATCAACGCCGCGGATGTCCCCGGCGTGCTGTTCACCACGCGAAAAGTCCGTCTGCCCGATCCGGCGTTAAAGGACCTGCCGGTTTCGCTGCTCGCGCTTTTCGGCCTCCCGCCTGGAACGGAAATGACCGGGCGATCCGTCTATTGAGCGTATGAAGAGCGCCGTCAAGATCGAAAAGTCGCTTTGCCAGCGCGCGGAACGCGCGGCGGCTAAGGCGGGCTACAGTTCCCGCGAGGAGTTCATTGAGCACGCCATCGAGAAGGAACTCGCCCATTACGAAGAAGGCGAATCCAAAGACGATGTGATGCGAAAGCTGAAGGGCTTGGGTTATATCGAATGAGCGGCGCCGAACTGGGTGGGAAGGCGCTGTGGACGCTGATGCCGATTGGCGCCATGTATGGTGTTGTGGCGGTCGTCGTTTTCAGGAGGTTCGCCGGCAAAGCGCCGATTCGCCGCTTGGTGAATCAGGTCTTGGCGCACGTGATGGAATTGGGCCTGTTTCTCGATTCCCCGGGGCTGGTGCTCGGCGCGGCACGCGATCTACTGCGGGCAAACGTTCGTCTTCTGCGGCTGGTGATTCTTCCCGGCGGAATCCTCGCGCTGCTGTTCGCGTTTCTCTTTCCAGTATTGAACGCGATTTACGGGCGCGCGCCGTTGCCGGCGGGGGAGGCATCGGTCGTCACGATTCAGATGAAGGACGGTGCGATGCCCGCGGTTCAGTTAGAGGCGCCTGCGGGCATCGTAGTCGAGACGCCGGGCGTGCGCGTCCTTCGCGACCGCCAGATCAGTTGGCGGGTGCGGCCTTTGCGGCAAAGCTCCGGCGGCCTGAAATTCCGCATTCAGGATCGCGTGGTTACGGCAAACATGCACGGCTTCTTCTTGCGCGATCCCGCGATCCGCTCGATCGAGATTCGTTATCCCAAAGCCGCCATTCTGGGACTTCCCTGGCTGGCCTGGTTCGCGATCGGCTCGAGCGTTGCGGCCGTGGTGTTCGGATTATGCTGGAGACGATGAAGCGACTGGCGGGCCTCGCCTTCTGCATATGTCTCGCGAGCGCGGAAGGGCCGGCGCAGCCCGCCTCCGTCATCCTCATCTCGATCGATACTCTTCGCGCCGACCATCTGAGCGCTTACGGGTATCGCAGGATACGGACTCCAAACATTGATTCCTTCGCGCGGCAGGGCACGGTCTTCACGGAGGTGAGCTCGCAAATTCCCCTCACCTTGCCGTCGCACACGTCGCTTTTCACGTCCACTTACCCGTTTGAAAACGGGATCGAGGAAAACGTGGAAGCCGTGCCTTCGAGTGCGGTCACGCTGGCTTCGATTCTGCGCTCGCACGGGTACGAGACCGCGGCGTTTATCGGAAGCGACATGCTGGACCGCCGGTTCGGCCTTGACAAGGGCTTCGACGAGTACGACAGTCCTTTCGGCGCTCCGGCGGCACGAACAGGGAACCCTTATTCATTCCGCGTGAGGCGCGATGGCGCTATCGTGCTCGGCGCCGCGAACCAGTGGCTCAGCGCCCACAGGGGCCAGCAGGTGTTCCTGTTCATTCACCTTTTCGATCTGCACACTCCCTATATGCGGATGCCCGCGAAAAGATCGAGCGAACCTGAAACGGCTGGCTACAATGCGGAGATCGAATACGTCGACCGGATTCTGGGACGTTTCGAGCAGTCGCTGGCGCAAGACGGGTGGTGGCGGAAATCAATGGTGGTGCTGCTGGCGGACCACGGGGAAAGCCTGGGAGACCACGGGGAATTGAGCCACGGCTATTTCATCTACGAGAGCACGCTGCATGTTCCGCTGATCGTGCATTGGCCCGATGGCGCGCCGAAATATCCGGACCGGATCAGCCAACCTGCCGGACTGATCGACGTGGCGCCGACCATCCTGGACGCGCTGCGCTTGCCGGGGCCGCCGTCGTTCGACGGGGTAAGCCTGCTCAAGCTCAACGGCGCGCGCGCGGTTTATGGGGAAAGCGTCTATGCGCGCGACTCGTTTCATTGGGCCGCTCTGCGCAGTTTGCGCATGGGGCGCTGGAAATATATCGACGCGCCGCGGCCGGAGCTTTTCGATTTGGAGAAAGATCCCGCCGAGCAGTCCAACCTCGTTCGCGCAAACTCCGCCGAAGCGGCGGCGCTTCGCTCCGAACTCGCGAGGCTAATGGCCAGGCATGCGCGGGCCCACCCGGCGCCCGTGCGCGATTCGTCGGGCGGAACAAGAGCGGCACTGGGATCGCTGGGGTATCTCTCCGGTGGTTCGCGAGGGGCTCCGCCCGGCCAAGGGCCGGACCCCAAGGATCGTCTGGCGGAATATCAGATGTTCGATCGCGCTCTCGACGCCATGTACTCGCGGCGCCTCGATGCCGCGATTCGCGGCCTCCGCGAGGTCCTCAAGCTGGATCGGGACAATCTGCCGGATCGAGAGAGGCTGGGCGACGCATATCTGAGGGCCGGCAAGCCCGGCGAAGCAGTTCGGGAGTGGACCGCGGCGCTCGCCGCCAATCCGGAATACGCTCCGGTTGCGCAGGCTCTGGGCGAGTTTTACATGGCCCGGCAAGACTGGACGAAGGCGCGGCCGTATCTTCAGCGGGCGCTAGCCGCCGCTTCCGGCGATGCAACCGTCCGCTTCGAACTGGGTGTGGTGGAGCGCCATTCAGGCATGTTTAAGGAAGCGATGGAACATCTGCGGGCAGCTTGCGGAGCGAACCCTTCGCCGATCGCCTGCCAGGACGAACTGCGCGCGGCAGAACGCGGAACCAAGACCGCACCGTGACTTTTGGTTGACTACCTTCTGCCACCGTGTCCACCGCCGCCACCGTGGAAGCCACCGCCGCCGTGGAAGCTGCCGCCGCCACCGAAGCTGCGCGCGCCTCCGCCCCCGCCGCCGAAGTTGCGAGCGGACGTGCGAGGCGCTGACTGGAAGCGCTGTTGCGGCGCCTGGTATCGCTGGGCTTGATAGCGCTGGGCCTGAGGCTGGTATCGCTGGGCCTGATAGCGCTGTGACCGAGCCTGATAGCTTTGCCGGCCCTGGAAGTGCTGCCAGCTCGACGAGCCCCGGAAAGCCTGGGAGTTTCGCGCGCCTGCCTGAGACCCGGCGCCCCGGAACGAGTTCCGATTCCCGATATTAGCCGTGCCGGACCCGTGCCAGTTCCCCGACCGCCCGGCAGCCATGCGGGCGGCCCTTGAAGCCGCGCCGAACCGGTTGCTGAGTTGAGCGTTCGGGTAGCCTACTCCAAGCCGATGACTGGGATTGTGGACCCACGCCGATCTCCCCTGAAATCCGCCGGCGAAACCGTGACCGTGACGGAATCCATAGCGATTGAAGAAGAAGTTATTGACGAATATGCTGTGGCCGAACCAGTTCGGGCCCCAGCCCCAACCCCAGCCGCCAAAACCCCAGCCGCCCCAGCCGCCGAAGCACAGTCCGATGTCGATTCCGGGTCCGAACCAGTATCCGTAGTCCGGATAGAAGAGCGGCGGATAGACGCCCCAGACCGGAGGCCCCCAAACGTAGTAGGGGTCGTAGACGGGGACGTAAATCACCTGGGGATTGGCTGGCTCAATCTCGATGGCCGCCTGCCCGCCCTGGCTCTCATCGGTCACCGTTTCTTGCGGGGTGGAGCGCAGTTTGCCGTTCGCCTGGGCGCGCGCCCGCATGCGCTGCACGGCGTTCATCACGGCGGCCCGCTGTGCCAGGAAAGCGTTGCCCAGATCCGTAGTCCAGCCGATGTCCTCAGTCAGTCTCGCCAGCACGTCCGGCATGGCCACCAGCGCTTGCACGCTGGGATCCCAATTTTGTTGCCGCGCGGCATCCATCAACTGCTGGCCCTGCAAGTTACGGTTGGCCTGCAGCCATTGCTGCGCTTCCACCAGCTCCAACGGGTAAGTAGAGGCAACCAGCACCTGTCCCAGCAGCGGGTCCGGGTAAAGCGCGATGGGCGCAACCAGGTCATCCAGTTGCCGCCGGGGCAAGACCTGCGCGCGGGCTTGAGCCGGAGGAGCTACCTGAGCCGGAGGAGCTAACGGCTGCTGGGCCACGATATCACCTCCCATCCCCGCCATGGCCACAACACAGATCAGCGTTATCCCCCGCCGAAACCACAGTCCCAGTGAGCAGCGTTCCATTCGCCACCTCCCGCCGGACGCGTGCGCCAGCGGCCGCGCCGCCGGTTCCGCGCTCCCAGCCCTCATTTATCTTGACGCGGAAAAGCGGTGAGCGGTTCATAGGGTCTTCAGGGTATTTCGCCGTTGGAGACCTGGACACCCGCCGGCGCCTCCGGTGCGATCCGCTCCTCGCGTGGCGGAGCCGCCGCCGTCACTTGCCGAGGCTGTTCCACTGCTGCCCGGTACCGAGGAAATACAGCCCGGTGTGTCTGGCCGGGAGGTCCAACGCGACCTCCGTGACTCCGGTAGCAATGGTTTTCTCGTTGTAGACATCAAAAAGGCTGACGGGAGCGGGGAACCGGAGCGTTCGCGTGCCCGCCCTCGGGGTGTGAATCCCCACGAAGGACTTGTTGACGTACAGCGCGTCGTCCTGCGCGTTGTAAATGTGGACTCCCGCCTTCGCCGCGATGCTGCGCAGCAGCCATTCGGGCAGCTTCGGCGCCGAGGAGAAATAGGTCCGGACCTCGCCCCTGGCCTTGGCGATCAACCCCGGTTCTCCAAACCCGTACAGCATACCGAGCGTCGTCGCATCCGGATCGTCGCCCACCATCACCGGGCCGATTTTGTTCGCCGTGCTGTTCGCCATTACGCCGTCTATCCCATATCTCCAACCTTGTTGCACGCCGGGCAGCGTTTGCTCGCCGAGCGGCCCGATCTCGACGTGCAAGGACGACCGGTCGAACAGCAGTTTCAGCTTCATTCCGGTCACCGCGAAGCTGTCCTTGCCGTCGAGCGCGGCGCCCACAATCCCGGGGGCGTATACCCATACGATGGCCCGCGCCCCGCGCGAATATAGCCGCTCGATCGCCCGCTTGTGCGCCGCCGTCACGTGGAAGGCATTCAAGAAGACGTACATCTTGTAGGCCGGCGCGCCGTCCAGATCGTCCATCAGGAGCCAGTCGGCGGGAGCGCCGATCCGCCCGAACGGCAGCCGCTGCTCCTGGATCAGCGGCCGGTACAGGCTCCAGCCGAGCTCGATCGAATGCAGGCTCTTCTCGTCCACCACGGCCGCAATCTCAGCCACGGATTGCCGGTCCGTATGGAGCGACCGCCGCGCGATCGCGTTGACCCTTCCAATCAGCCGCATGATCTCGGGCGAGTCGAAGCTGTTCCAGTCGAACCACCAGGCCGCGGACGCGTGCTCGATCTCGTTCGCCAACTGGCGAAGCTGCGTTGATTCCGTCGTGGCGTAGTTCAGCGGACCGGTCCAGCCCTCGACGAAATGGCTGGGCGGAGTCAGATAGGTGTAGTAGTCGTTCTCGTCCCACCACAGTTTCCCGTGCAGTTGCACGGATCTTGCGACGGTCCGGTATGTACTGAGGCCCGCGCCCGGCTCGCGGAAATCGTAGTCCGTGGGCGCGCACAGAAAATCGATATGCGGCGATTCGAGCAGCTTCCGCGTGGAGCAATAGGCTTTGTCCGGAGCGCCGGTTACGTATCCATAAAAGGCGCCGGTCATGGCCTTGCCGCCGGTAGCGTCTTTGACCACCTTGCAAAAGTACGCGATGGTATCGGCGTCAACGTCGCCCTCAAAATCAAAGGTGTCGATCACGTGCTGGCTCTTGGCCGGGTCGAAGAAAACCCCCCAGTCCGGCCTCATCTTATCGGCCTTGGAAGCGATCGCGGCGTTCTCGAAGGTGACCGAGCCGTTGTGCCATGCGGCGCGCAGGGCCTCCAGCGTGGAGTACTTCGCCCGCAAGTACTCGCGGAACGCCTCGGTCTGCGGCTGGCTGTAATCGACCAGGTCCTGATTGACCTCGAAGAAGAACCACTTATAGTTGGGCCAGTAATACCATTCGCTGGTTCCGCCGGAGGCCAGGTGGTATCCGACCACGTTCTTGCCATACGCCTGGCCCGCAACATGCTCGATCAGCTTTCGGAGATACAGAGCGGTGTCCTCGCGCCACTTCTTCGAGCTCCAGGCGGGCAATGCCGTGGGCCGTCCCTCACGCAGCGGCTTCACCGAAGTGCCATCGTCATACACCATCACTTCGGTGGGGTTTTCGTCGAACCACCACTGGGGAGCGAAGAGCTCGACGCGCGGAAAGATCCGGGCGTTTGGATTAGCCACGAGAACCGTCTTGGCTTTTTCGTCAAAATCGCTGAAGTCGAACACGCCGCGGCTCACCCAGGCGTGCGCCGGCGCCGCCCGGGGACCTTTCGTACCGCTATAGTCGAAGGAAACAAAATTCACGCCGGCATCGGCGAAAGACTTGATGGGCTTTTCCCTGACCCTTTCGCAGAAGGACGCGCGGCCGACCTCGGGCTTGCCGTCCACGAAAAGGGTGGGGACGCCCAGAAAAGGCTCGACCGTGATGGTAGGCGCACTGGCGGGAGCCTGCGAGATCTGCTCCCCGGACCACGCCCCGCGTGGGTTCGCCAAGCCAAGCAGCCCGGCGGCGCCGAGGGCCTGCAATAGATCGCGACGTTGTATGGACATAAGCTCAATTCTCGAACGAGAAATCTCCGATCGGAACCGTCAGGACAGGACGCGATTCCCTTGGCTGGACGACGATCGCCTTATCCTTGAGTTGCAGGTCCGCCACACCGGGAAAGCCGCGCGGGATATCCGCGAGGAAAATCAGGTACCTGGTTGTGAGGCGCTGCTGCCCGTTGATCCAGCGGAACACCGGCGTACCCAGCCAGCGGCCGCGCTCCAGGCTTTGGCGCAGTCCTTCGTCGAATGGCGTGGTGCCGAACTCGATTCCCCGCGCGACCACCTTGCCATCCCATGGCTTTTGCGGATAACTTTGATTTTCCTCCCAGTCGAGCAGCCAGGGATTGTCGCGCGCAGGAAACACGTAGCCCACCAGGACGGGATACTCCGAGTGATACATGGTGAAGTAGTGATACGGGCGGCCGGCTTCGAGCAGATACGCGTTGTACCGGCCGGAGTGGGGCAAGGGCTGAAGGCTGCGGACATCGAGAAGGGAGCCGTTCGCGTCCGCTCCCCGCGGCCATTCGACCGGCGCCTCGGTGAGGCCCGCGCCTCGGCGCGAGCCGGCCCAGCGGGCCTTGGGGGCATCCAGGAAGTTCTTGCCCGGCTCGGCGAATGGCGGGCCGAAGGTGGCGTGTTCCACCCAGTGCATGGGGCGGCCAAAGACAGCCAGGTTCTCCGCCCATTCCTCCACATACATCACGGACAGCCCGGCCGGTATCGTCAACACGCGCCCCACCCGGAACTGGGTCCTCGGCAAAAGCGCCTCGTAGCGCACCGTCACGGCTTGATCCGTGACCGTGCTGCCGGTCAGCTTCCACTCCACGATGGCCGCTTCGGGTAGCCCGCCGAACTCCGGCAGGCAGAGAAGCTGTCCCATATAGCCGCTCAGCAGGCGGCCCACCGTGCCGCCCGAATAGAGCGGCGCGTCCCGGGCTTCATCGAACTCGTAGGGATCGATGGTCTGGTAGTGGGGCACTCGCATGGGATTGACGGTGCGCGCCCGATCCCCCTCGACGAAGCGGATCTCCGCGAAATGCCCGCCGCCGCGGAGGGCGCTGACGCGAATCGATCCGTTGGACGCTACATACGCATGCCGCCCATGGAACGTCTCCTCGTGAAATGACATCTGTTGGGAAAGGGCGGACGAAGCCAAGAGCACGGCTGCGCCCGTCCAAAGAAGAAACTGCTGTGCCACGGCTCCTCCGGAGCTATATGCTCGAAGCGCCGGCGAGCTGTGTCGCCAGTGCTTCCCCCGAATGGTACTCGAAGCCAAAAGCCGTGTCAAAACGCGATGCGCGGCGTCCATGACCCGCCAGCCGCTATTCTGGTAGCACGACCATGCCTACCGCGCCGCACATCGAGAAGCATTTCACCGCCACGGCGGCGGTGCGAGACGTTGTCATCGGGATGTCCGACGGCTTGACCGTGCCGTTCGCGCTCGCCGCCGGACTGTCGGGCGCTGTCTCCCCGGCGAACACGAGGCTGGTGGTGATCGCCGGCCTGGCGGAGATCGCCGCGGGTTCGATCGCCATGGGACTGGGCGGCTACCTCGCCGCCAGAACCGACCGCGAACATTACAACGCGGAGGAAGAACGCGAGTATCGCGAGATCCGCGAGCTGCCGGAGGAGGAGGAGCGCGAAGTGGCCGCGGTGTTCGAAGGGTACGGCTTGACTCCCGAGCAGTCCGGCCCGGTGGTCCACGCGATCCGATCGGACCCCAAGCGATGGGTCGATTTTATGATGCGCTACGAGTTGGGGCTCGAAACGCCCGACCCGGGCCGCGCGGTCCGCAGCGCCGTGACCATTGCCGCCTCCTACATTGCCGGCGGCCTCATCCCGCTCTCGCCGTACCTTGCCCTAAACACGGTGACCCAGGCTCTGTGGATGTCGGTTGTAGTCACGCTGGCCGCCCTCTTCCTGTTCGGCTACATCAAGGGCAAACTCACCGGGATCCATCCCCTGCGCGGCGGAGTGCAGACCATCGTCATTGGCGGACTGGCGGCTGCCGCGGCCTTCGGCCTCGCGCGCGCCATCCGTTGATGCCCGGCCGCGGCGTCAGCCTCCGGAGAGTGGTATTCGGCCGTGATACAGTGGGCATTATCCCCGGCGGCGGCAGGATTGGCTGCCGGCCGGTCGCCTAAAGGACGCAAGTTTGCCAGCAAGCACATACCAGGATGCCCCAACCGCCGGAAATGTGACCGGGCCGAGGTGGCACGGAGATTACATTTTTTTGTTTCAGAACCTGGTCGTGAAAGACTTCAAGGTCCGTTACCGCAACATGTCTCTGGGGGTCTTCTGGTCGCTGCTCAATCCATTGGTCATGATGGGCGTCCTGTGGTTTATATTTACGCGTATTTTCCCAAACCACAGCCAGCCCCATTTCGCGGTATTTGTGCTCTGCGGGCTGGTGCCGTACAACTTCTTCACGCTCGCCTGGCTGACTGGAACTACCGCGCTGGTGGAGAATGCGACCCTGATCAAGCGCGTACCGGTGGCCAGGGAGATCGTGCCGATTGCCGCCGTGCTTTCCTACGCCGTGCACCTCTTTATCCAGATCGGGCTGTTGATTACCGCGGTGCTGCTGGCGGGCAAGGGCGTGAACTGGTACTGGCTGTGGCTGCCGTTTGTGTGGGGATGCGAAATCGTTTTTGTGTGCGGCCTGGCGCTGATGTTCTCGAGCCTGAATGTCTACGTGCGCGACATGCGCTACGTAGTGGAATCCGCGAACACGGTCCTGTTCTGGCTGGTGCCGATCTTCTATTCGTTTTCAGCGATTCCACGCGCCTATCGCGAGATCTACCAATACAATCCCGTGGCCGCGCTGGTGCTGGCGTGCCGCCATATCCTGCTGGATGGCGTGGCGCCGCCGAATGCGTTGCTGTTCAAGCTGGCCCTCAGCTCCTCGGTTGTTTTTGTGGCCGGATTCGCCACGTTTCGCGCGCTGCGGCGCAGGCTCTACGACTACTTATGAACCGCGCCGGATCGATCGAGCTCAGAAGCGTCTCCAAGGTGTTCTACCGCCATACCGGCAGAATGCTGCTTCGCAAGTACGTCGAGGGCTGGTTCGGCGGCCGCAAGGAGCGCTTCTATGCGCTCCGGGACGTCAGCTTCCGTATCGAGCCCGGCGAAGGCGTCGCCCTGGTGGGGACAAACGGGGCGGGAAAAAGCACGCTGCTCAGCGTAATTGCGGGACTCGCCGAGCCGGATGGCGGCCAGGTGAGGGTGGCCGGACGGATCGGTGCGCTGCTGCAACTCGGGGCAGGCTTCCACCCCGATTTGAGCGGGCGCGAGAACGTATGGATGAATGCATCGCTGCTCGGATTGTCCCGGCGTCAGACCCGCGACTTGTTCGACGGTATTGTCGAGTTCTCCGGAATCTCCGATTTCATAGAAGAGCCGCTCCGGACGTATTCGAGCGGCATGATAATGCGGCTCGCGTTCTCCGTGGCGGCGCACATGGATCCGGATATCGTCATGATGGACGAGGTGCTCGCCGTGGGCGATCATGCTTTTCAGGCCAAATGCCGCGCGAAAGTCCTCGAGCTGAAGGCGGCCGGAAAAACGCTGCTGTGCGTTTCGCACGCCGCGACCGGAATTCAGAACCTGTGTGAACGCGCGCTGTGGCTCGATCACGGCGAACTGGTTATGGACGGCCCGCTGGCCGAGGTAGTGGGAGTTTACGAGGGCCGGCTGCCCATGCGGCGCGCGTGATGGCCGCTCACTTCTGGTCCGCGAATGTGATGCTCGTCTCGGAGTTGAACTTGTGATAGTTCCGGAAATCGATTACGTTCCGGCTGCAATGGCTGGTTCCGCGCTCACAGCTCAGGCTCTCGGCGTGAGCCGGTAGCAGGAACGTTCCTTCGCCGATCCGCACGTTCTCGTAATCGACAGCCGATTCGACGGTGTCCAGCGGAAACTCCTCCGGAAGCGCCCGCGCCTGCATTTCGATTCGGAGCACCCGGCCGCTCTTCGGGTCGATCCACAGGGATCCTTTGTACGCCGGATTGATCGACTGCGCCGCCACTTGTACGTGCCAGTGCGAATTCGTCCGCTCGACGCTGAAATCATAGACCTTGGCCGCCATGCCCGCTATCAGGGCGTTCCTGCGGGGATGGAACTCCGCCGCGGTCCAGGGCGAGAGGATGTCGCGCAAGGTCGAGGCGAACTCTCCCGTGGACCACGATCCGTTTGTGTCCTCGAACGACTTGCGGGCCTTGCCGTTGACCTCGACATTCCGGTAGCTCTCTTTGCCGCCTTCGTATACGACTTCGGCCGAGACGACGTCGAGAGCCCGCCAGTCCACCGGATGCGACATGCTAGCGAAGCGCGCCATGAACTCCTTGCACACATAGTTCGGGAGCTTCTCCGAGAATGTCTCCGCCGCGGCCCGGGCCTTCTCGATCACCGGGTCGGAGGCTTCGCTCAGGGCGCGCGCCGCCGGAGCGGGGCGGGCGACAGGCCGGGCGACGCTGGGATCGTTGGGGATCTCGACCGCGGCGGTCTCGACGTTCTGCGATCTTGCTGGGGCGCCGCGCTTTAATGTCGGAGGGCCGGGATCGCCCGGGTCTCTAACCGGGGGCGGAGTGTCGACCGTTGCCGTCGGGCGTTCGTCCCCCGCGGCGGCCTCGGTCTTGGCGGGTTCGGTTTTGGCGGCCTCCGCTGGCGGGCTTTTCTCCACGCGTATGGTGGTGGCGTAGAGATTTCCGTCCTTGTCTTGGGTACCCTCGGCCGAGATCTCGTCGCCGACTTTTAGTTCCGAAGCGTTGATCTCTTGCGATTCCCGGTAGACTTTCGTTTTCGTATCACGCTGGAATTGCACCACGCGGCCATCCGGGACATCGACCACGATGGTTTTTTCATCGATCTTGCTGAGCTTTCCCTGCACTTGGACGGCCGGCGGCGTCTCGGACTTGCTGTCCGCCCCGTTCTTGCTCTTCCGCGGCCAGGATGGCGCGGGCAGACCACCTCCGGGATACTGGCCCGGGGGGTATCCTCCCGGATATCCGACTTGCGCGAAAAGCCCGGCCCCGGTGGCAAGACCCAGAAATGCAACCACCAGCCTCATTGCCGCACCTCATCCCCTTCGAGACACTCGATCTGATGTGCGCCGGATAGCGGAAGTTACGCCAATTCCACCTCAAGACGACTTCTGCCGGTTCAGCCGCACGTTCACGGCATCGAGGGTTCCGTCGAGCGCGCGCTTCGCCTCCACCAATACACGGTCTCCGGCTTTGATCGCGGACGGCTTTATCTTCTTGTCGGAACCGTCATAGTATTTCGTCTTCTTGGAACAGTTGAACTCGATCGTGTTCGAATCGGGCCGCTCGAGGGTGAGCAGTTTCGAGTCGATCCCCCGGACGGTCCCATCGAAACTTGGCAGCGGATCGCCGGCCTGTTGTTGCTGGCCGTTATTGGGTGTTCGCCCGGTTCCGCGTGGATAGGTCGATCTGCCTGGGTAGGGGTACATCTGGGCGACCGCCGCCCAGCCGGACACGAGTGACAGGAGCAGAGCGATTCTGCATACGCACGCAATTCGACCCATTGAATTCCCTACCCAGGGTGACGTGGCGGTTGGCCGTGCTGACTCATCGGCGAGAGTTCCTTTACAAATCTTTACAAAGGGATGGGGCAGCCCCGCCGGGATTCGCCGCCGCTGCTGAAACCTTTCCGCGTTCCCGACCACCTATGTAGCATGAAACTTTCCCGATTTGTCTTATTGACCCTATGCCTGGCCTTGGTCGCAATCGCGGTCTATGCCGCGGATGTGTCCGGCAAATGGGTCGCCCAGGTGCCCGGACGCAACGGTGAGATGAGGGAAATGACCTTCACCTTCAAGGTGGCCGGCGACCAACTGAGCGGCACGATCACCACTGCTCGCGGCGACAACCCGATCTCCGATGGAAAAGTAGCTGGCGACACCATTTCCTTTACCCAGGCGCTAAGCTTCAACGGAAACGACATGAAGTTCCTGTACAAGGGCAAGGTCAGCGGCGACGAAATCAAATTCACGCGGGAGCGTGAAGGCGGCGAGGGCCGTACTCAGGAATTCACAGCCAAGCGCGCTATGTAGCCGCTCGTGGCGCAATCGGTCCGCGGCGCGAGCCGGCGTTTGCGCCGGGACTTGCGGCGCCCGGCAAGCCGATCCCAGATTTCGCGGCACTCTTCGGCGGGTTCGGTGAATTGCCTGGGGTAGAGCCACTGCGCGGCGCCGGATGGGCTTCGACGAGCAGTCCCGGCGCGCCCGCCGCGATGCCGCCGAACACTATCCGCGATCACCTGGACCACGCCGGGCAGGTTCCCGAACTCCGCGCAGTCGAGCGGTCCGGGGTGAGCCATGGTCCCGATGGCCGTGCGTTGCTCGCTCTGCACGACATGCGGGCGGAACCTGAGGCGCTCGATCCCCCGGCGGGACACGGGCAATCTCCTGATGGCTCGCCGCGCGCATGGCCACTAGCATGCACGCCAGTGTAACGTCGCGCTCTGACGTGGTCGCGGCAAAGGGGCGCGGTGCGCACCGACACGGCGCGGCTTACCGGCCGCGCGTCGCCGCAGCCGGCGAGGGCTTCGAGGATGCCTCGGGGACAGGACCGCCGCCATTCGAGGCCGCCGGTGCCAGGCGGGTCAAGCCCAGCGCCTGGCGCAGCTCGGCTTCGATCTTCCCGGTGACGTCGGGGTTGTCCTTCATGAACTGGCGCGCGTTCTCGCGGCCCTGGCCGATGCGATCGCCCTTGTAGCTGTACCAGGAGCCGCTCTTTTCGACAATGTTCTGCGCGACGCCGAGGTCGATCAGATCGCCTTCCCGCGAAATGCCCTGCCCGTAGAGGATGTCGAACTCGGCCTCGCGGAACGGGGCCGCCACCTTGTTCTTCACGATCTTGACCCGCGTGCGGTTCCCGGTGACGGTCTCGCCTTCCTTGATCGCCGCGATGCGCCGGATGTCGGCGCGAATCGAGGCATAGAATTTCAGGGCGCGTCCGCCCGAAGTGGTTTCCGGATTGCCGAACATTACACCGATCTTCTCGCGGATCTGGTTGATGAAGATCAGGCAGGTATTCGATTTGGATACGATGCCGGTCAACTTGCGCAGCGCCTGCGACATCAGCCGCGCCTGAATGCCCACGTAGGCCTCGCCCATCTCGCCATCGAGCTCCGCCTTGGGAACCAGCGCGGCGACCGAATCCACCACCAGCACGTCCACCGATCCGGAACTGATGAGCGCGCTCGCTATCTCGAGGGCCTGCTCGGCATAGTCGGGCTGGGAGACCAGCAGGTTATCGACATCCACGCCGAGCTGCCGGGCGTAAATCGGATCGAGCGCGTGCTCGACGTCGATGAACGCCGCCATGCCTCCGGTCTTTTGCGCGCTGGCGATAACCTGTAGCGCGAGGGTCGTCTTGCCCGACGATTCCGGCCCGAAAATCTCGATGATACGGCCGCGCGGGAAGCCGCCGACACCGAGCGCCGCATCCACCGAGATCGAGCCGCTCGAGATCACCGAGACCGGCACGATTGCCTCCTTGGAGCCCAGGCGCAGGATGGACCCCTTGCCGAACTGCTTTTCGATCTGGCCCAGGGCAGCCCCGAGCGCACGCGCGCGTTCTTTCTCGTCCATGAGAAGGGGTCCTCCGTGAAAGGCCGATTATAGCAGAGCGTACTGACCGCAAAGACCCGGTGAACGCCAAGAGGACCAAAAACGCAGAGGGCTGTCGTGGCTTTTCTCCGCGTCTCCGCGGGGAGAACAGGCGCGCCCCCGCTCGGTTAAGCTGGACCTATGCGGAAACGCGGATTCCTTTTTCTCTGTTGTGTCTGCACCTGTTCAGCCGAAGTGCGCACGCTCACGCTGCGGGAAGCGGTGGACATCGCCCTCAAGCAGAGCCCGGATGTCATGCTGGCGCGGCTGGATGAGATCAAGGCCGAGCAGGCGGTTCGGCTGGAGGTCGCTCCGTTCGTTCCTAAACTCGTCGTCGGTAGCGGGTTGGCATACAGCAGCGGGTTCCCGATGAGCATCGAGGGCGCGTCGCCCTCCATTTTCCAGGCAAACGCCATCGGCAGCGTGTTCAATCGCCCGCAGATGCTCCGCGTCGCTGCCGCGAAGGAGAGCCGGCGCGGTGCGGCTATCGACGCGGAGATCCGGCGGGATGAGGTGGTCTATCGCGTCGCCAGCACCTTCCTCGAGACCGAGCAGGCGGCGAAAGTGGCGGAGGTGGCGAAGCACGAAATCGATTCGCTCGCAAGCGTGCTGGATTCCGTCCGGGCGCGCCTCGCCGAAGGCCGTGAACTCCCCATCGAAGCCAAGAAGGCGGAACTCAACCTGGCCCGTGCCCGGTACCGTTCGCAGGTCTTCGACGCCAATGTGCGCACGCTCGAGAGTTCCCTGGCTATGCTGCTGGGGTTTGACCCGAACGATCAGGTGCGGCCGGCCGTAGCCGAGCGCCCGCCGACGCCCGTGCCCGATTCACCGGATGCCGCCGTCAAACAGGCGCTCGACGGCAGCAGGGAAATCCGGTCGCTCGAATCGAAACTCCTGGCGAAAGGCCTGGATATCCGATCCGAGCGCGCGAACCGTTTGCCGAAGCTCGACCTGGTGGCGCAGTACGGCCTGCTGGCTGAATTCAACAACTACGCCGAATTCTTCCGCACGTTTCAGAGGAACAACGGTCAGCTCGGCATCTCGTTCCAGGTTCCGCTCTGGAGCGGACCGGCGACCGCGGCGGCGGCGGCCGAAGCCGAGGCCGAGGCCGCGCAGATCCGGATTCAGATCCGCACCGCCCGCGGCCGCATTGCCGCGGACGCGCGCAAAGCGTACGAAGACCTCGAGCAGGCTGAGACAGCGCGGGAGGTGGCGCAACTGGACCTCGAGGTTGCGCGGGAACAGGTGTCCGTCCTGCTCGCCCAGATGCAGGAAAACCGCGTGGCGCTCCGCCAGGTGGAAGAGGCCCGCACCGCCGAAACCGACAAGTGGATCGCTCTGTACGAGGCCGGCACCAATGTGGAGAAGGCGCGGCTGGCCCTCTTACGCCAGACCGGCGGATTGATCGCGGCCCTGCAGTAGCTGGGGCGCCCGTGCGGGGGCAGGCGTCCACGCCTGCGGGACGCCCGTCCGGACCGGGCACATAGTAGACAGATCGTGCCAGACACATCGTTGACGCTTGAGGGCTATCCGAAAATAAGGTCCGACGCCCTGGAAAGTGCGGGATGGTGCAGGATGTGGTGGAACAACGGTTGCGGTTCTTGATGGAGTGGCAGACGCAAGAGTTCAGCCTCGCCGAGGGACAGACGCGCTTCCCAGCGACCGCCGGAAACCGATCCAGGCGGCCGCCTGAACCCGTAAACGGGTTTCCTGCTCCACTGCTCCCTGAAGCTCGATGACCAACCCTTAATTGGCGACTCCCGCAAATTCAGGCGATAATAGAAGACATCCGGCCCCCGGATGCGGGCCGGATTCGAGGAACCATACTCCATGAAAAGTCGCCGTGCCGCGATCGAAGTGGCCGTCGCGGCGCTTCTTCTGCCTGCCTTTGCGCAGCAACCGGCTAGCGTGCGTTCCCAGCCGGCCAGGATGCGAGCCGCGCCGGGTTCGTTGTCCGCACCATCCGAGACCAGTGAGCCGGCGCTGATGGCGCGGCCGAAGGCCGGCCCGACGCTCATCATGCGAGCGGCGGACATACGGCCGGGCATGAAAGGCTGCGCCTGGACCGTGTTCGCCGGCCGGGAGCCCGAGCCGGTCCCGGTGGACATCATCGGCCTGTGGAAGAACGCCTGGGGTCCCAAGCAGGACATCATCCTGGCCAAGATGGGCGGCAAGGCCGTGCGCACGAACGTCGCCGGCGGGATGAGCGGGAGCCCCGTGTACATCGATGGCAAGCTGATTGGCGCGGTGGCGCTCCGCCTCAGTGTTTTCTCGCCGGATGCGATTTGCGGGATTACGCCCATCGAGCTGATGCTCGAAATCAACGACTACGATAAGTCGCTGCCTACGGACGCGCGGACGCCCGGCAAAACGCCCATGCGCGCTTCGGCGCCGCTCCCGGGCGACATGCTGGCGCGCGTGGTCGCGGCCGGAGCATCCTCGAATCTTCCGGCCGAGGGCGCGTTGATGACGCCCATCGAAACGCCGCTCACGTTTTCCGGATTCGATCCGTCCGTTTTCGACGAGTTCGGGCCGCTGTTCCAGCAAATGGGAATTGCCGCGGCCCAGGGCGGCGCGGGCTCGGCGCTGGATAGCCCGAAGCCGGCTCCGGGCTGGCAGCACGCGCTCCAGCCGGGCGATGCCGTGGCGGGCGTGCTCGTCTCGGGCGACATGAGCATCACCGGGCTCGGAACGGTCACCTATAACGACGGCCAGCGTGTGCTCGCCTTCGGCCACCCGTTCTTCAATCTCGGCCCCGTGGAGATGCCGATGAGCCAGGGCGAGATCCTGTTCACCAACGCCTCCGCGTTCCAGCCGGACAAATTCGGCAACGCCACCGCGATCGTCGGCGCGCTGCACCAGGACCGCCATAGCGGCATCATGGGCGTGCTCGGCGACACCGCTCCCATGCTGCCCGTCTGGGTGCGCGTGCGGTCCTTCGCCGGGGACAACAGCATTCGCAAACAGCGCGACCTCAAGTTCAACGTGTTCGTCGAGCAGAAATGGACGCCCTACCTGATGATGATTACGCTGTTCAACTCCATCTCCGAGCTGAACGATTTCCGGGAGGAGTGTACCTACCGGGTGAGCGGAAATATCGAACTCGCGGGCAATCAGAAAATGTCGTTCTCGACCATGGAAGCGCCCGGCGAGATGTCCGTGCCGGCGCCCATGCTTCTGGCCGGCTGGTGGGGCGAAAAGTTCAACCGGCTTTTTGGCAATGAGGTGAAAATTCCGCGGATCACGCGAGTCGACGCCGCCGTCGATCTGCTGCCGGACCGGCGCATCGCCACCATCGAGAACGCGTGGATTCCCAAGAGCGAGGTCGCACCAGGCGACACCGTTCCCGTGAAGGTGTTTCTGCATCCCTACCGCGGGCCGCGCATCGAGCGTGAGTTCGCCGTGACGATTCCCGCCACGCTTTCCAAGGGCGAGCACCAGATCCTTCTGAGCGACGCGGACACGCTGAACCGGATGCAAAGCGCGGCGGCCTACATGAACCGCTACATCGACGTTCCGCAGATCGTTTCGCTGGTCAACCAGGAGCGCAGCAACGACAAGTTATATGTTTCCCTGCTGGAGGCGCGGCCCACGCTTTACTACGAGGACAAAACGCTGCCCAGCCTGCCGGCGTCGGTGCTGAACGTGCTCGAGACCGGGCGCCCGGCCAGTCACCCGTTCGCCGCCTCCGGCGAAAGTGCGATCGAACAGGCCGCCATCCCGTTCGACTACGTGGTCAACGGCAGCTTTGCTCTCAAACTGTCCGTTAAATAAGAAGTCCGATCCCTAAAATGACACAAACCGTTAGGCTGTTCCTGGCCCTGTGTGGCGCGGCGTCGATCCTGTCGGCGACCGAAACGAAGACCTGGTCCGAAGACGACTATTCCGATTTTGAGAAAGGCGAGCTGAAGAAGCTGTCGCTCTCGAGCGATGGCCGGGTTCACCTGGCCCCGTTGTTTCGTGAGCTGCTGGACAGCTCTTCGGTGTATCTCTGGGCCCTGGCGGAGGATTCCAAGGGCAATCTATACGCCGGCGGAGGCGGTCCCGGCGGACCCGGCGGCGCGCGCATCTATGCGATTGCTCCGAACGGCAAGACCAGGACCGTGGCCGAGCTGGATGATCTCGAAGTCCACGCCCTGGCGATCGACCGCCAGAACCGCGTGTACGCCGCCACTGCTCCGGACGGCAAGGTGTACCGGCTCCCGGCGGCCGGCAAGCCCGAAGTGTTCTTCGACCCCAAGGCCAAATACATCTGGGGCATGGCCTTCGACAGCCGCGGCAACCTGTTCCTGGCAACCGGCGATCGTGGCGAGATCTACCGTGTGACGCCGGATGGCAAGGGCCAGGTCTTCTACAAAACCACCGAGACGCACGCCCGGTCTCTGGCCGTCGATGCGAAGGACAACCTGATTGTGGGCACCGAACCTGGCGGACTGATCATTCGTGTTTCGCCCAAGGGCGAGGGCTTCGTGCTCTACCAGTCTGCGAAACGGGAGATCACCTCGGTCGCGGCCGCCAGGGACGGCACGATCTACGCGGCGGGCGTGGGAAACAAGGCGGGCGCATCCGGAGGCGGCGCGGGCCCCGGCGCTCAGAGGTTGGCGGGTGAGCCGATGCCCGCGCTGGGCGCGCCGCAACCGTCGCCGCTCTCGCCGGGCGGTCAGCTCCCGGCGCACACGGCGCCGGCTCCGCCGGCCGCTCCCGCGCCGCTTCCCCCGCCGCCGATCGCGGGCGGTTCCGAAGTCTATCGCATCGATCCGGACGGATCGCCGCGCCGGGTCTGGAGCGATCCGCAGCAGATCGCTTACACGATTGGTTTCGACGCTGAGCAGCGTCCGCTGATCGGCACCGGCAACAAGGGTGTCATTTACCGGCTGGACTCCAATCAAGTGTACACGGAACTGCTCACCGCTCCACCGGCGCAGGTGACGGCCCTCTACGCGGGCCCGAGCGGCGGAATTTACGCCGCCACCGGAAATGTCGGCAAGGTCTACCAAATCGGGCCGGGACTCGAGAAGGAGGGCTCGCTCGAGAGCGACGTGCTGGACGCGGGCATGTTCTCCTACTGGGGACGCCTGTCGTTCCGGGGCGAGCTGAACGGAGGCCGCATCGAAATCCGCGCGCGCAGCGGCAACCTGGACCGGCCGCAGAGCGACTGGAGCCCCTGGTCGGCCGCGGTCACCTCACCGGATGGGGCGCGCCTCGATTCGCCGCCCGCGCGGTTCCTCCAGTGGCGCGCGGTCCTCGAATCTTCCGGCTCCGGGAACTCGCCCGAGTTCGAGTCCGTGGATGTCGCTTATCTGCAGAAGAACGTGGCGCCGCAGGTCGAGCACATCGAGATCACGCCCGCGAATTACCGCTTCCCGCCCCAGTCGCAGTTGACACTCTCGTCTCCTCCGCCTCTCGCTCTGCCGCCGCTCGGTCACGGTGCCCGCGCGCCCGCTTCGAACTTCGGCGCCGAATCCGGGGCCGTCTCCATGCAATACGCTAAAGGCTACATCGGGGCGCGTTGGGCCGCCTCCGACGACAACGGCGACGATCTGCTCTACACCGTTCAAATCCGCGGAGAGAACGAGACCGCGTGGAAGCCGCTGAAGGACAAGCTCACCGAGAAGCGCCTGAGCTGGGACTCGACGGCGTTTCCGGACGGCGACTACCGCATCCGCGTGATCGCTTCCGATGCGCCCGGCAATCCGCCGGACCAGGCGCTGACCGGCGAGCTGGTGAGCGATCCGTTCACCATCGACAACACGCCGCCCGCGATCAGCGCCCTCGCCGCCGAGGAAAAGGCTGGCAAGCTGAACGTCCGCTGGACGGCGAGCGACGCGCTGAGCGCCATTGACAAAGCGGAGTACTCGGTGAATGGCGGAGACTGGACGCCCGTTGACCCGGTCACCAGGCTCTCCGACTCGCGCCGGGAGGACTACCTCCTCAGCATCGACCGGCCGGGGCCGGGCGAGCAGGTCATCGCGGTGCGTGTCGCCGACGAGTTCGACAACCAGACCGTGGCCAAGGTGGTCGTGAAGTAGGATGCGGGGCAGGCACCCATGTCTGCGCGGGACGTTGGTCCGGTTGCGGCGCCAGTCTTGACACGTCCCGCCCCTGCCGAACCTGGAGGTCCGGCGCAATCCGGGAGGACAGCCCCACACGCCCCGCCTACGCGTCGCTCTCGAAGCCACACTGCGCTGAGAAAACCGTAATGTTACTTCCGCTTTTCACGGCTGTCCGCGGCATGGCGGCCCGCGCCAGCCCCGTCTTGCAGTAGAATCGACCAATGAGGAGTTCCATGCTGCGGCGTATCGCGTGTGTTGTGTTGATCATTTTCACAGGAGTTTCCTGCAGTCGAGATCCTGAGGTCGTCAAGAAGAAATATCTGCAGAACGGGAACCGGTACTTCGAGAAAGGCAAGTACAAAGAAGCCTATATCATGTACCGGAACGCGCTGAAGAAAGATTCGAAATACAGCGAAGCGTATTATCGGACCGCATTGACCGAGTTGCGCATGACCAAGCCGCTCGACGCGCTCCGCGACTTCCGCCGCGCCATCGATACCGACCCCAACTTCAGCATTCCCGACGCACGCGTCCAGGCGGGCAACATCCTCCTGGTGGGGTACCTCGTCAGGGAGGACCGGCCGGCCGCTCTCCGCTCCGACCTGCAAAAGATGTCCGACGACCTGCTGAAGAACAATCCGAAGTCGGTTCCCGCTCTCAAGTTCAAGGGCTACCTGAAGCTGATTGCGGACCATGACCCCAAAGCGGCCATTGCGCAGTTCCGGCTGGCGAGCCAGATCAGTCCTTCCGACCCTCAGATCACACTCCCCCTGATCGAGAGCCTGATCGCGGACGGCCAGGGCGCCGAGGCGGAAAAACTTGGGGCCGAGCTGCTTCAGAAGCAAAAGCATCTCCTGGCGGCGTATGACCTTTTGTTCGGGTATTATGCGCGCGCGAACCGTCCGCACGAGGCCGAGGCAGTGCTGAAGTTGAAAGCAGCTAACAATCCGAAGGAAGCGGCTGCATTGATCGAGCTTGCGCAATTCTACTACCGCAGCCAGCGTCCCGCCGACATGCAGAGCGCCCTCGACAAGCTCAGCTCGAATCCCAAGGACTTCCCGGACGGCCGGCTGCGCGCCGGACGCTTCTATGCCATGATTCGGGACTTCGATGCGGCCATCCGGCAGTTCCAGGAGGCCAGCCGCCAGGATCCGGATAAGAAGGCCGACTATCAGAAGGAGATCGCGCAGGTCCTGATCGTCGAAAACAAGAAGGACGAAGCCGCGCGGCTGCTTGACCAGATCTTGAAGGCCAATTCGAAGGACGCCGCCGCACAGTCGATGCGGGCATCCCTGATGATCGAAACCGGCGATCCCAAGCAACTTCAGCAGGCGGTCGCGGAGTTGCAGTCCGCGGTCGGACAACAGCCGGGCAATGCCGTGCTCCGGTTCAATCTTGGCCGGGCGCTGCTTACCAAAGGCCTGCTCGACCAGGCCCAGGTGCAGTTCCAGGAGGCGATAAAGATCCGGCCCCGGTACCTTCCGGCGCGGCTGACGCTGGCTCAGATCTATTTGGCGAAACATGAATACGGAAGCGCCCTGCGGGAGACCGATGCGGCGCTCGAGTCCGACCAGCGAAACCTCAACGCGAAGTTGATTCGGATCAGCGCTCTTGCGGGAATGGGAAATAGCACCCAGGCGCGAGCCGAGCTGGTCGACACAATCAAGCTGTATCCCAACTCGGTGGAGGCAGCCCTCCATCTCGCGGCAATGGATCTGTCCGAAAGGCACTACCGGGAAGCCGAGGACGCCTTCCTCAAGCTTCACAAGGCCGTGCCGGCCGACCTGCGTCCGCTTTTTGGACTGACCGAGACCTACGCCGCCCAGAACCAGTTGGATAAGGCGATCCAAGTGCTTCAGGAGGAACTCGTGAAAAACCCGTCGAGGCTCGAACTCCGAAGCCAGTTGGGTAACCTCGCCTACCGCGCAGGGAACTTCGCATTGGCGATCCAGCAGTACCAGGCGATTGTCGATGCCAGACCGGACGCGATGGACGTCTACCCACGCCTGGGTCAAGCGTACGCGATGAAAGGCGACATGGCCTCGGCTTTTCGGGCGCTGGACAAGGCCAGGCAACTGAAGCCGAACGATCCGCACGTGTATCTTGAGTTGGCCGTGCTCCTGGAAAAGGCCGGGAAGCCGGCGCAAGCTCGCCCGATGTACGAGCAGGTCCTCAAGCTCCAGCCCGACAACCCCTTCGCGCTGAACAACCTCGCGTATATCATCACCGAGGGCGGCGGCGACCTGGATCAGGCGCTCGCGTTCGCGCAGAGAGCCCGTCAGAAGCTGCCGGAGGATCCCGACGTTGCCGACACGCTGGGCTGGATATACATCAAGAAGAACCTGAGTGATAACGCGATCAACATCTTGCGCGAGTTGGTCACCAAGAAACCTGAAGTGTCCACCTTTCACTACCATCTCGCGATGGCGCTCTACCAGCGCGGCGACAAGCCGGAGGCCAGAAAAGAACTGCAGGGCGCCCTCGAGCGTAAACCCTCGCCGGAGGAGACGATCAAGATCAAGGAACTGATGGGCCGGATCGGATAGGAATTGCCCATCTCAGCCCCCCAAACCAGCGATGCGGTCCCCGGCACGGCGTGCCGGAAGCGCTCTTTGCCCTACGTCCTGCCGTTCCTCACCCTGGTGGCCGTGCTCGGGCTAGGTCCCTACCTGCCGCTTCGCCAGGAATGGCTTTACCCGGCCCGAACGCTGACCGTCCTCGCGGTGCTGGTGGCTGCTTCACGCGATGTAATCCGGTTGAAACCCTTGCGTCCCACTTGGAGTGTGTTGGCCGGAATTGGGGTGTTTCTGGTATGGATTGGGCCGGATCTGATTTTTCCCGGATATCGCCAGCACTGGATGTTTCACGGCGCGATGCCCGGCGCCGGCCCGGTCCCCCCGGCACTCCGGAATCCGTTTTTTCTCGCCTTCCGCGTGGGTGGGTCGGCGCTCGTTGTGCCGGTCGTCGAGGAGCTTTTCTGGCGGGCCTGGATGATGCGCCGCCTGATTTCCAGGAAATTTGAGCGAGTTCCCCTGGGAGCGTACGCAGCCGGTTCGTTCTGGATAACGGCCGCGCTGTTCGCGAGCGAGCACGGGACATATTGGGATGTCGGGTTGGCGGCCGGCATCGTTTACAACTGGTGGATGGTCCGCACACGAAGCCTCGCCGATTGTATCCTCGCGCACGGGGTCACGAACGGCTGCCTGGCGGCCTATGTGCTCGCCGCGGGCCAGTGGCAATACTGGCAGTGACCGGCCGGACCGGTGCGCGGTCACAAGTCTCAAAATAGTAAAAAACTCCCGAAGATAAGGCTTTTGACCCCGTTTGGCGTTTGCATGGCACATGGCCTTCTGATAACATGAGTGTGGACGGACGCCCCGATTTTGCTCCCTTCCAATCCCAACCAACGGAGTAAACAACATCAAGGAATGAGTTTCACAGTCTTTCTCGGCAACCTTCCGGCCTGGGTAACTGCCGACGACATCCAATCCTGGCTGAACGCGGAGGCCATGGTCGCGGACGCGATCAAGGTGATCCGCAATCCCGAAACACAAGAGTCGAAGGGTTTCGCCTTCATCGAAGCTCCCAATCAAGAGGAGATGCAAGCGATCATCCGGCGATTTGACCGCGCGCCTCTGGAAGGCAAGCTGCTCCGCGCCAACCCGGCGCAACCGCCAAAACCGAAAACGCACAGCCGTACCGACGAACGGAATTCAAGACGTCATACTCCTGGCCGGAAGGCCGGCAAGCCCGGTTCCGACGCTCCGAAAAGCGCCTTCGCCGCTGAACTGGCGAAGGTCTTGTAATCAATCCGACTTCCCGTGGCCGGCGGACTGGAGCCGACCAACTTTGGCCTGCCTTCACGCTCCTCCTCGGGGCATCCTTTCCTTTCCCCGCGGCATCTCTTTAGGTTCGGCTCCTTAGGTTCGGCGGTTCAGTCGTTTCGTGTTATCCTGCTTCGCGTAGTGTTATACTCATCGCGGGACCGTATGTATCTTTTTTAATTCTAGGCAATGGCCCTAGGTGAAGGGCCGAAGGGTATATTGAATGACTAACGTACTGACTCTACGCTTCTTATTCGTCGTGCTGCTCGGAATTGCCGGCTACTTTCTAGCTCCAACAAGGAGCGCTCCAAGCCAATCCATTGTGTGGGGAGCAGTGGGTCTGGTGATCGGACTTGGCATCGTCCTATTCGAGGTTCGGGTGAGAGAGGTCAGCCTCAAGCGGCTGATCGGCGCAGCGATCGGCTCCATCCTGGGGATCACCGGCGCTTTTCTGATCGCGACGGTCCTCGGCTGGGCGTTGCGCGGGGATCATCCGGTCCTGCCATTCCTTCAAGTTCTGGTTCTGCTTTGGATGACCTATATCGGCCTCGTAATCGGCGCCAATAAGGGCGACATGCTCAATCTGGCGGCGCTCGGCGGAATCTTCGGCGGCGAGAAGACGGGGAAACAGGCGTTTAAGATCCTGGACACCAGTGTGATCATCGATGGCCGCATCGCCGATATAGCCGAGACCGGCTTTCTGGACGGCATTCTGGTGACCCCACAGTTCGTCCTGCGCGAACTGCAACTGGTCGCCGATTCAGCCGACGCTATGAAGCGCAACCGCGGCCGGCGCGGCTTGGACATACTGCAGCGCATCCAGAAGATGGCGCACCTGAATGTCCAGATCCTCGAGGACGACTTCCCTCAGGTTCGTGACGTCGACATGAAGCTCATCGAACTGGCCAAGGTGTACGACTGCAAGATCGTGACCAATGACTTCAACCTCAACAAGATAGCGCAGTTGCACGGCGTGGAGGTCCTCAATATCAACGAGTTAGCCAATGCTCTCAAACCCATTGTGCTGCCGGGCGAAACGATGCGGGTGTTCATTCTCAAGGAAGGGAAGGAATACAACCAGGGCGTGGCTTACCTCGATGACGGCACCATGGTCGTGGTGGACAATGCCAAGCGGCTCATCTCGAAGACGATCGACATTACGGTGACGAGCGTGTTGCAGACCACCGCGGGAAAGATGATTTTCGGCCGCTTCGACGAGCGGGTTCACATGGTGTACGATAAACTGGCGCAACATGCGGACAAGCCGCACGAACGCGCCGCCCACCGGGAACAGCCGGCGGCTGCCTCGGTGCCTCCGACCCCTTGATGGCCGGCTTGGTTGGGCGGTCTCCCTGGGCCCGGGCCGGCTGCGGACGAGGCGTCCATCCTACTGAAGTTTTCAGATTGTTGAGCGGCCGGTCCGGAACGGGGATACAATCAATATCTCGACTATGAGGATAGCCGTCATTCTACCCGCGGCCGGACTAGGCACCCGCATGGGGCACAATATTGCCGAGAAAACCGGGACCAGCCGGAAGCAGTTCATGCTGCTGGACGGTTCGCCGATCCTGCTCCACACCATCCGTAAGTTCGTCGCCTGCTCGTTGATCGACGAGATTGTGGTCGCCCTTCGCTCCGACGATATGGGCTGGGTGGGCGAGACGTTGAAGCAGGAGGCGCTGCCGAAACGCGTTCGCATAGTGCAGGGCGGCGACAGCCGCCAGGAATCCGTCGAGAACTGTCTGGCGGAACTGGGACCGGATACGGACCTGGTCGTCGTCCATGACGCCGTGCGTCCCTTCATCGACCTCGCGACCATGGAGAAGGTGGTCCGCGAGGCGGCCGGGACCGGCGCCGCGATCGTCGGCGTCATTCCGGTGGACACGGTCAAGCAGCTCCGGAAGAACAAGGTGCGCGGCACGATTCCGCGCGAGGGCTTGGCGCTCGCGCAAACACCGCAGGTCTTCCACTACGCCTTGCTGAAGGAAGCCTTCGCGAGGGCGCGCGAGGACGGCTTCATCGGCACGGACGAGTCCAGCCTGGTGGAGCGGCTCGATAAGGTCGAAGTCAGCGTCGTCCTGGGCAGCGATCGCAACATCAAGATCACGAAGCCTTCCGACATGGAACTGGCCCGGCTCTTCCTCGCCGAGGAAACGACCGCGCCCAAAGTCTCTTGAGCGAGTTTCGCACCGGCATTGGTTGGGACGTTCACCGGCTTGCCGCCGGGCGCCGTCTTATCCTGGGCGGCATTGAGATCCCATCCGAATTCGGACTGGAAGGCCATTCCGACGCCGATGTGCTTTCGCACGCCATCGCCGACGCCATCCTCGGCGCGGCGGCCCTCGGCGACCTCGGCACGCACTTTCCGGATACCGACCCCCGCTGGGCCGGCGCGAACAGCCTCGATTTTCTGCGCCATGCGCTCGCGCTGGCCGGGGCACAGGGCTTCCGCCTGGTCAACGTCGATGCGAACGTGATTCTGGAACGTCCCAAGCTGAAGGACTTCCGGCAGGCGATCCGCGAAAAGCTGGCGGAGGTCCTCGGCGTCGCCCCGGGCCGGGTCTCCGTAAAGTTCAAAACGGCCGAGAAGCTCGGCGCGGTTGGCGAGGGCCGGTCGGCGGAAGCGCAAGCCGTCGCGACTCTGGAACGGTAGGCTACCGCACTCCACTCTGCTCGCGCGCCGCGAGAAATTCGTCGCCGGGGTTCCAGGTCGGCAGCTTATCCAGGTTGGCCGTGTCCAGCGCGATCAGCATGCCGAAGCGGGCCAGCTCCGCCAGTCCCGAGAAGTCCCAATCCTCGCGGTACTCGTCGGAGGGCTGATGATAGTGCTTCTCCTCATATTCCTGGATCAGTTTGGCTCCATGGCCGGCGGGCTTGCCCGCAAGCTCCGACCCCTGCGAAATGGAGAACGAGGGTACCCCGGCGCGCGCCAGGGAGAAGTGATCCGAACGGTAGAAGTAGCCCTGCTCGGGTTCGGGATCGGGCTTGATTGCGAGGTTCATGCGCTCGGCCGCACTTTGGACCAAAGGCCAGAGCGTGGTGCGTTCCGCTCCGGTCACCGTCACATCGAGCCAGCGGCCGTAGGGTAGCAGCGCGTCCATGTTGAACGCCGCCGCGGTCTTGCCTGCGGGGATCACCGGATGCGCGGCGTAATACTCAGATCCGCGAAGCCCCGACTCCTCCGCCGTGAAACCGATGAAGAGCGCCGTGCGCCGGGGCTTCTGCTCCAGTCCCGCCCACGCCCGGGCGATCTCCAGCAGCATGCCGCAGCCGGTGCCGTTGTCGATAGCGCCGTTGTAGATGCTGTCGCCGTTCACAGCCGGACCAATGCCCAAATGGTCCCAATGCGCGCTGAAGATAAGGGCTTCGGATTTCAACACCGGATCGCTGCCCTCGACTTTGGCGATCACGTTGTGCGTATCCTCGTCCCGAATCTTCGATCGCAGTTGCACTCGAATGTGGACCCCTAGCGGAATTGGCCGGAAATCGCGCGAATTGCTGGCGGCCAGCAATTCCGGCACGCTGTGTCCGGCGAGCGCCAGAATTTGCGAGCCCGCCTGCTCGGTCACCCAGCCGGCGAAAGCCAGCGCCGGCTCGCCCGGCGCCCGGCGCACGTAGAAGTTTTCGCGTCCCCAGGAATTCTTGACCACGTTCCAGCCGTAACCCGCCGTCGGCGTGGTGTGGATGATGATCGCGGCGAGAGCGCCCTTGCGCAGAGCCTCTTCGTACTTGTAGGTCCAACGGCCGTAGTACGTGAGCGCGCGTCCGCCGAAGAACTTCGGGTCGTTCGAGTCCGGCTCGTTTGTGAACAGGACGACGACCTTGCCGCGCACGTCCACGCCCTTGAAATCGTCCCACTGGAACTCAGGCGCCACGATGCCATGGCCGATGAAGATCGCCTCGGCGTCGAACTCCCCGGCCGGCTTCTGCCGCTCGTCGGCTCCGACGAAGTCCTCCAGCCACTTCATCGAGACCGTCTGGCCGCCGCGCGCGGCCGAGAGTTGCGCGCCGGGCTGGGTTTCGATTCCGGTAAGCGGGACTTTTTGAAAGTACGTCCCGTCGTCGCCAGCAGGCTTGGCGCCCATCAGGGCAAACTGGGTGGACAGATAGGCGGTGGCAAGTTCTCCGCCGCGCGTAGCGACTCCGCGGCCCTCGAGCAGGTCGCTCGAAAGGAACTTCACGTCCGCCCGGATCCGCTCTCCGGAGATGCTCTGCGCCTGGGCCGCGCACAATGCGGCCGCGGTTGCGATCAACAGTGGGATTCTCATCTCGAATCCAGTCTATTACGGCTTCAGGGCTGTTTAAGGCTGCGCTGGTATTCTTCCATGGCGGCGTGCCCTCCGCGGGTCAGGACCAGCCGCAAACCCGGCTCCACTCCCGGAAGAATCTCGTAGGGATCGGACGACCGGCAGTCGGAAACCAGGGTGCAGGCGCTGACCGCGTAAAGAATGTACCGGGTCCCGTCATAGCAATTCACGGAGAACAGGCCCTGGTCGTCCGCAATAGCCCGGACGACGATCGCCTGCCAGGGAAAGCGCGGGTCTTCCAGGTACAGCATGGCGCCTTTCGCCGGCCGGCCATCCGGCAGAACGACCACCCCGGTGAGCGTGCGTTCCCGTTGCGGGGGCGGCAAGGCGAACTCGACTTCGACGACTGCGCCATCTTCCGGAATCCGGATCGTGCTGGCCATTTCGCGTTCCTCCGTCCCCGGATAGTAGATGCGGGCGTACGGAACCATCTGCGTCGGTGGACTCTCGAGGTTCACCCCGAGGTAGTAATCTCCCGGATCGAGGTTCCGGAACTCGGCCCAACCCTGGGCGTCCGTCAAGTGCAATGGACCTTCAGGCTGGGCGGGGGCGCCGCCAACGGCAGCAAGCTGGGCGGTGGTTCTGACCTTAGTGGCCGCCAGCACCATCATGCTGACTCCCGACACCGGGTCTCCATCGGAATTGAACACGTGCACACGGATGCGGCGGTCCGGCTGCGCCCGCAGACTGACCTCCGCGCAGCCTTTCGCCTCCAGTTTCAGCGGCTGGGCCGGCGGCGGCACAACGTAGCCGCGCTTCTCGGCCGTGATGCGGTACTCCCCCTCGGGCAGTCCGGTGAAAAGAAACCCGCCATCGTCGCGCGCCGTCAACTCGAGCCGCCGGTGCGCGCCTTCGAGAACGACCTTCACTCCACTGACGCCGTCTTCCGGTGTGGCCGCCTCGACGACCCGCCCGTAAATGGAGGCGCCTGTCCCCGCCGGACACGCTGCGCGGGCAGGCGGAAAAATGCTCACCACCGCGCAGGCGATGACGGCGCAGCGCATTGCCGGTCCCACGTCTCAAAATATACCAGCCCCGGGACTCGAAGCGCGTGGAGCGCTTGCGGCAGGGGTGCGTGCAGGCAGTGATATCCTGTAAAATTTGAACGTCTGGAAACCCGCGCGAATGCGCGGCTCGCTGTAGTCCCAAGAATCCGAAATCTGGGAGGACACATGAGCACCTACAGCTTTGGCGTCGTCGGCCTGGGAGTCATGGGCCAGAATCTCGCGCTCAATATTGAGAGCCACGGCTTTTCCGTCGCGGGGTTCGATCTCGATGAAAAGCAGGCGGGAGCCGCTCGCGAGAAGTGGGCCGGCAAAGAAATGACGACGGTGAAGTCGCTCGCGGAGCTGGCCCAGACACTCGAAAAGCCGAGAAGGATTCTGATCATGGTGCCGGCCGGGAAACCGGTGGACGCGGTAATCCACGACCTGAAGACGCACCTCGAACCGGGCGACGTCCTCATCGACGGTGGCAACTCGTTCTTCCTGGACACCGACCGGCGAGGGAAGGAACTCGAGCCCACTGGAATCCACTACATCGGCGCCGGAGTCAGCGGCGGTGAAGAGGGCGCGTTGCACGGGCCGGCGATTATGCCAGGCGGTCCCGAGGAAGCCTATCGCAAGGTCGAAGCGATCCTTACTTCCATCGCAGCCAAAACGGAAGACGGCCCCTGCTGCGCCTACATCGGCAAGGGCGGCGCCGGGCACTACGTGAAGATGGTGCACAACGGGATCGAGTACGGCATCATGGATCTCATCTCCGAAGCCTACGACCTCATGAAAACGGGGCTGGACATGAGCGCGCCGGAAATGTCGCAAGTGTTTGCCGCATGGAACCGGACCGAGCTGAATTCGTACCTGATCGAGATTGCGGCGGCCGTGCTCGCGGAGACGGACCCGGAAACCGGCAAGGCGATCGTGGATGTCATCCTCGACAGGGCCGGGCAGAAGGGCACTGGCAAGTGGACTTCGCAGAACGCGCTCGATCTCGGCGTCGGCATCCCGACCATCGACGCGGCGCTCGAAGGCCGGATTCTTTCCGGCGCGAAGGATGAGCGCGTAGCGGCATCGAAGATCCTGCGCGGTCCGGCTTCGGTAAAGTGGGAGTGCGACCGCCAGGAAACTCTCGAGACGCTGCGAAAAGCGCTGCGCCTGGCGATCCTCACCTGCTACGCACAGGGCTTTGCCTTGATGCGCGAGGCCTCCAAGGAGTACAGTTACCATTTGCACTTTTCCGAAATCGCGCGAACCTGGAAGGGCGGCTGCATCATTCGCGCAAAAGTGCTCGACCCAATCAAGAACGCATTTAAGGCGAATCCGGACCTTGCCAACCTGCTCGTCGCCGATCCATTCAGCGGACTGGCGAACGAGCTTCAGGACGCTTTGCGGGCCATCGTGGCCGAAGCCGTCAAGCACGGCATCCCGGTCCTCGGGCTCGCGGCGTCGCTCGGATACATCGACAGCTACCGCGAGGAGCGGCTTCCCGCGAACCTGCTGCAAGGACTGCGCGACTACTTCGGCGCGCATCGCTACGAGCGCATCGACCGCCCGCGCGGTGTGACCTTTCACACGGAATGGACGAATGAATAACAACGTACTCGTGGCGCAGTCCGGCGGACCCTCTCCGGTCATCAACAACTCCCTTCGCGGAATCGTCGAGGGGTGCGCCGATTACGCGGGCAGGTTCGGACGGATCTATGGCGGCTGGCACGGCATCGAGGGCGTGCTCACCGAGGAGTTGCTCGATCTCTCGGCGCAGCCCCCGGAAGAGATCCGGCTGCTCAGGACCACGCCCGCCGCGGGCTCGATCGGCACCTGCCGTTACAAGCTGAAAGCCAGCCAGCGGGACGATTTCGAACGGGTGATTGAAGTATTCAAAACGCACGAAGTAGGCTACTTCTTCTATATCGGCGGGAACGACTCGATGGACACCGCCAACAAGGTCGCCAAACTCGCGCGCGAGCGCGGGCTCGACCTGGTGGGCGTGGGCGTCTCGAAAACGATCGATAACGATGTCGGCGATACGGAGTTCAAGCTGATCGACCACACTCCGGGCTACGGCAGCGTGGCGCGCTATTGGGCCATGCTCGTGCAGGACGCAAACGAGGAGAACATGGGTTCCTCGCCGGCCGACCCGGTCCTCGTGATCCAGGCGATGGGCCGCAAGATCGGATTCATCCCGGCGGCGGCGCGGCTGGCGGACCCCGACCGCGAGATGCCGCTCCAGATCTACATGCGGGAATCCGGCCTGACGCTGGCCGAGCTGACCGAGAACGTCAACCAGGAACTTGGGCGCAGCGGGCGGTGCATCGTGGTCCTCAGCGAAGGGTTCGACGTGGGCGATATCGGCGAGCTGAAGGATTCCTTCGGCCACACCACCTTCAGCTCGAGCACATTCACCGCCCAGCAGATCGTGGTGAATCACTTGAACCGCGCGGGCCTGAGGGCGCGGGGCGCCGCGCGCGGGCAGGCGCCGGGAACGGACCAGCGCGCCGCCATGGTCTACGCTTCCGCCGTCGATCTCGAGGAAGCGTACGAGGTGGGACAGAACGCGGTGCGGATTGCGGTCGAGCACGGCTCCGGGTACATGTCCACGATCTTGCGGCGGCCGGGCCCCATTTACAGCGTCGACTATGATAAAGTGCCGCTCGAGGCGGTCGCGAACTCCGAGCGGAAGTTTCCGGCGCGCTGGATCGCACCCAGCCGCATCGACGTCACGGACGACTTCGTGCGCTACGCGCGCCCGTTGATTGGTGAGGACTGGGTGAGCGTCCCGCTGGTGAACGGAATCCAGCGATTCGCGCGGCTGAAAAAGATCTTCGCAGAAAAGAAACTGCCGGAATATCTTCCGGAGGCCTACCGGGCTGCCAAACCCGCGCAGGCGAGCAAGTAACCGCAGGTGCAATCATTATGTCCGATCCACAGGCTGCCTTGAAGAACTTCAAAAAGAAGCACGACTATCTCGTGGCCATCGACTCCGACGGGTGCGCGTTCGACTCGATGGAGATCAAGCACAAAGAGTGCTTCATCCCGAACATCATCAAGTATTGGTACCTTCAGCCGGTCTCGAAGTATGCCCGCTCGGCGGCGGAGTTTGTCAACCTGTACTCGCAATGGCGCGGGATCAATCGCTTTCCGGCGCTGATCATGGTGTTCGACCTGCTTCGCGAATGGCCCGACGTCCAGCGCCGCAATGCGCCGATTCCCGAGGCGCTGCCGCTGCGCGACTGGATCGCCCGCGAGTCGAAACTCGGAAATCCGGCGCTGAAGGCGGAGGTCGAGCGAGTACCCGACCCCATCCTGGCGCAGGCGCTGCGGTGGAGCGAGGCCGTGAACGCCTCGATCGCCGACCTGGTGCACGGCGTCCCGCCGTTCCCGTTAGTGCCGGAAAGCCTCGAGAAGATCAGCGCCTGGGCCGATGTCCTGGTCTGTTCGGCGACTCCGGGCGAGGCGCTGGCGCGCGAGTGGCAGGAGCACGACATCGCCAAATACGCGCAGGCGATCGCCGGCCAGGAAATGGGCAGCAAGAAGGAGCACATCCACCTGGTTGCGAACGGGCGGTATGACAAGTCGAAGGTCCTCATGATCGGCGACGCGCCCGGAGACATGAAGGCCGCGCGCGCCAACGGAGCCCGCTTCTTCCCGGTCCTCCCCGGGCACGAGGAAGATTCCTGGCAGCTCTTTTTCTGCGAGGCTGCCGGCAAGTTCCACAAGGGCGCATACACGGCCGAATACGAGGCGAAACTCGTAGCCGAGTTCCACAAGCTGCTACCCGATTCTCCTCCCTGGAAACGCGAAACGTGAGCGATAACATTTCCGAAGTTGCCGCCAACATCAAGCTGCTGCTGATGGATGTCGATGGTGTGATGACGGATGGGAAGCTGTACAACGTTCCCGATCCGTCGGGCCGCATGGTGGAAACCAAGGGCTTCGACACACAGGACGGGATCGCGCTCCAATGGCTGGCCTGGAAGGGCATCCAAACGGGCGTGATCAGCGGCCGTGTGTCGCCCGCCACCGAGGAGCGATGCCGCCAGTGTAACTGCGCCTATATCTACCAGGGCCACATCGAGAAGATTCCGGTCCTGGACGAGATCCTCGCGAAATCGGGCTTCACGCGGGAGCAGGTGGCCTACCTGGGCGACGATCTTACGGACGTGGTGATCATGCGGCGGGTGGGCCTCGCCATCGCCACCGCGAACGCGCGGGACGAGGTGAAGCGCTCGGCGCGGATGGTCACCCGGTCGGAGGGCGGCCGGGGAGCGGTGCGCGAAGTGTGCGAGCTGCTGCTCAAGGCGCAAGGACACTGGGAAGATCTGCTGCGAAAATACGAGGTATATGGCTGAGCCTGCCGCAAACAACAAGATCGGGGTGTTTGTCCACGCCGAGGCCGGGCCGGGCGTGCTGCACCTGCTTACCGGCGTGATCGCGGCGCACAAAGGCGATATCAGCCTGGTGGAGATCATCGAGAACCGCCCGCCCGAGGCCCGCATCTACTTCGAGATGGACCTGCCCGGCGCCGCCGCGGGCCTGCTGGCGGATCTGGAGAGACTCGAAGTCGTGCGGCAGGCCCTCCCGGTGCAGACGTTTCAGAAGATCTACGGGAAACGGATCATCATCATGGGCGGCGGCGCGCAAGTGGGGCAAGTGGCGATCGGCGCGATTTCGGAAGCGGACCGCCATAACATCCGCGGCGAGCATATCTCGGTGGATACGATCCCGCTGGTGGGCGAGCAGGCGCTCGCCGACGCGGTCCGCGCGGTGGCGAGGCTGCCGCGCGCCCGCGCGCTGGTGCTGGCCGGGGCGCTGATGGGCGGGGAGATCGAGCAGGCGGTCCGCGAAGTCCGGGCCCAGGGGCTGCTCGTGATCAGCCTGAACATGGCGGGGAGCGTGCCCGAGGCGGCCGACTTCGTGGTGACCGATCCGGTGCAGGCCGGCGTCATGGCGGTGATGGCCGTCGCCGACACCGCGAAGTTCAACCCGAGCCGGTTGACAAGACGCGTGTTCTGATACCTGCCTTGATTATTGAGGAACGGGTTCGGCTTCTGGATCGGCTCGGGAAACCACTTCCGCGCGTACGGCGTGATACGGCCACGTGGCGCGCCGATTTCCGGTTGGCACCGCGGCTGGCTTGAACGCCTATGCCGGCAACGAATAGCCTTGAGGACTACGCGGCGACGATGTACTCGGCGATGGTTTTCGGCTGCGGAATTGCGTCTCCATCCTCAGCGATGCCCGCTAGATGCATTTGAATGGCTCCGCGGATAAGGTCGGTGGTTTCCTCGAGCGTAGATCCGGCAGCAACGCACCCGGGCAGGTCCGGCACGTGCGCACTGTAGCCGGTGTCGGTCTTTTCAAACAAAACGGCATATCTCATTTCAGCCCCGCTTGTTTCAGGATACTATTTTGCGTTTTCGGATCCAGGTCCATCGAAGGATGGCCGGCAATCGTCACACGTCCCTTCTTCTCTGGATGCTTGTATTGACGGTGGCTCCCTTCCTGGTTGACCACTCGCCATCCATCGCGCTCAATCATACGAATTGCGTCGCGAACTTTCATGGGCGGTTCCCACCGGCGGCGGTTTGGTAGAAGCGCCGCACCAACTAGCAGTTAGGGCCGCCGCAGCGCGTAGTCCATTGTCTCACGACGGCGCGCCTCGACACGCCATAGTAGAACGTCGGGCGTGTTGCCGACTGGGCCTACACGTCGCCCCACCTCATTTTGGCCCGAGCCACAATCTTGGACGCGTCCACCGACGCCTATCTGCCGTTACGCAGAATCGCTTGCATCTTGGAGCAAGCCGCCGCTGACACCGCGAAGTTCAACCCGAGCCGGCTGACGAGGCGGGTGTTCTGATGGGGCTGGAGGGTGAATTTTAGCCGATGTCGTTCACGGATTCGCGGTACCATGACCCGTGTCGAGGTGTGCCCCGGCACTTGACGGGCCGGGCCGGAGTGGAGCTGTTCGACCTCCTCTGGCGCGTCAAGGTAGGAGGGCCTTTTGAGCGAAGGTAAAGTCACGGACGTTCTAGGCATTAAGCCGATTGGCGATGCTGCCCTAAAGATCGTGGAAGGGGTTGGGGCATTCTTGAACGCGATCTGCCGCCCCGCAGCTGAAGAGTACGGCATGTATCTGCGTGATCGGGTACATCTTTGGAGAACGAAGAACCTCGTAAGGGTGGCCCAAGCTGCGGAGCGGAAGCTAAATGAGGCAGGTGGGGTGCAAAACCTGACGGCGCCTCCCAGGCTCGTGGCCGGTATTCTCGATCAGGGCTCTTGGGTTGACGATCCCGAACTGCAGGAGCTATGGGGAGGTCTTCTGGCATCCAGTTGCTCACAGGACGGAGCGGACGACAGTAACCTGGTGTTTCTGAATCTATTGTCAGGGCTGACCGGACCTCAGGCGCGGGTGCTTAAATATGCCTGCGAGCACGCACCCAAATTCATGACGGCGACTGGCCTTCCGCTGGCGTCGCAGCTGGTGTTACAGATGGAGGAACTCTTCGCCGTCTCGGGCGTACGGGATGTGGGCAGGCTTGATCGTGAGCTGGACCTCTTGCGGAACATCGGACTTCTAAATTCAGTGTCCGGACTAGGCTTGGTTGGGCCGCTTGCGGCTAACGTCACACCTTCGGCCCTAGGTCTGCATTTCTATGTTCGCTGCCAAGGCTCACGGGAGGCGCCGGCCGAGTATTTTAAGATTACCGAGGTACGGGAGGCTGTATTACTTCGAGGCTTTGCCCAGCAGGCCGTCTGGCGTCCGGTCGAGGCGATATCGGAAAGTCATGATGATGATGAATCAGCGGGAGGACCTGATGCACCTGCTCTCGACTGACAGACGGGAGCCATTCCAAAAACTCGTCTATGGTTGATCCCTGATCGAGGTGCTCGAACAGCGCGGCAACCGGCAGGCGTGTGCCTCGGAAGCACCATTTCCCGCCGAGCTTCCCGGGGCTCCGATCGACAGCGCTGCAACAGCTCCAATCCATACTCTTAGTTTAGCGTTAACGGGTCGAATGCCGGTCGAATGACGTGGCGCAGACACCTTGTCTGCCGCGCCGGGACTCGTCCCGGCGCTTGGCGTCCGCACGGAAACAAGGGTCGAGATGAGTCTCGACCCGGCGGGCTGAGAGCCTGCGCCACCTCTGGTGTGGGAGGAACGCTAACCCGCCTTGGCGATAATCAGCGAGGCTGCGATGATGACGGCGATGCCCGCGCCGAGATAGCGGAACGCGCGCCGGTCGGCGTTCTTCCATTCGCCGGTCACCAGGCCCCAGATGTTGGCGACCACCACCATCATGGTCATGAAAATCGGCCAGCCGATCGTCGCGCCCAGTTCCCCGACCTGCGTCTTTCCGACGCCGTACAGGTAGAATCCGAACAGCCACAGCGCGCCCATCGCCACGGTGTAAAGAAAGTTCCGCGTGCGATCCTGCGGGAGCCCCTTGTTCCAGGTCCCGTTCCGCCGCAACAGGTACAGGCAATAGCCGGCGTTCACCAGGAATCCTGCCGACATCGCCACCGCAAAGATGGCCATTGGGGCGTTGGCCGCGTTGGCGCCCCCCGCCGCGGCGGCTTTCTCAATCGGTTTGCCGAATTCGACGGCGAAGTTCATCATCGGAGACGCCGCGCCCGAAGCGACGCAGATGGCGATGCCGCGCGCGAGATTGCGCCGGCCGGCGACCGGCGTCGCGGCGTCCTTCAATGCACCGGCGCGCGCGCAGAGCGCCACGCCGGCAATCACGACCGCGAGGCCGATAATAATCAGAAGCCCTTTCTGGGACATCAAGTCGGCGGGATGGAGCACAGCCAGCGGCACCAGCGCGCCGAGCGCCGCGATCATCGACATGATGATCGCGAAACCGAGCGCGACGCCCAACGCATCCAGCCCGAGCCCGAATAGCACCGACCCGACACCCCAGCCCGCACCGAACACCGCCGCCAGCACGACCACTCCCGCGCCGGCCTGCGCATATGCATCGAACGGGTGTGGGACGACGAGAGCCACGATCAGCCACGGAAGGATGACCATGCCGACAATCGAGTAGAACAACCAGTTCTTCTCCCACGGCCATCCGCGGAGAAACTTCTGCGGAATTGCGAAACTGCCCTGCATCAGTGCGGCTGCCAGGATTGCAAGCAGGCCGATCCAGACGTGATTCATCGATGACTCCCGCGCCGAGGCGGCTCGGGGCCGCCTCGGGCATAAGCTGGAAGGATATCAGATGGGCCGCCGGAAAAAAATCCGGGGGACACCCCTGCACGCGCGATGACGCGGTGGTTCTACCGGCGAGCCCGGAGTGTCCCCGGATTTTTTCCCTCATCCCAGGCTGGCGAGCTTGTTCAACCCGTCCACGTAAGCTTTGGCGCTGGCTTCGATGACGTCGGTCGAGGCGCCTCGCCCCATCATTTTCCGGCCGTTCTGTTCCAGATGAACCGTAACCTCGCCCATGGCCTCGGTGCCGCTGGTGACGGCCCGAATGTCGTAGCGCGCGAGCTTCGCCGAGCTCTGAGTCACTTGCGCGATCGCCTTATAGACCGCATCCACCGGACCGTCTCCGATGGCCGCTCCCTCGCGCACCTCGCCCCGGACGCGCAGCCTCACCGTGGCCGTCGGGATCGCCGAGGTGCCGCTGTAAATGTGCATGTAGTCGAGCTGATACGTTTCGGGAACCGGATGGATCTCGTCATGAAGGATCGCGATGAGGTCCTCATCGAACACCTCCTGCTTCTTGTCGGCGATGGTGAGGAAGCGCTGATAGGTCTGATCCAGCTCCTCCTGGGAGAGCTCGTAGCCGAGTTTTTCGAGGCGGTCGCGGAGGCCGTGCCTTCCCGTGCGCGCGGTCAGGACCACGCGGCTTTCCGAAAAGCCTACGTCTTCCGGACGCATGATCTCATAGGTCTCCCGGTCCTTCAGGAATCCGTCCACGTGGATCCCCGAGCTGTGCGAGAACGCGTTGGTTCCCACGACAGCCTTATTGGGCGGCACGGTCATGCCGAGCATATCGGAAACCAGCCGGCTGGTCCGGCAGAACTCGCGCGTCTCGACTCCGGTATGCACTCCGAAGTATTCCGCGCGCGTGCGAATCGCCATCACGACCTCTTCGAGGGCGGCGTTGCCGGCCCTCTCGCCGACGCCGTTGATGGTCCCCTCCACCTGGCGGGCGCCGTTGCGGACTCCGGCGAGCGCGTTGGCGACGGCCAGGCCCAGATCGTTGTGGCAATGCACGCTGATCGCCGCCCGGCCGATGTTTGGCACATTCTCCCGGATGCCCCGGATCAGCGAGCCGTATTGCTCCGGCACGGAGTAGCCGGTGGTATCGGGAACATTGACCACCGTGGCGCCGGCCTCGATCACCGCCTGAAGCATCTCGAACAGGTAAGCCGGATCGGCGCGGCCGGCGTCTTCGGCGTAAAACTCGACATCCTCCACATAGCTTTTGGCGAGCTTGACCGCGTCAATCGCCATCTCGACGATCTTGATCTTCTTCGCGCCCAGCGTGGCGCCATATTTCTCGTCCCGGAATTTGCCCAGGATGTGGATGTTCGAGACGCCGATCCCGGTGTGGATGCGGGGGCGTCTGGCGTGCGCCAGTGCTTTGCCGCAGGCTTCGATGTCGCTAGCGACAGCGCGGGAGAGAGCACAGATCACGGGGCCATCGATCTCGCGGCAGATGAGTTGGACGGCTTCGAAGTCCTCGGGCGAGGATGACGGATACCCGGCCTCGATGATATCGACGTTCAGGCGGGCCAGTTGCCTGGCGATGGTGAGCTTCTCCCGGCTTCCGAGCCGGGTGCCGGCCGCCTGCTCGCCATCCCTCAGCGTGGTGTCAAATATCGCTACCTTTTCGGACATCGTGCGCTCCTCGGAATGTGGTTGGTTTTAGCTCCGGAAATGTCACTATACAACGTTGGCCAGATCTCCGCCCCTTTGCCGCCCCATGATAGAGTAATTGAGGTTTGGCCAAGATGCTGAGTTATGCGCGCGGTCCCGAAAGCACCACCCTCGAAAAAACGATCGGCCAGGTACTCGATGAAACAGCGGCGCGCTTGCCGGAGCAGGATGCCCTGGTCTCACGGCACCAGGAGCTGCGAATTTCCTACCGGCAACTCCGGGAAGAAGTGGCGCGCACGGCCCGCGGGCTGTGGGGGCTGGGCGTCCGGCCGGGCGAGCGCATCGGAATGTGGTCCACGAACTGCGTCGAATGGGTTTACCTGCAGGCCGCGGCCGCCCGCCTCGGCGCCATCCTGGTCAATGTGAATCCCGCTTGCCGGGCGCACGACCTGCGGTACGTGTTGCACCGTTCGCGCATGCGGACGCTGTTCCTGCACGAAAAGGATTTTCGGGTCAATTACCTCGAAGTGCTCGAAGAGGCGCGGCGCGGACAGGACCTGGCGCTTCGCGAGCCGATTCTCCTCGACGGCGAGCCCTGGCGAAAGATGCTCGCCGAAGGAGTTGCGCCGCCGCCGCTAACGCCAGCGCCGGACGACGTCGTCAACATCCAGTACACGTCAGGAACGACGGGCGCGCCCAAGGGCGTGTTGCTGACCCATCGCAACCTCCTCAACAACGGCTTCTATATCGGCCAGCGGCTGAAAGCGACGAAGCAGGACCGCATCTGCGCCCCGGTGCCGCTGTTCCACTGTTTCGGCTGCGTCATTGGCGCGATGGCGGCCCTGACTTCGGGCGCAACCCTGGTCTGGCCGTCGGCGCAGTTCGACGCGCTCGCCACCCTGAAGGCAATCGAGGCCGAACGCTGCACGGCAATCTACGGCGTGCCAACGATGTTCATCTCCGAATTCGAGCATCCGCGCTTTGCCGAGTTCGATTTGAGCAGCCTGCGCACCGGCGTGATGGCGGGCTCGCCCTGCCCGATCGAGCTGATGAAGCGCGTGGTCAACGAGATGCACTGCCCCGAACTGACGATCTGCTACGGGCAGACGGAGTCTTCGCCCGTGATCACGATGTCGGCGCCCGATGACAGCGTCGAGACGCGCGTGGCGACAGTCGGCCGCGCGCTGCCGAATACCGAAGTCAAAATCTCCGATCCGGCGAGCGGCCAGACGCTCGCGGTGGGGGAACAAGGCGAGCTGTGTACGCGCGGATATCTGGTGATGAAGGGCTACGACGGCGATTCGAAGGCAACCGCCGCCACGGTCGATTCCGAAGGATGGCTGCACACGGGCGATCTCGCCACGATGCGCGAAGATGGGTGCTTCCGCATCACCGGCCGGGCCAAGGACATGATCAGCCGCGGCGGCGAGAAGATCTATCCGCGCGAGGTCGAGGAATTTCTGCGGCGCTCTCCGAAGATCTCCGACGTGTACGTGTTCAGCATCCCCGACGAGCGGCTCGGCGAAAAAGTGGCGGCATGGATTCGCCTGAAGAGCGGCCATAAGGCGACGGTGGGCGAGATCCGCGGCTTCTGCAAGGGCCAGATCGCCTACTTCAAAATTCCGCAGCACATCCGGTTCGTCGAGTCGTTCCCCATGACGGCCAACGGCAAGGTGCAGAAGTTTCTCATGCGCGAGCACGAGATCCGCGAGCTTGGCCTCGAGAGCCTTGCCCAGACCATCACGGCGTAGAGCCGCTGCCACTCTCCGGCGCCCGCTGCTGCAGGGTCTTGCCGGCGGGAGGCGCTTCGGATTCAAACTCGAAAACCTGCCCCGCCGCATGCACCAGGAGCCGGCCGGGGCCCAGCGGTTTGCCCCCTGTAAAAAAGAAGACCGCGCCGTCGGTGGATTCTCCCGCCTGCAGCCGGGTCTGGACAAAGGCGATTGCCGACGCGGCGGCGGCGGCCCTGAGCTTGCCCGAGGCGGCCAGGTACATCTCGCGGCGCGCTTCGTAGCCGTTCGTGGAACGGAAACGCGCCACCCCATTGAGGGTGTTCTCGTAGGTGTCAATCAGCCGGATCACGTCGTTCCGGGTGGCGTGCTCGAGCAGATCGTCCACCACGGTCTTGGCGGGCGTGGCGTAAACCCGCGGCCCGTCCAGGCGCTCGAAGATGAAATCCTCGGGCCGAAGGACACAGATCGCCTGCGAACCGTTCGAGACCGCGACCTGAATCACCTGAAACTCGCGGAGGTGCGATGGCAGATGGGCGAACATGACCGTAACGCCCCTCTTGCTGAGCGTCTGATACTTCAGGCCGCCAGACTCGAATTGAATCACTTGCGCCGGCGCGCACAGAACGCAGGATGCTGCCACGGAGACGAGGATGAGCGGCGCGCGCAGGATCACGAATTCCATTATCCTATGCTCCGATTCGCCGTATCGGGGGACGGTCCGAGAACTTCGAGAAATCTCGATTGCTGTGCTAAAGTGGTCGGTAAGGGGCTCTAGCCGACCATGCAAAATGCGGGAATCCGGCCTAGCCGGTACGGCCTGAACGAACACGGCCTCAAAAACATTAACATTGCTTACTGGAACTTGGGGACGGCGCAACTGCTTGAAAGATCGGTCCATCGGCATGAAGGCCTGTTTGCGACCGGCGGCCCGTACGTAGTCCGGACGGGGCAGTTCACCGGCCGTTCGCCACGGGACAAGTTCATTGTCCGCGACCGGGTGACCGAATCTGTCGTGAATTGGGGACCGGTGAACCAGCCGATGTCGGAAGAGCAGTTCACCCGGCTGTACTCGAAGCTGCTGGCGTTCCTTCAGGGCCAGGATCTGTTCGTACACGATTGCTTCGCGGGCGCGGACCCGAAGTACACCATGCCGATCCGCGTGATCGCGCAGCGTGCCTGGCATTGTTTGTTCGCGCGGCAGTTGTTCATCCGGCCGAACCCGGAGAAGACGGAAGATCACGTGCCCGAATTCACCCTGTTCTTTGTCCCCGGCTTCCACGCGGACCCCGCTGAGGACGGAACGAACTCCGAAAACGCCATCGTCATCGACTTCAAGCGCAAAGTCGTGCTCATCGCGGGCACGAGCTATGCGGGCGAGATGAAGAAATCCGTCTTCACCATCCTCAACCATATTCTGCCCGACCGGAATGTCCTCCCCATGCACTGCTCGGCGAACATGAGCGCCGGCGGGGACGTAGCGCTGTTTTTCGGGCTTTCGGGCACCGGCAAGACCACGCTTTCGGCGGAACCGACGCGGCGTCTTATCGGCGACGACGAGCACGGTTGGAGCGACCATGGAGTATTCAATTTCGAGGGCGGCTGTTACGCCAAGACCATCAAGCTCTCGAGGGAGAAAGAGCCGCAAATCTGGAAAGCGATCCGATTCGGCACGATTCTGGAAAACGTCGTCTTGAATTCCGACACGCGGCTGCTGGATTTCGACTCCGACGAGATCACCGAGAACACCCGCGCGGCTTACCGCCTGGCGTTCATCGACAACGCGGTGCGTCCCGGCATAGGCGGCCATCCGTCGCACGTCGTTTTTCTCACCGCGGATGCTTTCGGCGTCCTGCCGCCCATAGCGCGGCTCACCGAGGAGCAGGCGATGTACCACTTCCTGAGCGGCTACACCGCCAAGATCGCCGGAACCGAGCGCGGGCTGGGCAAGGAACCCACGGCCACATTCAGCGCCTGCTTCGGGGAGCCGTTTTTGACGCGGCGTCCCGACGAGTATGCGCGGATGCTGGGCGAGAGGCTATCCCGGCATCGCGTGAGTTGCTGGCTGGTAAACACCGGCTGGATCGGCGGCGCCTACGGCATAGGCAAACGCATCGACCTGCCCTACACGCGCGCCATGGTCAACGCCGCGATTTCGGGACAACTCGAGGGCGTGCCCATGCGCACGCACCCGGTGTTTCAGGTGCAGGTTCCCGAAAGCGTGCCCGGCGTTCCGCGCGAGATGCTGGACGCCCGCGGGTTGTGGAAAGACCAGTTTTCGTATGACCAGGCAGCGTGCGATTTGAGCGCGCGGTTCCTCAAGAATTTCAAGCGATTCGAGGGAGTGGAAGAGAAGATCATGGCGGCGGCGCCGGTTTGCGGGCAGTGATCAGCGCGCCGTCAGAAAATCGGCCAGCCGCTCCATGGCGGGCTTGAGAATCTCGCTCCCGGCCGCGTAGCAAATGCGGAGGGAGCCTTCACCCCCCGCGCCGAACGCTACACCGGGCGCGATTCCGACGCGGGTTTCCTCGAGCAGGCGCCGGCAGAAGGCGAACGAATCGCCCAAGCCCTCGATCCTGGGGAAAAGATAGAAAGCGCCGTCGGGCTCGGGCGTCGTCACGCCGGGAACCTGCCCCAGCATCGTCAGACAGAAATCGCGATTCTCCTTGTACCGCACCAGCATCTTCTTCAGCTCGATTTCGCCCCAGACGAGTGCGGTCTCGGCCGCGCGTTGGGCGAAGCTGGGGGCGTGCGAGACGATGAACTCGTTGAGTTGTCCGGCCTTGATCGCGAGATCGCGGCGGGCGGTCAGCCAGCCCACGCGCCAGCCGGTCATGCAGTACGTCTTGGAGAACGATCCGACGACGATCACGGCGTCATTGCGGGTCGCTTTCCTGAGGATGGACGGCGCCGGCGTGCCGAGCGCCGCTGCGCGATAGTAGAGGCGCTCGTAGACCTCATCGGCGAGCAGCCAGATGCCGTGACGGCGCGCAAACTCGAGCAGGCGCTCCTGATGCTGTTCCGTGGCCACCCAGCCCAGAGGATTCGATGGCGAAGTATAGATCAGCAGGCGGGTTCGCGGCGTGACCGCGGCCTCGATCGCGTCGAAATCGATTCCGTAGCGCAGGCCGCGGAGGATGTGCGGCGCCATCCGAGCCACTCCGTTGGCGAGCGCGACATTGGCGGCGCCGTTGGGCCACGCCGGGGTGAGCACGATGGCTTCGTCGCCCGGGTCGAGGCAGCACCGGATGGCCACGTTCAGCGCTTGCACGCCGGATGCGGTGACGACGATCTCGTTGAGTGGATCCAGCTCCACGCCGTGCAGCTTCTTGTAGTGTTCGGCGAGGCCCCGGCGGAGTGACGGCAGGCCGGCGTTCTCGGTGTAAAACAGGTAGCCGTCCGCCATGGCTTTCTGCGCGGCGCGGCGGATGTACTCGGGAGTAGGAAGGCTGGATTCACCGAAATAGAGCTTGAGCACGCCGTCCATCCGCATGGCTATTTCGGCGAGCTCGCGGATGCGGGAATATTCGATGCGCTCGGCGGATGGGGCGAGGTGGGCCATCCCTCGATTCTCGCTCACGCGGGCGGCGGCTACCGGAATCTGGCAGCCGCGGAGATCCCTTGCGGTCATGGGCCCTGAGCGAAATTCCGCAAGCGCAAAGCCTGCCGTCAAGATGCATACGCTGCAGGATTTGCACGGCAATATTCCCACGTTGATCCGCATTACCGCGGCAAGATGCACGACGTCAGCGTCCTCCATGAGATGCCGAAGGCACAAAGCGCACGTCGCAGCCTAAGACCCGGGGTTCTGCCCCGCGCCAATTGGGCACTTCGTCGAATTACTGCTCAGAGCCCGAAAGACATTTAGATCCTTTCACTTGCAAAGAGCACGCGAGCAGCCGAAATTGCCCTTGAGACTTCGGTCTATTCGGATGCACAGTATTTCAAGACCCTTCTAGTGCCATACGAGCGGCGGTGGTCGGACGAACGCCTTGGTTCACCTAGAGCCGGGTCCTGAAGGAGTTAAGCATTGTTCATCATTAAGAAGTCGCTCGCGATAGCTTTTCTACTCACCGCCACAGGTCTGACCGTAATCAATTTGGCGCTTACCAAAGAACTGCTCAAGGGATTGCCCGACTTTCCGTTGAAAGTAGCGGCCCTTGCGTAACCCACTTTACGACGCCTTCCTGCGTTTGACAACCTCCCCCTTGGAGGTGACCAAGGTTTCCAATTCTCTAAG
>Ga0326727_10002888_pt1 | contig 56799 bp, 61 predicted proteins | sample MB2enrmetagenome_FD_207643 | JGI IMG/M metagenome (GOLD analysis project Ga0326727, IMG submission 207643) | Lab enriched peat soil microbial communities from McLean, Ithaca, NY, United States - MB29MY | ecosystem: Environmental > Terrestrial > Soil > Wetlands > Peat | place: USA: New York... | reverse complement strand
CGACTCCGGCGAAATCAGGCACAACATCGAAGACTGCTTGGTGTCGGTCCCGCGCATCAACAGGTTAGATCACGACCCGATCACCCTGTCGATCCCCCGACTGCCGTTTTTCCGCAGCCTGCTAGGCCCGCGCGCATGGCACCTCGTCGAACAGCTCCACGTCAGCCGCGCGCAGGTCACGGAGCGCCTGGACACCCTCGTCGAGCAGGGGCAGGGGACGGCCGTGAGCGCGGCGGCAGGCGTACTCCAGGCGACCACGGGCGGGATGCTCGCGCTCCTCATCGCGCTGATCACGGAGCTCTACGTCCTGGTCGAATGGCCCCGGATCGCGCTGCGGCTCGAGAGCGTGCTTCCGCTCGAGCCACGGCACACTCGCGCGCTCATGGTCGAGTTCAAGGACGTCAGCCGGAGTGCCCTCGTGGGGACGGTGGCCACCGCTCTCATCCAGGGAGCCCTCGCGGCAGCCGGATACGCCCTCGCGGGCGTGTCCACTCCGGTCACGTGGGGTCTGGTCACGGCGATCTCGTCCTTGCTTCCCGTCGTGGGGACGTTCCTCGTCTGGGTCCCGGTGGCCGCCTACGAGCTGCTGCACGGCCGGATCGGAGCGGGCCTCTTCGTACTCGCCTGGGGGTTTTTCGTGGTCAGCCTCGCGACGGACTACATCATCCGGCCCCGCCTGATGGGGAGGAAGGGGCGCGGCCACCCGCTGCTCATGCTCGTGTCGATCATCGGCGGAATCGGCGTGATGGGGCCTGCTGGACTGATCGCCGCGCCGATCGTGATGTCCCTCTTCCTCGCGGTGCTGAGGATCTACGAGGCGGAAGCAGCAGAGGCGAGCGACGCACTCAAGCCCAGCGCCCCGCGGGCGGCATCGGTCTCGACTGGCGCCGGACATCCTGCTGGCCGGAGGCGCAGCCTTGCCCACCGCGACAGCGAGGGTTTCGGCGGTCGCCCTCGCGGCCGACGACGATGACGACTGCGACCACCGGCCGCCGGACCGGCGCACGAACCGTGCAAGGACATCCTTCATGCAGAATCCCCTCCGGCTCACATTTCGCGGCATGGCCCACTCCGAGGCGCTCGCCGCGCAGCTGACGTTGCGCGTCGACAGGCTCGAGCACTTCTTCGACCGCATCGTCTCTTGCCACGTCGTGCTCGACCTCGCGGGCCATCATCACCGCCACGGGGACTGCTACCGGGTCACCATCAACGTAGGCCTCCCGAAGCGCGAGCTCATCGTGAGTCACACACCGTCCAGCCACCGCGCGATGGAGACACCCGGCACGACCATCGATCGCGCCTTCGACGAGGCCCAGCGTCAGCTCGAGGACTGGGTGCGGCTTCAGCGCCAGGATCGTCACGCAGCCGTGCGACCGGCGCGCGAGCGCGACGCTTGACGTCGGCGGCCCGAGGCGCTCCAAGCAGACGAGGGGCCATGCGCGCGCCTGCACCGAGCAACCGTCGCCAGTCGCAGACCGTCGCCCCGCAGGTCAGGCAGTGACTGTGCAGGCTCGCGCCGGCGCGGTACTTGCTCAACGGCCCACATGCCGACCGGTGGTCCTCGGTTTCGACGCTTCGCCCGTGCGACTGCCGAGACCGTCGGCCACCCGCAGTCGTTCGTGACGGCGCTCGCCATCGTCCTCGCCTGGGCGGTCACCGGTCCGGTCTTCCACTTCTCCGACACGTGGCAGCTCGTCATCAACACGGGCACGACCATCGTGACGTTCTTGATGGTCTTTCTCATCCAGAACACACAGAACCGAGACGCCCACGCAGTGCATCTCAAGCTCGACGAGCTCATTCGCGCCTCGAAGAACGCTCGAAACGCTCTGCTCGCGCTCGAGGACATGAGCGACGACGAGCTCGCGAAGCTCCAGGCCCAGTTCGAAGGGCTCCGGTCACAGGTCGTCGAGGCGCGGGCGAGCACGCGCGGCGCCTCGCCGCGGCGCGGCGGACGACGCCGTTGAGCGCGCGGCAGGCACCGGTTCGCCCAGGCTCCACGGCATGATCCGGGCCTGGCCGTCGTGATCAGAAGACGATGTCGGCGTGCAGGCCGAAGGCCAGCCATTGCGGCGTGTACGGCTGGGACTCGATGCCGTCGAATTCGACGTGAGCTCCGATTCCGAAGTGCGGAATCACGTGAAGGTCCAGCGCGCCACCGAGATCGTAGGCGAAGCCGCCGGCAGAGGCGACGTCGGGCTCCCCCGTCGCGCGCCAGCCGTAGCCGATGTGGCCGTAGATGACGGGCACGAGGAAGTGACCAAAGGCGAGCCGGGCGCCCCCGAAGACCCGGTGCAGGTCCCAGGCGTAGGCGGTGCCCGCATCGTCGCTCGCGAACAGGTGGTCGTAGCCGTAGCCGAGCTCCGGGGTGAACCGGATGCCGGGAAAGTGAAGCTGCTCGCCGACGCGGACCTTGAAGCCGCCGCCGCCCTTGAGGTCGTTGCCATTCACCGTCGGGAGGTTGATCGGCACGGCTCCCTCCAGATCGAACCCCAGGGCGAAGGCGGCGCGCTCGCGCTCGTCGTAGCGATCACTGTACCCCTGGGCGTGCGCCGGGCGCGCCACGGCAATGAGTGCGGCGCACGACGCGCACGCAAGGACGGAAACGAGGGCGAAGCGGGTCTTCGTTGGGAGCAAGGTGAGACCTCCGGTGACCTCACGCTGCACGGGTCGGTCCATGGAGCTCGAAGCGCCGCTCGCCGCCTCTCGGGTGGGTCTGCGCGACCTGGGCGTGGCGGCCCGAGCTCGTTCCGTCCGGCAGGAATGCCACACATGGGCGTTCGTGACGGCTCACGAATCGTCGAGGTAGTGGAGACCCCCCGGCCTCGCAAGCTACGGATCCCCTTGCCGTGGCACGCAACTGGCATTTGTCGCTCTCATGATCCCATCCAGCGTAATGAGCTTCGAGCTGGCCGGCGGTCGGCCTGCCTTGCGTGCTCGTTGCACCATCTGCGGCGCAACGGCATCGGACTGGCGGCACCTGCTCGGTATTGGCGCATCTGCGAGGACACGCTCGCCCGAATCGCCTGGCCTGCTGCTGACCTATCGCAGTGCGTGCAGCCGGTGCGGCGCCTCGAAGCTCTTCGTGGACTATCCGGCCTGAGCTCGTGGGGCAGGCCATGAATTCGCCAGGGCTCGAGGCGCGACGGGCCGGTCGAACGGTCCTCGTCGTCGACGATGACGAGGACCAGCGCGCGACTCTCGGCGCCGTGCTTTCGTGCGATGGCTTTCGCGTAGTGGCGTGCTCCAACGGGCGACAGGCCCTCGACTGGCTACGGACGGGCCGGGCCGACCTCATCCTGCTCGACCTGAACATGCCGGTGATGGACGGGTGGCAGTTCCGGGTGGCGCAGAGGGAACACTCGGATCTCGCGAGCATCCCTGTCATCGCCCTCAGCGCCGACCCCACCGCGAAAGCGGCGGCCGTCGACGCCGACGCTCACCTGCAGAAGCCCGCCGACCCGAGAACGCTCATCGACACCATCGAGCGCCTGCTGCTCGCCCGCGAACGGAAAGACTTCCAGGCGAACCTCGCACAGACCGATCGCTTGACCTCGCTCGGGACGCTGGCTGCCGGAGTAGCGCACGAGATCAACAACCCCCTCACGTACCTCATGCTCAACGTAGAGTACGCGCGCGCCGAGCTCGCCCGGCTCCTCGCTGACCCGGAGCGTGAGGGCACGAGCCAGATGCGCGTCGCGCTCGACAGGGTAGGGGACGGCGCCGAGCGGATCCGCACCATCGTTCGCGGCATGAAGACGTTCTCGCGCCCCGACGACGAGACGGTCGCGCCGCTTCAGGTCGGCGACGTTCTGGAGGCGACGCTGGGAATGATGGAGAACGAGCTCCGTCATTCTGCGCGTCTGGTGAAGGAGCTCGAGAGCGTCCCGGACGTCGTCGCCAACAGGGCACGCCTCGGCCAGGTCTTCCTGAACCTCCTGCTGAACGCGGTGCAGGCGCTGCCCGAGGAGCAAAGCGAAAGAAACGAGATCCGCGTGGTCGTGCGCTCGCCAGGCCCAGGTCGGGTCGTGGTGGAGGTTCACGACAACGGAGTGGGCATCCCCCAGCACCTCCATGGGCGGATCTTCGAGCCCTTCTTCACGACCAAGCCGGTCGGAGTGGGAACGGGGCTCGGCCTGGCGATCTGCCACGGCATCGTGACTTCCCTCCGAGGAGCGCTCTCGGTCGAGAGCACGGCGGGGCACGGGAGTGTCTTTCGCGTCGAGCTTCCCGCAGCCATGATGACCGCCGCCGTGGCAATCGCGCCGCCGGTTCGCGTCGGAGGCTCGACCGCCCCCTCGCCCGTGGCGGCCGCGCAGGGGCGTATCCTCGTGGTCGACGACGAGCCGCTGGTCTGCTCGTCGCTCAAGCGGTTGCTCGCCGGGGACGGAGACGTCGTTGCCGTGACGAGTGCAACGGAGGCGCTGGCGCGCATCGCGGCCGGCGAGCGCTTCGACGTGGTGCTGTGCGACGTGATGATGCCCGGGATGGATGCCGTAGCGCTCCACGACGCGCTGTGCGCTGTCGCCCCCCAGCAGGCGAAACAGATGATCTTCATGACGGGTGGAGCGTTCACTCAGCGCGCACGCGACTTCCTGGAGCGCGTCCCGAACGCCCGGCTCGACAAGCCGTTCGACGTCAAGGAGCTGCGGGCGCTCGTCCAGGCGAGGCTTCCCGTGTCCGCCGAAGACGCTCCCCTGACGACACGATAGGCACGGGGCACGCTCCCCGGGCCCTCGCAGCCTTCCTCATGCGTAGAACATCGATCGCGACAATCGTTCTCTTCTCAACCGCGACGAGAGTCCGCATGTCGTCATCGTCGTCCGCCACGAGAACGAGGAGAGGATCCCTGGATGTCGGAGTGTGCATGGTGCTGTGTGTAGCGCATGAGGCATGCCGCTCGAAGCCCGTCGGCCCTGGTGGAACCACAGTCATCGTCGGCTATCTGCGGCTCCTTGGTACGAGGAGTGCTTCATGACTCTTCGTGATCGGCCCAGTGCAACACGGCACGGATGACGCCGCCGCGGCGGCGGTGAGGGTCGGGCGCACGGTGCGTGACAAGTGGCACCTCGACGCGTTGATCGACGTGGGAGGCATGGCTGCGGTCTATGCGGCGACGCATCGAAACGGGATGCGCGGCGCGGTGAAGATCCTGCACAAGCACCGGTCGCTCGACGTCGACGTCGGGGCACGATTTCGTCGTGAAGGCTACATTGCCAACAGGGTCGCGCACCCCAACGTCGTGCGCGTTCTCGACGACGACGTCGACGACGACGGGAGCACCTTCCTGGTGATGGAGCTGCTCGAAGGAGCGACGCTCCGGGAGCGCGCCGGTGCACATGGCGGAAAGCTCCCTCCCGACGAGGTTCTCCTCGCTGCCGACCAGCTGCTGGACGTGCTGGCGGTAGCACACGAGGAGGCCATCATTCACCGGGACGTCAAGCCCGAGAACGTCTTCGTGACCACCACAGGTCAGGTCAAGCTCCTCGACTTCGGGATCGCCCGCCTGTTCGAGCCTGGTGCCCGTGGACACGCCGAGACTGTCGCCGGGCTGCCCATGGGGTCGCCGGCCTTCATGTCGCCCGAGCAGGCCCGCGGGCGATGGGACCTGGTGGACGTGCAGAGTGACGTCTGGTCGGTCGGCGCGACGATGTTCACGCTCCTCTGCGGCCACGACGTCCACGTGGCGGACACCGTCCCCGAGCTTCTGGCGGCGATCTTCACCAAACCAGCGGCTTCTCTGGCCACGGCCGTCCCGGGGTCGCATCCTGCGGTCGTGGAGGTCGTCGACCGCGCGCTACAGCTGCGCCTGGCCGACCGCTGGCCCGACGCCCGCACGATGCAGGTTGCCGTTCGAAGGGCTTACCTGGAGATGTACGGAGAGCCACACACCCGCGCGGCCGTGACGGTGTCCATCTCCTCGCAGGACGCATCCAGAACACCCGCAAGGAGCGTCCAGGTCATCGCGACCACGGTGGCGCAGCCGGAGACAGCCGCGGTCTCGGGTCGTGAGCGAGGCTTCCGCCGCTTGCCGCGCGCTCTCGCGCTTGCATCCGCGGCCGTGCTGGCGGGAGCGCTGGGGATGGCGGGAGTGAGCAGGGGAGAAGGTGCCCAGGCAAGACGCATGGACACATCGCTGCAGGTCGGCGAGGCGTTTGCCTCGTTCTCCGCAGCTCCCCCGTCCTGGGCACCTCCCGCACCCCTGGTCGCACCGCCGCGCCCTCCATCAATGCCCTCGAGCTCGGCCGCGCCGGTCCCGCGGGCTCACCGCAAGTCCGTGTACGACCGCCGGTACTGATGCCGCCATGCACGCCGTGGCTTTTCACGTGATCGTCGCCGCCAGCGCGGCGAGCGTCTTCACGCCCGGCGCTGCGTTTGCGGAGAACCCCGATCCGGTCACGGCCGAGACGCTCTTTCGCCAGGGACGCGCGAGCGCGGATGCCCTGGACTACCCACGAGCCTGCCTCGCCTTCGCCGGGAGCATGCGACTCGACCCTGCACCTGGCACGCTGCTCAATCTCGCCGACTGCGAGGAGCACCTCGATCGTCTGGCCAGCGCGTGGCGCGACTTTCAGCGCCTCGAGAGCCTCGTCCCCGCAGCGGACGAGCGGCGTGGGATCGCCGCGGAGCGTGCCCGGGCGCTTGCCTCCCGCGTCCCGTGGCTGACCATCACGCTCGCGTCGGACGTGCCTCGCGACACCCGCGTCTTCTGCGATGACGTCGAGCTCGAACAGGCCTCTCTCGGGCTCGCCCGGCCGCTCGACGCGGGGCCGCACGTCGTGCTCGTCGTGGCGGGCGGCCGTGAGTCAGTGAAGACGGTGGTGGTCCTGACCGACCGCGACGCGCTCGTCGCCGTCGTCTCCCCGGGAGCCGCCGTCGCTTCACCGGCCCCCCTTCGGCCGCCGACCCGCACGGCCGTGTGGCTCACCGGCGCGGCGGGGGTAGCGTCCCTCGGGGTGGGCACGTACTTCGGAGCCCGCGCCCTCGCCGAGCGAAGCCTGAGCGATGCTGGCTGCGCAGGAGGCGCCTGCAGCGCCCTGGGCCTCGCCGCGTACGAGTCGGCACGGAGTGACGCTCGGGCCGCGGACATCGCGCTGGGCGGAGGGCTCGTGGCGCTCGCTGTGGGCTGCGTCCTGCTCCTCACCACGGGCAACCAGGACCAAGGCCGCACGGCGCTCCGCCTGTCACCGGCCGGTATCGGTGGCGCGTGGTGATCCGTCAGCTAGCCGCCTGCCTGGCGATGCTCTCCGCGTGCGGGTGCGAGCTGGTGGTGGATGACGGGACGCGCGTGCTCACGCCTGCCGATGGCGGGTCGACGGACCCAGGGAGCGCAGGCGGCGATGGGGGCGATGCCACCTCCGACGTCCCCCTGCCCGACGCGGAGACCACCGACGTCGACGGAGGGTCGGCCTGTGCACACGAATGCCTCGGACAGGCGACGTCCTGCGAGCAGACGTGCGCCGCCACGGAGACGACCTGCGCGACCGGCTGCCGAGGACCGGGCTCAGGCGGCTGTCAGGCCCAGTGCATCAAGGCGGGCACCGACTGCGACCGCGGTTGCAGTTCGCAGTGCACCGCGTGCCTCGCTCGAGGAGGGTGCGTCACCTCGAGCGCATGCCCGCCCTGATCCGTCTCGACACAGGGCGACCTCGCCTCCCCGGGGAGAGGCCCGCTGTCGGTCGCACCAGCCACGGCGGCGAGGAGAAAGCGCCGCACGGGAGCCGCCGCTCCGCCGCGCAGGACAGCCCCTACGGCAGCGCCAGGGGTTTCGCAAAATACCTCGTGACGGCGGCCCTGAACTCTCCCTCGTCGGTGTCGATGGTCGTCTGGTGCTCCGCGCCCGCGCCGAAGACCGCACCCACGCTCCCCGCCTCGACGAACTCCGCGAGGTGGCTGAACATGTAGTGCACGCGGTTGTCGCGGTAGTGTCCGGACGTGCCTCCGGGCGTGGGGCTCGGGACTCCCAGGGGCACTTGCCACCACAGGATGGGTAGCCCAATTCCGCCGTGGAGCTGCGTGGCCCACGCAAGCATCTCGTGGAAGTTCGGGCTCGTCGCGTTCGACTCGTCCCAGTAGGGAGCCTTGCTCTCCGCCTGGCACTGGGGATCGGTCCGCGCCTCCCAGCACCCCGCGTCGCGATCGAGCATGTCGACGGCCACGAAGTCGGCCTGGTCGGCGCCGATGGCGCGGAAGAAGCTCACGACAGACGCGGGCGTTCCGGCCCATCGTGAGGCGTGGAACCCCACGGCCGTGTGGGGCGCGTACATGCGGGAGAGATGGAGCAGGCAGCGGGCCATGCCGCGAAGGTCATCCGTGAGCTCGGCGCACTCGCTCACCAGGGTCGTGACGTGCACGGGGTGGCTTCCGTCGTGAGACGCCTGCTGGGCGTAGGCCCAGAAGTCTGGCTCGAGGTGGACCACGCTCGGCTTGTCGCTCTTGCCCAGCCGCTGGAAGAGGAGCCTGGCCCCTGCCCAGTAGGGCCTCATGAAGTCGTCGTGCGTGAGCGCCGCCATCTCCTTGGCCTCACCCCACGCCGCCATGGCGTAGAGCGTGAACATCGGGGTCGTGCCGTGGCGGTTCGAGCTCTCCAGGATGAGGTCTACGAAGGAGCCGCCGGGATTCCAGTCGGACCATCCCCCTCCCCCCGGTAGTCCGACCAGGTACGCGTAGTGGAGATCGAGGGTCGTGCCCAGCCGGAACGCGCCGTCCCTCTCGTGATCCGTCGCCAGGTCGTTCCCCAGCCCGACCAGGAAGTGGTTGTCGCCGCGCAAGCGGGCCGCGAGGGCCGAGGCGGACCTGACCTCCTGCGCCGGCACGAGCTCGGAGGCCTTGTCGCGGCAGGAGAGCAGGACCACCGCGCACCCGAGCGCGACAGACACGGCTCGAGTTCTCGTCGTGCCAGCGGCAGGCGCTGGCCCGACGCGCTGTTCGGGGCCGTTGGCCCCTCGAGTTCTCGTCGTGCCAGCGGCAGGCGCTGGCCCGACGCGCTGCTCGGGGCCGTTGGCCCCTCGAGTTCGCAGGATGCCAAAAGAGGACCGCTGTCTTCGCATCTGGCCGCCTCGACTCTCCATGGTCCCCTCCGCGCGTGGACGCGAACCGTCGCGCACCGGCTGCGACACTGGCGCAAGGGCACGAGTGCAGGGCACGTGCCGTGCAGCCGCAAGCCGCGCGCAGCCGTGGTACGACAAGGCTTCCCCACCCGGGACGTGTGCGTCCGAGCCTCCCATGAAGACCCCCACCACTTCGCAGCTGGACGCCGCGCGCAGCCTGCTCGCACGCGAATGGCAAGGGAGCACGCACGCCGAGGAGCGCGCCGCTGCCGGGCGGCGCGTCTACGACGAGACCCTCGCGCGCCTCGCCACGGTGCTCGGCTCCACGGGCGCTCGCGCGCTCTTCGCGCGCAGCGTGAAGCTCGCCGTGCCCGCGTTCCCCGGCCTCGCTGCCGTCCACGTCTCGATTGTGGGGGACGACAGCCTCGGCGAACAGATCGCGCTCTGCCTGCGCGGGCAGACTCCGGAGCTGGCGACCGAGACGATGGTCACGCTCTACGCCACGTGGCTCGCCCAGCTTGAGACGCTGATCGGCGAGGCGCTCACGACCGCGGTGCTGCGGGACTCGTGGCCCACCTTCCGCGCTGGCACCCCCGAAGAGGAGACGAAGTCATGAGCAGCAGAGTTTCGATCCGCAGGCTCCCTTCGGGGGTGCCCGGGCTCGACGAGGTGCTCGGCGGCGGCATCCCCGAGTTCTCCTTCAACCTGCTCGCGGGCGGGCCCGGGTGCGGCAAGACGACCCTCGCCCATCAGATCCTGTTCGCGAACGCCGCCCCGGAGCGGAGAGCGATCTACTTCACCATCATCGGCGAGCCCCCGATCAAGATGCTGCGCTACCAGCAGCAGTACTCCTTCTTCGACCCGGCGAAGATCAACGACTCGATCCGCTTCGTCCACCTCGGCGAGGAGGCGAAGCGGGGCGGTCTCCCCGCGGTCCTCGCGCGCATCCAGCGGGAGATCGAGGGCGCGAACGTCGCGTTCGTCGCGGTCGACTCGTTCCGCTCGGTCATCCGACGAACGCTGGCCGCGTCGGACGGCGAGCTCGAGACGCAGGACTTCGTGCAGCAGCTGGCGCTCCACCTGACGAACTACCAGGCGACCACCTTCCTGGTCGGCGAGTACGGCGAGGACGACCGCGACGGCGCCGTCTTCACCGTGGCCGACGGCCTCGTCTGGCTCTACCAGGCGACCGACCGCAACTCCGTCGTGCGCAAGGTGAACGTGATGAAGATGCGCGGGCAGGGACAGATCCCCGGCCTTCACACCGCGCGGATCACCGACGCGGGCATCAGCGTCTTCCCGCGGCTGCTCAAGCCCGAGGACGCGCCGAGGACCAGCTCACGGCCGCTCGCCCATCGCCTCTCGACGGGCGTGCCCGTGCTCGACGAGATGATGAACGGCGGGATCCCGCAGGGCTACTCGGTGCTCGTCGCGGGGCCGTCGGGCTCGGGGAAGACGGTGCTGTCGAACCAGTTCCTCGTCGAGGGGGCGCGGAACGGCGAGGCGGGGATCCTCGCGGTCTTCGAGAAGCGCCCAGAGGACTACCTGGAGACGACGCCGCAAGGGATCGAGTTCCAGAAGATGGTGAAGAACAAGCAGCTCGAGATCATCTATCTCCGGCCGCTCGATCTCTCGATCGACGAGACGCTGATGGCGCTTCGCGACGCGGTCCGCCGCATCGGGGCCAGGCGCGCGGTCATCGACTCGCTCTCCGGCCTCGAGCTCGCGCTCGCGCCGACGTTCCGCGAGGACTTCCGCGAGTCGCTCTACCGCATGATCGGCGCGCTCACCGGGAGCGGCGTCACCGTGGTGGCGACCGTCGAGCTGGTCGACTCGTACACCGATCTTCAGTTCAGCCCGCAGGGGGTCGCCTTCCTCACGGACGCGATCCTCATGCAGCGCTACATCGAGCTCGAGGGGGAGCTCCGGCGCGCGATCTCGGTGGTGAAGATCCGCTCGAGCGCGCACAGCAAGGACCTGCGAGAGTACGAGATCACGCACGAGGGTCTGGTCGTCACCGATCGCGCCATCGCGGGCTACTCAGGGATCCTGAGCGGTACGCCGAAGCGGTCCGCCCCACGGAAAGTGGACCGAGAACGGAAGCCGCACCGGCCCCGCTGAGCTCGAGCCACCCGGTGCACTCGCTGCGGCCGGGCGCACCCGCTGCACGTATCGGCACGCCCTTTGCACGTGTTATCAGGGGAATCCGCTCGGTCCGTCGGTGGCCCGGTTCGAGCAGGGCGCATGACCGGCGATGGAAATCGAGCAGCCCGCGCCACGAACGAACGACGGGAGGCGCACGAATGGCGATCGCAGCACCGGTCTTCGCTAGCGCGCCCCGCGAGCTGCCTGGACTACGAGACAGCGCAACGCGAGCGCGGATCCTCCTGGTCGACGACGACGACGGCGCCCGCGCTGGGCTCGAGGGCTTGCTGCGCGCGGACGGGTTCTCGGTGTCGTGGGCCAGGGACGGCGAGGCGGCGCTCGCCCAGGCCCGGCTCGCGTTGCCCGACGTCGTCCTCACGGATCTGTACATGCCGGGGATGGACGGCGTGTCGCTGTGCCAGCGCCTGCACGAGCTCGACGCTGACCTTCCCGTCGTCCTGATGACGGCGTCCGACGACAGAGAGTCGGTGCTCCGAAGCCTGCGCGCGGGCCTGCACGACTACCTCGTCAAGCCGCTGCAATACGAAGAGGTGCTCTGGAGCGTGAGACACGCCATCGAGCAACGCGGCGTGAAGCGCGAGCGGGAGCGCCTCCGACTGCACACCGAGGAGCTCCACCGCGCGCTCAACGAGCGGCTGGTGCTGAGCAGCATTCGCGAGCAAGAGCACGCCGAGGCCGAGGCGGAGCAGCGCGCGCAGCTCAGCGCGCTTCTCCAGAATCTGAACGAGGGGGTCACGATCGTCGACCGGCGCGGCCGCGTCGTGATGGTCAACAAGGCGGCGCGCGCGCTCCTGGGGCTCGGAGACGCGGAGCTCTGCGCGCTCGACCAGCTCCACGCGCAGGACGCCTACGATCTCCAGCGTCACCTCCTCCAGAGCGAAGATCGGCCACTCTCGCGCGCGCTGCGAGGCGAGCAGTTCATGGACGAGGAGATCATGCGGCTGGGCCCGGGCGGACGGTGGCGCCGGCTCGCCTCCACGGGGACGAGCGTGAGAGACGCGAAGGGAGAGGTCGCGCTGGCGATCGTCGTCTTGCGTGACGTGACGGACGTGAGGCTCCTCGAGCAGCAGCGAGAGGAGTACCTCGCGCTCGTCTCCCATGATCTCCGGGGCCCGCTGGGCACGCTCGTGATTGCGGTCTCGATGCTGAAGCGCTCCGCCGAGCAGCGGCAGCTCACGCACGAGGCCAGCCTCGCGGCGCGGGCCGAGCGGAGCGCCCAGCGGATGAAGGTGATGATCGAGGAGCTGACCGAGGCGACGACCCTGGAGGCGAAGGGAGCCGCGTTGCGCCGGGACCCGTGCGACGTGCGGGAGCTCATCGCCGGTGTGGTCGCTCGCCTGGACGAGGCGCGCGCGCGCAGGATCACCGTCGAGGCCGACAGCGCCTCGCAGTACGTCGTCCTCGGGGACGCGTCGCGGCTCGATCGCGTCATCAGCAACCTCCTCACGAACGCGCTCAAGTACTCCCCCGAGGAACGTCCCGTGCGCGTCCGACTCGTGCGGGGAGCGAGCACCGTCGAGCTCGACGTGATCGACCGCGGCATCGGCATCGCGCCCGAGAGCCGGAGTCTGCTCTTCGAGAGGTACTTCCGGTCGCAGTCCGGCAAGGCGCACGCGACCGGCCTCGGCCTCGGGCTCTACATCGCCCGCCTGGTCGCCGAGGCCCACGGCGGGCGAATCGAGGTCTCGAGCGAGGTGGGCAAGGGGAGCACGTTCCGTCTGGTGCTTCCGGCGTGACACGCCGCTCACTGTGGAGCGTCGATGGCAGCACAGGCTGCGGACCGGGCAAGAGTCACGCACTCGGCGCCTCGAGTGATCGCCGCACCCAGTCCACCGGCAGCCGCACCCGGTCCACCAGCAGCCGCGTCGGCCTCACCGGCAGCCGCGTCGCTTCGATTCAAAGCCGCACGGACTTGATCTGCCGACGCTTCGACTCGACCGGCAGCCGCACCGGCTCTCGCGATTGCCGCTTGGGCTCGACGGCAAGACGCATCGACTCGACCGGGTGTTGCTTCGACTCGTGCGACCGACGCTTCGATCCGGCGGGCAGCCCCACCGACTCGACACGGTGCGGCGCCTTCTCGACCGGTTGCCTCGTCGGCTCGAGCCAGGAAGACGGCCGCTCGTGACGACGCCGCATCAGGTCGAGGCGAAGGCGCAGCCCGTGAACAGCTTGCGGCTCCGCGCTCGATGAACGAGGCGTCGTCGAATCACGAGGACGCTGCCCGCGGGCAAGGTGACGAAGCCGGTGAAGACGATGGGGAGCGAGGAGTACCGAACGACGACCGAGCCCTCGACATCGCAGCTGCCCGCGGCCACGACGACGCAGCCACGACCCTTCGGTTCGACCACGCTCCTCGCGCCGCCTCACTGCGCAGCCCGGGCGCGGACCCCGGTGCAAATGCTGCGCACCGTCGGGGGATCGCCGCCGCGACCGGGAGGGAGCACGCACGCCCCCGAGCTCTCCGCGAGCCGACGCCAAGGGGACCCGTGGGGCGAGCGACGCGGGAGGTGAAGCGCGCCGTGACGTCGCTCGCCTTATTGCGGAAACCCGCACACGGAGAAGAGGTCGGTCGTGCTGCCGCAGCTCGGACAGCCGCTGAACGGGATGCCCCCGCCGCCCGAGCCGCTGTTGGCGCTGGACTGGGTGCAGGTACACGTCGCGGCCGGGCACGAGCAGCTGACCTGGTAGGTGTTGCCGTCGCTGCAGGTCTCGCTGGCGGCGGTCTGGCAGCCGCCGCTGCTCCCGGTGCCGCTGCTCGGGCCCGAGATGCACGTGACCCCGGTGCTCGCCTCGCTCGCGACGATGGGTGAGTCTGGGGTGGTGGCCGCGTCGGAGCCGCCCGCGCTCCCATCCCCCCCCGGACCGCCGCCACCGGGCTTCGGCGCGGCGCCATCGCCCGCGTCGGTGGTCACCTGCCCGCCGCAGGCACAAAGAACGGCGATCGCCGCGAGGGACATCGTGCGCGTCATCGAGACGAGAGTACCTCACCGGACCCCCCGCGCGCGCAGGAAGCCCGAGGCCGTCCTCACTCGCGGAAGGAGAACCACTGCGTCGGGTGGGTGCTGACGAACTGCCCGAGCGCGTCGGCGATCTGCTGGGCAGCGGCGTCGACCGCGGTCGCGCCCGCACGTCGCGCGATGCGGATCGGCTCGTGGACGTGCACCGAGTAGCGCCGGTGGCCCCGGCGCGCCGAGAAGACCGGTACCAGGGGGGCCCCGCTCAGCTGCGCGAGACGCAGGGGTCCCTCCGGGATCAGGGCCGGTCTTCCGAAGAGCTGGACGGCATGGCCCGTCATGCCCGGCGGGACGCGGTCGATCTGCATCGCGACGGCGCCGCCTCCTCGCAGGTGATGCATCAAGGGCAACGACGCGAAGGGGTCGTCTCCCACGTGAAGGACGGAGACGCCGCCGGGGACGCGCCGCGTGGCGTCCTGGAGCTCGCGGGCCTGCTCGTCCCGTTCGCGTCGCATCACGAGCAGGACGCGCTTGCGGTGCTCGCCCGCCAGGAGCGCCCCCAGCCTCTCCCACCCGGCCGTGTGGGCCGTCACGAAGATGAGGCCCCCGGCGGACGCGAGCAGGTCGTCGACGCGCGGCCCGCGGTGGACGGTGGAGGCCAGCGGACAGTCGTTCTTCGAGCCCGTGGAGAGCACCTCCGTGAGACACGAGGCGAAGTTGGCAAACGTCCTGACGACATCGACCGCGTCGCGCATCAGGCCCACTCGCCCGCGCGCCCGGGCCAGCTGGGCCGAGATCGCGCGGCGTTCGCGGGGGACCGCCAGAGAGATCGCCGCTCCGATGACGGGCGGCGACCAGCGGACGAACCACGATGGAGCTCTCGCCGCGCCGAGCTTGGCCGCACGTCGCCAGAAGTGGCCATCCAGCGCCAGGGTCCCCGCACGTGCCGGCTCGTGTGGAGCCGGCGGGGGACTGGAGGAATCGGCGCGACCAGGAACGGACATCTACCGAGAGACCCAGCAGGAGCCGTGCCACGGTGCAATCAGGTCACCCTGCTGCGCCGTGACGTCTGCGCTCCCAACTCCAGCTCGCCAACTGGCGGGAACAGTGCAGCAGCGTGGCGTTGCTGCTCGGGGTGTGGCGGTCCTGTTCATCGTCGATAGAAGGCGCACCACAGCTTGCCCTTTGGTCCAGCCCACCTGCGCGTCCTTCACCGGAACGGGACGGGGGCGCCATCCACGGGCGGGCATGACGCCGACACCCTGTTCCTGCCCGACGTCTTGGCCTGGTACATCCGCGAATCCGCCAGCGCCAGGAGCGTGGCCGGCTCGGTGTTCTCCGCCAGCTCTGCGAGCGAGGCGACGCCGATGCTCGTCGTGATCCGGACCTCGCGCCCGCGGGCGCTCATGTGAAGCGCCTCTACCCCGCGTCGAACGCGCTCGGCGAGCAGCCCGGCGTCGTGGAGGTCCGTTCCGACGGCGATGACGACGAACTCGTCTCCACCGTGGCGCGCCAGCACGTCCTCGACCCGGAGCGCGCGGAGGACCCGGGCGGCCACGGTCGACAGGACGCGGTCGCCGGCGAGGTGGCCGTAGGAGTCGTTGACGGTCTTGAGGCCGTCCACGTCGATCATCAACAGAGCTAGGTCGCTCTTCGCCCGGCGAGCGCGGGCGATCTCGGCAGGCAGCCGGTCCGCGAGGTACCTGCGATTGTAGACGTGCGTCAGCGGGTCGCGCACCGACGACTCGTAAAGCTGCCGAGCCAGGGACTCGTCGATGGCGTCGACGATCGCGAAGCGCATCCGGAGGTGCGGGCCGAGCTGCAGCAGGTCGCCGCCCTCGAGCGCCGCGAAGTCGACGCGCGCGGCGCCGACGAACGTTCCGTTCACCGAGCGGAGGTCCTCGACCTGGAAGCGCCCGCCCGGAGCACGCGTGACCCGGGCGTGGTGGCGACTCACGCCGGTCTCGTCCAGCACCAGATCGGCGTCGCCGCCGCGCCCTATCGTCACGGCTGCATCGTCCAACGTGAAGACGCGGCCGGCGTGCATGCCGGAGAGCACCGTCAGCGTCGCTCGCGAGTCTTCCACGAGGGGACGCGGCCCGGGCAGGAGTGGCGTGTCTCGCCGCGGATGGCCGGCGTCGTCTCCAGGCAAAGCACCCGGTGCGGCAGAGACCTCTTCCATGGGACGATCGCTGGCGATCGGGATGACGACCATCGACTCCGCGTCGCGCGCAATCTCCAACGAGCTACAGGTCGATTCCTCGTCCATACCGCCTCCAGAGGCCGACGAGGGGAGCACGAAGCGTGCCGTGCGCCGGGACGCTGCCGCATGGAGAGGCCACGGGCGCTGGACCCGGAGGAGGTGCACGAGCTGACTCTCGTGAGCTCGCGCCCGCCCCCGGGGCCGAGAGAGACCGCGGTGCTTCAGCGACGCGTGCGACGCCTCGCGCCTGCGCCGACCGCGACCATCGCGAGACCGAAGGCTGCCCACACGGAGCCGCTCCCGGAGCCGACGGGCGACGTGGAGCACGTGCTCTTGGTGGTCACGGCCGCCTCGGCGCTGCAATCGCCTCCGTCGCACGACGACGAAGCGCTCGCATTGATCTGCACGCTGAGGACGCCGTTCAGGGCCGCGATGCACTGGCTGACATCCGAGGCGCCGACGTAGCTGCCGTTGCAGAAGATCGCGCCGGTCTCTCCCTGGCACTGCGTCACGCAGCTGTTCGACTGCTGGGTCCTGCAGGCCGCGATGCTGCTCCCCTGGCACTGCTCCTGGCAGGTCGCGTTCGCCGTCGCAGTGCACGAGCCGTTGCAGTCCGCGTCGCACTTCGTCGTGCAGCTGGCCGTGGTCGGCACCGATACGCACTGCGTGGTGCAGGTGTCGCTGCAGCATGCGCTGCAGGACGCCTGGCAGTCGGTCGACGAAGTGGCCGACACGGACCCGTCCGCGTCGGATGTGGAGGACGAAGAGGTACAGGATGCGCTGCACCCAGACTGGCAGCGCGTGGTGCAGTCGGTCGTGCAGTCGAAGCTCGGCGGGCTGGTCGCGCACGACGTGGAGCAGCTGGACTGGCAGGTCGAGGTGCACATGGTGTCCGCAGCGGCCGTGCACTTGCTGTTGCACTGCTGCTCGAGCTGCGCGGCGCAGGCGGTCTCGCAGCTCGCGGGCGCGCACTGGGTCGTGCAGTCGTTCTGGATGACGAGCGTGCACTGCGCGTTCGCGTCGACGTCGAGGTCGCCACACGCGGGGATGTCGTTCGCGAGCGCCGTCCGCGGCACCGCGACGAGCGCGGCGAAGGCGATGGCGGGAGGTGCGTAACGGGCCCAACGATTCAAGGATGTCTTCATGCCGTGCCCTCTGCAATCGACGAGCCGCAGCCCGGCCGTCCGGGGGCACGTCGCCTGCGCCGGCCGTGACCGTGAAGGAGAACGCGGACACACTGGCGTGGCTTCGCGTGCGGGTCGACCAGGACGTCAGGAGCGTTCTAGGGCGCCGGCTGGACGACGATGTTGCTCTCGAGGGTGACCGCGGTCTGCGCCAGCAGCCGGCCGTTGATCGATGCCCCTGTCCCCAGCGCGATCGCCGTCTGGTCGAGGACGACCCCCTCGAGGTGCGCGGTCGTGCCGATGCTCGTGGCGCCCGAGACCTGCCAGAAGACGTTCCTGGGCACGCCGCCACCCGTCATGGCGACCATCGCGGCGTCGCTCACGGTGAGATCCTGAGCAATCTGGAAGATCCAGACGTCGGTGGCGCTCCCGCTGAGGGTGATGTCCGTCGGGATGAGGAGCCCCGAGCTCCACTTGTAGACGCCCGCGGGGAGCGTCTTCCCGCCGATGTTGCCGGCGCCCAGCTCGGTGACACCCGCCGCCCGCCCGGCGGCGTCGGTGAACGCGGTCTGCATGTCGCCGATCGCCGTGGTCAGGTTCGACGCGGTCGGCGATGCGTAGCTCGCGGCGTACACCCTCCCGGTCACCTGCGCGGAGAGCGCGAACTGACCCGAGGCATCCAGGGTCAGGGGGGAGAACCCCGTGACGTAGGTAGCGGCAGCGGGGCTGAGCCCGAGGTTGCCCGTGACGGCGGACGTCGGCACCGTGGAGATCGCGGTCTTCGCGAGGATCACGTAGTCGCCGGCCGTCCTGAGGTTCACGGGTTGCGGCGAGGTCGTTCCGCTGTCGCTCGGGTTCCCGCTGTCGGCCAGGCTCCCGCTGTCAGCCGGGTGCCCGCTGTCGGCCAGGCTCCCGCTGTCGGCCAGGCTCCCGCTGTCAGCCAGGCTCCCGCTGTCAGCCAGGCTCCCGCTGTCGGCCAGGCTCCCGCTGTCGGCCAGGCTCCCGCTGTCGGCCAGGCTCCCGCTGTCCACGTGGTCCCCGGTATCCGCCAGCCCGCCACCATCGCCCTCGCTTCCGGTGTCGGCGGTCCCGCTGTCGGCCGTGCTGTGATCCGTCTCGCTCCCGTCCTCCATCGGCCGGCCACTGTCCGTCGAGCTCGTATTGTCCCCGCCTCCGCAGGCGGCTCCCAGCGAAGCCAGCAGGAGAGCTGCTCCGGTCTTCGACAGATTCGTCGTCACCCTCGTTGCTGTCCAAAGTCGCGTCATGCCTCTCGACAGGAGCAATACGCGGACCGCCGCCAACCATGGACACGATGCCACGACGAATGCCCACCGTGGCGTTCGTGCGCGCGAGGCAGTCTCGACAGCACGAGTGACACATGCGCGCGGCGTCGCGGCACGACACCCGGCGGTCAGCGCAGAGTCAGAATCAACGCCAGCGTCGACGCGACGACGATCACCGGCGCCGCCCACAGTCCCAGGATGACCAGTCGGCCGGTCCGCACGCCTTCCCCCGAACGCCGCGCGAGCACGAGCACCAGCATCGTGGCCAGTGAACCGAAGGGGGTGACGATGGGCCCCACATCGGCGCCGAGGAGCGCGGCGAGGACCGTGCCCGCGTGAGCGCCCGACTTCAGGAGCACGCTTCGCGCAATCAGGGCCGCAGGGAGGTTGTTCATGATGTTGGACGCCGCCGCCACCGCGCCTGCGGTCGCCAGCAGCTTTTCGGGCGAGCCCGGCCTCATGAGCGCGAGCCGCTCCACCGACACGCCGACGAGGCCGAGATTCTCCAGTCCCTGCACGGCGACGAACAGCCCGACGACGAAAGGAAACACGCCCCAGGACAGCTCGCCCACCGCGCGGACCCGCACGCGGCCAGCCGCAACGCCGGCGACTGCCAGCACGCCGCTGCCGGCGAAGGCCACAACGTAAGGCTCGAACCCCAGGGGCGGCGCGAGAAAATACCCGATGAGCACGAGGACGAGGACGGCCACGCACGCGAGAAAGTAGCCGTGATGCGGAACCACGGTCGCCGGCTCCGGGAGTGTCTGGCCATCGAAGCGGCCCGGAAGCTCGAGGCGGAAGTGCCACCGCAGGAGCGCGTAGGTGGTGCAGAGCGCGACCAGCTGCGGAGCGATCATCCTGCCCGCGAACGACGCGAAGGTCATGTGGAAGGCGTCCGCGAAGAGGATGTTCGTGAGGTTGCTGACGGGCAGCATCAACGAGCCGACGTTGGCGACGAACGCGCACAACACGATGTAGGGCGCGGCCGGTAGCCGGAGCCTCTTCACCAGCGCCAGCACGACGGGCGTGAGGATCACCGCCGTCGTGTCGAGCGACAGGACGGCGGTGACGACCGCGCCCAGTGCGAAGGTGTTCCGGTAGAGAGCGTGCGCGTCACCCCTGGCGCTGCGCGCGCATCGAATCGCCGCCCAGTCGAAGAACCCGCTCTTGCCGACGAGCAGAGAGAGTGCCAGCAGGGAGAGAAGAAAGAGAAGAGCCTGCTTTCCTGCGAGGATGGCCTCGATCGCCTCGCGCGGCGACACGAGCCCCAGGGCGAGCATCGCGGCCGCACCGAGCAGCGTCCACCACGCCTCGTTCCAGCGCCGCGGGCGCACGACGACGAGGGCGAGCGTCGCCGCGAAGACCGTCAGGGTGACCACGACTCGCGCCGCGCCGGTCATTCCTTCACCACGCGTTCGCGGCGGGTCTCAGCGTTCGCTCAGAAGAGGACTCGACGCGACGGAGCAGAGGAAAGTGGAGACGGCGACGAGCTCGTTTGCCCGCGCCGTTCACTTCGCCTTCTGAGGGGCGAACCGCCTTCCGAACCGCCCGGCGATCTTGGCCCACGTCTCGACGCTGACGGCGCTCTGCGGGAGCACCTGGCCCATCGGCCGCTGCATTGTCCCGTGGACGCAGCGTACCCCGTTGTCGGGTGCCGCGAGATCGATGTACTCGTCTCCGTCGGCGAGCCGCGGCACGCCCTTCGCGCCGTTCACCCGGGCCATCTCGTCGGCGGAGAGCAGCTCGAAGATCTGACCGCGGGTCTCGTGTTCGCTCTTGGTCTCGTGGCTCATGAGAGTTTGCCTCCGCTTTGACGACCACGTGCAAGGATAGACCCCGCTCGTGCGCGTGGGTACCACGGCCGCGTTCGATGAACGGGCTCCAGCGCCTCACCGATTCGGCGTTCTGCTCGTCGGGCTCGGTCGCGGGCCGCTCCGCCAAAGACGACGAGCCGGGAGGAGCGCACGGCGTCGCGGAACGCAAGGCCCGCGCCCACGCTACGGGCTGGCCGCCGCGACGTCGTGACGCTTCACGCTGGAGCCGAACTGCACGGCCAGGGCGAGACGATCGCCGAGGATCTGCACGCGCCCGCGGAGCACCTCGAGGTCGAGCGAGTCGAGGGGGGCGAGCGCCCCGGGTAGCCGAAAAGAGTGGGTGAGCGTCTTCGCGAAGCCCCAGGACAGCTCGACCTCCTTCTTCACCAGCTCCTTGTTCACGAGGTCCATGATTCGCTGCTCGAACAATCCGGGGACGCCCGTGAGCTCGGCGCTCTCGACCGCGAGCGTGATGACCAGCGCCTCTCCCTCCTCGCGCCTGGCGACCGCGGGCCGCAAGAGCAGCGTCAGCGAACGAGCCGTGACGGGAACGTCGACCCCCAGGACGGGCCACTGCACCTTCGCCTTGCACACGATGCGCAGCCCGATGTCGGGCACCAGGACGCACGGCGAGGCGTCGAACAGGAGCAGGTGACTGGCGCCCACCGCGACCGCCATCGGGGTCATCTGCGCCACGACGCGATCGAGATCCTCTGGCAGCAAGACGGCTTCGGCCCACATGACGAGTCAGGAGAGCAACGTTCGTTCCGCGCGGCGCGGGGTGTGCACCAGCACCCCCCCGTGAGCACGGTGGCCACCACACACGAGGACGACCGGGCGGAACCCAGGGCCTGTCTTTCGAGGGATCGCGGCCGGAAGGGGCGCAGGGCGAAGGTGTTCCTCCGACGTGTGGCGTTGCTGCTCGCGGGTGTGGCGCTCCTGTACCTGGTCGCGATGAACGTGTTCCTGAGAACGCGGCTCTTCCGTGACGCCATCGGGTTCGATCCCGACATGCTGGTGGTCGACTACTCGAGCGCCTACTCCCTGTGGCCGGGGAGCATCCACGCCGAGGGCCTGAGCATCCGCGGGCGAGACAGCAACGTCGAGTGGCTCCTGCGCCTCGATCGCTGCGACTTCCAGGTCTCGCTCACCGACCTGGCCCACCAGAAGTTCCACGCGGGTCACGTGCGCGGCGACGGACTGAGCTTCCGTGTGCGGCTGCGCCAGGACGCGGTGAGCGACGAGACGCTGTCGGCGCTCCCGCCGGTGCCCGGGTTCGACTATCCGCCGCTCCGGGACGTGGGGCCGGAGGACCCTCCGCTGACGGACGCCACGTACCACCTGTGGTCCATCGAGCTCGACGACGTCGTGGCGACCCACGTGCGCGAGGTTTGGATCCACACCGTGCGCACCTCGGGCGACCTGGAGATCCGGGGCCGGTGGACGTTCCGGCCCATCCGGTGGCTCGACGTAGGCCCTGCCACCATCGAGGTCCACTCGCTCGACGTCTCCTTCGGCACCGTCGAGCCCTGGGCCTCCGGAGTCACGGGACACCTGGAGGTGACCGTGCACCCGTTCAGCCTCGTGAAGGTCGCGGGATCGCACATCGTCGACCAGGTCTCGCTGCTGGCCGACGCGAGCGGGACCGTCTGGGGCGCCGCCGTGACGAACCGAGCGCTCGAGGGTGAGGGCGTCGACGTGACCCGCGCCACGGCTCCGTTCCAGGTGCACGCCGACATCGACCACGGGAGGGTCCGCGCGGGCACGCACCTGCGCACCGAGCCCTTCGATGCGCGCGTCGCCGCCGGGGGCGCCGTGTTCGAGGCATCGCTGCAGGCTGACGCGCAGGTCGACCGCGAGGGCGTCGGGTACGCCGACCTGCGCGTGGTCGACGCCCGCGCCTCCGCCCCGGGCCAGCACCACGCCCACGTCGCGCGGCTCGCCGCGACCCTGGTCAGTCGCCACCTCGACCTCGCCAGCGAGTTCTTCTCCGCTCCTCTCTACGAGGTGGAGGTCGACGCCGCCGAGACCGCGTCGCTCGCCTACTGGCGTCGGCGCATCCCCGTCTTGCCGGACGTGCGCGTGCTCTCGGGTGCCGTCACCTTCGGCGGCCGCCTCGAGGGGGCCGTTCGCGAGCGTACGTGCCGGGGGCACGTGACGTTCGGCGTGCGCAAGCTCACTGTCACCCGCGGCGACGAGCGGCTCGACGCCGACGCCACGGGCACCGTGCACATCGACGGCTCGCTCGAGGAGGGGCGCGTCGTGCTGTCCGGCACCGAGCTCTCTCTCCGCGACGTGCGCGCGGCCGACCCTGGCGCGAGCGTCCAGGCGAGGTCCCTCGATCTGCACGCCCGGAGCCTCGTCGTGGCCCCGTCCGGCGTCGTGGGACAGGTCACCCTGGGGGCGCGGGCTCTCGCCGGGGTGCGCGGGCTCGCGCACGTGCAGGCCGACGTCGACGGGGTCGTCTCCATCGACGGCTCGCTCGAGCAGAGGCGAGTCGCGCTGTCGGGCACCGAGCTCGCGGTGCGCGAGGTGCGTGCGTCCCTGCCGGGGACGAGCGTCCAGGCGGAGTCCCTCGACCTGCAAGCGCGGCGGCTCGTCGTCGCCCGCTCCGGCATCGACGCGCAGGTCAGTTTCAGGAGCAAGGGCCTCGCGGTGGCGCGCGGGGACGCGCACGTGCTGGGCGATGTGGCCGGCGTCGTCCACCTGGACGGCTCGGCCGCCCGCAGGAGCCTCGAGCTCTCTGGCAGCGAGCTCTTGCTGCACGACGTGCACGCGACCGTGAAAGGGGTGGTCGTCGACGCGCCCAGCATCGCGCTCCGCATCGACCGGCTCGGCGTCGACCCGACGGGCTTCACGGGACGTGTCGCGGTGGACGCGCCCTTCGTCGAGGTGCCTTCGCTCGTGACCGCGGGAGCTCTGCTCCCCCTGCCTGCCGACGTCGTGGTCGAGGGGGGCCGGGGTACGGCCGGTGTGGCCCTCGTGGTGGACGTCTCGAAGCGGGTCGCGACCGGGCAGATCGCCCTCGCAGCGCGCGACCTGCGGCTCAGGGTCGGTGCCCAGCGGATGGAAGGCGACCTGACCGTCTCGCTGAGCGCGCAGGCCAGCGGCGCGGTCACGGACCTCTCGGGGAGCGTGGTCGACTACAGGCACGTGGGCGCGGCGGAGCACACGCTGGGCTGGTGGGGCCGGGTGAGGCTGCGCCAGGCCACCCTCGCGCTGGGCCCCCGCGCTCGCTTTCACACGTACCTGAACGCAGCAGCCCGGGACGGCTCTCCGCTCACCGCGCTCGTCAGCGACAACACGGCCATCCCGCAGTGGCTCCTCGACGTCGTCTCGACCAAGGGCCTCGAGGCGACGGGGGAGCTGCTCGTGACCCCGTCCGTCTTCGCCGTGCGCTCGGTGCAGGCGGACGCGGAGGGAGCCAAGGTCGGCTTCGAGCTCGGCAGGGTCGGCGGAGTCGGGGAGGCACGGCGAGAGTGGGCGTTGCTCCTCGACCTCGGTGCCGTGCTCGCCGGCGTCGACGTCGACAACGGACACACGCAGGTGGTGCTGTTCGGCGCGGCGCCCTGGTTCAAGGCGAAGGTGGGGATGCTCGAGTCGGTCGAGCGAGGCGGGGAGTGATGGCGCCCGGACCCGCCGTGACGCGGACCTGCGCCTCGGTGCTGGCAGCATGGACCTGCCTCTCGGCGTCCGCGGCAGCCCACGCCGAGGATCCGCTGAACTCCAGCGACAAGACCTCGACGGCGGAGCCCGTGTCTCCGTCGAGGTCTCCCACCCCATCGTCCGGCGACCGCCCGCACACGGACGTGAACGTCCTCCCGGTCGTCGGAGGAACCACCGACATCGGCTTCGGCGTCGGCGAGTTCGTCGGCATCGCACGCCAGCAGAAGGGCTACGACCCGTACCTCTGGAACCTCGAATCCGTCGGGCTCGTCACGTTCGAGTCCCTGTCGGGTCGCCTCGCGCTTCCCTATCAGGACTTCGAGCTCAAGCTCACGGTCCCACGGCTGCTGGGGGGGCCCATACGGCTCGAGGTCAACCCCACCTACACCTGGGAGCAGACGCTCGAGTACGACGGCATGGGCAACGCGTCGTCGGCCGCCCTGCCGGCGGGCGCCTCGAACAGATACCGCTGGTACGGGCGGCTGCACCCCGCGCTCGACGTGCGGCTGTGGTGGCGGCTGCGCGACCACCTCGCCGCCTCCGTCGGGGCGACGTACACGCAGAACTGGCTCCAGGTCGCCGACGACTCGAAGCTCGCCAGCGACCTTCGCGGCGGCAGCCCCGAGGTGAAGGGCCTGCTCGGCTCCACGGCGTCGCACGCCGTGGCGCTCTTCCATTACGGCCTGCAGTGGGACACGCGCGACAGCGAGGCCTCGACCCACAAGGGTACGTTCCACGAGGCGATCGTGAAGCTCAGCCCGGGCGGAGCCGGCATGTTCCCCTATCGCTACGCCCAGGGCACCCTCGTGTCGCAAGCCTTCGTGCCCGTCGGATCCCGCGTCACCGTGGCCCTGCGTGCCGTGTTCGACGTCTACGTGGGAAACCCGCCGTTCTACGAGCTCGCCAAGTACGACAACACGTACGCCATCGGCGGCATCCTCGGCGTCCGGGGCGTCCCTGCCGAGCGCTACTACGGCAAGGTGAAGCTGCTCGGCAACGTCGAGGTCCGCACCGACGTGGTCACCTTCCAGGCGCTGGGCAAGAAGCTCCTCTTCGGCGTGGTGGCCTTCTTCGACGGTGGCCGGCTCTGGGCAGACACGACAGCCCATCCGGAGCTCGACGGAACGAGCATCGGGTTGAAGTACGGCACCGGCGGCGGGCTCCGTCTGCAGTCGGGCGAAGCCTTCGTCCTTCGTGCCGATATTGCCTGGTCACCCGACGCGCGACCAGTCAGCGCCTACTTCGCGGCCGGGCAGCTGTTCTGACCCCGCGGCTCGTGCGCGCAAGAACGCCACACTCGTGGCGATCCCGCGCGACGCTCCGGACCTGCTCGCGAACATGCGGCCGTCCACGCGTCGCCGCGAATGGCGCGGTTCATGCGTAAGCCCCCGCGGAGACCGCACATGCAGAAGCTCAACAGCGTCGTTGCCATCTACCAGACCCACCCGCAGGCCGAGGAGGCGCTGCGCGCGTTCCAGAGCTCCGGCTTCGACATGAAGAAGCTGTCGATCGTCGGGAAGGACTACCACACGGAGGAGCACGTCATCGGCTTCTACAACGCCGGCGACCGCATGAAGTTCTGGGGAAAGCGCGGAGCATTCTGGGGCGGCCTCTGGGGGATGCTCTTCGGCTCGGCGCTGTTCATGATCCCCGGCTTCGGGCAGATCATGGTCCTCGGGCCGCTCGTCGGCTGGGTCGTCGGTGCCCTGGGCGAGGCGGCCGTCATCGGCGGTCTCACGGCGCTCGGCGCTGGCCTGTACAGCATCGGGATCCCCAGGGACAGCATCCTGAAGTACGAGACGGCGCTCAAGGCCGATCAGTTCGTCGTCGTCGCGCACGGAACGGCCGACGACGTCAACACCGCCAGGCGCCTCCTCGAGCGCACCGGGCCGGTCTCGGTCGACACGCACCTCACCGCCGCGGCCAGCTGAAGACCCGCGGTCAGATCACCGGAAAGGAACCGCTCCATGTCTATCCTAGGTTGGCTCATTCTCGGCCTCATCGCCGGGTTCATCGGGAGCAAGCTCGTCAACCACACCGGACAGGGCGCGATCATCGACGTCGTGCTCGGTGTCGTCGGCGCCTTCGTCGGCGGCTTCCTCTTTCACCTGTTCGGCGCGACCGGCGTCACCGGGTTGAACCTGTGGAGCCTGCTCGTCGCGACGCTGGGGGCGGTGGTGCTCCTCGTCGCAAAGCACGCGCTCTTCGACGGCCGGAGGACCGCGTGAGCGCGGCCTGGGCCACGCGATGGGCTGTGCGGCTGGCCCTGCTGGCTCTCCTCGGCGTGAGCGTGGAAGGCTGCTGGTACCACGACCGCGACGCGCGTCACGAAGAACGCCACGAAGAACACCGGGGTGACCGTGGCCGGTGAAACAACGGCGGACTCGCCGAGCTCGAACGCGAAACCACTGCATCAAGGAGTGCCGACCATGGATACGAAGAAGATCAACACCGGAATCGACGACGTCGCGAGCAAGGCCAAGGACCTGGTGGCCAAGACGGCCGCGAAGGTCGCCGAGGCAGCTCACGCCGTCGGCACGAAGACGACGGGCGCAGAGGGCAAGCTCGAGAAGTCCATCGAGAAGGCCGAGCACGCGCTCCAGGAGGCTGCGGAGAAGACGAAGCACACGATCACGGAGACGGCGGCGAAGGTGACCCACGCGGCCCAGGAGACCGCCCACAAGCTCGTCCACGGCGCTCAAGAGGTGCAGAACAAGAGCGAGCCGCAGAAGAAGACCTGAGCGCGACCGGAGAAGCTGATTCCACTGTGCGTGGACGACGAACCTGCGCTCCCGTACGAGCGTGGATGCGCCTCACACGGTCATCTGGCACTCGGCCTGGATCACGCCGGCGCCCTCAACGGGCATGCGCCTCGACGACGGCGGCATCGAGGACGCGATCGTTCAGGGACACGCCGGCGAACCGGGACACGGCCGCGTGCCAGGCGCCCAGCTCCTCCCCGGCTCGTGCGAGGCGACGCATCTCGGCGAGCAGAGCGCGGGACCCGACGTTGAGGCGACGCAGCTCGGAGGCGAGCGCGCCGCTCCGGTACACTTCCGCCCCGATCACCGCGAGGAACTCCTGCGTCTGGCTGGTCATCTGGCCAAGCAGCTCCGTCATGGCGCGCGTCAGCTCGTACATGCCCCACGCGACCAGCAACACCCTGTCGCCGCGGCACGCTTGATCGAGGTTTGCCGTCGCGACGACGAAGCTCGTCCCGAGAGCGCGCTCGCTCGCCAGCCGCGCCCAGAGGTTGCGATCGGCCGCGTCGTGTGCCGCGTCGTAGAGGACGAGATCAGGCTGCACGGACAGCGCACCGAGCAGCGCCTGGGTCGCACTCGCGAACACGATGCGATCGCCGCCGGGGAAGCGGACGTCACCCGCGACCGCGGCGTCCAGCCCGGCGAGCGCGCGCAGGGTCGGGGTGCGAGAGGCCCCCGGCGGGAACAGGAGTCCGACGATCTCGCCGTGCCCCACGCTCAGCGAGAACGGTGCCGTCGGCGCACCCTCCGGGACCAGAGCAACGGCCTCGACGATGGCGGCCAGAGAGGCTGAGTTCGCGGCGATGCGTTCCGGGAAGAGGGACCTCATCAGGCTGCCGTCGGCCGCGGCTGGAACTCCTGCACGACCACCAGCGTGTCCGAGATGCTCTCGCCCTCGACCAGCACCGGCAGGTCTCCGCTGACGCCCGCGACGATCACCGTGATGTTGTCGGTGCCGCCGCGGCTGAGGGCGAGCTCGACGAGGCGGCTGCAGACGGCGTCCAGCGCGCCCGACGTGAGGACGAGCTCGCGGATCTCGTCGGCGGTCACGAGCCCCGACAGGCCGTCGGAGCAGAGAACGAAGCAGTCTCGCTGACGCAGGGCGAGCTGCCCCATGGCGACCTGGACGTCCTTGCTGATCCCCATCGCCTGCAGGATGACGTTGCTCACCCCCGAGGCCTTCGCCTCTTCGGGGGTCAGGGTGCCTGCATCCACGAGCAGCTGGACGTAGCTCTGGTCGCGCGTCACCTGCTGGATGGCGCCGCAGCGGACGAGGTAGGCCCGCGAGTCGCCGACCTCCGCGATGTAGGCCGTCCGGTCGTGGATGAAGACCGCCGTCAGCGTCGCCCCCATGCGCTCGCGGCCCGGGGCGCGCGCCGCGATCCAGACCTCCCGGTTCGCGTGCAGGGCCGCCTGCTGGAGGAGCGCATCGCCCGAGCCCGTCCAGGACGGTTGCGCCATCGCGCGACGGAGCGACTCGACGACCAGCGCGCTCGCCACCTCGCCTGCCTGGTGTCCCCCCATGCCGTCCGAGACGGCCAGCAGAACCCCCCGCTGTCCGACCTCGAACTTCGCGATCTGCGGCTCCTCGAGCAGGTTGCCGCCCGTCAGATCCGCGATCACGAAGGCGTCCTCGTTGGACTTCCGGACCAGACCGACGTGCGTCTGCCCCACCACTGTCAAACGCACCTGCATGACCGCGAGCGCTGCAGATGGCGTGCCTGGCACAGTGCGAGCACTCCTCGGCTCCCGGCCGGCACGAGGACACGCAGGAACGCCCCGGCGTGGCAGTCCTGCGTCGACGGGAGCGGCGCAGCGCCATGGAGGCCCGCCAGACCACACGGTCACGCTCTTGCAGCGGCCGACGCGAGCAGGAGAACCAATGAGCGACCACAAGAGCCATCAAGGCGAGCTTCACACCCATGGACCCGGCTGCGGGCACGTGACCATCAGCCACCGGGGCCACGAGGACTACGTCCGCGACGGTCAGCTCGACCACGTCCAGAGAAAGGCCGTTCTGCCTCACACCCTCGAGGTGGACGACGCGCACCCGGCCGCCTGCACGCCGGCGCACGCCTGCGGCGGCCACGCGGCCGGTCACCAGCACGGGCTGACGTGCGGACACGTGCCCATTCCGCACGGCGACCACCTCGACTTCGTCGTCGACGGGCACCTTCACCACCCGTGCGTCGGCCACTGCGACGACCACGGTCCGGTCAAGATCCGGACCTAGCACCACCCCCTTCGACGACCTTTCGACAGGAAGCGCACATGATCGAGCACGCGATCGTCTCATGGTCCTCCTCTCCGCTGCTCGCGCTGGTCGCGTGTGGCGGAGCCCCGGACGCTCCGAGCACGTGGCGCGGCGCGATGGACGCCGATGGCACCGACGAGGTGAGCTGGGCGCGCGACCGTCGCGTCGACGTCATGCTTGGTACCTGACCACGGGGCGGCGTCGTCCATGACCCTCGGCCCGCTCGAGCAGTGGTTCCACGCGCCGCTCGCCCACCTCTCGTCGGGGTCCCTGTCGCTCGAATCCCTGCTGAAGGCGCTCGGTGTCGCCGTCGTCGCGCTGCTCGCCGGCTTCGTCCTGTCCCGGACGATACGGACCTTGCTCCTGGCGCGCGGCGTCGCCGCCGGGGTGGCCTTCGCCGCGAGCAAGGTGACCCGCTACGTCTTCGCGCTCCTCGGCATCGCGGTCGCCATCGAATCGCTCGGCTTCAGCCTGACGGCGCTGCTGACCGCGTCCTCGGCCCTGCTCCTCGGCGTGGGTCTGGGGCTCCAGGACATCGCCCGGAACGTCCTCGCCGGCGTGCTCCTGCTCGTCGAACAGCCGGTGCGCAAGGGAGACTTCATCAAGGTCGGCGACGCCTACGGCGTCATCGCGGACATCGGGCTCCGCGCGACGAAGGTCGTCACCCGGGACGAGGTGGTGATGATCGTCCCCAACCACCTTCTCACGAGCGCCGTCGTCGTCAACCACTCCGTGCCCACCACCCACGTGCGCATCCGGGTCCAGGTCGGTGCGGTCTATGGCAGTGACGTCGCGCTGGTGCAGCGCGTCCTCCTGGGCGTCGCAGACGGCCACGGCGGCGTGCTGAAGGCGCCGGCGCCCGAGGTGCGCCTCGAGGCCTTCGACCCGGGGCTCGCCTTCTCGCTGCTCGTGTGGATCGAGAATCCGAGGAGCGATCTGCGCATCGAGTCGGACCTGCGCTTCGCCATCGAGGCGGCGTTTCGCGAGGCCAAGCTCGAGATGCCCGTCGCTACTACGCCGGCAGGGTGAAGGACACATGCGCAGGGCCCCGCGTCCGTGAGTCCCCTGCAGCGATGCGTGAACGCCTCTCGTGTGGCGTTCCTGCAGGTCCGGGTCTGTCGTCGAGGGTGCCAAGCCCGCTTCGCAGCGATGGCCCACGGAATGCACCGGGCTCTCCGTGGAGACTGCCCATGAACCTCTCATCCGTTTGCGGCATCGCCCTGGTGGTCGCCGTCGCGACAGCTCTTCCCAGCGTGGCCGCCGCCCAGGAAGCTGCTCCGCCGCCGCCCCCCGCCACGACGACCGAGACGACGTCGCAGGCGACCGGCCCGAGCCTGTGGATGCTCGGGAGCGGTCTCACCGTCTTCGCGTTCGCGTACGTCCCCGTGGTGGTCGTCGGTGCGACGAGCGGGCTCAACGCCGACCGGACCCTGTTCGTCCCGCTCGCGGGGCCGTGGATCGATCTCGCGCAACGCCCTGGCTGCACGCCGGCCAGCGCGTGCAGCGGGGAGAGCTCGGCGAAGGTGCTCCTCGTCGTCGACGGTGTCTTCCAGGCGCTCGGGGCCCTGACGGTCCTCGGCAGCTTCTTCGACACCGCGCACGTGACGACCACCGTACAGCGCGCCGCCCTCCAGCCGACCGTGCGAATCACCCCTGCGCAGCTCGGCACCAGCGGTTACGGCATGGCCGCCCTGGGGACGTTCTGATGAGCGCCAGCATGCGAGGGCCGAGGTCGATGGCGTGCAGAGTCGGCGTCGTCGCTTCCGTGCTCCTCGGCGCCGGGGCGACGCTGGGTTGCGGAGGTGCTGCGGCGAGTCAGCCGCCGGCCGCGACCGCGGCCCCTGCGAGCAGCGACGACGAGGTGACGGCGGGGCTGATGGAGCACCACCGTCACCACCACCACGGCGGGGTGACGCTCTTCCTCGCCATGAGCCTAGACACGCTGGGCGTCTCACCCGAGCAGCGAGCGGCGGTCGAGAGGATCCGGACCGAGCTGCACGCCAGCATGGAGCCCGCGCACGTGGCGGAGCAGAACCTCGTGTCCGTGCTGGCCGACGGGCTGGCCGCGGGGGCCATCGACGCCGCGAAGGTGGAGGCTGCCATCGCGCAGCTCAGCACGGCGGCCGCCGCCGTACAGGACGCCCCCGCCACCGCGCTCGATGAGCTGCACGGGCTGCTGACGCCGGCCCAGCGAGCGGCGCTCGCCGACAAGGTCGAGGCGCACTGGGCGGTCTGGCAGAAGGCGAACGCCGAGGAGAGCGTGCAGGCGAAGCCCGAAGGCGGGCACGTCGCCGCGCTCGCAGTGGACCTCGACCTCACCAAGGACCAGGTCGACACGATCCGCGCACGCCTCGCTGACGGGATGAAGGCCATGCCCCCGCTCGACCCGCAGACGATCACGGCGCACCTTCACCGCTTCGGCGAGGCGTTTCGCGCCGAGCAGCTCGACGCCAGGGCTCTCACCGCGGCGAGCAGCGCCAACGCACACCTCGCGGCCTGGGGTGCGGCGCAGATGGCGCGTCTCGTCGAGGCCGCGAGCCCGGTGCTCACCCCGGAGCAGCGCGCCGCGTTCGCGCAGCGACTCCGCGAGCACGCGACCCACAACCCGAGCGCCCAGGCAAACCCATGAGCCGAACAGGACACGTGCGCACTCTTCGAACGCTGGCCCTCGCCGTCGCCCTGGCCGCGGCGAACGCCGGATGCGGCATGGGCGTGGAGGTGGGCGCCGAGTACCCCGACGGCGCCTACGGCGACTACCCGGCGGACGGGTACGTCGCCACGACCGAGCCCTTCTACTACAACGGGTTCGCCACGTACTGGTACGGCGGTCGCTGGAACTACCGGGACGGCAGCGGTCGCTGGAACCACTACGACCGGGAGCCCGCGGCCCTCGCCCAGCACCGCATGCAGGGCGGGGCGCGACGACGCAACTACGAGCCCTCTGGCGGCCGTCCCGCAGGGCGCTCGTCGGGTGGAAGGTCGGGCGGCAGGTCTGGCGGTCACCGCTGACGCTGCGTGCCTCTCCTCAGGGCAGCCCGGAGCGCAGCGACCCTGCTGCGAGAAGCAGCGCAGCGCTGGGGCGCGGACCGCTGCGACCGGCTGGGCGCCGCGCTGTCCTGCTATGCGCTGTTCTCGCTCTTCCCGCTGGTGCTGCTGTCGGTCACCAGCCTCGGCTGGCTCCTGGGGGACGACCCGGGCAGGCGCGCGGCGGTCGTCGCCCTCTTCGACACGACGGGCGCGCCCGCGGTGCGTGCCCTCCTCGACGACACGCTGGCCAGCATGCAGCGGAACCACGCGGCGCGGGGGGTGGGGACCATCGTCGGGCTGGCCACGCTGCTCTTCGGGGCGAGCGGCGCGTTCTCCGAGCTCGACGACGCCCTCAACGGGATCTGGCGGGTCGCGCCGGCCCGACGATCGGGCATCGGGCAGTACCTGCTCGGGCTGGCGAGGGACAGGGCGGTCGCGTTCCTGCTCGTCGTCGCCGTCGCGGTCGTGCTGCTGGCGTCGCTCATCACGAGCACGATGGTCACCGCGCTGGGGAGGGCCGTGGACGGCGTCCTCCCGATCGCGTGGTTCTGGCGGCCGGTGGAGCTCGGCGCCTCGCTCGCCCTCTCGACGCTCGTGCTCGCCCTGCTCTTCCGCGTCCTGCCACGCGCCGCCGTCGCGTGGAGGGACGTGCTCGGGGGCGCGCTGGTCACGGCGGTCCTGCTCGCAGTCCTGAAGAAGCTCCTCGCCTACTACCTGGTCCACATCGCGAGCTACGCCGCCTACGGCGCGGCGGGCGCGATGCTCGGCCTTCTCACGTGGATATACTCCACCAGCCTCGTCCTCTACTTCGGCGCGGAGCTCACGCGGGTCTACGCGGAGCGCTCCGGAAGTCTCGCGGTACCCGCGCCCACGGCTCGGGTCTTGCGTTGACGCCGGTCATGAGGATCCACACGACTCCTTCGAGAGCGACCCTTGCATTCCTGCTGACCACGGTCGGCGCTGCCTGCGGGAGCTCGGGCGCCACGACCTCCACGGACGGGGGCCGCCCGACCGACGGCGCGGGCTCCGGCGAGGCCGGGAGCTCGAGCGGCGGCGGGAGCTCGAGCGGCGGGAGCCCGGCAGACGGTGAGGCACCCGTCGAGGCCGGGAACCCTGCCTCCACGCTCGCCGTCAACCTCGGAACGGCCGTGAACTACGTGATCCTCGCCAAGAGCGGGGTCTCCACGGTGCCGACCTCCGCCGTCACGGGGGACATCGGGCTCAGCCCGGCCGCCGCCAGCTACATCACGGGGTTCTCGCTGACCGCGGACTCCTCGAACGTGTTCGCGACCTCCCCTCAGGTGACGGGGCACGTGTACGGCTCCGACTACGCGGCGCCCACCCCCTCGAACCTCACCACCGCGGTCGACGACATGCTGCTGGCCTTCACCGACGCAGCCGGGCGCGCGCCGAACGTCACCGAGCTCGGCGCCGGCAACATCGGGGGGATGACGCTCCCCCCCGGCGTCTACAAGTGGGGCACCGGGCTCACCATCCCCGCCGACGTCACGCTCACGGGGACCGCCACCAGCGTCTGGATCTTCCAGATCGCCCAGGACCTGACGATGAGCAGCGCCAGGAACATCGTCCTGACCGGCGGCGCGCTGCCCCAGAACGTCTTCTGGCAGGTCGCCGGGTCCGTGGACCTCGGCACCACCGCGCACTTCGAGGGGGTCATCCTCTCGCAGACGGCCATCGTGCTGGAGACGGGCGCGTCGATCGACGGAAGGCTGCTGGCGCAGACCGCGGTGAGCATCTCGGGCAGCGCGGTCGTCCAGCCCGCCCTCTGATGAAGCGCCTGATCGTGTTCGACCTGGACGGCACCCTCGCCCGGAGCAAGTCCCCGGTCGATCCCGGGATGTCGACGCTGCTCACGGCGCTCCTCGGCGTCACCCGGGCGGCAATCATCTCCGGCGGCGCCTGGCCGCAGTTCGAGGCGCAGCTGCTCCGCGGCCTGCCGCGCGACGAGCGCCTGAGCAGGCTGTCCCTGCTCCCCACCTGCGGGACGAAGTTCTTCGTGTACCGCGGAGACTGGACCGAGCTCTACTCCGAGGACCTGGGCCCCGGCGACAGGGACACGATCGTGCACGCTCTGGCGCGGGCCCTGAAAGAGTCAGGCTTCGCTCCAACCCGGGTGTGGGGACAGGCGATCGAGGATCGCGGGAGCCAGATCACGCTGTCCGTGCTGGGCCAGCAGGCCCCACTGGACGCGAAGATCGGCTGGGATCCGGACTTCACCAGGCGGAAGAAGATCAAGGCGATCTTGGACACTCTCCTCCCCGGGTTCTCGGTCCGGCTGGGGGGCATGACGTCCATCGACGTCACCCGCTCCGGGATCGACAAGGGCTACGGCATCGGCAAGCTGCGGGACCTCCTCGGCATCGCGCTGGAGGAGATGGTCTTCGTCGGCGACGCCCTGTTCGTCGGCGGCAACGACCGGCCCGCCATGGACGCCGGCGTCGCCTCCATCGAGGTCCGCGACCCCGAGGACACCAGGCGCATCATCGAGACCCTCGTGGCCTGCCTGGAGCCCTCGTGAGCCTCGCGCGCTGAACAAGTGTCCGGGCCGGGCTGCTCATCCTCATGATCCACGGCATCCACCTGGCGTTCCTCGTCCTGGGAGGAGTGACGGTCCTCTCTGCCGCCGTCCTCGGGGAGCTCCACGAGGACGATGGCGACAGCGTCAGCCGCCACCAGGCGCCGCGCGTCTCCCGCTGAACGTAGCCTCGCCAAGCGTCTCCCGCTGACCGTGGCCTCGCCGGTCACGCAGCCACGGGGCTCGTCGGCACGCCCGGGGTCACCCGCGCCAGCTGCGCGGCGACGGTCTGCAGGAACACCTGGTAGCTCATGGGCTTGGCGATGTAGCCGTCACACCCGGCGGCCCGGATGCGCTCCTCGTCCCCCTTCATCGCCATGGCGGTCACGGCGATCACCGGGATCGCGCGGGTCGCCTCGTCCTGCTTGAGGAGCACAGTGGCCTGGAGCCCGTCCATGCCCGGAAGCTGGATGTCCATCAGGATGAGGCTCGGGTGCTCGCTGCGCGCGAGCTTCAACCCGGCCTCCGCGTTCGTGGCGCTGAGCACGGTGTGACCCACAGACTCCAGGAGGATGACCGTCAACGTCATGTTGGCGGGGTTGTCCTCGATGACCAGGACCGTGGCCATGTCAGGCTCCCCACTGGCGGCCGGACATGGCGCGCCGGACTTCACCCCGCAGACGATTGTGGTCGAACGTGCCCTTCTCCATGATGGCCATCACGTAGCCGTTCAGCTCGCCGCGCTCGGCCGCCGTGAGCTGCTTGGCCGTCACCACCAGGATCGGAATGCGCGCCGTGTCGGGTCGGGCCACGAGCGCCTCCACCACGTCGAAGCCGCTCACCTCCGGCATCATGAGGTCCAGCACGATGAGATCCGGCAGCTCGCGCTGCGCGACCTCGATCGCCTCCCGCCCGCCGCTCGCGCGCAGCACGACGCTGGCGAGGCCCTGGATGCGGATGGCGATCAGCTCGACCGCCCTGGGATCGTCGTCGACCACGAGGACACGGAGCGGCCTGTCCCCCACGAGTGGACTGAGGCCGAGCGCGACCAGCGATTCGTACAGCTCCTGGCGGGAGATGGGCTTCTGCAGGACCGCCGAGGCGCCGAGCGCAAAGCCCTTGCTGGGATCGGCCGAGATCGAGATGAGGACGACCGGGATGTGGGCGAGGGCCGGCTCCTGCTTGATGCGGCCGAGCAGCTCCCAGCCGTCCATCGTGGGCAGGTGGATGGCCAGGGTGATGAGCGACAGGGGCTGGTTCCCCGCGACGGCCAGCGCCTCCTCCGCGGAGGCGGCGTGCAGCACCTCGAAGCCGTCCGCCTCGAGCTGGAGGCGAATGAGCGCGGCGGACTTGCGGTCCCCTTCCACCACCAGCGCCGTCCGCGTCGTCACCGGCGCGAGCGCGCGGGGAAGCGCGGGCGTCCTCGCTGGAGCCCCTGCGTCGGCTCCCCGCAGCGGGAGCCAGACGGTGAAGCAAGAGCCTTCGTCCAGGGCGCTCTGCACCGCCACGGCCCCGCCGTGCAGCTGGGCGAGCTGCTTGACGATGGCCAGGCCGAGCCCCGTGCCCTCGAACTTGCGCGCCAGGCCGGTGTCGAGCTGGCTGAAGGGCTGGAACAGCAGCTCCATCCCCTCGGGAGAGATGCCGATGCCGGTGTCGCTGACGCGGAGCTCGAGGAACTCCTCGAAGCCGTTGTCGTCCAGCGCAGAGCTCTGGCCCGCCCACGGCCCCGACAGCTGGCCGACCGCGGACCGCGGCACGCGGCGGGCGTCGAGCGTCACCTGGCCGCCCTCGACGGTGAACCGGACCGCGTTCGAGAGCAGGTTGTAGACGATCTGCTTCACCTTGCGGGCGTCGACCCGGATCGAGCCGAGCTCGCCGATGGTGCCGGTGCCGAGGCGAATGTGACGGACCGCGGCCTTCTCGCGGACGATGGACAGGCTGTTGGCGAAGAGCGAGGACGCCTCCACCGGCTCCAGGTCGAGCGTCATCTTCCCGGCCTCGACCTTGGAGAGGTCGAGGATGTCGCTTATCAGGGAGAGCAGGTGCTTGCCGCTGCCGAAGATCTCGCCGATGAGGCCTCGCTGCCGGTCGCTCATCTCGCCGATGAGCCCGTCGCGGAGCACCTCGGAGAAGCCGATGATGGCGTTCAGCGGCGTCCTCAGCTCGTGGGACATGTTGGCGAGGAACTCGGACTTCATCCGGCTCGCGTTCTCCAGCTCGACGTTCTTCTGCCGTAGCGCCTGCTCGAAGACCTTGAGCTCCGTGACGTCGCGCGCCGCGGCGAACACGCCCTGCAGGGTCCGGTCGCGGTCGTGGAAGGTCGTCGCGTTGTACGACACCACGGTCTGCTTGCCGCTCCGCGCGCGCGCCGTCAGCTCGTAGTTGGTGACCTTGCCCTCGGCGAGCACGCGGTGAATGCCCGTCTCGGCCCGGGCGGGCTCGGTGAAGTAGTTCTTGAACGGCGCGCCGATCAGCTCGTCGCGCGTGCACCCCGTGAGCGCCTCGGTCTGCTTGTTGACGTCGGTGATGATGCCGCGCGGATCGGTCGTCATCAGGGCGTCGATGTTCGACTCGATGAGCGAGCGCGTGTAGAAGTGCTGGTCGCGCAGCCGCTGATCGAGCTTCGTCCGCTCTTCCTCGACCTGCCTTCGCGCCGTGTTGTCGGTCGCGATGAAGAGGTAGCCGATGATGTCGTCCGTGGCGTCGCGCAACGCCGTGATCGACACCATCGCCGGGAACCGGCTCCCGTCCTTGCGGACCTTGGTCATCTCGTAGATGTCCTCGATCCCGCGCGACGCCTTGAAGACCAGGGCGTCGAACCCCGGCGCGATCTTCGCGCCGAACTCGGAGCGCAGCGCGGATGCGCGTCTGGCGGCCTCCTCCGGATCGGAGATGTCGCCGTGGGTCAGCGTGTCGATCGCCTCGGCGGCGGTGTAGCCCAGCATCCGTTCGGCGCCGACGTTGAAGAGCTGGATGACGCCGCTGGCGTCGGTGGCGATGCACGAGAAGGTGGCGCTGTTGAAGATGGCCGTCTGCAAGGCCTCCTTCTCCAGGCGCGACCCCGCACGCGCGCCCCTCGACGTGGCCTCTGCCAGCTTGCTCGTGCTCTCGGAGACAGCGACCATGGGACTCTTCCGGCTCCGCCAGGCGACGCCTGGGTGAGATGGCACGCAAGAATGGCGCCGCGGAGACAACGGCGAAGATCCGTCGAGAGAAGCGCCGGTCGTGCGGCGTCGCGCCCCTCACGCGCAGGAACGCCGCACGCCCTAGGCGTCTGGCGGCACCATCGGCAGCTCGATCGTGAACACGCAGCCGTGGCCTGGAACGTCGCGCACCCGGATCACTCCGCCGCTCGCCTCGATCCCCTTGCGGCTGATGTAGAGCCCCAGGCCGAGACCGCGCCGGTCCGCGCTGCCCTGCTGGAAGGCGCCGAAGAGCTGCTCCGCCTTTCCGGGCGGCAGGCCGCCGCACGCGTCCGCGATGGCGATCTCGACGTGGCCATCGACCACCGACGCCTCGAGCGACACCTGTCCACCGGCGGGCGTGAACTTGAACGCGTTCTGCAGGAGGTTGGCGATGGCCCCGGCGAGGATCTGCGGGTCGGCGTGGACCGCGATGGTCTGGTCGGTGGGCGTGACCCTGAGCGACACCCCGTGGACGCCGGCCTCCATGGCCCCGTCCACCTCGGCCTCCTCGATCATCTGGCGCAGCCGGACGCGCTGCGGTCGGGTGTGACCCGAGTCGAGGCGCACCTCGACCAGCGCGCGGTCGATGAGCGTCGTCATGCCCACCAGGCTCCGGGTGACCACGGCGGCGACGCTGCCGTTGACCGGCGCGCGGCCGCTCTTGATCGCCAGGAAGGCGAGCTGCGCCGCAGAGACGCGGTTGCGCAGCTCGTGCGCGAGGACACCGGCGCGCTCCGCTTCGCCGTCAACCGCAGACCGCCCGCGCAGCCGCGTGAACTCCGTCACGGCATCGGCGATGGCGTTGTCGAGGCACCCGTTCAGGGTCCGAAACTCGTGGGTGGTGATGGGCGCGTCCGTCTCGTCTGCGAGCTCCGTGATGGACTGGCAGATGTCGCCGTAGTCGTGGACGACTTGCGCCACGGTGTAGCCGGCCGCCAGCAGCGCTGCGCCGTGCAGCGACGCGCTGCGCTCCATGGTGTCGCTCGTGGAGGAGAGGGGGAACTGGAGCGTCTCGGCGAGCTGGTCCAGGAACAGAGGGACCCCGTTCGTGAGCTCCTGCTCGGTCGGCGTCGGAGCCGAGCGCAGGGCCACCTTCGCCCGCGCCCGGTCGATGAGGGCCTCGCGGTTGGCGGCGATGAACTCGTAGAGCAGGGGCGCCTCGCCACAAGGAGTAACCCCGCCAGCGGATGCCCGCAATCCACCTCTGCGCGCTCTCTCCAGATGAGCTGCGCAGGGGCGAGGCAGATTGCACCACCTGTGGCGCTCACGCAGAGAGACGCCCGGATCTTCGTTCGAAGGTCCGGGCGCCCGGGTCAAGCTTCCTCCGTGGTGCCGGAGGTCACTTCCGCGGCTGGACGACGATCTCCACGCGGCGGTTCTGCGCACGTCCATCGATGGACGTGTTGTCGGCGATCGCGTCGTCCATCCCCTTGCCCTGGGCGGTGATGAGATCCTGGGGGATCCCCTTGCTCACGAGGTAGTCGCGCACGGACTGCGCGCGGTTCTGCGACAGCGTCATGTTCATGTCGTGGGCGCCGACGTTGTCGGTGTACCCGAAGACGACGATGGGCTGGTCCTTGCCCTTGAGGGCCTCGGCCACGATGTCGAGCTTGGCCAGGGCGCCCGGCTTGAGCTCGTACTTGGCGGTCTTGAAGAGGACCTCGGACTCGAGCGTGATGACCATCCCGCGGGAGTCGTCCTTGACCGAGGCGATGCGCGCGATCGTGTCCCGCGCGTCCTTGAGCTTGGCCTCCATCGCCAGGAGCTGCTGCCGCTGCGCCTCCGCGTCGGCTCGCTGCTGGTCGAGCTGCATCTGGGTGGCGCCGAGCGACTGCTGCGTCGCCGAGAGCTGTCCCCGCGCGGACGCGAGCTGCTGGGACTTGAGCGCGGAGATCTGCGCGGTGATCTGCGCCGCGTCCTGCTGCGCCTTCATGGTCTCGGCCACCGACTGGGCGATGAGCGCCCTGCGGTCGGCGACGAGCGCCAGATCGGCGGTGGTCGGATCGTCCGGCGCGCTGTCCCACGCATGGTTGGCCCGGCCGAGCGCAACGTCCGCCTCGTGCAGGTCCGTCGGGTCCAGGCGACCCGCCAGACCATCCCTTGCCCGCGCGTAGTCGACGCGTGCCTCCACGAGTCCCTTGGGGGGGATTCGCTCTCCGCCGCACGCTGACACCCCGAAGAGGGTGACCGGTATTGCCAGGACTGCGATGCGATTCCACTTCATGGTGACCATCTCCTTCAGTAGTTCGTTCACTTCGTGGCGGCGCTGGCGAGCGCCGCCTGCGCCTGGCGCGCGCGCGCCTCGGCCTCGGCCTGCTGCCCGAGGCTGAGGGCCAGCTGCGCCTCGGCGCTCGCGACCGCGGTCAGAGAGGCCGCTCGCTGGTTGTCGGTGCCGATGAGCGCCTTGGCCTTCTGCAGGTCCTCCTCGGCCAGCTGCAGGTGGAGCTTCGCGTCGGGGACGCTCGGCGCCCCTCCCGTCTGGGCGCGGCCCACGTCTCCCTGCGCGGCGGCGACCTCGTTGTTCGGCGGCGGAAACGTGGACGCGCACGCCACGGCCATCCCCGCGAACGCGACCACGACGGCAAATACGGCCTTCTGCTTCATTGGCAATTCCTCCTCATCAGACTTGCCGCCAAGAGCAGCTACCGTGCCGCAGGAGAGCGATCGCGCATTCACGGGCGCTTCCCGCCGGTTGACTCCGTGGAGTCCAGCATCTTGTGGAGGTGAAGCGTGGCGGTCGTGCGCTTCCAGCACGCGAACGCCACACCGGCGTCGAGGCCCGCCCGCACCAGTCTGCGCCGATCGAGCGGGCCCGCCGGTTGCACACGCGGTGGCCATGACCATCATCACTCACCGCTTGGTTCGACGCGCCTCGTTTGGCGCACTCTCGATCGCCGCGTTATTCGCGACGGTGCCGGCCAGCGCGCAGCAGCCAGGCGAGGCGCCCTCGCCTCGCGAAGAGTTCAGCATGTACCCCGTCGAGATCGAGCCGCACTTCACGTTCGGCGCCGAGAACGTCTACGGCGCCAGCGGGTTCGGCGCCGGCCTCAGGGTGGGTATTCCGCTGATCTCGGGCCACGTCGGGAGGCTGCCGGACAACCTCGCGATCAGCTTCGGCGGCGACATCGTCCACTACGAGAACTGCTATTACACAGACCAGTGCGGCGCGAACTACCTCATGCTGCCGGTGGCCGCGCAGTGGAACATCTTCGTCGCCCGGCGGGTCAGCCTGTTCGGCGAGGCGGGCGCCTTCGTCTACAAGGGCTTCTTCGACGGCTGCGGCCCCGGCGACGGCCCCGGGTGCTCGCCTCCCTCCGACTTCGGCGTCCTGCCGACCCTGGCCATCGGCGCGCGCATCCACGTGGGGGACAACGTCTCGTTCACCGCCCGGCTCGGCTACCCCACCATCACGTTCGGAGTGTCCTTCCTCTAACTTGGGACTAGGCTGCTGGCGTGTGCTCCCGATGACTGCGCAGGACGGAGAGCCGCTGCGCGGCGTTCGCGTGCTGGTCGTCGACGACGACGTGGACAACCGCGAGATGGCGGCGATCACCCTCGAGCACTGCGGAGCCCGGGTCACGACGGCGGGCTCGGTGGCCGAGGCCCTGCTTGCAGTGGAGAAGGAGCGTCCGGACGTCCTCATCTCCGACATCGGACTGCCCGACGAGGACGGCTACAGCCTGCTGCGGAAGATCCGTGCGCTTCCCGGGTCACGCGGGGCGAGCCTCCCCGCCATTGCGCTGACCGGACGCGGTCGCGACGAGGATCGGGAGCAGCGGGCGCGCGTCGATGGGTTCCAGGAGCACCTCACCAAGCCCGTCACGGTCGACGGGATGCTGGCCGCCATCGCCCGCGTCACGGGATGACCATATCGCCACAGGTGCGGCGTCCATGCGCAGGCCCATCGTTATGATGGGTTCCAAGCAAGTCGGCGAAACTACGAGACTCCAGGCCAGAATGCCTCACCGGCACGGCTCCTGCTCGCGGTAACGACCCCGAGAAGGAAGCGTGCCCGTGAACCGAAGCGTCCTGATCATCGACGACGACCGCAGCATGCTCGACACGCTCCGCGCGGAGCTCGAGCGCCGGAGCTACGAGATCGTGACCCACACCTCTCCGGAGGCGGCCCTCCGGGAGCTCGGAGAGCGCGACTTCGGCGTGGTGCTCAGCGACCTCAACATGCGGGGCATGAGCGGCGTCGACCTGTGCCGGGAGGTCGTCCTGCTGCGCGAGGACACGCCGGTCATCCTCATGACCGCCTTCGGGAGCATGGAGTCGGCCGTCGCGTCGATCCGCGCCGGGGCCTACGACTTCGTGACCAAGCCCTTCGACCCCGACCACCTCGTGGTGGCCATCGAGCGAGGGCTCCGGCACCGCGAGCTCCGCGACGAGGTGAAGCGCCTGCGCCGCGTGGTCAGCGAGCTCCAGCCCTTCGACGAGATGATCGGCGAGAGCGCGCCGATGAAGAAGATGTGCCAGCTGGTGGCGCGCGTGGCCGACAGCGACGCGACCGTGCTCGTCAGCGGCGAGAGCGGCACCGGCAAGGAGCTCGTGGCGCGGGCCCTCCACACCCGGAGCACGCGGGCGTCCGGCCCCTTCGTGGCCATCAACTGCGCCGCCATGCCGGAGGCGCTCCTCGAGAGCGAGCTGTTCGGCCACGTGAAGGGGGCCTTCACGGACGCCCGCACCGCGCGCCCCGGCCTCTTCTCGAAGGCCAGCGGGGGCACCCTCTTCCTCGACGAGATCGCCGAGATGCCGCTGGGGATGCAGGCCAAGCTGCTGCGCGCCCTCCAGGAGCGCACCGCCCGCCCGGTCGGCGGGGACTCGGAGATCCCGTTCGACGCGCGGATCGTCGCCGCGACCAACAAGGACCTGGAGCACGAGGTCGAGCAGAAGCGCTTCCGCGAGGACCTCTTCTACCGCGTCAACGTGGTCCACGTGCCCGTCCCGCCGCTCCGGATGCGCGAGAACGACGTGCTGCTCCTCGCGCAGAGCTTCCTGCAGCGCGCCCAGGCCAGCGGGCGGGGCCGCGTCCTCGGCATCAAGAGCGCGGCAGCCGAGCGGCTCGCCGGCTATCCGTGGCCGGGCAACGTCCGGGAGCTCCAGAACTGCATCCAGCGCGCCGTGGCGCTCGCCCAGTTCGACCAGATCGGCGTGGAGGATCTGCCCGAGCGCATCGGGCAGTACAGGCCCACGCGCGTCGCGCTCGACAGCACGGATCCCTCCACCTTCTTGCCCATGGACGAGGTCGAGCGGCGCTACGTCGGCCAGGTCGTGGACGCGCTGGGCGGGAACAAGGCGTCTGCCGCGCGGGTGCTCGGCATGGACCGCCGCACGCTCTACCGGAAGCTCGAGCGCTGGGCGGATGGCGAGTCGCCGGCCTCGGCCCGCGCCGACGCCGGGCGCCGTGCCGGGGACGGCGTGGACGGGCGGCGCGATGCTTCCTTCTGACCCCGGGCCGAAGACCGGACCGCAGGTCCTGGTCCCCGCGGAGACGATGCGCTCGCCCGACCTGCTCCGGAGCGTCTGCCACGACCTCCGGGCGCCGCTGGCCTCCATCGTGATGGGCGCGGGCTTCCTCCGCCGCGCGCTGCCGCCGGAGGACCTGAACGCTCTGCGCGTCGTCGAGGCCATGCGCCGCGCCGCCGACGGGATGAACCGGGTCATCACGACCTTCGCGGACCTGTCGCGCCTTCAGATGCACGAGCTCGCGCTCGAGATCGCGCCGCACGACGTCGCCAGCGTCGTGAAGGCGGTCTTCGACGAGCTGGTGGCGGACCCGGCGGCGCAGGGGGTGGCCGTCTCGCTGGAGCTCGACCCGGGCATCCCGCCGCTGCCGTGTGACCGCGAGCGCCTCGTGCAGGTCCTCCGCCAGCTCGCCGAGGCAGCGGTCCGCGTCGTCCCCGATCGGGGCACCATCGAGCTGCGTGCCACGGCCCGCGGGAGCGGCGCCGTGCGGTTCGAGGTGGTCGTCCGGCGCCACCCGGACCCAGGCTCGAGGAGCATCACCATGGACCCTCCCAGCCCGGCGCTGGCGCTGGCGAGGGGGCTCGTCGCGCTTCACGGGGGGAGCCTGTCCGTCGTCCGGGACGGCGACACGTGCACGCTGTCCTTCGACCTGTCGTCCCCGGGAGGCGTGTCGCCAGAGCCGGCACCCGTGGGCGCGCATTAACGCCTCGCAGTGGCAAACCGCCGCAGCGTGGGCGGGCCGCCCTGCAGCAAGGCCGCCGGTCGGCACGGGCACCGCGACGGCTCGCATGATGCAGCGGAGTCGCTCACCATGAGCGAGCTCTCGAACACTCCCGTCGCGGCCAGGTTCTCCGTCGTCGTCGGCCTCGACTTCACCGACGCGGACGGTCCGGCCTTCGACCAGGCTGCCCGCCTCGCCCTGCGCGTGCCGGGCAGCGAGCTGCACCTCGTCCACGTGTTCGGCACGGCGCCCTCGGCCGAGCGCTCGCGGGAGCTGGTCGACCACCTCCGTCTCTACGCCGACGAGAAGGCAGACATGCTCCGGGGCCTGCACGGCATCGCGGTCGGCATCCACCTGCGCGGAGGTCACACGGTGCACGAGCTCATCCGGCTCGCGACGGAGGTCCAGGCCGACGTCATCGTCGTCGGCTCGCACCGCGGCGCCCACGTCAAGGACTGGGTCGTGGGCTCGACGGTGGAGCAACTGGTCGGGGGAGCGCCGTTCCCGGTGCTCGTCGCCACGCCGCAGCCCAGACACGCCCAGAAGCAGGAGATCGTGATCGAGCCGCCCTGTCCGCAGTGCGTCGCCACACGCACCGCGACCCGTGGAAAGGAGTGGTGGTGCGAGCGCCACGCCCACGAGGCGGCGGCGGGTCACACGTACTCGTACCGTCGCGAGCTTCCGTTCTCGTCGCACGACTCGAACGTCTCGCCGACCGGCGTCGACTTCTGACGCCGCACGGGAACGAGCACGGGAACGAGCACGGGACGAAAGGACGACACCATGAAGCCGGACCAGAGCGAAGAGATAACCAGGACGCACCGCCGCCACGCGCTGCACGACGCGGAGGGCATGGCGTCCGGGGCCATGGTCGGAGCCGCGGTGGGCGCCGCCGCAGGGCCGCCGGGCATGGTCGCGGGCGCCGTGATCGGAGCGGTCGCCGGGGGTATCGCCGCGATGGCGCTCGACTCGGACGCGGACCGGCAGGCGGCGCGCACCGCGGAGCTGGACGACGAGATCGGCGTGACGGGCGGCGAGCTCGGAGCGCCGAACCTGAAGCACCCACCCGCGACGGTCGGGGCCTTCTCGCTGGCGGCAGCCGGCACGGGCACCCCGGTCGATGACGCACCGGCCGAGGGGCCGATACAGACACCGGACGAATGACGAGGAGACACCAGCCATGACCCAGTCGAAGACGGACCTGAAGTCGGAGCTCGCCAAGAGCCTCGAGCTCCTGCGCACGATGCGCGACGAGGCGCGCGTGAAGCTCCACCTCGGCGGAATGGACGCGAAGGACCGGTGGAACAGGCTCGAGCCGCGCATCGAGGCGGCGCTGGGCAAGGCCGCGAACGAGGCCACCGAGGCGTCGACCGCGATGGTGGACGAGGTGGCGAAGGCGCTGCGGGAGTTCACCTCGTCGCTGCACGCGTAGGCCCCTCACGCGCGCCTCCACGGATCGAGGCCGAGCTCGCGCGAGCGTCGCGCGAGCGAGACGGCGTAGGTCACGTCGAACACGAGGATGCCGGCGTAGAAGACGTCGAGCAGGTGTCGCTCCGGATGCTCGCGCTGGGCCACGATGCACACGCAGAGCGTCCCCACCAGCTTGGCCAGGGCGATGTAGAGCGACTGCCCGCGCACGTCGCCCCGACGCTGGAGCATCCGCAGGAACAGCAGCGACATGAGCATGTTGGACCCGAACGCCGAGTACATGCCGTCGGCGTCGTGCAGGTCGTGCCCCGTGGCGACCACGCCGGCGTAGGACATCCCGAGCGTGAACGCGAGGACCGGGAGGAACGTCCTCCGGGGCACGGCGGGCGCCAGCTCCTCGCGTCCGTCCCGCACGAACTGAGCGAATATGACGAGGTCGAGGAGCACCCAGACCCAGTTGACGTAGAGCTGCGGCGCCGGGTGCGGGGATACGACCGAGTAGTAGAACTCCCAGGAGACGTTGATGCACAGCGCGGTCATCGGCATCCCCGGGACGCGATCGAGCGCGCTCCTCCGGATGATGAGCGCGTACGCGACCGTCCACAGGACTCCGGCCGCGAGCTTCAGCGCCAGCATGGGGCCCACGTATACGTGGCGCGCCGCACCCGTCCAGGCGCCGTCCCCGCCGCGCGAGGACGGTGGAATGGAAGCCCCCGCTCGCTCGTCCACCAGAGGTGACCCCCGCCACCCTCGACGCGTACCGGGCGCCCGACGCCGGGCGCTTGCTGGAGATCGAAGAGACCCGGCGCGCGGAGGAGGCCGAGGCCCGCCGCGTCGTCGCGGCGATGAAGAACCCGCTCCACGGCCTGAGCCACGCGCGGCCCCGCGGCCCTGGAGCCGTGGGGCTGCTCCTCTCCGGCGCGGCCATCGCGGTGCCCCTCCTGCTGACACTCCAGCCGTTCGCCGCCCTCGCCGTCCACTCGAGCGGCCGCCTCTGCGCCGCGCTGGGCGTGCTGGAATGCGGAGTCCTCGCCGGCCTGACCGGCGCAGGCTTCGGCGTCGCGGGCATGGTGAGCAACCGGTCGCCCTTCGCCAGCGTGGTGGCGTTCCTCGCGGGGACCTTCGCGCCCTTGTGGGCGCTCGTCTGCGCGCTCGCGGTCGTCGCCTGGGCGAAGGGCTAGCGGTATTCCACCGAGTCAGGCGGACAGGCGCCCTCTTCGACCCTTCCGTCGCCGGCGTCCTCGGCGCCGATGTCGCTCAACCTCCCACGACCACCGGAGCCGCAGGCGTGACGCGTCTCACCTCGACGGCCTGGCCGTGCCAGGCGAACTTTTCATGTGGGATGGTGAACACATATACGCGTGGAAAATCGCGGCTTTGACAGGGTGCCCCCCCGGTGGGAGCGGTACTCTCATGCTTTCTCGTCACACGTCTCTCTCGTCTCTCGCGCTCGTCACCGTGGTCGCCTGTTCGTCCCCCGCGACGAATGTCGGCGACCTGGGAGGAGACGGGGGGACCTCGAGCGAGGGCGGAGGCTCGACCGAGGGTGGCGCGGGCAGCGGTGGCAGCAGCGGGAGCAGCGGCGGCTCGACCAGCAGCAGCAGCGGCGGCACATCGTCGAGCAGCGGGGGCACGGGGAGCAGCAGCGGGGCCCCCGTCGGCACGGTCGGCGCGAACGGCGGCTCGCTGTCGAGCCTGCTCTTCGCGGTCGTGGGCGACACGCGCCCGCCGAACGAGGACGAGCTCACGAGCTACCCGACCGCGATCATCACGAAGATCTTCGCCGACGTGCAGGCGCGCTCGCCGGCCATCCCGTTCGTGGTCTCGACGGGCGACTACCAGTTCTCGTCGACCGGCTCGAACAGCACCGCCAGCCAGCAGCTGTCGCTCTACCTCCAGGCGCGCGAGCAGTACACCGGCGTGCAGTTCACGGCGATGGGCAACCACGAGTGTACCGGCGCGGACGACTCGAACTGCCCCGCCAGCAGCAGCTCGCCGACGGCCAACTACAAGGCCTTCATGAGCCAGCTGCTCGCGCTCATCCGGCGCGCGAGTCCGGAGGCGTCGCGCGATCGCATCGTCGAGGAGTTCAAGATCTGGACGCTCGATGGTGAGAGGGCGGCGTGGGAGCTGTTCCGGACGGCGCCTTATTCGCCGAACCAGCCTCCCAAGGATGAAGACGATGTGCCGCGCGCGGCCGGCGGCGCGACGACGTTCAAGCAGATCCCGATCCTGGAACTCGCCGTGCCTGCGGGCCTCTGGGTGGGCAACAAGCTCGGTGTCCTGGCACGCGAGCACTTCCAGCGCCGAAGCGCCCTCAACGCCGCGGAGAACAAGAGCCTCTTCGCGATCCCCTACGTCAAGCTGGGGCCCGAGGTCACCGCCCCCGGCGCCGCGATGCCCGCGGAGGTGCAGCAGAACCCGAGTCGCGGACGCGATCCGCGCGGTGAGTTTAATCGTCGCGGGTACGTAGTCCTCGGCAAGGACGACGGCATCGGGTTCGCCGAGCCGGCCGGAACCGCCTACGAGCTCGTCGACAGGCAACTCGAGAAGCTCGTCGACGAGATGTTCCGGGTCGTCCACCAGATGGCCTCGAGCGTCAGCGCGACCAAGCAAGCGCTCGCGCGCTCCGGGGCGAGCAAGGGCGAGGACAGGCGAGCAACGGAGATCGTGCTCGGCGCGTACGGTGCGCTCGTACGCGACTTCGCCAAGCGCATCTACGACTGCCTTTCCGCGGCGCGCGGCGAGGACGTCGTCTGGACGACCCATGGCCTCGACAAGTTCGAGCTCGAGGATCGCGATGGCATCCTGAAGGAGGCGCTCTCGCTCGACGCGATCGCCATCCCGAGCGCCACGTTCAGGAAGTCCTACAAGACCAAGATCGCCCTCGCGCTGGTCGGCAACGTGCCGCCCGAGACGCAGGACGTCATCCGCGAAGAGATCGAGCGCGGCGTGGAGCAAGAGGGAGAGCTCGACGCTCACGCACGCGCACAGCCCATCGAGGACGATGACAACCGAGACGAAGACGGACCGCCGGCGTTTGGCCGAAGCCGCGGCGGCGCTGCTCCTTCACCAGGAGCGTAGGTCGCTGCGAGCGCTCGTGCGGGCCGAGCGCCGCACGCTGGGTCTCGCTCGAACGGCGGTGGAGCCGCACATCGAGCGCGCCGCGACGTTCATCGCCCATGCTCCCCGGGGCGACGAGCAGCGCATTGCCATGGCGAGCGTTCGTCGAGCTACACCGCGGATTCAGCGCGCCCTCGAGGACGCGCTCGTGCAGGCCCGCTCGGGCGCACGCGCTGCGGGCCGCGACTCGCTCGGGGGTGCCCTGGCAATCGGCGACGCGCACCCGCTCTCGGGCCGCGACGAGCACGACGTCGTGGCGGCCCACTCGGCCGCCGCAGCATGGAGCGCGGCCTGGGCGACGGCGGCTACCGCCCTGGTCCTTACGGACGAGGACCCCAGTCGCGCCCCGGTCGCCGCCGCGCGAGCTCGCGTCCCCTCGCTCGAGCGCATCGCCGCGACGGAGACCGCGGGCGCGTTCAACGACGAGCGGCGACGCGCCTACAGCGACCTCACCAAGTCGTCGTTTGCATCCGAGTTCTTCAAGGTCTGGAACGCGGTGCTCGATCGGCGCACCTGCGCGTTCTGCTTCGGCAAGGACGGGCAGGTCCGCGCCATGCACGAGAGCTTCGGCGACACGCCACCCGTGCACCCGAACTGCCGCTGCATCGTCGAGCTCGTTCGTGTTCCTCGTCCCGAGAGGCTCGAGGACGTCGGCATCGACTACGCGAGTTTCAAGACCGAGTTGCGCGATGTCATTCGAGAGCGCCGCGAAGAGAGCGGCCGTCACGCAGCGGCGTTCCTGACCGAGTCGATGGGCGCGCGACGTCGCTCGCCCCTCGTGCTCACGGGCCGCTTCCGAGAGAGACCGTACGAGCGCCCCTGAAGCGCTGACAGCCCGAGAGGAGACCCATGGACCCCGTGCAACCGCCCGGTGGAGCGCCCCCGCCTGCCGCCGGCGATCCGCCCAAGCCCGCCGAAGGCGCTCCGAGCTACGTGACCGAGGAGCAGCTCCAGGCCGCCCTCACCACCCGGTTCCGGACCTTCGAGCAGAAGGTCGACAAGACCCTCTCTGATGGCCTCGGGACGATGGGGACCAAGCTTCGCGACGAGCTCGCGGCCCTGTTTCCCAAGCCCGAGCCGAAGCCGGAGGGCGAGGGACCGAAGCCGGAAGGCGCCGCCGCGGCGCAGCCCCAGTCGGGTCCGGAGCTCAAACGGCTGCAGGACCAGATCACGCTGCTCACCAAGCAGGCCGAGGATGCCCGGTCCGAACGCGACGCCGAGCGCGCACGTGCGCGCGACTCGCTGCTGCGGCAGAGGGTGACCGACGCTCTCTCGGGCGTGGGCATCGAGGGAGTGCGCGCGCGGCATGCGCTCGGCCTACTCGTCGATGCGGAGCGGCGCGTGCGCTGGGCCGAGGACGGAGCGTCCGTCCTCTTCCGCACCGACGCCCACGACGACCTCGATCTGGCCGCGGGCGTTCGCGAGTGGCTCAAGACCGACGACGCGAAGCTCTATCTGCCGCCTCGCGGCGCTGCCGGTTCTGGAGACCGCCCAGGCGCGCAGCCGCCCGCGGCCCGCCCGAGCGGTCCGGTCGATCGCACCACTGTCGCCGAAGGCCTGCGCCGAGCGCTGCTCGGCCAACTCTAAGGAACCATCCGAATGGCGCTGGAGACCCTCGCTGCCGTCAGTGCAGCGCTCAGCCAGATCTTCGATGAGCAGTTCGTCCGCCAGTACAACCGGCTGGCGGTCGCTGCGACTCTCATCCAGGCCGAGCGCGGTCAGGGCAAGAATGCCGCCTGGGACGTCGAGTTCTCGGGCGCTACCGCGGACGCCGTGGCGGAGGGCTCCGACGTCGCCGAGACCGAGTTCACGACCGACCAGCCCGTTCCTGCGGTCCTCGGCTGGGCGACCTACCGGCAGTCGTTCAAGCTCTCGGAGAACGAGATCGACGCCGCGGCGAGCTCGGTCGGTACGCCCGAGGTGTTGCTCGACATGTTCGGCGAGCGCGTGCTCAACGCGCACCACAAGCTCTGCTCCCGCGTCAACGTCGACATCTTCACGGGCACGGGCACCAATCAGGCCGGCGTTCCCACGCTGGTGGGCCTGTACGGCGGCCCGATGGAGCCGACGGGTGCCTACGCGACCATCGACCGAGGGCAGTTCCCCGAGTGGGCGGGCAATGTGCTCGCCAACGGCGGCGTCGCGCGCCCGCTGACGCTCGACCTGATGGCGCAACTCGAGCAGAACGTCTTCACGGCCTGCGGCGAGCCGCCCAATCTGATCCTCGCGTCGGCGGGGGTCATGCGCAAGTACGAGAACTTCTTCGAGAGCGTCCGTCGAATCGTGTCCGACGGGCGCGGGCCGATGGACTTCGGAGCGGGGGCCGCGAGCCTCTTCTACAAGGGGATGCCCGTCATCCGCGATCGCAATGGCCCGCCCGGGCGCCTGGCGATGCTCAACACCAACTACCTGCGGATGAAGTACCTGCCGCACATCAACCCTGGCGATGCGCTCGGGCACACCGAGAGCCGGCTCGTGAGCAGCTCCGGCGGAGCGGTGCAGATGGCGACCGACATCCCGGCGCGCATCGTGCTGCTGGCCAAGACCGGCGACAACGTCAAGGCGAGCGTCAAGACCGTGATCCAGATGGCGCTCAAGCGCCCCAACTCCTGCGGCTACATCGCCGACATCGCGGAGGTCTGAGCCGTGCCCCTCACCGTCCGACGCGGATCGGGAGCTGTCGAGTACGCGCTCGTCAGCCAGTTCGATGCGCTCCGGCGCCTCGTTGCCGCGGGGCAGGGCCAATATCACCTGGAGGTCTCGAGCTACGGCGCTGGCGACTTCACGACGCCGACCCTGGTCCCCCTGGTCTTCGTCGCGGCCCCAGCGACCGACCTGCCGTCCCTGCTCGCCCTCTGCAACGAGCTCGCGACGCGGCACCGGTTGCATACGCACGACAGCTACGCGCACCTCGTCGCCGACACCGCCGACGACCTGGCCAACAAGCCGCCCGCGGTGCTGGCAGACGCGATCGCGTTCCTGAACGACGCGAAGACGAAGTTCAACGCGCACCTGTCGCAGCCGGGCGTGCACGTCGTCAACGATCCCAACCAGATCACCGCACCGAACGCCGCCGACCTGCAGACCTCCTGCGATCTCGCGAACACCTACCGGGCCCTCTTCAACACCCACATCCAGGCCGCCCCCGCTGGCGCCTCCATCGAGCTGCTCGACCCATGACCGAACCCCAAGAGCAACGCTTCACGACGTGGCGCAACCCCACGCGTCACGAGATGCGCATCGACGTGCACGGCGCGCCGGGACGCTTCAAGCGTTACGTGTTCCCGCCCGGCAAGGAAGTCCAGGTGCCGAGCGAGTACGACCGGGCCATCCACGACGTGCGCGAGGGCGTCATCGTCGGAGGCCTCGCGCCCCTGCTGGAACGCGCTGTGCCCGACGGCACGCTGCACCCCGCGCTCGATCCGGAGGAGGCGGCGCGAAAGTCTGCCGCCGAGGAGGCCGAGCGTACGGTCCTGGCCAAGAAGGCGGCCGACGAGGTGCTGGCCCAAACGAAAACCCCGAAGCGCATCACGGGCACATGAGGAGGCTGTTCATGAAGGTATCGCTCGTACGCATCGCGGCCTGCGTCGGTCTCGCTCTCGTCGGAGCTTGCGCGGTTCGCGCCATCAATCCCCAGCCCCTGCCGCCTGGATTCCGGCGCGAGGACGCTCCGACGTCGCGTGCGAGCGGGTGCGACTCCGGTCCCGCGTGCCCGGATGGCGCGGCGCCGGCGGCAGGTCACGACACGCCGACCGGGCCGTGAACACACGCTGCTATGGCATGGACCGAAGCCGACCGCGCGGTGATCCGCTCCTACCTCGGCTTCCCGGCTCTGTTCCTGCAGGCGGACCCGCGCCTGGAGGCCGCGATGACTGCGGTGCTGGCGGTGGCCGACAACGGCACGCGGCCGGACAATTCGACGGAACTGCAGATCCGCGGGTGGCTCACCCAGCTCGCGGCGATTGAGGCGCGTCTCGAGTCGCTCTGGGACGAGGCCGAGGCGCTTAAGGTCGACGAGCTCGGCGTCGACCCGATGCGTGCGCTCGCCCTGCTTCGCGCCGAGGGCCGTCGCATCGTCGGTCGCATCGCACGCGCTCTTGGCACCTCACCGCGGCACGACGTCTTCACGGGCGCCGAGCCCAATCCGCACGGATCTCCCTACCCGGACATCGACGATGGCGAGAAGCCCTGGTGACAAGGCGAACGGGAGCGCCGATGCGTGCGTGTCCTGCAAGCAGCCTGTAGGCGACGGGCCCAAGCGCGCGCCGGTGCATGTGACCGACGACGCCGGAGGGCACGAGGTGTGGTGTCCGCGATGCTTTGTGGGAACGCGCGCGCCGATGGAGCCCGCACGCTTTGCTCCGCGGCTCTACGCGGCGGTGCGATGCTCGCTCTGCGGCTGGGAGAGCGTCGACTTCGGCCAGCACCGCTGCGCTCAGTGCCGGTCGCGGTTCATCACGGTGCTTCCGCCAGCACGGGCCCTCGTCGTGGCCGCTCGTTAAAAGGAGGGACTTGCTCATACTGAACGCGTGGATAGTATCAGCGGGTGCCCCTGCAGATCGTCGATGCCGTCCATGTTCGGGTCGTCTGCGATGGCGGCTGCGGCGTGACGGCCGAACTCTGCGGAAAGCGCGAGCAGTCTGTCGCGGCGCGGGCAACCGCGGCTCAGAGGTTCCGCGGACTCGGGTGGCATCACGATCCCGCCACCCATCGAGACCGCGAGTACGAGATGGCGCGACGGGATGGCTCGGGCCGCTGGTACTGCCCGCGCTGCGCTCGCAAGACACATCTCTGATCTGCGGCGGTCGCGCGCCGCCATCTCTCAGCGAGGAGCGTCAGTGAGCCTGCGCACGCGCATGTTGCCGGTGTTCGACCGGCTTCGGGCCCTCACGGGTCCGACCCGCTTCGACATTCGTCCCACGAGCCTGAGCGTCGTCACACGCCGATGGACGAGCGGCACCGTCGGCGTAGAGCCCGACGATCCAACCGCGCTCCTCTACTCGGACACGCGACTGGATCTGCCTTCGGTCTACAAGGTCCGGCAGGTCACGACCCGCGAGATCGCCTCGAGCGGTGGTCGTTACGAAACCGGCGACGTGAAGGTCGGCCCCATCACGCCCACCTACACGAACGCCGACGGATCGACGGGAGGCGTCTCGGAGGTGCAACTCAAGCCGACCCCCGCGGATGCTGCCACGGAGATCGTCTACGTGCTCGTGGGGGCGCACGCTGGCGAGTACGCGCTGCTGGGCCTCGTGAGTACGGGTCCCTTCGGGTGGTGGGTCGTGCTCGGCCGCCGAGAGACCACCCCCTGAGCGGTCTCACCCAGCGATGAAGACCTACCGCGTCGGCAGCCTTGGCGAGCTGGGAGCACTCTTCGCTCGGCATCAGCGTGAGCGTGAACAGCGACTGCGAGGCGCCACGGATGAGGCCGCGCGGACGGGAGTCAGCATCGTCAAGCGCCGGGTGCCCGTGGCTCACGGCGAGCTTCGGGAGGCTGTCCACGCCGAGACGGGTGGCAGCCGGGCGACCATCGTGATCGACGCGCCGCACGCGGCACCGGTCGAGACGGGCTCCCGGCCCCACACGCCTCCGCTGGCCCCGCTGGTCGCATGGGTGAAGCTCCGCGGCGCGCAGGGGCTTCTGTCTGAACGGCAGATCGGCCGACTGCCAGGCAAGAGCACGGGCGCCCATGCGAAGGCCATCGCATCGGAGCTAGCAGGAATGGAGTCCGGCGGCGCGCTCGACGTCCAGGCACCGGTTCGGATCGCACGCGCCATCCAGCAGGCCATCCGCCGCCGCGGCACCAAGCCTCATTGGTACGCACGTGGAAGCCTGGCGGCGATCCGCGCCGTGCTGCACGGCCTCGTTAAGGACGCGCTCTCCCACGCCCCATGAAGACCTCCGTCGAGCAGGCGGCCGTCAACGCCTTGGGGGCCTGGCTCACGCGCGCTCTACCCAAGGGGGTCGTCGTCTCGACCACGTGGCCCGAGCCGACGAAGGCGCTCGCCGCCAAGGCCGTCACCATCCTTCGCGCCGGGGCGCCCGAGGACGAGCCGCTCGATCCGATCGTGGTCGGGCGCGTCGACACAGGCCCGCATACCTCGCTCTTCACCTGGCGGCTGCGCGCCCTTCGCCAGCCCCTGCAGCTCGACGTGTGGACGAAGCATGCCGCCGCGCGCGATGACCTGCTCGCCCGCCTCGACGAGGCACTCAACACCGGCATGGGCGCAACCCTCGGTGTGACGAACGCAGATCCCGTCCGCCACGGCGTCGTCGTCCCCTTGGCCGACGGTTGGACCGGCACCGCGGACTGCTTCTTCGATCGGCCCGAGGTCAACGACACACCCGATGCCGCCACGCGGAGCGAGTACCGGGCAACGGTGCGCGGCTGGGCCGAGATCGACCTGACTCTCACGGCACCGAGCGCGCGCATCGCCATCATCCGGTTCGCTGGCCTGACCGACAAGCCCCTGACGACCTGAAGCCATGCCCGTCTGGATCTCCAGCACCTCGGCCGCCCGCCGGCACGCCGCGTACGCGATCGAGCGCACCCCGAACGCCGTCGTGCAGGCGATCGGCACCGGCGTCGCCGCGATGATCGCCCAGGTCCCGTGGGGTCCGGACAGTACGAAGGTGACGACGCCCGCGGGGCCGAAGGACATGATCTACACCTTTGCGCCGCCCGGCATGGACCACACCGGGTCCGGCTACCTGTCGATGATTGGCAAAGGGTGGCCGACTCTCAAGGTCGTGCGGGCGCTCGGAGCCGCGGCAACCCAGGCCTCGGCTCCCCTGGGCAACGTGGTGACGGTCATCGGCAAGTACAACGGCGCGGCCGGCAACTCGCTCGTCGCGACCGTGTCCAACGCCGGCGACGGCAACCCTAACCACTTCTGCCTCACAGTGCAGATCGTCGGCGCAAGCGGCTCCTCAAGCGAGACCTACGACAACCTCGACTACTCGGGCACGGCCACCAACTCGACGCCCAGCTTCGCGACCGCGTACCTCGTCGGTGGCATTCACCTGGGCACCGCCGGCCGCCCGGCGAATGGCACGTACACCTTCTCGGGAGGCGCCGACGGCGCGCCCAACGCGTTCTCGTACACGGGCACCGCGGGCACGGGCAACAGCGGCATCGCCGCCCTCGAGGGGGATCAGAGCGTCCGGCACGTCTTCGTCGACGACCCTGGCGCCACGATCCGTCAGCCGGTCAACGCGGCCCTGTTGCAGCACGTGCAGGCGATGGGCGACCGCTGCGCGTACATCAACGGCAACACGGGGCAGTCGCTGCAGCAGGTCGCGACCGACGTCGCCAGCTACCGCTCCGCGCGTGTCGTCTACGTCGACCCGTGGGTCTATGTCTTCGACGACGCCACGGGCGCGCTGCACCTCGTACCGGGAGCGTCGTTCGCAGCGTCGGCCGCCGCGCAGCTCTCGCCCTCGACGAGCATCGCGTGGAAGGACCCTGAGGTCATCGCCATGCTCAGCGGCATCCAGGACCTGGAGTTCGACCGCGGCAACGGCGCGGCCGATAACACCGACCAAGGTGTCGCCACCATCATTCGCGAGCAGAACGGCGGGTTCACGATCGAGGCCGGTGTCCTCACCGTCGCGCCCCTGGATCCGACCCGGCGCAACCACACCCGCACGCGCATGGGCGACTACGCGGCGGTGTCGATGGTGCGCTCGAGCCGGAGCTTCATCGACGCACCGAACGTCCCCTCCAATCAGCAGGCCGTGGTGCACATGGTGCAAGCCTTCATGGATGGGCTGGTCGCCGCGCAGAAGAGCGACCCGAACCACACGCCGCACTGCCTGGCCTACGACATCCCGCCGCTCGCGACGTTCAACGCCCAGGACGATCTCGACAACGGCATGCTCACCATCCCCGTCGACATGAAGACTTCGAGCGGCATCGAGAAACTCTTCTTCTCGATGCTCTTTGGAGAGAGCGTGCAGGTCAAGACGTCATGAGGAGCCCGCGCAGGAAGACTGCTTGGGCTGTTTCCTGCCAGTCGAGGGCTCGCA
>Ga0326727_10002887_pt1 | contig 56803 bp, 56 predicted proteins | sample MB2enrmetagenome_FD_207643 | JGI IMG/M metagenome (GOLD analysis project Ga0326727, IMG submission 207643) | Lab enriched peat soil microbial communities from McLean, Ithaca, NY, United States - MB29MY | ecosystem: Environmental > Terrestrial > Soil > Wetlands > Peat | place: USA: New York... | reverse complement strand
CATGAGCACCGGGGTCCGGTCCAAGAACGAACTGCTGGTGTACATGGACACCTACGTGTTCGGCCGGGGCTACATGGGCACGACGGCCCAGAAGATTCCCGAGAAGTACTTCAGCATCAAGAAGTAACCTGGAATCCACCAGGCATGACCGCGCGGCCGGCCGTCCTCGGGCGGCCGGCCGCCTTACCTTTCAGTGAGGAGCCCACGTGCTGCGCAGGAGCCACAAGGTCGTGAAATCCCTTGGGGAGCAGGTGTACGACTACCTGTTCGAGCAGCTCAAGCAGAAAGCCCTGGCCCCGGGCACCTACCTGGACCTGAACCAGATCGCCGCCAGGCTGGGCATCAGCCGCACCCCCCTGCGGGATGCGCTCCTGAGCCTGGAGCTGGAAGGCTACGTGGAGATCGTCCCGCGCCGGGGGGTGCTGGTGAAGCACCTGGAGCTGGAGGAAGTGCGCGACCTCTACCAGGTCATCGGGGCGCTGGAGGCCACGGCCATGCTGGCCGCAGCCCCCGGGCTGGGCCCCGAGGACCACCGGCGGCTGCGGGAGATGACCGACGAGTACCAGAGCCGCCTGGACGAGGCCAACTTCGACCGTTGCCTGCTCATCAACTACCAGTTCCACGACTTCTTCCTGGAGCGCTGCGGCAACGACCTGCTGGCCCGCGCCGTGCACGGCTACAAGCGCCGCCTGTACGACTGGCCCCGCCAGGCGGAGCTGCTGGCGGAATGGGAACAGCGCAACGCGGACGAGCACCGGCGCATGGTGGAGCTGCTCGGGGCCGGGGACGCCAGGGGGGCCGCGGAGCTCCTCCAGTACGTCCACTGGAGCTTCCAGGGGCAGGAGAACTACGTGCGTTCCTTCTACGGGGGCGGCGCGGCGCCGGCCCGGTGAGTCAATCGCCCAGGAGCTTGCCTCGGCCCCGGTAGGCGAGCGGCTCCCGGCCCGCGACCTTGCAGAATTTCTGTCCGGGGCGGACCAGCCGCCCGATGGCATGGGCGAACAGCAGCCCGGCGGCGGCGGCGTGCACCGGCGTGCGGGCGGCGCCCCAGGGTTCGCCGAAGGGCGCCACGATCTCCGCCACCAATTCGCCCGCCGTCACCCGGTCGCCCAGGCCGCGGTGGTAGACCACCACCCCGGCCTCCGGCGCCACCAGCGTGTCCACCGCCTCCAGAGGGGTGCACGCGCACAGGGGGGCCGGGACCGGCCCCGGGTCGCCCTCCAGGGCTCCCCGCCTTTGCAGGAACCGCACCAGGGCCGCGGCGTCGGCCGCGGCCAGGGCGTCGGTCACGTCCCCCTGGCCGCGCAGTTCCACCGTGGCGGCGAAGCAGGCCAGGGGCAGCGGCGTCCCTTCCGGCAGCCGGCGGCGCAGCCTCCACCAGGGGCCGTGGCACGCCTGGTCCAGGGGCATGCCCTCGGTGCCGTCCAGGCCGTCCAGCAGCACCGCCCGGGCGCCCAGCTCCGCCCCCAGGGCGGCGGCGTCCGCCGGTTGCCAGGCGGACGCGTAGAGATGCTGCAGGGCCACCCCGGCGCAGTGCAGGTCCAGCACCAGGTCCGCGTCCTGGGCCAGGCCCAGCAGGGTGCGCTTGAGGGTGTCCGCCTCCCCCGCCGGGGGCAGGGCCCCCAGGGCCTCCCCCAGGGCCTGGCGCACGGCCGCCACGTTGGCGGCGGGATCGGCGCCCAGGCCGTCCCGCACCCGCTCCAGCACGGCCGGCGCCAGGTCGGGGAAGTCCCGGTTGAAATTGCCGGATCCGGCCAGGTCGAACCGCCCCACCAGGCGCCCGCCCAGGTTCTGGGCCAGGCCCACCGGGTTGGCCGCCGGCACCACCACCACCTCCCCCTGGACCGCTCCCAGGGCCTGGAACCGTTCCAGTTCCAGGAGCAGGCGCTGGGCCACCAGCAGCCCGGGGATCTCGTCGGCGTGCAGGGCGGCCTGGACGTAGACCTTGGGCCTGGCGCCGGGCCGGCCATAGCGGTGCACCAGCAGGGAGCGCTCGGTGCCGGGCGCGGGGGAGGGCAGCGGGATGCGTTCGGTGGTGGTGGGCATGGTCAGAAAGGGATATTTATACTCTATCCTTCGCCCGGAAACCGGGGTTTGATAACACAACGCCCAAAACTCTTTCTCGCCCGGAGGACGCCATGCTCTCTCCCCATTGCCCGATGCCCACTCGCCGGCTGCGCGGCCGGGTGCTGGCCCTGATCCTGGGCGCCGCCTTCGTGCCGTTGGCGGCCACGACCCCCAAGGACACCCTGGTGCTGGCCGATGAACTGGATTCGACCATCACCATGGACCCGGCCGAGGTGTTCGAAGGCACCTCCTCCGAGGTCATGGGCGACATCTACGACCGCCTGGTGCGGTTCAGCCCCGCCGACCCGTCCCAGCCGATGCCCGACCTGGCCCAGTCCTGGTCGGTGTCCAAGGACGGCAAGACCTACACCTTCCACATCCGGCCGGGGGTCAAGTTCGCCTCCGGCAACCCGCTGACCGCCGAGGACGTGGCCTGGTCCCTGCAGCGCGCGGTGCTGCTGGACAAGAGCCCGGCCTTCATCCTGACCCAGTTCGGCTTCACCAAGGACAACGTCAAGCAGATGATCGCCCCGGCCGGGCCGCTCACCCTGACCATCGCGGTGGACAAGAGCTACGCGCCGTCGTTCGTGCTGAACTGCCTGACCGCCAACGTGGCCTCGGTGGTGGACAGGAAGCTGCTGCTCGAGCACGAGGACAAGGGCGACCTGGGCTACGGCTGGCTCAAGAACGCCTCCGCCGGGTCCGGGCCCATGAAGCTGCGCGAGTGGCGGGCCAACGAAGTGATCATGCTGGAGCGCAACGACGCCTACTGGGGCAAGAAGTCCATCATGGCCCGGGTGATCTACCGCCACGTCAAGGAGTCCGCCACCCAGCGCCTGCTGCTGGTCAAGGGCGACATCGACATCGCCCGGGAGCTGGCGCCCCAGGACCTGGACGCGGTGCTCCAGGACAAGGACGTCAAGCTCGACATCTGCCCGCTGGGCTCGGTGTTCTACATCTCCCTGAACCAGAAGAACCCGATCCTGGCCAAGCCCGAGGTGCGGGAGGCGTTCAAGTACCTGGTGGACTACGCGGCCATCCAGGCGACCATCATGAACCACATCGGCGTGGTCAATCAGAACTTCCTGCCCAACGGGCTGCTGGGCGCCGCCAACGTCAACCCGTACAAGTTCGACCTGCCCAAGGCCAAGGCCCTGCTGGCCAAGGCCGGCTATCCCAACGGCTTCAAGGTCACCATGGACGTGCGCAGCGCCCAGCCGTACCAGGGCGTCGCCGAGGCCTTCCAGGCGACCGCCAGGGAGGCCGGCGTGGACATCGAGATCCTGCCCGGCGACGGCAAGCAGGTGCTCACCAAGTACCGGGCGCGCAAGCACGACCTGATGATCTACAACTGGGACGTGGACTACTGGGATCCCCACACCAACGCCGACACCTTCGCCCGCAACCCCGACAACTCCGACGACGCCAAGTCCAAGCCCCTGGCCTGGCGCAACGCCTGGGCCATCCCGGAAATGACCGCCAAGGCCGACGCCGCCGTGCTGGAGCGCGACACCAAGAAGCGGGCCCAGATGTACAAGGACATCCAGGCGGATTTCCGCAAGAACAGCCCGTTCGTCATGCTGTTCCAGTCCATCGGCGTGGCCGCCGTGCGCAGCAACGTGGAGGGGTTCAAGCAGGCGCCCTCCACCGGCAGCACCTACGTGTTCAACGTCTCCAAGCGCTGACCGCGCGCTCCGGCCCGGAACCCCGGCAACCATGACCCTGCCCCCGCCAAGCCCCCGGAACGGGAACGGCAGGCCCCGCTTCGCCCGCGCCGCCCGCAACCTGGCGGAGTTCCTGGCGGTGGTCCTGCTGACCTACCTGGGGCTGCTGGCGGTGACCTTCGTCATCGGCCGGGTCATCCCCATCGACCCGGTCCTGGCGGTGGTCGGCGACCGCGCCCCGGAGGCCGTGGTGGCGCGCGTGCGCGAGGAGATGGGCCTGAACAAGCCGTTGTGGGAGCAGTTCGGGTTCTACATCGGCCACGTGGTGCGGGGCGACTTCGGCACCTCCATCCTCACCGCCAACCCGGTCATCAAGGACATCGCCCGAGCCTTCCCGGCCACCCTGGAACTGGCCACCGTCGGCATCCTGATCGGGGCCGGGGTGGGCGTCCCCCTGGGGGTCTGGGCCGCGGTGAAGCGCGGCCGGCTGATCGACCAGGTGGTGCGGGTGCTGGGGCTGGTGGGCTACTCGGTGCCGATCTTCTGGCTGGGGCTGATGGGGCTGGTGCTGTTCTACGCCCGCCTGGGCTGGGTGGCCGGGCCGGGGCGGCTGGACGTGGCCTTCGAGTACACCCTCAAGCCGGTCACCGGGCTGCTGCTGCTGGACGCGGCCCGGGCCGGGGAGTGGGAGGCCTTCTTCAACCTGCTGTCCCACCTGGCGCTGCCCGGGGCCCTCCTGGGCTACTTCTCCCTGGCCTACATCAGCCGCATGACCCGTTCGTTCATGCTCAACGAGCTGACCCAGGAGTACGTGGTGGCCGCCCGGGCCAAGGGCATCCCCGAGAGCCGGATCATCTGGCGGCACGCCCTGCGCAACGCCCTGGTGCCGCTCATCACCGTGGTCGCCCTGTCCTACGCCGGGCTCCTGGAGGGCTCGGTGCTCACCGAGACCGTGTTCTCCTGGCCGGGGCTCGGCCTGTACATCACCAACGCCCTGCAGAACGCCGACATGAACGCGGTGCTCGGCGGCACCATCGTGGTGGGCTCCATGTTCATCGGCCTCAACCTGTTTTCCGACATGCTCTACCGGCTGCTGGACCCCAGGACCCGGGAATCATGAGCGCCCCCTTCGCCACCCTCGCCGCCCGCCTCCGCCGCCTGGACGCCTGGCTCATGTCGGACCGCCCGGGATCCCGCCGGCAGGCCGCCCTGGGCCGCGCCTACGGCTCCTGGCGCGCCTTCACCCGCAACCGGCTGGCCATGGCCGGCCTGTTCATCATCCTGGCGCTGGTGCTGGTGGCCCTCACCGCCAACCTGGTGGCGCCCCATTCGCCGATCCTGGGGGACCTGCGCACCACCCGCCTGCTGCCGCCCTCCCGCGGCTACTGGCTGGGCACCGACGACCAGGGGCGGGACATCCTGTCGCGCCTGATCTTCGGGTCCCGGATCACGTTGAAGGTGATCTTCCTGGTGGCGGTGCTGGCGGCGCCCATCGGCCTGCTGGTGGGCACCGTGGCCGGCTACGCGGGCGGCCTGCTGGACGCCGCCCTGATGCGCCTCACCGACATCTTCCTGGCCTTCCCCCGGCTGATCCTGGCCCTGGCCTTCGTGGCCGCCCTCGGCCCCGGCATCGAGAACGCCGTGATCGCCATCGCCATCACCTCCTGGCCCCCGTACGCCCGCATCGCCCGGGCCGAGACCCTCACCCTGCGCAAGGCCGACTACATCGCCGCGGTGCGGCTGATCGGCGCCTCGCCCTGGCGCATCGTGTTCCGCCACATCATCCCGCTGTGCATGTCCTCGGTGATCGTCCGGGTCACCCTGGACATGGCCGGCATCATCCTCACCGCCGCCGGGCTGGGCTTCCTGGGCCTGGGGGCCCAGCCGCCCATGCCCGAGTGGGGCGCCATGATCGCCAACGGGCGCGCCTACGTGCTGGACCAGTGGTGGGTGGCGGCCGCCCCGGGCGCGGCCATCTGCCTGGTCAGCCTGGCCTTCAACTTCCTGGGCGACGGCCTGCGCGACGTGCTCGACCCCAAGGTCGCCCGATGAGCGCAGGCGCCGGCGGCTCCGCACCTCTGCCTGCGCAGGGGAGCCCTGCGCTCGCACCGCCCGCTCCGGTCCCCCCCGCACCCCCCACGGGGTGCCATGGCCAAGCCCCGGCACCACCTTTGCTGGAAGTGGACGGCCTGACGGTGGCCTTCCCGAGCCGGGACGGCTCCTGGTCCGAAGCGGTGCGCGACGTGAGCTTCACCCTCGGCCGGGAGCGCCTGGGCATCGTCGGCGAGTCCGGCTCGGGCAAGACCCAGACCGGGCGCGCCATCATGGGCCTGACCGCGCCGGAGGGCCGGGTCACCGCCCGCCGCCTGGCCTTCAGCGGCATCGACCTGCTGCGCTGCCCGCCCCGGGAGCGGCGCGCGCTGCGCGGCGGCCGGATCGCCATGGTGCTGCAGGACCCCAAGTTCTCCCTCAACCCGGTGATGACCATCGGGGCCCAGATCGCCGAGACGCTGCGGGCCCACCGCCAGGTCACCGGCAGGGAGGCCCGGGCCCGGACCCTGGCCGCCCTGGAATCGGTCCAGATCGACGACCCGGAGCGGGTCTACCGGCTGTTCCCCCACGAAGTCTCCGGGGGCATGGGCCAGCGGGCCATGCTCGCCATGATGCTGATCGCCGAGCCGGACCTGCTGATCGCCGACGAGCCCACCTCGGCCCTGGACGTGACCGTGCAGCTGCAGGTCCTGGACATCCTGGACCGGCTGGTGGCCCAGCGCGGCATGGGGCTGATCTTCGTGTCCCACGACCTGCGCCTGGTCTCCACCTTCTGCGACCGGATCCTGGTGATGTACGCCGGCCGGATGCTGGAGGAGCTCCCGGCCGGGAACCTGGCCCAGGCCCGGCATCCCTATTCCATCGGGCTGCTGAACTGCCTGCCCAGGCTGGGCGGCGGCGCCCATCCCCTGCCGACCCTGGACCGCCGGCCGGAGTGGGCCCGATGAGCCCGGCCCTGCCCTCCCCGGCGCCGCCGCGGCCCGCCGTGGGCCTGGACGTGGAAGGCCTGCGCGTGACCTTCGACGGCTTCGTGGCGGTGGCGGACACCTCCTTCCGGGTGGAGCCGGGGGCGACCTTCGGCATCGTCGGCGAGTCCGGATCCGGCAAGTCCACCGTCCTGCGCGCCATCTGCGGCCTGGCCCGCATGGAGGCCGGCGCGGTCCGGCTCCTGGGCGGGGCCGGCGCCCCCCTGCCGGCGCCCGGGACCCGGCCGTTCCGGCGGCTGGTGCAGATGGTGTTCCAGGATCCCTACGGCTCCCTGCACCCCCGCCACACCGTGGACCGCATCCTGGCCGAACCCCTGGAGATCCACCGGCTGGACGGCCACCAGGCCCGCATCGAGCGGGCCCTGGACGAGGTGGGCATGGGCAGCGGCTACCGGTTCCGCTATCCCCACCAGCTGTCCGGCGGCCAGCGCCAGCGCGTCGCCATCGCCCGGGCGCTGATCCTGGAGCCCCAGATCCTGCTCCTGGACGAGCCCACCTCGGCCCTGGACGCCTCGGTCCAGGCGGAAGTGCTGAACCTGCTGGAAGACATCCGGTCGCGCCGGGGCCTGACCTTCATCATGGTCAGCCACGACCTGGCCGTCGTGACCCACCTGTGCCGGCGGCTGATGGTCATGCAGCGCGGCCAGACCGTGGAGTTCCTGGATTCCGGGGACCTGGCCGCCGGCCAGGGGGTGGCCCCCTACACCGCCCGCCTCCTGGAAGCTTCCGCCGGCTTCCGCCGGGACCAAAGGGAATAGGAGGACTGCGCCGATGCCATCCGCTCCCGAAACCGTTGCCGCGTTGGACTGGGCGCAGGGCCGCTGGACCCGGCCCGGGGCCGGCCCGGCCCGGGCCAGCCTGGTCATCGCCGGGGACTGGGCCCCGATCCGCGCCTTCGGGCCCCTGGTGACGGCGGACCCCGAGGCGGTCTACGGGGACCTGCTCCCGGTCCTGCGCGCCGCCAGCCTGCGCATCGCCAACCTGGAGTGCCCCCTCACCCGCCTGGACCAGCCGGCAGTCAAGAGCGGCTCGGTGCTCAAGGGCGGGCCGGACCACGTGCGGGGCCTGACCGCGGTGCCGTTCGAACTGGTGACCCTGGCCAACAACCACGTGCTCGACCACGGCCCGGCGGCGTTCCGGGAGACCCTGGAGCTGCTGGACGCCCAGGGCATCCGCACGGTGGGCGCCGGCCCGGACGCCGTGGCGGCCTTCCGGCCCCAGGTGCTCGACCTGGGCGGGGTGCGGGTGGGCGTGGTCAACTTCAGCGAAGGGGAGGACCTCACCGGCGCCGGGCCCGGGCCCGGGGTGTCCGGCTGGGACCCGGACCGGGTGGCGGCCATCCTGGCCGACCTGGGCCGGAGCGTGGACGTGCGGGTGGTGATCTTCCACGGCGGGGTGGAGTACATCCCCTTCCCGCCCCCGTACGTGGCGGCGGTCCTGCGCAGGCTGGCCGCGGCCGGGGCGGACCTGGTGGTGGCCCACCACCCCCACGTGCCGCAGGGGGTCGAGATCCATGGACGGACGCCCATCTGCTACAGCCTGGGCAATTTCCTGTTCCACCAGGACACCCGCCTGCTGCACCGCAAGACCGGCTACCTGGTGCGGGCGGACCTGGGCCGGGACGGGCTGGCCGGCCTGGAGGTGATCCCCTACCGCATCGGCCCCCTCGGGCTGCGGCTGCTGCGGGGCCCGGACCGGGACGCGTTCTTCACCTCCCTGCGGGCGGTGTCGGAACCCCTGGCCGCCCGTTCGGGGGTGACCGAAGCCTGGCACGGGTTCCTGCGCTGGGTGGGCCGGGAAGGTTTCCGGGCCGAGGTGCAGCAGCTCCTGGGCGAGCTGGCCGAGCGCCCCGAGAAGGGCGCGGCCATGTTCCGCAACCGGCTGACCACCCTCCAGCACCGGGAGCAGTGGCAGGACCTGCTCACCCGGATCATGGCCGGGAATCTGGACACGGCCCCCCAGTGGGCCTTCGACCTGGTGGCCGAGTGGCAGACCCGCCCGCTGCCCGGGAGCGCCCAGCCATGACCGGCCCGGATCCGGAACCGCGCCCCGAGCCGTTCTCCCTGGTGGTCACCGACTCCGGGCTGGGGGGCCTGGCCGTCGCCGCGGGACTGGTCCGCCGCTTCCTCCGGGACCGGCCCGGGCGGGACCTGGCCATCACCTACTTCAACGCCTGGCCCGAGGCGGACCGGGGCTACAACCGGATCCCCGGCCCGGCCGGGCAGGCCCGGGTGTTCGACGCCGCCCTGGCCGGCATGGAGCGGTTCCACCCGGACTTGATCCTGATCGCCTGCAACACCCTCTCCGCCCTGTACGGGCGGACCGCTTTCGCCCGCCTGGCCCGCGTGCCGGTCGTGGACATCATCGGGTTCGGCCTGGACCTGATCCTGGCCCACTGGAAGCAGCAGCCGGCCAGCCGGATCCTGCTCCTGGGCACCGTCACCACCATCGCCAGCGGGGTCCACGCCGCCGGCCTGCGCGCCCGGGGGGTGCCCGCCGAACGCATCCAGGACCAGCCTTGCGACGGCCTGGCCACCCGGATCGAATCGGGGCCGGACCGGCCGGAGGTGCAGGAACTGGTCGACCGCTACCTGGACCAGGCCGCCGCCCGCTGCCCGGACCGGTCCGGGCCGCTCCTGGCCGCCCTGTGCTGCACCCATTTCGGCTACAGCCTCCCGGCGTTCCGCCGGGCCCTGGCGGCCCGGTTCCCGGGGCCGGTGACCGTCCTGGACCCCAACCAGGCCATGGTCGACGGCCTGGACCTGGGCCTGGGCCCTGCCGGCGGCCCGGAGGGGCGTCTGGACCTGCAGGTGGTGTCCCGGATCGAATGGAGCCCCCAGAAGGTGGCGGCCATCGCCGCCGCCCTGGAGCCGGTGGCGCCCCTGGCCGCCGACGCCCTGCGCCAGTACCGCCACGATCCCCATCTGTTCACCTTCTAGGAGCGTGACCATGAAACGCGTTCTGCTCATCACCGGCCAGGGGGGCGACGCCCAGGGTTGGGGCAACCTCCACGTGACCCAGAGTGTCCGCGAGGCCCTCGCCGGGGACGATTCCCGGGCCGAGATCGCCTTCGTGGAGACCCGGGACGACTTCCTGCTGCGGATCGAGCGGCGGGATTACGACCTGGCCTGGAGCGCCCTGTACTTCATCTCCGGCCGGACCGACGTGGTCGGCGCCAGCGGCGCCGGGACCGTGTGGGTGGCGGACGAGCTGGACGCCCGGGGCATCCCCTACATCGGCCCCAGCTCGGCCACCATGAAGAACCTGATCCACAAGCACGACACCCACCGGATCCTGGGACGGGCCGGAGTCCGGGTGCCGGAGAACCACCTGGTGCCGCCGGGCGCCGACCCGCCGGCGGTGGCCTTCCCGGCCTTCGTGAAGCCCGAGTCCGAGTCCCGCTCCGTGGGCATCAGCGACCGCAGCGTGGTCCACAACCAGGCCGAGCTGGAGGCCCAGGTGGCCTTCGTGCACCAGGCCCTGGACCAGCCCGCCCTGGTGGAGCAGTACCTGCCCGGCGAGGAGTACACCGTGCTGATGCTGGGCAACGGCCGGCACCAGGAGATCCTGGCGGGGATCGTGCGGGTGGATCCGGTCCACTACGGCCAGTACCGGATCCTGCGCAGCGACCTGCGGGGGGTGGGGCTGACCCACGTCTTCATCCCCGATTCCGCGGACCGGGCCGAGGAAGCCCGGGACCTGGTGCGCCGGGGCACGGACGCCCTGGAGTGCTGGGACCACGTGCGGGTGGACCTGCGGGTGGACGACGAGGACCGCCTGCGCATCATCGAAGTGAACGGCATCCCGGGGCTGAAGCCGATGAAGAGCTGGAGTCCGCAGATCTATTCCCTGTACCACCCCGCCCCGGGCGGCCCGCCGGAGGAATACCGGAACATGCTCCGGCTGATCCTGCGCTCGGCCTGGGAGCGGAACGGACTGGGCTAGGTGTCGTACGGGTCCCGGACTGGCGCCCTGGATCGTCGCCGCCGGCGCAGCCGGCGGCGACGGAGGGGTGACGGTGATGGAGGCGGGGCGGTGTTGCCACCTTCGCACTTCGCTGGTCCTGGGGGACCGAGTGGTCTTCCGGGCTCTCCGGAGGGTTCTGGGGCCCAGGGGGGCCCGCTTCGGGGGAAGGCTGGACCTTCCTGCTTCGCGCCGAGCCTGAAGTTTGGGGGGCGTTTCGTGCCATACCGGAGCGTCCGGGGCATCTTGGCGCCGAAACCGGTGCCATAGTCATGCCGGAACCTGGGCCGGGGAATGGCTCCCACCGGCCTGGGCCATTACTTCAAGAACTTTTTCAAACGTATTCATGTACCTTGCTAAACTTGGAAAAAGGAGGCTCGGTCGAATCATTATATTTTATTCATCACGAAAGGAGGCTGATCACAACCATACAAGTACGGTCCCCCTTTTCCCCGGATTCCCACTTGTCCAGCTGAGCTTTGCTGGAGCTTTGTAGCAAACCAAATTCCTTAGGAGTGGATATGACCAAGAAAAACTCGTTCCTCGCGTCCGCCCTGACCACGGCCTGCCTAGTGTTGCTGGGGTCCGGCATGGGCGCCCAGGCGGCCACCACGATCAAGATCGCGACCCAGAGTCCACTGTCCGGCGCCATGTCGGTCATCGGCAGCGACATCAAGAACGGGACGCAGCTCGCCATCGAGCAGTTGAGCGGACCCCTCACCCAGATGGGCTTCAAGATCGTGCTTGCCCCCTATGACGACCAGGGCAACCCGGACACCGGCGTAGCCAACGCCAAGGCCATCGTCTCCGATCCCGCGATCCTGGGCATCATCGGCCACTACAATTCCGGCGTCCAGATTCCCTCCTCCGAGGAATATCACGCCGCCAACCTGGCCAACATCTCGCCGGCCAACACCAATCCCAAGGTGACGGACCGCGGCTACCTGGAAGTCAGCCGCGTCTGCGGCCGGGATGACGTGCAGGGCGCGGTCGGCGCCCAGTTCGCCAAGGGCAAGGGCATCAAGAACGTCTTCGTCATGCACGACAAGACTGCCTACGGGCAGGGCATCGCCGAGTATTTCCAGAAGGAGGCCAAGACCCTGGGCGTCAAGGTGGCGGGCTTCACCGGAACCGAAGAGAAGGCCAACTTCGACGCGATCCTTTCCCCCATCCTGGCGGCCAAGCCTGATTGCATCTACTTCGGCGGCATGTTCGACCAGGCCGCCGTGCTCTTCAAGCAGGCCCGGCAGAAAGGCTTCATGGGCATCTGCCTGTCGGACGATGGCTTCGATTCCCCCGACGCCGCCAAGATCGGCGGCGACGTGCTGCTCCAGGGAACGGGCACCTACTACTCCACCGTGTCCGGGCCTGCAAGCATTTATCCCGGCACCAAAAAGTTCATCGCCGACTTCAAAGCCAAGTTCGGCAACGACCCGGAACCGTTCGCGGCCCAGTCCTACGACGCTACGGCCATGTTGCTGAAGGCCATCGAGACCGCCGCGAAGGCCAACGGCGGCAAGGTGCCCGATCGGTTGGAAGTCTGCAAGGCGGTCCGGGCCATCAAGAATTTCAAGGGCATCACCGGCACCATCACCTTCGACCATAAAGGCGATCCCCTCGTGGCCAGGTACTTCGTCGTGCAGGACACCGCCAAGGAACCCAGCCAGTGGGCGAACAACAAAGTCATCCAGACCCTGGACATCAAGGCCCCGGAATAGGTGCCGGATCGTGATGGACCCCCTTGCTCTTCCGGGGGGGGCCTGATCTGCCGCCCTACCCGAAGCCGTTCAGCACCCAGGCCCCGAGATCTTCGGGGCCTTCGTTTGCCCTGCCCGCCTCATGAACCATGGGTATAACCTTTGAGGTGTCCCCCAACCCGTCAGGAGCCCCAGATGCAACCGCTTCCTCGCTACCAGGCCGCCGCCTGCCACGTGTCGCCGATCTATTTCGACGTGGAGGCGACGCTCGACAAGGCCTGTGCCCTGATCGCCGAAGCCGCCGGCCATGGGGCCCGCCTGGTCGCCTTCCCCGAGGCCTTCCTGTGTGCCTTCCCGGTATGGTCGGGGGTGCGCGCTCCGGTGGAGAACCACGACTTCTTCGTCGCCATGGCCTGCTCCTCCCTGCGCGTGGATGGCCCGGAACTGCTGCGCGTCCGCAAAATGGCCAGACAATACGGCGTGGTCGTCTCCATGGGCCTCAACGAGTCCACCTCCGCGAGCCTCGGCTGCATCTACGACACCAACGTCCTGATCGGCCCGGACGGACGGCTCCTGGTCCACCATCGCAAGCTGGTCCCCACCTTCTGGGAGAAACTGACCTGGGCCAACGGCGACGGACGCGGGCTCGTGGTCGTGGATACGGAAGCGGGCCGGATCGGCGCGCTCATCTGCGGCGAGAACACCAATCCCCTGGCACGGTATACGTTGATCGCCCAGGGCGAGCAGGTTCACGTGGCCACGTATTCGCCCCGGTGGCCGACCCACCCGGCGGGAGACAGGGGCACCTATGATCTGGCGGCTTCCATCCGGATCCGCTCAGGAGCGCATGCCTTCGAAGGCAAATGTTTCAACGTGGTCGCATCGGGATTCCTCAGCGACGCCGCGGCCGACCTCATCTGCCGCGGGGAGGCCAAGGCCCGGGAGCTGATCGACGCCTCCCCGCGCAGCGTGTCGATGGTCATCGATCCGGGCGGCAATGTGATCAGCGAGGTCCTGCAGAATGAGGAAGGCATCGTCTACGCCGAGATCGACGTGAAGAAGTGCATCGCGCCCAAGCAGTTCCATGATCTCTCCGGGGCCTACAACCGGTTCGATGTGTTCAAGCTCCAGGTCAACCGTGCCGCCCTCGAGCCGGTGACGTTCACATCGGCCGCGGAGGCTGATCTGCCGGTGGATCTGGGCCTGGACCCGGCTGATGGCGATCAGGGAGATCAGTGACGCTGCTCTCAACCACCTGTCGGGCAAAATGCCATTCAGCCAGTCCAGGCCGTTCCAGGCTAGCTTTCCCAAGAATGCACGGCCCCAAGGAACGATATGCGATCAGCATCCAGTCATTTTGGTTGAGGCAAAGTCATGCACACCGGCCATGATCCATTCTAACTATTATAATTTTTAACAATTAAATAAAGGCTCGGAATTTGCACTTATTTGCTCCCACGCTCTCCTGCACTCGGGGCGGAGCGATGCAACATGGCGCCCAGATTCATCCGGGAACTCATTTCCAGGGAGGGTAGACGAAATGTCCGGGAACAAGCATTCGATCCAGAACCATCTCAAGGCCGATGTGAAACCCTCCCAGCCATGAAGATCCTGGTGCTCTACGACTCCCAGCGGCGGCAAAGCATGGGCCAGGCTGGCCGGACCCGGGTGGTGACGCAGTTCGACTACCGGCTGGTGGCCAGGCAACGGGTGGCGATCCTTTCCGAACGGCCGGGCCTGGCGTGACATGGACCGGACCGGGAGCACAGTGATCCACAAGGCCAAGGCATTTGCAAAAAGTTATGATTGGGGCTACCTCACCTTTGACAATCGAGGTGCTCATTTTCCGGAAGATTGGCAGGTGAGTGGTGCCGCAGTGGAGAAATTCACGGATTCCCATCTGGACATTGAAGCCTGGCTCAATTACCTTAAATCTGCGGGTGTCAAGAACGTGATCTTGAGTGGTCATAGTTTGGGTGCAGATGAGATTGTTGATTTCGTGCGTCGTTATAATGATCCTATTGTCAAGGGTCTAATCTTGTTATCACCTGCAGATATTTCCGGTGCACAAGAGGTTTGGGAAGAAAAATCCAAGACATCCTATCAGAAGAAAGCTGAGCAAATGGTTTTCAAGGGCGATGGTGAAAGCCTACTGCCCGATGAAAAGGCACATTCAGGTTTCCTACCCATGTCTGCGGGAACCTACCTGGATTTCTCCGCCAAGGGTTCTTTTTTGCGGCAAAGTCTCCCCTTCAAAGCAGATGAACTCAAAGGAATTCCACTTCCCACCATCGCTATTGTGCCCAACAAAGATGAAGGGTGCTCTACCACACCTAAAGATTATTTTCATAAACTGCAGAAAATTGATGTAATGGCTCGATTGGTGGTATCCGATCACAATCTGGCTACCGTCAAAACCTGATCCAAACCCTCGACCTCCACCAGGCACGGTCGAGGCATCCCTGTCCCCATGCCATCCAGAGGCTCATCCATTTATATCAATGAGCGACCTTGGGTCGCGGCCTTGAAGGTCACCGCGATGCCAAGGGGAGCGGCGGTCTGGCAACGTTCATGGCTCGATAGGTCACAGGGATCTGCCAGTCGGCGTAGGCAGCGTTGAAAGGCTTCATGGCGTTGACCGTCTGCTGACGGAAGGTGGTCTCGATCAAGTTGCCCTGCCCGGGCCAGACTGTGAAATGAACCCGGATGAATTCCCATCCGGCGTCGGGAGGTCGCTCTACACCTCCAACCACAGGCTCGCTCAGGATGATGCCATCGAATTGCCGCCACATTCCCCTGGTAAGGCCTTCGACGATCTGGACCGCCTTTTCCGGGGCCAGGTCCGACGGGATCTGGACGTCGGCGTAGACGTAGATGCCCCCATGGGGAAATCGGCTGACATTGGCAATGGTGCGGTTGGGGATGAACACCTGTTGATTGTGGAAATTAAGGACCTTCGTGAAGCGCAAGCCGATTTCCTCGACCCGGCCGGTGACGATGGCGGCGCCGACGATTTCCACCATGTCACCGACATCCATGGCATCCGAAAAGATCAGCGTCAGGCCGATGACAATGTCCTGGACCAGGCCTTGGGAACCGAAGCTGATGGCCAGGGCGGCTATGGAACCACTGGCCAGGTAGCCGGTGAGACTGACGCCGAACTCCTCCAGGAAAAAACCAAGGGCGAAGAAGTAGATCAGAAAGGTGACGGTATTGCCCAGGAGCCGGACCAGGGTCATGAATTTTGGCTTCTGGGCCACGAAATCGTTTGCACTCCGGGTGGCGTGGATCTTTTTTATAAGCCATTCACTGATGAACCGGACCAACCTGAGCGTCAAATGGATGAGAACCACAAAGGCCAGAATGAGCAACAACCGGTGGCCAAAGGAGGTGTTATGGCCCGTAAGGCGTAAATAGACCTTGCTTATAAAAGTTTCGTAATTTGAAACCAGCAAGAGGTTGGGTTGAAGAACTGTCATCGGTAAAAAACTCCTGCGGTTGATCTGGACCGCACCAAAGCCCTCGGCTCCCTTCCAGTTTAGACTCCGCGAAAGGACTGCCTCGGTCAATTCCCAACGCTGTCATGGCCCCCAGATCCAGGGGGCCGTTGGGCATGGAAGCGGACAATCAAATTGACCAAGCTCTCACCATTTTTGCATTACTTGATTTTTCATCGGCTTCTTTAACTGAAGATATTTTAGTTACTTGTCTTTTGGCACACCCGTCGCTTGGTACCATCAGGTTACCTGCCCCGCCTAGCATAGGCGGACCTAAGGTGTCGCCAGAAAGGCCATTGACACCGTCCGGGGTGCAGTCCTCCCAGCGGTCAGGCAGCAAAAGCGCACCCGCACGAAACAATTGATTGAAAGGAAAACCACCATGTTAGTGAAAGCCAAAGAGCTTAGAGGATATAAACTGGACAGCCTCAATGGAGAGATCGGGGAGGTCCAAGAGTTCTATTTCGATGACAAGTACTGGACGATTCGCTATCTGGTCGCCAACTCGGGCAACTGGCTGACAGGCAGGCAGGTGTTGATCTCTCCCTACGCGCTGGTCAGCGTGCAGCAAGATACGAGACAGATCTCCATCAACCTGAGCAAGAACCAGATCGAGGAGAGTCCATCCTTGGACAGTGACAAGCCCGTCTCGAAACAATTCGAGAGTTCCTACTATGGGTATTACGGATGGCCGACGTACTGGGGTGGCCCGTACATGTGGGGAGCCTATTCATACCTCGCGCGCGATCGTGAGGAATGGCTTGAGACCAAAGCCAGGGAGGAAGTCTGGGATCCGAATTTGCGCAGCACCAGGGAAGTGACTGGCTATCACATCCATGCGGCGGACGGAGAGATTGGCCATGTGGAAGATTTCATCATCGATGACGAAACCTGGGCCATTCGTTACCTGGTTATCGATACAAAGAACTGGTGGCCTGGGGAAAAGCTGCTGGTTTCCCCGCGATGGATCGATCGTGTGAGCTGGAGTGATCGCAAAGTATTCATCGACCTTTCACGAGAGGCCTTAAAACATTCACCGAAATATTCGGAGGATGCGCTGCTGACGAGGGATTATGAAGACCAACTGCATCGGCATTACCATCGCCCCGGGTACTGGGTGAATGATCCGGTTGCCAGGGCGCGTACCCGGTGAGGCGGGCAGGTTGATTTTTTAATTCACTCATCTCGCCCATGTTTCACCTATTAAACGTTCAAACGATTCCCTCGAAGACCAAAGGATTCCCATGACCCAGAGCAGAACGCATGTGAAGGACATCCTGAGGCTGACCCCCGAAGAGGCGGAATCCCTGGGGGTGGAGTTTCCAGGAGAACCGGGCCTGCTATCGGAAGACCGGCGGGAGCACCCCCTGCACGAACAGGTCGCCGGGGCACTGACCGAGGGCGACGTGGTTGAAGCCCTGGCCGGAGAGGTGACAGACGAAAGTCGCGAAGAGATCGAAGACACCTTCGCCGACTTGCAGGAACGGGCGATGGAAGCTGAGGAGGAATAGGAGTGGCGACCATGGGGACCGCCCCGGACGACTCAGCATGTCCCACGAGCCGGACCTGCTGGATCCGCGTCGGGTCCGTTGCCTTCAACAGGGACGCTGCGGAAGGGGCACCCCATGGCTCTCCGCGCCGAAGCGCCCCGGTCTTCAGATCTTCTGGTCTCCCCACCTCCGCGCCCTCCCTCGGAACCCCCTCATGCGCATCGGCCGTTCGCTGAAAAACCTCCTCAGCCGGTGGACGGCGCAGCCCGGCCGTTTGCTTACACCAGCCCTGGGCCTTTGCCTGTGTGGGGTCGTCCTCCTCGCCGTGGTGCTCGTTCCGCGGCTTGGCGGTGCGATCCTCAACGGCTACGGCAGAAGGAAGGTGGAGCGGGCTTTTGCCCAGGCCCATTCCGGGTACGTGTTGCGGATCGGAGCCTTGGATTACTCGCTGGGCGCCAACCGCCTGACAGCGCAAACTGTCACCCTGGATACCCCGAGTGCGACGCTTGCGGTCGGCCGGGTCACGCTGGCCGGTGTCCGCTGGGTGCGGCTGCTTCTGGGCCGGTCCGCTCCGGCCGAGGTCTTCGCCAAGGCCAGCCTCGATGCGACCGGGCTCGGCATGGAATTCACCCATGCCCACTATCGGATCCGCACGGCCCGGCTGAGAGGCTCGGTGCCGGGTGGGGAACTGGTCGCGGAAGGGACCGAACTTCGGCCCTTGCTCGGAGATGAGGCACTGTTCGCGGCGGATGCTTTTCGAACGACACGGTTTCACGTGGTCGTCCCCGAGTGCCGGGTCATGGGATGGGCGTTTGCCGAGTGGATCCAGGCTGGGGCGTTCCGGGCCCGCGAGGTTCATGTTCTGCACCCATCCTTGGACTTGTTGGCGGACCGGTACAAGCCGGAGCGGCCGTCCGGTCCCAGTCCGCTCATGGTCAACCAGGCGCTGGCTGCGATCCGGCCGCCGCTGCGACTGGACCTGCTCAGCATCACCGACGGCCACCTGACTTACGCCGAGCAGGTGGCCGCCGGCGCCGCCCCCGGCGTGCTGACCTTCACGGCGCTGGATCTTCGCGCGGAGGATATCACCAATCGCGGCGGCGCCTCGGCTGCCATCCGGCTCAAGGCGCAGGGCAAGCTCATGGACGCGGGTACGCTGAAGGTGCTGATGACCATCCCGCTCAAGAGTCCGGAGGTCTCGCTCCACTATTCCGGCACGCTCAGCGCCATGGACCTGACCAGCCTGGATGCATTCCTTGACCGTGCCGAACACATCCGGATCAAGTCCGGCCGGGCGGATGAGGTGGCGTTCCAGGTCGGGATCATCGCCGGCCAGGCCCAGGGCCAGGTTAGCGCGAGCTATCGGGATCTGAAGATGGCCCTCCTTGACCGGGCGACCGGAACCGAAAAGGGCCTGGGCAACCGGGCGGCTTCATTCCTGATGAACATGTTCAAGCTCAGGCACAGCAACGGTCCGGATGCGGTGGGCGTGGTGAAGGTGGGCAAGGTGGACTACCGGAAAAAGCGTGGTGATACGTTCATGCAAGTCGTGTGGTTCTCCCTGCGGAGCGGGGTCCTGGACATCATCAAGTAAACGACCCCCTTCCCCAGGGCAGGAACCTTCCACTGCATAAGGACGAGCCCCGTGCGCGAATTCAGGACAGCTTGCAGCGCTCCTTCCGGAACTGGAGAGTTTCGCAAACCTGGCCATGTTCCGACACGCTTTGCCGTCGCCGTGTGCCAGGTTCCCACAGGGGCAGACAAAGCGATGCTTCACCCCTTGCCCAAGCCTGGCGGACGTCATCACCATTGGAACCGGGTCAATAAAAATGTTAGAACTGCCCAAGTGAGATTCCCAACGATGCCATCAAATGTCGGAATTGTAGGAAACGGGTTGATAAAATTGAGGCAACGCCAATGGAAAATCACAGTTCAATTGTGCCGTTGAAAAAGAAGAGAAAAGCTAAGCCAATGTTTGCAAAAATGCTGGCATGGTTTGGTGTTTTTTGGAATGCGGTTTACCTGGTCTATACCATTTACAATCTTTTCCTAAATTACCCAAAAAATATTATCGAATATATTATTGTCGCCATAATAACAATAACATTCGGAATTATATATCTAAAAATGATAAGTAAATTCAACGTTAAAGCCTATAAAATATCAACCATTTTGGCATTAATTTGGCTTGTAATTTTGGTCATTAAATTTATTATTATGAAAACAAAAGACGAATCCATTGAGACGCTATTTGTATTAGGAGCGGTATATACCCTTGTAGTTAATGTTATTGCCTTGCGTCAAGTAAAAAAATTTCATAATGTTTAAAAACAAAACCCAGCGGGAGTGCAGCTTGCACTGAAACCCAGACTTGAGCAGAACCCCGGCCTTGGAGATTGATCGGAACCAGTTCAGCCCTGCGAGGTCAACCACAGCGCCCCCAGGGGCGGCACCCGGATCCTCGCGGACGCAGGTCGACCATAACAAGGCTCTTGGCTTGCCTGGAGCAGGGAGCCTTTGCCCTGGACCACCTCGTCGTGGCTGATGGTCAGGACGCAGTTCCCGCTGAAGGCATAGAGCAGGGAGAAGGTCAGCTCATTGTGGTGGTGCTGACGGTTCACTGGCTCGTAACCGATGTAATCGAGGGTATCGTGCATCCAGCCCATGTTCCACTTCAACCCGAAACCGGGCCCGCCGGTCTTGGTGAATTGAGTGACGCCTGCCCAGGCGGTCGACTCTTCGGCAATGGTGATGATACCGGAGACCCGTTTGTAGACGGTCGCGTTCATTTCCTGCAGGAATTTTATGGCCTCGAGGTTCTCCCGCCCGCCGTAGAGGTTGGCCACCCATCGGCCAGGTCCGCGGGAATAGCCGTGGTAGAGCATGGAGGCCACGGCGTCCACGCGCAGTCCGTCGATGTGGAACTCTTCGAGCCAATACACGGCATTGGCCACGAGGAAATTGCGCACCTGGGGGCGGCCCACGTCGAACACCGGGGTGCCCCAATCAGGGTTCTCGCCCCGCCTTGGATCGACGCATTCGTAGAGGGTCTGGCCATCGAAATGGGCGAGGGCCCAGTCATCCCTGGGGAAGTGGCCCGGCACCCAGTCGAGGAGTACGCCGATACCAGCCTGATGCAGGGCGTCGACGAAATTGGTCCGCAAGTTCGCGGTAGGACAAGCCCTGCCGCCAGGAGCCGAGATGCAGCTCGTAGATGCTCATGGGGCTGTTGGCAGGATCGCGCCGGGCCCGGGCGGTGATCCACGCCTCGTCCTGCCAGACGTGGCCGGATGCAGTCACGACGCTTGCTGTCCCAGGCGGTACGCTCGCGGCGCGGGCCATGGGGTCGGCCTTCTGGCACCAGGAACCGTCCTTGCTCCGGATATCGAACTTGTATGCGTTTCCGGCGCCGACGCCGGGGATGAAGATCTCCCAGATACCGCTGGAGCCCAGGCTGCGCATGGCGTGTCCGGTCCAGTTGTTGAAATCGCCGATGACCCGGACGGCCCGGGCGTTGGGGGCCAGACTGCGAAACTGGCGCCGTCCACGGCTCCCAAGGGCCCGGCGAAATGCCGGGCATGGGCGCCGAGGACCTTCCACAACTGCTCGTGCCGGCCCTCGCCGGTCAGATGCAGGTCGACTTCGCCGAGCGTCGGCAGGAAGCGGTATGGCTCGTCGACAATCGAAGCAGCCGAGTAGTTCACCTCCAGCCGATAGTCCGGCATCTCCGCAAGTGGCAGCACGGCAACCCAGATCCCTTCGTGCTCGCGGATCATCGGGAAGCGGTCGGAACCCGCGAGGACGGTTACCGCCCTGGCCAGCGGCTGCAAGGTCCGGACGGTGATGGCACCCTGGGTGGAATGAGCCCCCAGGACGCTGTGCGGATCGTGGTGCATCCGCTGCGCCACGGCCTCGAGTGTTGTCGGGTCGATCACGATCGCGCCGTTGGGAAGATTTGCCATGGGGTTCGTCCTTCTGCGGGGATGCCTTCAGCAAATAATCAGGCAGCATTCATTCCAATACGTTAAATTAATTGTTTTCAATTAATTGAATTACATTGAAACGATTAATATAAATCCGGGATAATCAGAATGAAGTGCCTCCACTTCAATTCGAAGGGAGCAGAGACCTGTTTCGACAGCGGGCGCAACCGGCACCGGGTTCACCCCGGCCTGCCACAACCAGGCGGGGCGGCCGGTCACTTGGGTGAGGCCCGAAAGGCATCTGCCCGCGGATGATAGGCGCAAAACGGCAACGGAGCAGGTGTCCGGATCAGTTCATGGCTGATAGCTCAAATTGAAGTAGAAGATATTTCATATTGACGTGTTTTCATTCGTACGAAGGCAGCGCCGAAAATATGCAGATTTTTGAATAATAAAGAACATATCCCCTGGTATGGGACATGCCCATAGTGCTTCACAAGGGAAGGATGAAGTGCGGAGCATGCCGGATCCGGCTGTTCCAGCCCTGCTTAACTGACATTCCCAGGAAAGGTTGCCCTATGACCATCAAGAAAACGCAACGCAGGTCCTGCGAGGAGCGCAAAGCATTCATTGTCGCCATGCTCAATCGATTCCTGCCGAAAGTCCCAGTTCCTTGCATCCGAAGCCTGACCGCCCTGATAGGTTCCCAGGACAGCCAGCTGAATATCAGAATGCCTGTGAGGCCGCACGTGGCAAGTGCGGCACCGGCGATGTGCCATGGCAGGTGATCCCCTCGGACCCTAAGTGGTTCCGGGCCCCCGCCATTGCGAAAATAATCGTTGAGACCATGGAAAAACCTGCCATCGACGTTCCGCTGCCGACCGTCAACATCGACGAAATCCGCCGGAAGTATCACAAGACCGAAAAGGAGGGGTGAGATCTGGAGGCCATCAGGGTGCTGCCGTGCAGGCTAAGATGGCCATGGCAATGGTGCGGCGGGTGTCCGGAGGATCTACCTACCCATGTTCCAGGTTCGGATCGGGTTGATTTCCCTCCTATAAAGAAGCGTTTTCCATAGGACGATGTCCGTCCCACCTGGTATCAACACCAACCTCAAGAGAGGTCTTGCCAGCTTCATGGAGCATCCTCACCCCCATGGCATTTCCTATGATTCCATCCACGATCGCATGGCCCATTTCTGTCAGGGAATCTACAACCGCCTTGGGAATACCCGCTTCAACACGCAGGGTGCGAGTCTCTTCCTGGAACGCAATTTTAGGAGCATCGATCGCCTGCTGAATATTCATTTTAAAGTCAATCAGGTTCAAAATAATTTGGGGAACATTTTGCGTGATGGTATGCCCGCCAGGTGTACCAAGCGCTGCCCAAGGGATGCCGTCCTTCATAATGATCACCGGAGAGTCGCCCGATACCTTATATCTGCCCGGAACGACATCCATGGGGTTGCCTTTGGGTTCAAAATTCGAGTAAGCCATCGAGTTGTTCAGCCATATGCCAGTCCCCTCCACCATGACCCTGCTGCCAAACATGTTCCCTAGGGTTTGCGTAGCGCTCACAATATTACCCCGGTCATCAACTACCACGAAATGAGTGGTGTTTTCGCTCTCATGCTCAAAGGGGAGTGAAAAATCAGAAGCTCGCTTCAGATCAAGCGAAGCCGCTACAGAGCGAAGATTTTGATCGGTAAGGATGTTATTGATTATAAAATCTTTCGCTTCAACCTCGCCTGGATGGGTTAAGCGCATTTTGCAAGATTCTTTTTCAGCTTCCGCAAGAAGATGGCAGTAAGCTTTGGAATTGTGAACCAGGGTCGTAAGGTTGAATTGCTGCATAATCCCAAGCGTAAACAGAGACGGGAAGGCGTTGCTGGGCACGCCAGTTGTAAAAATTTCATACCCCCTGTACTTTATACTGATCGGCTCCCACCACTCAGCGACGTTACGTTGCAGATCTTCAATAGAAAGGAAGCTTTCAATCTCTTTCATTTGCTTATCAAGGCGTTTCGCAATTTCACCAAGATAGAAAGGGTCGGGTCCTTTTTCGGCTATTAATTTGTACGTCTCTGCGAGATCTTTCTGCCTAAGAAGATCGCCTTCTTTCAAAGGCAGTCCATTTTTACCATAGAAAGATCCAGGATAGTCAGAAAAAGAATCAAATGCGGCAGCTATCCACTTTGCGCAGTGTGGAGTAACCTTGAAACCTTTTTCGGCACAGGTAATAGCGCATTCAAATAAAGCCGGCCAAGGCAGTTTCCCGTATGTTTTATGCAATACCTTCCATGCATTCAAGTTGCCGGGGGTGGAAATGGCCTTGGGGCCCGTTCTGTTTGCTACATAATCCGTTGTCGGCTTGCGCATCAAGTCCGAGTTGCATTTGAGAGGGAACTTGCCACTAGCGTTCAAGTAACGAGTTTGTTTTTTGTTGGCGTCGTAGATCAGAATGGTGCCATATCCTCCCAGCCCAGACATCATGGGCTCCACAACATTCAGGACTGACGCTACAGCAATGGCGGCATCAAACGCATTGCCACCCTTTTCGAGTATCTGATGTCCTGCCAGGGTTGCAAGCGGGTGAGCCGAGGCTATCTGACCGCGCTCTTGATGGCGGTTGGCTTCGACCAAAGCATCCCGGCCGGATGCCTTGGTGATCCGGTTTGCTGCACTCATGATCCCACCTCCGGGCCATGTCCTACCCTGGCGATATCAAGCATAAACGAGTTCCTATGGATTCAGTCCCTGAATCCGTGGACGGTGCTGTTGTCCCCCACCGCCACCAATCGGGTTCCGTACCCGACGACGGCCTGCAGGTCGCTGGGCGCCGTGCAGGGAACCGTCCGCGGGGTCCAGGCGATGGCGTCCGGCGAGATCAAAGCAGCTGCGCCTTTACGATCTCACCATTGACAACCGCCGAAATTGCCCAGTACTTGATTTGCGGGGCCTGAGGGGCACCGCGCCGAAGGGGCTTCCGATGAGCAACGAGAACGGGTCACTGGGAACGAACCTTCTTTCCTTCTTGCTGGGCGCGGCCTCCGGGGCTGTGGTGGCGGCTCTTGTCATCCCCACGAGCGGTCCGGATCTCCGGGCGGGAATCAAGGATTTGGCCAAAATGCTCAAACGCAAGGACAAGGCCAAGGAAGCGGGAACACCCCTTGGCTCGGCTCACCCATTAGGGGACCACGACACGAGCGCTTGAACTCCAACACTTAAGCGCCGCCCCACGATCTGCCGCCCTGACGCCGAGTCCTGGACCCCACCCCCTACTCCCTCCACCCCTCGATCTCGATCAAGGCTTGGCTGATGGGTGGGTTGAACGCTGGCTCCCTTTCACTTACTGGCCTCGTCATGGCACCACTTTGTGAACTCATCGATATCAAACCCATCGAAGTAGAAGGATCTGCACTTCCCGCAAACCAAACTCTTATAAGGCCCGGTGCGCACACGCCGGCGCTCTGACAGCCACGCATTACCGGCACGAACACGCTTGCACCAACTGCAACGATAAGATTGTTGATCCAGCCGTTTATTTACCATTGGCGACAAGCCCTGGTTGAACTTCCGAACAAAAAGGTACGCCTCTGCTCACCGGAAGCAATGCCTTATCTCACTCTCGCCGCCGCACACCATGGCTGGCCGGCCCGGTGCCGGGTCCGCCGGGGTGGAGGTCTTTTCAGGGGGTTGGCTTCGTCAGTGGTGGCCCGCCTGGGCATCCCACGGGGGCATCCGATGGCTTCACGACTGGATCTGATCGATCTTCCGGCTGGCCCTGGCCGGACCGACGTTCCGTGCGCGATCCTCCTGCCGGAGCCACTTCCCTAGGCTGCCTTGCCCTTGTGTTTCCTGCTCCACGGCGGCATGCCCAGCCGGGACATGCTGGTTCGGATGCAGGAGCCCATCACCACCTGGAGGGAAGATGGGTCCCTTCCACCCATGGTCGTGGTCACGATCAATGCTTCCCCATAACCCGCACGGCGCCTCCCCGCTTGCTGGGCCTCGACGATCTGCCTGCCAATGAGCCAGTTGACCCTGACCATGGCGCTATTGACCGTCCGCGCAGCGTAGGTGCGGGCCTCCTCCCAGATCTGGCGGACGGCGGAGAAAAGGTCGGGATCGGCCCAGGCCTGCGCCCCGGTGCGGCGGCCGTGCCTTTCGGCCGGGTTCCAGGGGGTCGGGCTTGCAGGACATGGGCCGGTCATCCGGCGCTTCCGCCCATTCACAAAGGTTCCCGAGCGCCGAATGAAACCTTCGGGAAATAAAATCCATTAATAAAGACTGGAGCTTACCCTCGCTCGGAGTCCCGGAGGCCGCCCATGTCAAGATCGCCGCAACGAGCCTGCCTGCATGCCTTTCGCCTCATCGCCCTGGCCGTGGTGACCCAGGCCGCCTGGGCTGTGCCGCCCTCCCTGTGGATCGTCGGAGAGGCGGATAGCGCGCGCGTCTGGCTGGAGCCGTACTTGAGATTGACGACTCCTGGCGCCAGCTTCATCATCTCCTGCCATCACCCTGGCGCGCATGGTCCCGAGGTCCACCATGTGGCGGGAACCCCCGAAAGCCTGCAAGCTTGCGGCCGGTTCATGGTTCCCGCCCGCGGGGCCATCGAAGTACGGCAGGAGCCTGGCCAGGGTGAAGGTGAACCCAGCAGGCTCGGGTTCCTTCTGCATCGAAATCCCAGGCTGGAATCCAGGGTCGGCACCCTGGCCATCAACTTCGAGCACGACAGATTCCGCTCCGGCCCGGGGGAGAAGGGGGAGGTCTTGGCGGCCTGGGGCAAGTTCAAGTACAACGACTCGGAGTTGGCCGCACGTTATTTTCTGCGGGCGGCGAACGTAAAGCCCAAGTACTGCAAGGGGGCGCCCGACCGCCCGATGCGGAAGCGGGCCCGGCAGTCCACCCCACCGGCGTGCCCTGGGATTCCCAGCGGTGACGCCACCGCGCCCCTTGCCGCAGGGGAACCACCGTCCCGGAAGCTGGCCCGGGTCGAAGCGGCCGCGGCCCCCGCCCGGCCAGCCCCGGCGGCTGCGGAGGGTTCCGGCGGTCAGGGCCCGGATACCCGGGCGGCCAGTGCCGATCCGGCTGGCCATGGCAGCCTGCCCGGGTCCAGCTTGGGCCCTGGGAAACAGGGGGACCTTTGCGGGGAACCGGACTGGGAAGAACTCGGGAACCTGGCCGAGCTGCCGGAACTCCCCTGAACCGCCTGCGCCTCCCGTTCCTTCGTCGCGGCTAGGAACGTTGGACCAGGCTCACTTGGTCGGATCGATCGCTCCGGTCTCCGCCAGGTTGTTGAGCAGCCGCTGCAGCTCGTGATCCCCCAGGATCCCGCGCCGCTGCAGCAGCCGGATCAGGCCCAGGACCACTGACCGAATGTCCGTAGGGGCGCATTGCCTCAGGTCTCCCATTACCGAGGCTTACCCGTTGCCTCATGATCCGGATTACCGGTAGGGAACCTGGCTGGCCGCTGCCTCACCGAACTCCTTACCAAGGGAGGCGGGGGATGGACCACCCATTGAGCCATGGCGCACGCCAGGAACTGATCCAGGTGCTCCGGGAGCGGTATTGGAAAGTCACGAGGTTTGAAAAGACGCTGATCTTGAACGAGTTGGTGGCCTTGACGGGCCACCACCGGAAGCACGCTATCCAGATGATGGCCAGGGAGCCCCGGGAAAAGGCCTCGGATGTCCACATCGAGGATCCAGCTGATCTTCTTCTGTGGCTGGCTGGGCCCTCGGCGTAAGACTCTTTCATTCTCACCTCCATGCCGGTTTATCCCGGCGCACTGTGTTCCCGGCAAGCCTGCCTGGGTTGAACGTAATACTATGAAATCCTAAGTATGAGCGTTCAGCCAACCCCTCCTCCGGAAGGGGCTAATGCGAGTGGGGTGGGCTTCCCGCCCTCCAAGGCTTTGACGGCGACATCCTGAAGCTTCTGGTAGGCGGCCTCGAGCTGGCGGTTGAGCTTGGTGATCTGGTCGTTCTGCTCCTTGAGGGACCGCTCCATGCCTTCCAGGCGGGCGGCTTGGACGTTCCGCTCGCCTTCGGTTTCCTTTCGAGCCAAGGCTGCCTTGTGCTCAGCTTCCAGGGTCAGTCTCCGTGTTGCCTCCTCCACAGCACGCTGCACCGCCGCCTCCAGTTCCTTCGGATGGGCCTCTGCCCCGGCACGGAGGACCATGAGTTCCTGCTCGCGGCCGGCAATGGCCTTCTCCCGCTCCGCCAGTTCACGTTCTGCACTCTCGCGCATGGCCTTGAGTTCGGCTTCGAGGACGGACTTCTCTGCTGCGAGGCGGGCCTTTTCGTCCTCGAACCTGTCCCGGGCGAGCTGTTGCTCCCGCTGGAAGGCATATTGGTATTCCTCCCTCTCTCGGTCCCGCCGCTTGACCTCCGCGCCGGTTCGCTCCTTCTCCTCTGCCCGGTGCTGCTCCTGCTCCTGTGCCCAACGGGAGCGGGTCTCCTCCATCTCCTGGCTCAGCCGCTCCTTCTCCTCCGCCGTCTCCTCGGCGAAGTGCTGTTTTTGGGCATTCTGGGCCTCCAGGAGGGCCGCCAGCGTGGCGGCGGCGCGCTCGATGCCATAGATTTCCTCCAGATCCTGCTCCCTCAGGTCGATGGCTGCCTGGAGGTCCGAGAGGCGTTTCAGCTCGGCGTCCAGGCGCTCGGAGAGCTGCGAAAGGAACTGTCCCGTCCCGGTCCTGAGGGCCTCGATGGCCTGTCCCAGGCCCTCCCGGTCGAGTCCCTTCACGGCGGCGCGCGTCTCCTCGGCTTTCCTCTCCCGGAGCTTCTTTTCGGGCTTCAGCTCAGCCTCCTGTCGCTCCTCCGTCTGGGTGAGGAGGTCCTGGTAGGCATCCAGGAGTTCCTGCTTGGTGCTCTTGGGGCTCGGGGCCTCGGTCTTTTGGGTCTTGGTCTTGGGTGTGGCCATAACATTCCTTTCTCGTTCCTTTAGGCCGGGCCAACGGTACTTCCGAAGTCCAGGCGGTGCGACCCGCGCTGGCGCACCTCTTCAAACGAGAAGCGCGCACATCCAGGCTACCCCGCTCCTTTGGATTCTCACTCCGAATTTTGGGTCCAACTGAGCGCCCACGACTCAAGCCAAATCGCCCGAATTCGGGCCCCCAATCAGCCCGAAGCCACTGCCGCCGTGTAGACCCAAGGCAGCCACCTGGCCGGATCCCGGTCCACCTCCCCGGCATGCATCAGTGACTCGACCAGGTATTCGAACGGCTCAACCCCGTTCAACTCCGCCGTGTGGGTCAGGCTCATGAACGTGTCCCCGGCCCTGGCTCCGGTGACGCCCTGGCGGGACCCACCCACGGACCGGGAGGGCTGGATGCATCTGGCCGCCGCCATGGATGTGCAGGAGCCCCCGTTGGAATCCCAAGGCCTGGAACCGGCGGCAGGGGCGGTGGTCGTGGAGCCCGATGGGCGGGCCTGGATCGTCGCCCCCACTGGAGCCTACCTGGGCACAAAAGCCACCTTCCCCAAAGGGAAGGCCAAGGGCCTCGACCTCAAGGCCACAGCCTTGAAGGAGGTGTTCGAGGAATCCGGCCTGCGGGTGGAGTTGTTCCAGCACCTGGTGGACGTCACCCGCACCACCTCCCGGACCCGCTACTACCTGGCACGCCGGGTGGGCAGTGACCCAGCCGACATGGGCTGGGAATCCCAGGCCGCCATCCTGGCCCCGATGGAGGATCTGAGGAACCTCTTGAACCGCAAGACGGACCACCATGTGGTGGACGCCCTTGAGGAGCGTTGGGGAGAGTGGGGCTGGTGGTTCAAACCGCAGTTCGAACAAGATCCCACTTTCGAGCCCGCCCGGGGCGGTGAACTCCCTGCCAGACAGTCCCACTGGATCCACTTTCCGCTTCCCAAGGCCCGCGTCCGGATCGAGTTGGACTTCCGCCTGGGCCGCGCCGAGGCCGAGAATTTGAAGCTAGGCTTCATCCCCCGGATGATGGAGCAGAAGTGGTTCGCCTACTACTATGACGGCATCCTGTACGAGCACCGCAGCTGGACCGGCTTCTGTATCTCCGAGATCCACTTCGTCCACGATGGAGAAGGTCTCCGGGCCACCTGGGCCGAGGTCAACCGCCATCTGCGCCAGTACGAGAACAAGGACGATGCCGAGGACATCCGCCTGAACACCGAGCGCATCCGGGAACTGGCCCACATGACCTGGGAGGACCGCCATGCGGAAGACCCCTTCGTGGCCGGACTGAAAGCCTCCATGGAACCCAACTACCTGGGCAACCCGAAGGTGGTCGACGGCCTCCTGGAGCCCTGGTTCAATGTCCTGGTCCAAAGCTGGGCCCTGCGGTGGAAAGGCCAGGACCCCAAGCAAGTCGACGAGGAAGCCAGCCGCCTGAACCGGTTCCTGGCCGAGGTGGTCGCCGGCGAACGCCCGGACTACCCCAGCATCGGCGATTGGCATTCCTCCAGCCAATTAGGCCAAGCTGTCCTGCGCGACTTCAACATGGACCCCGACTATTTCGCAGACGAGGCCCTGTCCTACGTCCTGGAGGAAGCCCTGGGCACTGTGGCCCTCAAGGTCCGGGCCTTCGCCAAGGCCTGTGAAAAGGACCCCGACCACCCATTCAAACGGGGCTTCCTGCCCTCCGTGCAGCGCCTTGCGGAATTCACCAGGGCCGTACTCATGGGCACAGCCACAGTGCTCTTTCCCGCCAAGAGCCTCAAGGACATCACCTACGGACCGACCCCGGGAGCCGACCATGGGGATCTTCCTGAATGACGCGTTCCTCTCCATCGTGGACAAGGACGGCGACGGCACCACGCTCCTGGTCCGCGCCCGCCGCAAGGGCGACATCGAAAGGGTCTTCCCCGATCAGCATTCCCACAATGGCGCTGGACGGACGTCACAATTGGCCAAGTTTTCCGGAGATGAGTCAAAGCTAGAGAAGATGAAATGCGAAAAGGGATTCAAGCTGCTGGGGTAATGGTTGCAAGCCAGTTACGACCAACCCCCATGCGCAGCGCATAGGCTGTCCCTGACAGACTCGTATGACCTTTCGCTCTCATGAGCGCTTCGCCAGTGAAAGGAAAGCCCTGCCCAGCCATGGCCATGAAGAACCAGGCCACAGGAGGGGCAAGCCCTAGGAAGAGTGAATGGCAGTTTCCTAGCGCAACAGAGGCATTCTGTCGTTGAAGGAACCGGTAGGCCTGGGTGGCTGACCAGCAGTGGGTCCTGCATTTGGTGAGAACAGTCGGCATGAAGGCCGGACAAGTTGAGGCCATCGCGCAACAGCGCCAATTCAGCCTCGGCACCCGTCAGCGCCCTATATGTTCGAAAACGGAGGTTGCTATGGCGGAGGCAAGGGTGAAGTAGGAAAGCTACCGCAGTGGCATGGCCGACTCCAGGGAAAATGGCGCTGGAACATAGTGGACCTTTCCCCTCATCAAGGTCCCGCCAATTCTTTGCTGTGGCCCAATGAGCGGGAAGGTTGGCTAATGGGGCGAGAAAGGACGGCACCTTGGTCCCCAACCCAAGGATTAGTTTCGGTTTGAGTAAGGTAATCTGGGCCTTCATGAACTCCCGGCACCTCGACAGGAAGCCATAATCACGCATGGCAGGTACCGTGAGGGTCGGGTCGTCGCCTTCCACTAACCCCATGAAGGCGTTGGTGAAGAAACAGTCCGAGCGATTGATTCCAACCTCGCTAAAAAGTGCCAACATGTTTCTCCATGTTGAATCCCGATCTGGATCTTCCTGCCCCAATACTTCCAACTTGGCGAAATTGCTTGTGCACTGGAAGGTGTTGCCAATCACCATGATTTTCTCTATGGGCAAATCTGCACGGACGGTGCTCCCAGGTTCTTTCCAAAGGCCATCCCCTCCGGGGAAAAAGGCGAGTCCCCGAAGGCGGGAAGGAACCTCAACCATTCCCTTGCCATAGGGTTCGATGGAGGTGAGCATGCGAAAAAGAGAGTCTACAGGATGCACTCGGTTCATATGGATCCCCCAGGTCATGGTCGTCACCGTCCTGCCTAGTCGCCCTCTAAGTTTAAGACTAAGGCTCAAATTGGCAAAAAGCTAACATTGATAAAATTGATTTTATTGGGTACTTGGGGAATTTTGGGGACCTGTAAGTCAAGGCCCTCGTCATGGTGGAGCCGGTGAGCCTGCACCTGGACTTCCACGGCACCGGGAGGGTGCCCGAAACGGTGGCGGAGAAAGCCGTGAAGCGCCTGTTCGACCTGCGTCCGGCGGCGATCCTGGAGGCCCTTGATCTGCGTCGGCCGAAGTACCTGCCCACTGCGGCCTATGGCCACTTCGGCCGGGAACGGGAAGGCTTCACCTGGGAACAGACCCCTCGCCTGGAAGCCCTGCAGGACCTGCTGGGCCTCAAGGGCGACCCGAACGCCCCCCAGCATGCTTGACACCAGGACCGTCCGGATTCCCCTGAATCCATTCCACCAAAAGGGCCCTGCCACCCGGGAGGGGGGCAGGGCCTTCGCTTGCGCTACAGGCCGAATTCCTCCTTCGCCATCTTCCAGAAAGAGAAGGAGGCGAAGACCGCGCCTTCCACCAGGTCGTCGAACAGGGATTGGTGGATCCCCTTCTCCAGATCGAGCTGGTAGTCCAGCACCAGCAAGCCTGACGCCGGGACACCGGCACCGTCCGCCAGGGTGGGGATTTCCAGGTAGGCGCGGGGCCAGCGGTAGCTGCCGTTCCACTTGTCGCAAAGCTCTCGGGCCCGCCCGTAGTCCTTGGCGTCCACCCGCCGGTCCCCCACCACCCGCAGGCAGTAGATGCACTCATTCTTGCCTTCGACGGCGTGGCTGGACCGCAGGCAGCGGTCGGAATCCTGGTCGTAGCCCAGGAACACCAAAAAGGTCTTCTGGTCCGACCTCCAGTAGGAGATCTCCTTGCGCTTGAGCAGGCGTTCGATGGTGTCCAGGGTGAAAGGCTGGATGGTCTCGGGGTCCATGGCTGCTCCTCCTTCCTTGACCACGACCTCCTTGCCGGCGGGGGGCGGTTCCCAGGGGTCGTGGAAACCGTCCCAGGCGGCCTCGTTCAGGGCCTGGATCAGTTCCGGGGACCGCTCCCCGGATTCGTACCGCTTGATCAGGCGTAAGGTTTTTCGAGAAGTGGCCGGCATACGCAACCTCCTTGGTCTGCGCCCCGTTTAGCTCCCTTGTTTTCCGTCGCGGCAAGTGGGGCTAAATCACGACGATGGCTCCATCTCTCTGGTGACAGGATAGGCGTTCCCGAAGGACAGAGGCTGTCGCTCCGCCCCTTGGGCGATGCCCGCCGGCAAAGGGCTGTCCAGCGGCCCGGCCACCCCGGTTCCGGCACCCGCCGGATGACAGGATTTGTCCACCGCGACCGCCCACCCTTGGGCCAAGCCCGATTCTCCCTGCGGAGCGCGGAGGTATTCCCATGCTCGGCCACCTTGCAGCCCTGGTCCCCGACCCGGGCATCCATGCCCACGTGCTGGGCATCGACCTGGGCACCACCCACTCCGTGGTCGCCGCCATCCGCCTGGCTCCCGGCGAGGTCCCCGGCATCGCTTCCTGCCAGACCCTGGCCCTCCAGCAGCCCACCCGGGAAGGCCCGGTCACGGCGGTCCGGGTGCCTTCGGTGGTGGTCCTGGACAGCGACGGCGGCACCTGGGTCGGCGAGGGCGCCCGGCGCCTGCGCTCCAGCCCCGAGCGGGGCTGGCCGGTTCACGAGCGCAGCCTCTTCTTCGACACCAAGAACGACATGGGCCTGCGCAAGCGCTACCCCTCAGCCCCCGAGGGCCTGGACCGCCCCTGGAAGGTGGCCGGCCACATCCTCCGCTTCATCGTCCAGGAAGCCGCCGAAGCCCACGGCATGCCCCAGCGGGTGACGGTGACCGTCCCCGCCGCCTTCCAGCTGGCCCAGCGCAAGGACACCCTCGCCGCCGCCCACATGGCCGGCCTGGACCTGCAGGAGCACGACCTGCTGGACGAGCCCACGGCCGCCCTGCTGGACTGGCTGGTCCAGCACCCCGGGAGCGACCTCCTGCATCGGCGCATCCCCGCCCGGGTCCTGGTGTTCGATTTCGGCGGCGGCACCTGCGATGTCTCCATCGCTGAACTGGGCGCGCCCAGCCCCGGCAGCCCCGTCCCGGCCCGGCTCCTGGTCACCTCCCGCTACCACCGCCTGGGGGGTGGTGATATTGACGACGCCATCGTCGATGCCCACCTCCTGCCGGAACTGATGAAGGCCAACGGCCTGGGACGCCTGGACTTGACCTGGGCGGAGAAGCGCCGGGTGCTCTTCCCGCACCTGCGCGGCACCGCAGAAGCCCTCAAGGAATCCCTCTGCCGCGAGGTGGAGCGCCTGGAGGCCTTCGGCCGCTTCCGCCCCGAGGACCACGCCACCCTGGCCACCACCCTGCCCACCCTGACCCTCCAAGTGGCAGGCCGGGAACTGCGTCTCCCCACCCCCAGCCTGGACCTGCGCACCTTCGAACAGATCCTCGCGCCCTTCCTGGACCCTGACCACCTGGGCGCGCGGGAGACCGAATACCGCCTCAGCCAGAGCGTCTTTGCGCCCCTGGCCGATGCCCTGGAGCGGGCCCGCCTGGACCCCGTCGAACTGGACGCCGTGCTCCTGGTGGGCGGCAGTTCCGCCATCCCCCAGGTGCGCGGCGCCCTCCAGGGCATGTTCCCCAAGGCCGCCATCCTTCACCACACCGACCCCGATGACGCCAAGGCCTGCGTCAGCCGCGGTGCCGCCTGGCACGCCCTGGCCGTCCAGGTCACCGGCCGTCCCCTCATCCAGCCGGTGACCCCGGACGAACTGGCCCTGGTCACCCAAGGCTCGGACCCCCTGGCCCTGGTCCCCTCCGGTGCTCCGCTGCCGTTCCCTCCGGACGGAGGCTTCATGCGGGTGGACCTCCTGGCCGTCCCCCGCGCCGGCGCCGAGGCCATGAAGCTGGAACTGCGCGCCCAGGGCGCCCGCCGCACGGTGCTGGAGGAACGCTGGGAGCTCGCCGCCGAAGTGGTCAAGGGCGACCCCATCACTTTGGAGTACCGCCTCACCGCCGCCCAGGAATTCCAGTGCCGCGCCTGGCTGACCCGGCACCCCGCGGAGGTCTTCGAGATCCACCACCAGAACCCCCTCACCCACACTGTCAACCCCAACGCCGTCCGCGCCCGCATCGAGGAGGCCGAAGCCGGGCTGCGCGAGAAGGCCCGCCTGCGCCCCGACGATGCCCGGGCGTTCGAAGTCCTGGCCAAGGACTACGCCGAGATCGGCCAGACCGAGAAAGCCCTGGAATGCCTGCGCACCGCCGACCGCCTGGAAGGCCGGGAGAGCGCCTACCGGCTGAACCTCATGGGCATCTACTATGGCCGCCTGGGCGATCCGGACCGGGGGATCCGGGAGTACCAGGAAGCCCTGCGGGTGGAACCCGAATGGGACATCCCGCGCTTCAACCTGGCGCTGGCCCACTCCGGCCAGGGCCGGCCCGAGGAGGCGCTGCGCGAGCTGGCCAAGGACCAGGACCCCTCCCCGCCCACCCGCGCCCAGCGGGCCCAGATCCTCAAGGCCCTGGGGCGCGACCGGGAATCCCAGGCCGAAGCCGAGCGTTCCCTGGCCTGTTCCGAGCCCCCGGAACTGCTCGATGCCTGGGAACGCCTCTGGTACACCCGGGCCGCCACCCTGGCCGGCCGGCACGATCTCCTCGCCCGCGCCCGCAGTGCGACCCCCCCGGATGACCGCACCGGCTCTGCCGGGATCGCGGGCGACCTGCCCATCCTCCGCCCCGCACCATGAGCTGGCTCGCGCCCGCCAGCGCCCTCACCCCCGCCCAGCTGCGGGTCCTGGACCAGGACCTGACCCGGCACCTGGTGGTGGAAGGCCCCGCCGGCTCCGGCAAGACCGCCCTGCTGCTGCACCGCGCCGCCGCCCTCCGGGACTGCCGGAAGATCGACCCGGAAGGGCTGCGGATCTTCACCTACACCAACGTGCTCAAGGGCTACCTGGGCTCCTCCCTCGACCTGCTGGGCCTGCCTCAAAGCATCCTCACCACCTTCGACGCCTGGTGCCTGGACCTGCACCGCCGGCTCATCAGCCCCCACCTGCCCAGGGATTGCGGCCGGACCGACTTCCAGCGCCTGCGCGACTGCGTCGAGCGCCACCTGGCCGGGGCTGGCACGGCCCGGGCCCTGCTGGACGCGGCCCTGGTGGATGAAGGCCAGGACCTGCCCCCCCAGGCCTTCCGCATCCTTGCCCGGGCCGCCAAGCACGTGCTGGTGAACCTGGACCCCACCCAGCGGATCTTCCCGGGCGGCAGCACCCCGGCCCAGGTGCGCGCGGCCCTCGGGCTGCAGCCGGCGGATCCTGAGCTGCGGGTGGGCCCGGGCCACCGCTGCGGGCGGGAAGTGGCCACTTTCGCAGCGGGCTTCCTGGACGATCCCGGAGAGCGCTCCAGGTTCCTGGCCCAGGCCCGAGAGGCGCGCCTGGCCGGCCAGCACCCCCTGGTTTGCTTCGGCGCCGGCCAGGACGACGTCGACGCCCGCATGCTGGAACTGGTCCGGCAGCGCCTGTCCCTGGGCGAGCGCATCGGCCTCCTGCTGTCGCGGACCCACCAGGTGCGCCAGTTCGCAGAGCGCCTCCGCCAGGCCGGCATCCCGATGGAGCTCGCGCTGCCCAGACTGGACCCCGGCGAAGCGGAAGCGGATTTCGGCAACAACCTCCCGAAGCTCTGCACCTTCCACAGCGCCAAGGGGGTCTCGTTCGACAGCGTCTTCCTGCCCATGCTGGACAACGAGTCCTTCCCGCGGGATGCCGGCCCGGCCAGGAGGAGGCTGCTCTTCGTGGGGATCACCCGGGCGGCGAAGTGGGTGTTCCTGGGGCGGGCCATGGACCGGGTTTTCGATGAAGACCCCTGGCTGGAGGAAGGCGGGAGTGTGGGGACCTTGATCCTGCAACGGGACCCCAATCCGGCCGTCTCTTCGAAGGCAACGGCTCCCGATGCCGGAAGTTTCATGGGCGGGCAACCCTCCTTTTTCTAACCTGTTTCGTCCAATGGCGGGCAGATCCATGAACTCCACCGGCGCCCCCAGCGCATCCCCCACCGCCCCGCCCAGGAGGCAGCCACGGAATCGGCTGGCCCGATCAGTAGGGCCGGGGCGCCAGCCGCACCAGGGGCTTTTGCCTCCGCACGTAGTCCTCCTGCGCGGTGTTCTCGATCGCCCCCGGGCGGGCCTTGCGCACGGCGGCGATAGCCTCCCCGGGACCCATCCCGAATTCCACCAAGATCTTCGCAGCCACCGTCCCGGTCCGCCCCAGGCCGCCGCGGCAGTGGATGACCACCTTGGCGCCGGCCGCGAGCGCAGTGCGGATCTTCGCACCGGCGCGGGCCCACTCACGCTCCCATCCAGCGTCCGGGATCCAGCCGTCGACGATCGGCAGGAGGAAGTGCTCCATCCCCTGAGGCACCTCCTCCGGCAGGGTCCCGACCTTGAATGCCGCCAGTTCGGCCGGCTCCATTAGGGTCACCAGCATGCTCGCGCCCCAGTCCTGGATCGCCCGCATGTCGGTGGCGAGATCCCGTTCCCAGTTCCCGGACAGGGCGCTTCGCTGGACCTTCCCGGGACACAGGGTCATGCCGATAACACCGGGGGTCCCAGGCACGCTGACCGGGTTGATCCTGAGAGGATGGGTTTCGCTGGTCTGCTTCATGGCCGGAGCTCCAAAGTCAGTGGAAGGGTCCCCCCTTCGCGGGCCCAGCCTGCCGTCAGGTATAAATCCTCAGGGCCACATGGAGTTCATGGCCCGACCCGGCGCCGCGGAACACCACCTCCGCCAAGACGAACTCGTGCGGCCCCTGGATGATGCTGGCAGAATGCCGGGCCTGAAGGGGTGCCAGAACATCATACGGCCGCGGGACCGTCATTTTCTGACGCTTTCCGGCCGGGTCTTCGAGCCGCCTTCTCCCGCCCCTGGCGGACCCAATCGGGAACCCCCAGACACTTGTCCCGTTCCCCTTCCGACTCCCATTCGATCAATCCCAAGTGGTCCAGGTAGGCCATTTCGCCGCGATCCACCCCAGCAACCACCTCCCGGCTGATCCCAGTGGCCCAGGCGACGTAATCCTCCGCGCCCTGCCCCACCACACCCGGCGTTCCCGGCAGCCAGCCACGAATCGCTTCCCGCTCCCGCAGCAGCGCGGCGTCCTCCTCCACATCCGCGATCCCAGCCAGTTCCAGGTATCGCCCATGCGCCTCCAGGATCCGCCAGACCAGACCTTCGTCCACCCCCGTCCAGGCAGAAGCGAATCGCACCGCTTCCTCGAAGTCGTAGCAGGTCCCCTCCACTGGCGCGTCCCCAGGCCTCGACTGCGGCAACCACTGGGCGAAAGGTTCCTGCCAATCCTCCCGCCGCTCCACCTGCACAACGGACCGGCTTTCCATCGCACGGTCCAGCCAGCGCCGCAACCGGCGCTGAAAAGCCCGCAGAGATGGACTCCCCTCCTCCACCTGTTCCATCGCCACGCACATCCCGCCCCCCGGGATGGGAAGGGTGGCCCGCACCTCGAAGCAGGCATTGGCCGGCAGCACCGTCCCTGACCGGTTCTTCCAGCCGCGATGGACGAACACCAGGAACTGGATGGGCCACCCGCAAGCGCATTCCTGGGCCAGGACCGCCGTCCCCAGGTGCTTCACGATCCGGCCGGGGGTGAAATGGGCAAGGCGCCCAGGGGACAACTCAGCGCCTCGCCAGGCCCACCCACGATAGGGCATCTCCCGGTGGTTCACCCTGCTGTGGATGGTGGTTTTCCGGTCGACTGCCACGGGCGGCCTCTCCCCTGTCTCTGGCCGGGCCAGTGCGGCCCTTGCCGTGCAGTATGGGGATCGGACCAGGCCAGCCACTGTCTGTCTTGACCCGGCCATCCGGGGAAACCCGGCACCGGCCTCCCTTGCTCCCGTCAGCCGCGATAATGCTCCAGGGCTTCCGCATGCTGCTGCCGGATCTTCTCCCTCAGCCAGTCCGGCCCCAGCACCTCGGCGGCAGCCCCGAACTGGAGCAGCCATCGCAGGGCACCCAGCTCGTGGTTGGCCTTGAACCGGACGTTGGTGCAATGGCCATCGGCACTGGGATGGGCCTGGAATTCGGGCAGCGCCGGCGGTGCCTCCTTGAAAGCCTGGACCCAATGCTGGCCCTGGATCACCGCGGTCACTTCGAACAGTTCGTCTGCCGAGGCCCAGCCGCCGATCTGGTAGCGGACCATGCGTTCCATCAGATCCGGGTCCGGGATCACCCCCGGGCGCGTGCCCACCTTGATCGCGCCGATGCGGTTCAGGCGTAGGTGGATGGATGCCTTGCGCTTGAGGTCCCAGACCAGCAGAAAGCAACCGCCGGAGAAAAGGTCATGGGTCATGGCGTAGGGCACAACGGTCCGGGTCGAGGCCACCGGGGCGCCCACAGCCTGGTAGTCCACCTCGATCTCCCGCCCCTCCTCCAGGGCCCGCAGCAGGGGCTCCAGCAGATCCGGCGTCTCGATGGGATCGTCCACCCCGCCCTGGACTCTCAGCACGGACACGAGGCGCTCGAACATTCGCCGGTCCTTGTGGGACATCCGGTCCGTGGCCAATTCCTCCAGGGTGTCCAGCTTCTCCTGCCAGAGCATGGTCCCGCTCTGGGTGAGGGAGATACCGGCCAGCCGCAGCGCCAGCCTGGCGGCGGGCGTCACATGCTCGTCCCAGGCCGGCCCCTTCCTCAGGACCAGGTGCTGTACCAGCGGCTGGCCCGACTTGACCCGGTCCAGCCTAGCCCCCTGGTTCTCCAGGAGCGCCAGAGCCCGGTCCACGGTGCGCATGCTGGTCCCCAGCTTCTGCATGAGGGCCAGCCGGGTGATGCCGGCCTCCCCCGCTTCCCGCAGGGCACCCAGGGTCTCGAGCAGGTTCTCCCGGCGGACGAGGCCTTCGGTCTGGACGGCGGCGCGGCGTGTCATGGGACACCCGATTGTGGGGGGTTCAGCCCATTGTAGATCAGCAGTCCATGGACCCGGGAAGGAATGCCCAAGCGGCAGTGAAACATCAGGTTTGCTGATTTTCATTAACCCAAATTCAATTTGCGCTCCAATGTTCAGGCCATAAAGTGAAAGATAGCCGTGAACATTCCATAGGCAGGAATTTTTTGGTTCCACCCAATCTGTTCACAATCCCGATGGCGGAACCATTTGCGGGATTGACCTGAAACAGGCATGGAGCGACCTGAACCGGCTCTTCCCAAGATAAGGCTCCGCTTCAGGCGGTTCAGCGGACACCATGTGAGCCCGATAGTATCCACGCCTCGGATCTCTCCCCTTGGCCCGGGCCGTTCGAAGCCTTTAAAACCCATATCCATTCCCCTTTCCGGAGGCATCCGTGACCATCACACTCAATGGTTCCCGGCTCACCGTCAACCAGCTCGTTCGCATCGCGCGCCACAACGAGCCCGTCGCCCTCTCCCCCGATTCCCTGGACAGGATCAGCACCTGCCGGGCCATGCTGGAGAAGAAGATCGCGGCCCGGGAGATCATGTACGGGGTCAACACGGGAATCGGCGAGTTCTCGGAGGTGGTGCTCACCGACGAGCAGGTCCAGCAATTCCAGCGCTACCTCATCTACAACCACGCCGCGGGTATCGGGGAGCCCCTGCCCATCGAGGAGGTCCGGGCCGCAATGGCTGGGCGGATCAACGTCCATGCCCACGGGAATTCCGGATGCCGTCCCGAGATCACCCAGACCTTCGTGGAGATGCTCAACCGGGGCGTGACGCCTGTGGTCTGCCGGAAGGGCTCCGTGGGCGCCTGCGGGGACCTGGCTCCCATGTCCCAGATCGCTCTCCTGATGATGGGGGAGGGGGAGGCCTTCTACCGGGACCAGCGCATGCCCGGCGCCAAGGCCCTGGAGATGGCCGGCATTCCCGTTCCCGGCCTGCAGGCCCGGGATGGCCTGGCCGCCATCAACGGGTCCAACGTGCTGACGGCCATGAGCGCCCTGCACCTCTACGACATGAACCGCTGGCTCAAGCAGGCCGAGATCGCCACCGCCATGAGCCTCGAGGCCCTCCTGGCCAATCTCAAGCCCTACGACCTTCGGCTGCACCAGCTCAGGGGGTTCAAGGGCGCCATGCGCAGCACCCAGGCCATCATGAAGTGCATCCAGGGCAGCGACCTCCAGACCGGCAAGATCAAGACCAAGGTCCAGGATGCCTACTCCATGCGCTCCACGCCCCAGGTGGTTGGAGCGGCCCATGACGCCGTGGCGTACGCCCATTCCCAGGTGGAGACCGAGCTCAACGGTGTGGGCGACAACCCCATCTTCCTGCCCGAGTTCAATCTCACCCTCACGGGCGCCAACTTCCAGGGCTCCCCGGTGAGCCTGCCCATGGACATGGCCGGCGTGGCCATCACCATGGTTTGCGTGCTCTCCGAACGGCGCCTGAACAGGCTCACCAACCCGGCCCTCAGTGTCGGCCTCCCGGCCTTCCTCACCAAGGGCGCCGGAATGTTCAGCGGCATGATGCTCAGCCAGTACACGGCCGACATGATGATCGTCGAGCAGCGGATCCTCTCCGCCCCAGCCAGCATCCATTCAATCCCCGCCGCCGCGGACCAGGAGGACTTCGTCTCCATGGGCATGAACACCGCCATCAAGAACGGCCAGATCCTGGACAACGCCTATGGCATCCTGGGCATCGAGTTCATGGCCGCGGCCCAGGGCCTCGACTTCCGGGAGTTCACCCCGGGCGCGGGCGTCACCAAGGCCCGGGAGGTGATCCGCAAGCACGTGGCGCACCTGGACGTGGACCGTCCACTCTACCCCGACCACAACGCCATGAAGGATCTCGTGAAGTCATGCGCGATCCTCGATGCCGTCGAGGCTGAAGTCGGGTCCCTGGAATAGGGTTCATTCGAAAGGGGACCCAGTTCCAGCCATGCATTGGCCGGGAGCTGGCAGGGTCAAGGGAAAAAGCGCCCTTGACCCTGCCAGCTCCCGACTCTTGTCGCTCCGCCATGAGGACCCAGGGCCGCCCAGCAAAGAGCTTTGGTGTGGGGCTATACTGTGGTTTCAACCCACGTTCCCGAAGCCGACCGGATCGGCCCCGGGTTCTTCCCGAGGCCGAGAAGCTCATTCCGCGGCTGGCCGCAAAAGGGGGGAGGGCTCAAGCCCCCCCGACCCCACGTTGTCTAACAGACCTCACTTTGTGGACAGACCAATGCCTCGCTCCAGTCTCACCATTCGTCAAGTCGAAGCATTCGGCGCTTTCATGCGGCTGCGCAGCGTCAACCGCGCAGCCGAGAGCATGTTCATCACCCAGCCGGCCATGAGCCGGCTGCTCGCCGAATGCGAGGAGAGCGTAGGGTTCAGTCTGTTCGAGCGGAACCAGAGGCGACTGATTCCGACTGGCGAAGCGAAAGTACTCTATGACGAGGTCAAGCGCACGTTCCTTGCCCTTGATCGTATCGTCCAGGTCGCCGAACAGATCCGTACCATGCGCCGAGGCATCCTGCGCATCGCCGGAGCCCCCTCGGTGGCCCTTCACTTCCTGCCGGAGGCCATCGCTGACTTCGTGCGCGAACACGAGGGCATCGAGGTCTCCTTGCTGGCGGATAGCTCCCGTGCAGTGCTGGAGTTGGTAGCGGGGCAGAACTATGACATTTGTATCGTCGTCGAGGCCATTCCATTCCCGGGCGTGCATCTGGAACAGATCTTCGAGGCGCCGTCAGTGTGCATCATGCCCTTGGACCATCCGTTGGCGGCCAGGAAGGTGATCACCCCGGAGGACCTGGCTGACCAACCCTTCGTGTCCTACCCCGAAACCTTGGAAGGCCGCCGCACGATCGATCACGTGTTTGTCACTCATGGAATATCGCGTCTTACCCATTATGAATCCCAACTCTCCGAGACGATCATCGGATTGGTCCAGCTTGGCCTGGGCGTGGCGCTGGTTGACCAGGTCAGCGCCCATTATGCCCAGGGCCGGGTCGCAATGCGCAGGTTCGAGCCGGCCATTCCCCGCAGGGTGTACTTGGCGTCCTTGCAGGACCAGCCGATTTCCATCCTTGGTGAGGCTTTTCTCCGAACGGTGCGGCGCAAGCTCGCCGCCTTCCCCCAACTTTAGGCTGTGAACCCTACGCTTCGAGGGCGGCGATGATCACATCGGTGCTGCGCACCCGTCCCATGCGCGGAAAGATCCGGGAGAGGGAGTTGGCGTGGCTCTCGGCGTGGATGCCGGTCATGGCGTCGGCGGCGAACACCAAGGCGTAGCCGCGCTCGAAGGCATCGCGGGCGGTGCTCTCCACGCCCATCTCGGTGGCGATTCCGCACAAGACAAGGGTCTCGAGATGCCGGCGACGCAACTGCAGGTCAAGATCGGTACCGTAGAAGGCACCCCATTGCCGCTTCAGGATCACAATGTCGCCCGGCTGTCGGTCAAGTTCAGGCAACAGCTCCCTCCAGTCGAGCGGCAGGGGCTCGGCAGACCGGGGCGGGTTGTCGGTGATCGGTTTCAGCCTGTCGATCCCGTCCTCCCCGCCGGCATGGACCAGGATGGGTTGCGCGCCTGCCCGGCGCGCCGCGGAAAGGAGGCGAACAATGTTCGCGGTCATGATCTCCCGTGGCAGCGGCGCGCCAGGCAAGCGGAGGTTGACGACCTGAAGATCATTGACCAGGATGGCCGTTGATTGCGGAACCAGGCGGAGGTCGGACGCGAGATCGTTCATAGGGTGCCCTTATTCGGGTTCCGCATGCGTCGTATGGCTGGGACTATTCATGATGGCCGCACTGAGTTCCGGTGCGGCGGGAATGGCAGCCAATGCGCCCAGGCTGACCGGCTTCACCGGCGGCCGCAGGCGGAAGAATCCGATCACTTCGGGGTCGGCTCTGCGTTCGTCCCCCATCATCTCACTGACCGTGAGCGAGCATAAGCGCCCCTGGCATGGCCCCATGCCGCAACGGAGGAAGGTCTTCAGCTGATTCGGGCCGGGCACGCCAAGGGCGGTGGCCGAGCGGATCTGGCCGGCCCGCACCTCCTCGCAGCGGCATACGACCGTGTCCTCATCGGCGGGAATGCGGAAAGCGTCCCTGGGACGGTATAGGACGTCGAGAAAGGCCCTCCCATGCTGGAGCCGGGCGAGGGCTTTGCGCAGGGGCCGCTGCCTGTCCACCTTGCTGGCTTGGTCCAGGGCGCCGATCGCGGTCAGCGCGTTCAGGGCAGTCAGCCGGCCTGACACCTCGGCCAATTCGGCGCCGCCGATGCAGGCTCCGTCCCCGGCCACTGAAATACCTGCCACCGAAGTCTGGCCATCCTGGTCGAGCCGTGGCTGGAAGCTCAACTGGCGGCCATTCCATTCCATGGCGCAGCCTGCGGAGCTGACCAGGCTCACCTCCGGAACGATGCCCTGGTGCAGCATCACCACATCGGCAGCCAGTTCATGCCATTGGCCGCCGGTCCGGAAGCGCAGCCGCTCCACGCGTCCGTCGCCGGTGGCCTGGAGCCCGCTCACGCCGCGGATGAACCGCACCGACCGCGCCACCTTGGCCATGAGCTTCAAACCCTTGATGAAATAAGCTGAGTGGATGAAATCCGGCAAGTGCGGCAAAGCTCTCAGGACCTGGCCAGGGTCCGAGGTGTCCAGCAGGGCTTCGACCTTCGCGCCGCTGGCTTGCAGATGGTGGGCCATCAAGTAGAGGATCGGGCCGCATCCCGCCAAAACCACTTTCCCCGCCGGAACAATCCCGGCGGACTTCAAGGCGACATGCCCTGCCCCGGCGGTCATCACCCCGGGCAAGGTCCACCCGGGCACGGGCATGGGGCGCTCGAACGCGCCGGCAGCCACGATGACATGCCGTGCTTGCAACAGGCGGGCCTCGCCGGCGATGGAGATGCCGACTTCCAGCCCACCACCGGGACCGGCCCCAGGCTCGGCGGGCGCAAGGCTCCAGACCATCGTACGCGGCGCGTAATGGACGCCGCTGGCCTGGAAGGCTTGCACCAGCGTGGTGCCTCGCCAGTAATCCGGCCCCAGGAATCCGAAAGTCTCCTGCGGGAGCTGGGTGATGGCGCGATACATCTGTCCCCCCGGCCCGCTGCCTTCGTCTATGACCAGGGTCGAGACACCGCTGTTTCCCACTTCCACCGCGGCCGCCAGCCCGGCAGGGCCGGCTCCCACAATGATGATGTCGTAGGCTGGCGCCAGGTCTTTTGCAGTGGCTACCACTTGGCTGCTCATTCCGGAACCCTCTCATCCACGGGGCGGGGGCCATGTTGGCTCAGTACGGCCATGCCTTCGGCGACGTCAACTTGGCAGCTCTGCCGGTTGGCGATACCGTCAATGGTGAGCAGACACTCGAAGCAACTGCCCATCATGCAGTAGGGCGCCCGGGGCTCCCCGCCAGCGCTGTTGTGCCGGAACTGGCTGACGCCGGCGGTAAGAAGGGCCGCTGCGACGCTGTCTCCGCGCACGGCCCTGACCGGCTTGCCGTCGAAGGTGAAGGTCACGGTTTCCTTGGGTTCAATGAGCTTGCGAAACACGGAACCTCCCGGAGTGGAATTCAGCAAGGTCGGTGCCGAGTCGACCGGCCAGGATTCTGGGCGCCAATTCCAGCACATGGTTGGACGCCAAGGAGATCCCGGAGTGGGAAGCGAAGACGAACGCGCCGGGTTCGCTGGCGGATTGTTCGTAGATCGGGAATCCGTCTGGCGGCATGATCCGGAACCCGGTCCAGGTGCGCACGATGTTGAGCGCCGCCAGCGCCGGGAACGCCTGGATGGCCCGTTTGGCGAGGACTGCGCTGAGTGGCTGGCTGGTCAGGATGGATTCCGAGACCGCGTCGGAGCTCGAGCCGATGGTGATGCCCCCCGTTTCGCTCTGGCAGATGAGGGCCGAGGAATAGGGGAAGAATGGAGCGCACCTTTCGGTGACGAGGATTTGCCCCTTGTCCCGGGTCAGCGGGCAGGCCATGCCCACCATCGGCGCCAACCGCTGGTTATCGGTTCCGCCGGCCAGAACCACTTTCCCCGCCCACACCTCGCCCCATTCGCCCAGGATGCGGAAGCCACTGGAAGCCGGTTCAATGGTCCGCACCCCATGATCAGCGTAGTAGCGGCAGCCCCGTGCCACCATGGCGGCATGCAGGGCGTACAGGAGACGCAACGGATTCGCGTGACCGTCCTGCTCACTGAAGATCGCCCCCTGGACCGAAGGGCCGATGCTGGGCACTCGTTTTCTCAGGGCCTGCTGGTCAAGCACTTCGTATTTCGCGGCCTGGCCCCCTGTCTCTCGCGCGATCCTTGCCCTGCCGCCGGCCTGCTCCTCGAGCTCTTCCTGGGACATGCAGAACGAGAGCCCGCCCAGTTGACGCAACTCCACGTCGATCCCGCTTTCGGCCTCCAGGTCGGCGGCAAACTGCGGCCAGCGTTCAATCGCGGATTTGCACCACATGGCATAGGCTGGAAAACCGACCCCTTTGCCGGACGCGAAGACCATGGCGAAATTGGTCCGTGAAGCCCGCCGGGCGAGGTCGCCCTCGTCCAACACCAGCGGCTTGACCCCGGCACGCGCCATGCCCCAGGCAATGCAGGCCCCCATCACCCCGCCACCGATCACGACGCAGTCCCACTTCCCCAGATTGGTCATAACCAACCTCTTCCTCTTCCAGACAAGCACATTCAGGTCAACTCGCCATCAGCACTGGAGTGATTGGATAAAAGCACCTGGACATGCATCCTCTTAGCCGCTGTTGTGACTGGTCGTCGCCCTCAAACGGTCACAGGTTGAATCTCCAAATGCCAATTTAGGTTTCGTCTTAAACATCGTCAAATGCGTAATTTGCATTGATGCATACGGCAAAGTTATTAGAGGGGTTGTGCATACTGCCTCCGCGCCAATGAGTGCCCCAGTGCCATGTCATTCTGCTTCCACTTAACGTGTGGGATCCCAGTGCAAACCGATGCCCGAAGCCTGGGCCTCCCGGTAAACGACCAGCGCCGCCGCGGCATCCTGGAGGGCGCTGCCCGTCGTGTCGAAGACAATGATCTCCTGGTCGTCTAGCCGGCCACACTTGCGGCCAGCCACCACTTCTCCCAGCTGCGCATGCACCTGGTCGCGGGTTGTGAGGTTGTTTTTCAGGGCATGGTGCAGCTCACCAACGTTTGCGCATTGCTCCAGGACATCCACCACCAGCTTGGCCGAGGCTACCAAGGCTGGTTCCAGTTCCTGCTTGTCAGGGCTGTCGGCCCCCACTGCCGAAATGAAGGTCCCCGGTCGAACCAGGTCTCTGGGCAGGAACCACTCCTTGGCCGGAGTGCAGGTTACGACAATGTCGCTATAGGGAACCGCTTCTGAGAGGTCTGTCACCGGAATCACTTCCAGGCTCGACTTCCTGCCAGACTTGAAGGCCAGCGCAGCCTCACGCGACTGGTCCCAGGCATAGACCCGGCGGATCGATGGTCGTACTTCCAGGAGCGCATCAAGCTGTACCGCACCCTGCCTGCCACAGCCACAGATGGTGACAATGGCCGAATGAGCCTTGGCCAGATGCTTGGCGGCCAATGCGGTGGTGGCCCCAGTCCGCAACGCGGTGATATCGGCGGAATCCATGATCGCAAGCGGACGTCCATTGGTGCCATCGAAGAGGAGGATGAGGCCAAGGATGTTTGGCAATCCGAACCGTTCCCGGTTCTGGAAGAAACAGCCGCCTGCTTTCAAGGTGACCCACGTTCCCTTCAACCTCAGGCCTCCTCCTTTCACATGGAACTCTCCATCATCAGCCTCGAAATGCATCAAGGAAGGTGTCAGGGCTTGTCCTTCGGCATGCATTTTGAATGCTTCTTCCATAGCCGGGATACATTTTGCAAGCGAAAGCCTGGAGAGGATTTCGGTGCGCTTCAAAAGAATGGTTTCAGTGTTCATGGGCTCTCCAGATCGCAAAGGGGCCGTTCCCTCCCGCCGGGTGTCGACAGGCTGCGCTTCCATCAGGGATTGGGGGTACTGCTTCCGTGGCTCTCACCAGCCACCAAACCTGGGCCAGGATGAGCCAGTCAGGTGACCATCGGCATCCAACAAATGGTATGAATCGTATTGGGACGCTGTGGCGCAGCAATGGCTGGGCAGGATGCGCAGGAGCGTCCCAAGCGGCAGGGGGTCGATCGGGCCGCCATTCCTGTGGCCAATGACGCCATGTTCCTGGTTGACGTCCACTACGATCAAGTCGTCCATGGGCCGACCTTCAAGGTCGCAAACGAGGCCGTAGCCTTGGTCCACCCGCTGGCCGGCGGTGCCTCGGTCATAAGTCAGGGCCATCCAGCCGGCGTCGACGAAAATCCGTTCCCGCCGGTGGCCCATGACTGAGGCCAGTACGCTGATGGCAATATCCTCCAGGCGGCAGACACCCAGCCCCACCATCTCCAGGTCGAAGAACACGTGGGTGCCGGCCCTCACCTCCGTGACGCCCTCGAAAGACTCACTGAAATAGGCTGTGGGGGTGGACCCCACGCTGACCACGGGGCACGGCATGCCCGCTGCCCGGAGCGCGTGGGCGCAGTCAACGGCCGCCTTCCGCTCCTGTTCGCCGACCGCCCTGATGGCCGCTTCGTTCTCGCACGCGTAGGCACTTCCCGCGTGGGTCATGACTCCCCTAAGCTCCGCGCCGGGACTTGAGGAAAGTACACCCCCAATCCGGAGCAGGCTGGGATCCCCCGGACGGATCCCGGCCCGATGGCCATCGCAATCCACTTCGATCAGTGCCGGGAAACCGGTCCCGAACCGGATACCGGCTGCCGCGATGGCCTCGGCGGCCTCCATCGAGTCCAGGACCACCGACACATCTGCGCCCCTTTTCCGCAGGGAGGCCACCGCCTCCAGCTTGGTTGGGACGATGCTCACCGCATAGAGGATGTCCCGGATACCCGCCTGGAATAAGTGCTCGGCTTCCTTCAGGGTCGACACAGTGATCCCGCCTGGTTGGCCCTGGAGGGCCCGAGTGATGACCGGGACACACTTGGGCGTCTTCACGTGGGGCCGCAGAGGCACCCCGAAGCCATGAAGCCGGTGGCGCAACGAATCAATGTTCCGTTCCATCTTGGATGTGTCCAAAAGAAGGCACGGAGTAGGGAGGGTCTGGATCGACATGGGATCTCCAGGAAACGATTTCTTACCTAGGGGTGTACCCACGATCGGGGGGCCCAGGTGGGACCGCCTGAACCCCGGGCCCTCGTTCAATGGGTCTAGCCGGCGGGCGAAATGTCCACCTTGAACCATTTGATCGATAACTTTTTCACCGTGCCGTCGTTGATCGCTGCTTTGACGGCGGCGTCAAATTGGGATTTGAGCGCCACATCTTCTTTGCGAAGGCCGATTCCAACCATGCCGAACAAGCTGCCGGAGAAGAAGGCACCGGAGAATTCGGCGCCCTTCATCTCAGGCTTGGCCATGGCCTCAGCCAGGATGGCGGCGTTGGCCAGGACCGCGTCGATCCTGCCGTTGGCCAAGTCCATGTTGTGCTGGTCAACGGTCTTGTATTCCCGGACCTCGACGACGCCCTTGAAATACTTGGCCAGGAACGTGGAGGCCGTGGTGGAGCCCTGGACGCCGACGACCTTGCCCTTCAGGACTTTGGCCATTCCGGCAAGGCACTCATTGGCTGCGGCTTCCTGGGTGTCCAGGTCGATGGTCTTGCCGGTTCCGGGCAGGTTCAGGTTGCTGCCTCCCATGACCGCGAAGCCGTCGATGGCGATCGCGTAGGGGTTGGAGAAGGCGATCACCTCCTTGCGCTTCGGGGTGATGCTCAAGCCATCCATGATGGCGTCGTATTTCCTGGACGTGAGCCCAGGGATGATGCCATCCCAGTCCACGGCCATGAGTTCGTACTTCACCCCCATTCGCCGGCAGAGATCCTTGGCCAGGTCGACCTCGAACCCGTCCATCTGGCCGCCCGGGAGGGTGAAGTTCCAGGGGGCGAAAGCACCTTCAAGGGCGATGCGCACGGGGTTCTGGGCCCGGGCTGCCCATGGCAGGGCCAGAACCAGTAGTGCGGTGGTGGCGATCAATTTCAGTTTCATGTGTTTTCTCCTTTGCTTGCAGTGAGGTTGCGACAGGGAATCCGGTCGTGGGATTGGGTTAGACGATCGGCCGGGGAGCGATCGGTGTGTAGCCTTCCCCGGCAATGAACTGACGGAAACGTTCCGAACGTGAGTTGGAGAAGGCTTCCTCTGGGAGGCCGTCCTCCTCGATCACGCCCTGGTGCAGAAACAGCACCCGGCTGGAGACGTCCTTGGCAAACGCCAACTCGTGGGTGACGATGAGCATGGTGCGCCCTTCGAATGCCAGGTCCCGGATCACCTTCAGGACCTCGCCCACCAGTTCCGGGTCCAGGGCGGAGGTGGGCTCGTCGAACAGCATGATGCGCGGGCGCAAGGCCAGCGCCCGGGCGATGGCGGCACGCTGCTGCTGGCCGCCGGACAGTTGGGACGGGTAGTTGCCCCGCTTGTCCTCCAGCCCCACCCGCCGCAGCAGGGCCTCGGCCTCGGCGACACACTCGGCCCGGGGGCGCTTCTGCACGTGTACCGGCGCCTCGATGATGTTCTGCAGCACGGTGAGGTGGGACCAGAGATTGAAATTCTGGAACACCATGCCGATCTTGCAGCGCAACCGCTCCACCTGGTGCCGGTCCGCCACCCGCGGCGTTCCTCCCGGGGGCTGGTGCAGGCCAATCGTCTCGCCATCCACCGTGACCGAACCGGCATCAGGCACTTCCAGCAAGTTGATGCAGCGCAGCAGGGTGGTCTTGCCCGAGCCTGAAGAACCCAGGATGGTGATCACCTCGCCCTCCCGGGCATCCAGTGAGACGCCGTGCAGGACTTCGAGCGACCCGAACCGCTTGTGCAGATTCTGCAGGCTGATCGCTACGTCGGCTGGGGCGTCAGGCATGGGGGAGCTCCTGGTAGGGCTTGCCTGGGATCGCGCCGGTGGGCAGCCGCTTTTCGGGCGACAGGGCGTACTCCCAGGTTGCAAACAAGCGGATGAACAGGAAATTCAGGGTCAGGTAGATGGCGCCGGCACAGACGAAGACCTCCACCGAACGGTAGCTGGCGGAGATCAATTTGGCCGCCACCCCGGTGATTTCCATAAGGGTGATGATCGATCCCAATGAGGTGTCCTTCAGCATGAGGATCACTTCGTTGCTGTAGGCGGGCAGCATCTGCCGCAGGGCCAAGGGCATGACGATCCGGCGGAACAGCACCACCGGGGCCATGCCGTAGGCGCGGGCCGCTTCCACCTGGCCGGCGGGGACTGAAAGCAGCCCACCGCGGAAGATCACCGAGCAGTAGGCCCCGCTGTTCAAGGTCATGGCCAGGACGATGCACCAGAGCGGTTCGCGCAGGAAGGTCCACAGGAAGCTGTGGCGAATGGCCGGGAATTGCGCCAAGCCGTAATAAATGATGAAAATCTGCACCAGCAGCGGCGAGCCCCGCAGGACGAAGGCGTAGCACTGGGCCGGCAGGTCAAGCCAGGCGTGGCCGGAAATACGCATGAGCGCCAGGACGAACGCCAGCACCGCGCCCAGGACCACCGACAGGACGGTCAACCCAAGAGTCAGAGGCACTCCTGCCAGCAGTTCCTTCGTCGTGGCAGCCAGGAAGTGGATATCGACCATGGGCATCACAGCACCCTCCTGATCCCGCGCATGGCCCGGTGTTCGGCGCGGCGGAAGGCGTCCTCGGTGACTATCGAGATGAGCAGATAAAGGACGCCGGCGGTGATGAAGAAGGCGAACGGCTGGTGGGTGGAATCGGCCCCCACCGTGGACTGGCGCAGCAGTTCGATCAGACCGGTGACCGAGATCAGGGCGGACTGTTTCAGCACCGCCTGCCAGACGTTGGCCAGGCCGGGGATGGCGAACCGGGCCGCCTGGGGCAGGATGATCCGGCGAAAGGCCAGGAACGGTCCCATGCCTACCGCCTTGGCCGCCTCGATCTCACCCCGCTGGAGCGAGAGGTAGGCCCCCCGAAACACTTCGGTCTGGTAGGCCCCGGATACCACCCCGAGGGCCACGGCGCCGGTCAGGAGTTCCGGGGCGCCCACAAACCCCTTGGCGCCGAAGAACTTGCCTACCGCAGAGAGCACATTGCTGCTCCCGAAGTAGAAAAGGTAGATGACCAGGAGGTTGGGTATGCCCCGGAACACCGTGGTGTAGAACTCCGATAACAGACCAAGGGTCCGGAACCTGGAGAGTTTGGCCGCCGCCCCCAGGAGGCCCAACAGCATGCCGCAGACGAACCCGGCTGCCGACACCAGAGCGGTCATCCCGGCGGCCTTGAGCATATCCATGCCCCAGCCGCCTGGATGGAACCCCATGAGATTGAGCCAAGACATAGCTTTACTCCCCGGTCCGGGCGGCCCTTGCGGGCAGGAGACGGTGGATTAGGGATTCCCAGATGCGGGGGCGGGAGGCATTCAAGAACTCCCGCCGGCAAAACATGTAATGAATTTATTTAACTATATGACTGGAATTGGGCGGTGCAAATCAAATTTGCTTTCATGAACATTCGTAAACCTGATATCCCGCCTGCTCGGCCTGGTTCAATCCAACCGTCATCCTATTTTTTGCATGAAACCAGCCAGATGTTGTTTCATGGGAACCACCTCTGAGGCCTCCAAGAACTTCCTGTCCCACCCTCTCCAGGGACTTGAGCGAGACCTGGATGAACGTGGCGCCGTCGAACCAGCTCACCTTGCTCATCTGCAGGCCCAGGACCTTGCCGTAGTCCAGGATCTGGTCGAACCCGGTGAAAACATGATCCTGGGGCCGCGCACCACACCCCGATCGTTGTCGAGGCCCTCCCAGCGAGGCAAGGGGCAGCATGGACCCTATGAAGTATGCTTCCCGGGTGGGGCAGAAGACCTTGCGCAACTCCGGGTACTTGAACATGTCGATCCCATGCATTCGGCACGCCCTTGGAGAGAATACCCGCCCTTGCGAATGTTAACGTTTTGATTACAATCTAGGAACGTAAGGGGTGACCCATGCGTCAGGTAGCATTCCGCGATTTTCGCCTTCAGGGCGCCAAAGCCCTGGGTAAATTACGTCCTGGAGACGCGGTGGTCCTGTCTGGCCGGCAGGGTCCGGCCTATTTCCTGATCCCGGTGGAATCCGAGTCGATGGAGGCCCAGGAGGAGGAGTTGAAAACCGCCATGGCCCTTGCCGCCATGCGCGAGTCCTGGCGGTGGGCCGAATCCGCGGGGCTTGCGGACATGACCATGGACGAGATCGACGCTGAAATCGCCGCATCAAGAAAGGAACCACCGACGGCCAAGAAGCGGAGAGCATCTTGACCCGGCTGGTGGTCCTGGATACCAACATCCTGGTATCCGCGGGTCTCACCCAAGGTCCACCGGCCCAATTGGTGGATAGGGCCCTCCGGCGGGAACTGGCCATGATCCTTTGCCCCGGCATTCTCCGCGAGTTTCTGGAGGTCATGCATCGCCCGAAGTTCGCCACGGCGGGGTTCCCGCCAGGGTGGTTGGATCGACTCCTGGGAATGGCCGCCAGGCTGCCCATGGACCCTCCGGCTTGGCCCGTGCCCATTCCCGACCCCAAGGCCGGGATCTTTCTGGCGCTAGCCAAAGACTCGGGAGCCGCCCTGGTGACCGGCAATCTCAAGCATTTCCCCCTTGAGGCTCGAACGGAAATCCAGGTCTATGCACCCCAAGGCTACTTGGCTAAGCTGGCCAGTCCTGAGGCGCCAAGCGGCGGGTGACGAGGTTCACCCCAGGGCCAACAGCTCCCGGAAGCAGGAGAGACGCAAGCCCGGAATGCCATTCTTGCAAACCCAATGCCAGCGCGGATCGGCCTCCTGTAGCCTTACGCACTCATAATCCTCAGTTCGACAGTACGAGTCTCCAGCCACCACAAAAAGGCCCCCTGAAATCAATAGTTTCGGGGGCCTAGCTCGATCGGCTGAAAGAGCTGATCACTGCGCAAAAATGGCAAAAATACCCCCCAAAAATGATGGAGGCAGAAGCAGGGTGAAAGCGTGCTCGTTGGTACGGCCGCCATGGAAGCGGGGTGAATGCGCCCTTCGTCCATGCCCGTCCCGGTTCGGGTTCCGGCCGGAAGAAATCCTACCGGAGTGCGAAATGGACGCCCACGATGTTCTCCCACTGTTCTGCACAGACGGCCCGGATTGCCTGCAACTCCTCCGGGGTGGGGAAGCAGATCTCGACCTCGGGGGGAACCGCCAGCAGGTTGGCGAGCTGCTGGTCGGAGACCACGACCCGCTGGATCAGGTCGTCCAACCGGGCCGGATGGGCGTGACCCTTCAGCAGGAGCAGTTGGCCTTCGTCGGAGAACAGGAATTCCTCGAAGAGTCGAGCGGCGTTGGGATGCGGAGCGCAGGCGCTGATGGCCTGGACGAAGACGCCGGCGACCAAGCCATTGGCGGGGAGGACGGTGGTCGTGGCGGGGCCGTTGAACTCCTGGTTCAGCACGGCGTTGAAGTCCCACCAAACCTGGACGGAATTGCCTTCGAAGTCCAGGGTGCGCCAGCTTCCGACGTGCGGCATCAGCCGGCCGGCCTCGTTCAAACGCCGGAAGTACAGCAGACCCGCCCAGGGGTCGGCCAGGTTCCCAGTCACGGCTTTGGACGCGGCGGCCACGGCGGCGATTCCGGTCGGGCGGCCAAGGACCGGATCGCCGGTCAGGGCGACCATGCCCTGGAAATCGGGCCCGAGTAGGTCGCCCCAGTCCCGGGGGATGAAACCGACTTGCCCAGTGTTCACCTCCAGCACCAGCAGGGCGTAGTAGCCCCCAGACCAGTAACCGTCGGGGTCCTTCAGGACGTCGGGGATGGAATCCCAGGTCCGGACCTGGTAGGGCGCCGAGAGCCCTTCCGCCTTCAGGACGGGACAGAGGGACGGATCCACCTCCACCACGTCTGGCCCCATGACGGGGCTGCCCTCGCTCCCCATGCTGTCCCGGAGCACCTGCTCCTGGTTGGAGGAGATCGACGCCGGGTACACCAGGAAGACCGGGACGCCGTAGCGGGCCGAGAAGGTATCGAAGATCACTCTGTAATTGGCTATAGACTGGCTCAGGCCAAGGACCGCCAACCCGCCTTCAGCCTGGGCGGCCTGCACCAGCTGCCTGAAGGCGTCGTCGTAGGCCGGTGGCGATGGTTCATCCAGGATGAGCGCCCGGGACACTACTTCCGGACAGTGGAACTGGGAGCGGAACCGGGCGGCTGAACCCCCGGAGGCTGGGAAGAAATCCGCGGCCATCTCCTTCCCTCGGTTCACGTGCCAGCCGAACAGGTCCTCGCCGCCTGGGGAGCAGTCGTAATATCCCGGCGGCGTCCAGGCCACCCACCGCTTCCCGTCCTGGTGCACAAACAGGGACAGCAGCTCCCTGCCATCGTCCATACGGTACCAGCGGATGGTTCCGTCGCCGAAGGCCGCCGCTCCGAGTCTCCCGTCGGCCGAGAGGTTGACGCACCAAGCGGTGCCGGGGGTGGAGCGTTTCCAGCGCCGGACACCTTGGCGGTCGAAGCCATAGAGGTTCCAGTCGGTTCCCAACAGCACGTTCCCGTTCGAAGCCAAGACGGCGCTCCTGGACCATTCCCCCCCGTCCAGGGCCAAGGTCCTGCCGTTGAGCTTGGGATCGGTGCCGTTATGCCAGTCGGTGAGGACTGCGCCCGGAGCCGAGGTCCTGGGAACTCTCAGCCCCTGGACGGCTGCGAAGATCAGCAGCCTGGAATAGACGTTGAAACAGGCCGGGGTTCCCCCGGACTGCTCCCGGCCGAATGCCACCTGGTTGGCCGTACCGTCCAGGCTGAAGGTAGTCAGGTCTTCCCGGAAATCGAATTGACGGGAAACCCTCGAGGGGCCGCCCGGGATGCCCCAGCCAGGGTCGGCGGACACCCAGGCCACCCGTCCATCAGGAAGGGGCGCCAGGTCGAGGATGGCGTTGTGCGTTAACTGCCAGTCCTGCCGGGGCCCGGCTCCCGCCTGGTTCCAGACGTAGATGCAACTCCTCCCACTGCCTTGGGTCATGCCCGGGAAGGTGCCAGCGGCATAGAGGCGTTGCCCGTCAGGGGACCACGTGACGGTGCGCAGGTCCTGGTCGTATGGAATTCCTGACAGGCTGGGAGTGGTCACCAGCGACAGGTCCTGACCACTCAGCACTTCGATCTTGGCCTGCCAGCCATAGCCTACCGCCACCTTAGTCCCGTCCGGGGAGAACCGGACCGAGTGCGGCAGTCCTCCCACCCGAACCATGCACAGCAGCATGCCGGTGCCGTCATACAGGCGCAGGCAGCCGTCGTAGCAGCAGGTGACGAGCCGGCCCGCACGATCGAAGTCGGCGCCGTGGCTGGATGCTCCGTAGGCTTCATCCCTGGCCAGTTCCTTCCAGTCGGAGACCTGCACGATCCGCATGCCCCCTGCCCCGGACACCATGGCCAGACGTCGGCCATCCCTGGAGAACACGAGGCGGTTGATGGTTTCTTGGCAGCCGGTAAGACGTTTGACCATTCGCCCGGATGCCCGGTCGAACACATAAACCGAGCCGGATCCGTCCCAGGCGTGGCCGGTGCTGCCGCCCACCGCGGCCAGAGTGCCGTCCGGACTCAGGGCGCAGGCGTAGAGACGCCCCTCGGCGAAGTCGCCGATAGGCGGCCGCAGGGTGTTCAGCAGGTTGCCATTGGCCTGGTCCCAGACCCGCAGGGTCTTGTCGTCGGAGGCAGTGATTACGGTGTCCCCGCCGCCATCCACCGCCAGGCAGCGGATGGTGGCCGTGTGCATGCCCATCTCCACCCGCAGGATGGGCTGGGAGGGAGGCTCCCCTGCCGCCAGCAAAATCCCCAGGGCCAAGCACCAACTCCAGAGCGCGGGCCGGAGCATGGCGGCCTCCGAGGGGTGAAACCAAGTGAGATAATACGGCTCTCCGCTGATTTTGGACGGGTAACCAGAACACAAACCCCGTCTCAGAGTTCGGCGCTCCAGTTACGTGGAATCGTTTTGATTAATTACAAGTAAATTTTAGACTCCCATGGGAATCAGTTAGCAGTTCAGGGGGCGGGTTCCAGTTGGCCTTGCGTGCATGACGATCCAAGCCCCCCGGAATTGCGGGGTTGAACAAGCTCGTTCGCAGCCGGAGCCGTAGCGATCGTTATGCGGAATTCGGGGTGGGACGTGGTCGCTTGGACAGGCTGGACGCTCCGTTGCTGTCTCGCCAGGCCGCCATGCTTCTCGTGGAGAATCGGCCAGTTGCCTCGATGCTGGGATTGGGCCAGACCCTCCCCAGGCCGGCGGGGTTCGCCACCGGAGGGGTTGGAGTGCTGGACGCTTTCGGGGCGGTCATGAGCTGGATTCCTTGGGCGGTGCGCGGGGTCGCGGCAGGTGCTTGCGAACCATGACCACGCCACAATCCGGGCACAGGAGATCTCGGCATTCAACGGCCAGTGGAACTGGATCCTCGCCC
>Ga0326727_10002886_pt1 | contig 56805 bp, 44 predicted proteins | sample MB2enrmetagenome_FD_207643 | JGI IMG/M metagenome (GOLD analysis project Ga0326727, IMG submission 207643) | Lab enriched peat soil microbial communities from McLean, Ithaca, NY, United States - MB29MY | ecosystem: Environmental > Terrestrial > Soil > Wetlands > Peat | place: USA: New York... | reverse complement strand
GTCGTAGTAATAGATATTACCCAGCAGGTCGGTGCACATGCCCTGAGACCAATTGTACGTGACCTCGCCCAGGGCGGCCGAGGTAATGTACGCCCACCCCCAGTAAGGCAGGCGCGTCCAGGTGTTGGTGCCGCTGGCGCTGCTGGGGTACCAGACCGAGCTGTCGCGGCTCAGCATGTAGTGGAAGGGCAGCCCGCGCCCGGCCTTGGCAACGACGGGCATCTCGATGTGGTCGTTCAGGTTGGCGTTGTTCACGATGTCCGGGCCGCCGCTGAAACTGCCAAAGGGCGGCAGACCAGTGGTGACTTGGCCGGGGGCCGGCTGGCTTACCAGCAGGGCGACCGTGAACAGGATTGCAAGGCGAAGTGGATTCCCGCCTGCGCGGGAATGACCTGGTATCGCGCGGGAATGACGGCTGGATGTGCAGCGCGAGTCCGCCCGTGTCACCCCCGCGAAAGCGGGGGTCCACTTCAGTCCGGAAGAGGGAGGGTTCCCGCTTTCGCGGGAATGACCTAGTATTGCGCGGGAACGATCGGTGAATGAGCGCGTCATGACTCACCTCCTGTGGTGGGCGGGATGGCAAATTCGCTCTGCGGCACGCCGGAGTTGATCGAGACGTTGGTGACCACCAAGTCGAGTGTTAGGGTTCCCTGGAGATACTTCTGGATGTGGAAGGGAACCAGTGCTCCGCTGGTGTTTTGGAAATTCCCGAACTGGATTTCGACGGGAAGGTTCGTGCCCGCATCGCTGTCGGGGTGGGTGTTGAAGTCGAGGACGAGGGGCAGGAACGACTGCGGGTCGAAGTAAATGTCCATGGCGCTGAGGCGCAGAATCAAGGCGGTGACGCTCGCCGATTGGCCCGGCAGGACGCGCGCCACCTGCAAGTGGAGTAGAGGTCTGCCCTTCGTTGTGTCGGGGCCAAGATAGGCGACAGCCAGTTGGGGGTCGGCCAGAACGGCTTCCAGCGTCAAGGTCGGAAGGAACCAGCTTCCGTCGGTCCAGCAATTGTGGATGGCCATGGAGTGAGCCGTGCCGTCCGGCCCGCTCCATGCCCCGGCAGGCCCGTTGCGAATCTCCTGGCGCGGCCCGCCGCTCAAATTGAGCTGGAGCAAGCTTTGTTGGTTGCCAAGCGCGGTGAGGGTGGCGGCGCCGTTTTCCTCATCGGAACCGGCGACGTAGGCCGCCGTAGCCTGCACAATGACGTCGTTGACGGTCGCCTGCCCCGTCAGAGCCTTAAGCGAGGATGAAATTAAGGTAAGGGCTTGCGGGTCGCGCACCACTGCTTGCGGGGCGGCTATTGCGTGCCTCGGGCCGAGCGAGCAAAACAACAGCACGGAAGCGAACGCGAAAATGAGCGCTTGACAGAGCGCGGACACCAGCGATTGACGGGTAAGTTTCCACATGGCGTTATCTCCTGGAGGGGGATTGGCGGACTCGAAGGGAGCGAGCGTATCAGCCGCGTCAAAGTATACACGGCGCTATGTCCTTAACCTAAACTGTTGCCAGGGTAGTTCCCCCATACTCACCTTGTCAATAGAAATTGTGGCGTTAACGCGTTATTTTTATGAGACACTATGTCCACCGGCAATATATCGGCGTTTTGCCCCGGAGCGCTTCCAGGTGCGGTGACGCGCGACCCGAGGCGCCGGGACCGGTGACGAGGGGGGAAGAACCCGGGATTCAGGACCCAGGCAGGCGCGCACGGCGGCAATTAGAGATCTCAGATTTCAGAGATAGAAGAAATGGCAAGGCCAAGACTCGGGGTACATGGGCGAGACGCTGGTGGCGCGCACGCAGCGGCGATTTGAGATCGCAGATTTCAGATTTCAGAGAGACAGGGCGGCGATTTGAGATTGCAGATTGCAGATTTGAGAGATACAAGGCGGCAATTTCAGATTGCAGATTTCAGATTAAGGGCGGTGACCCACCGTGGCAGGTCGATTGAATCAGCAGCATGGCAACTTCCTCCGCTGTCAATCGGGATGCGCCACGGCGAAAGCGAAAGAACAGCCGAGATTATGGCCCTGCACGCCCGCGAGGGTAATGCGTGCCTTTCCCGAGCCGGGGGTCAAGGGGTTTACAACCCGGTACTCCTGTACTATTTGAGCGTGGGTTGATTTGGGTTATAAGTATCGTGAAAGATATGAGAGGAGGAAATTAGAGGAATGATCCTTGCTGCGTTTATCTTGATACTCTCGACGGCGATGTTCTTCTTCTACTTCCAAGCCACCTGCCAAAAGATTTTGCGCCGGCAGTTTGACCGGGAGTACTTTCAATCCATCGTCAACGCGAACCGTTTCGAGTTTCCGTCTTTGCGAAAGTCGCTGGAGGAATTCGGCCCGCCGGTCGATTATCCCCGACTGCGTATGATGCTCAAATGCGACTTCCTCGCCCTGGCCTATCTCCTTAAGAATGCCGCGAACGTGAACCAACGCTATTCAAGCGAGGAACGGTTCCTGATGCTGTATTTCCGATGCCAGTTCCTTTCGTTGGCGGTGCGATGTTTACTGAAGGTTGGCGAGAAAAAGGCCATCCTGAGGCTGACTTCAGTTCTTCAGTACTTTGCTAATGTGATCGGGCAGCGCGCGGACACCGTAAGGTTTGGGAACTTGACCGCGGCCGATTACCTCCTCAACCTCTAGTTCAACCGTCCTCGGGGTGCACCTGGGCTGGACCCTCCTTCCCGGGTGTGCCCCCCCCCTTTCCTCGCAAAACATAGCAGCGACCGTCATCTGAGCTTCACAACGCGGCGGAGCCGCAACCCAGAGATGACAGCCCTCTCCCCGGGGAGAGGGTGCTCGACGGAGGAGGGCGGGAAAGCTATTGACGGGAGATGCGCGCCGTGCTGCCTCCGTACACCCTGAAGGCATCGAGGACCGCCCCCGCGGTGCTCTTGTTCACAATTTTAATTGTGTGGGGGCCGTGCGATAATCCCTTGATTCTGAACACCACAACTTGGGAAAGCCGTGGAAAGTTCTCAAGGCGGAGGTTCACATTTTGTTTCAACGCCGCGTCAACGTAGACATCGACATTCCCAAGGTCGGTATGTTTTTCAGCAAGGTATTCGATGCCGGCGCCTCTAAATGTAAACTGCAAGGAATCGTTGAGCGAGGTCGTGTAATGGAGGTCGCCTTGGTAGTCAGACAACCGCCGGCTTAAATAACGCCAGCTTCCGTGGTAGGTGATACCCGTATCGTCGTCGTTAACCAGGGTCGATTCCGGCACCGGTGTGGTTCTTAAGATGAGCGGAATCTCCCACAATTTGTACAGACCGGAGGGGACATCATCGAAGGGGCATCCGGAGGTGAATAGGGACATCCTTACCTCGGTTCCGTTCAGTTCCTGGAACTTTGCACAAAGACTGGGACCATAGAAATGACCTCTCCTGATGTGATTGTCGCTGTGTGAATTGATGAAATTCCAAGGCCCCCAGGGGTGCTCCGCCTGATAGAAGTCGTACCTCATCTCGTTGGGTTCGAACCATTTGGTCATTTTCTGTGTGTTGTACCAGGAGATCATCAGATAGTCGCCGAGCGTGGGAATATAGCAGGGCGGCGTCTGGCCGCATTTGGCTGGAAGGCGCAGAATAGGGATGGCTTTGTCGATTTGTTTTGACCAACTACCGGCGCTCTGTCCGTCTCCGCCCGTATAATACCTCCAATCGGAAGCCTCCAAGTCCTTCAGTTTCGTTCGCTCGACTCGTCCAATGATGTAATCGTCTCCATCATTCCAAAACCCGTTGGGCGATATGGCATAAACATATTGACGGGCGCCGTCCCGGGATACCGCGCCTCCGTTCTTTCCATAATGGACAAAGAAGGGAGAGCCAAACCGCGTGCCGGGCCACATGGGACTCTTGTAGTTCTGCGCCGCGCGGCGCGTCCATGTCAATCCCTTGTCGGTTGACTTGATGAGACTCGAATTGAATGCGGTCTGACGTAGCAAGGGATCTTTGCTGTCACTGCCATAGACATTTCTGGACACGAAGGCATAAAAAGTCGAATCGATGCATTCCTGTCCGCAGGCCTTCCATGTGGCGTTATCCGCCTCTTTCTTGCCGGCGATGCCGTATTCATCCATGCTGTTGACGATTCTGCCTTTAAGGGCGTGTGGCCCGTCCCCCTGCAATTGATTGAAGGCCAAGTTGCGCGGTTGGGCGCCAAATCCCCGGCCGTCGCAATTAAACGCATACAAGCTGTCGTCGTCGGCCCAAAATGGGTCCCAGGTATCACCATTCGATTGGTCCCATTTATGAATGTTGTTGAGGTCCATGAACACGTCGGTGATTGGAGTTGCCGCCCTCGGTGCGTCAGACCCATGCCCCAATAGCAGGGGATTGCCCGAATCGGCAATAATCGATGCTGTGGAGAAGGCGGCAAGCGTCTTGATGAAATTGCGGCGGGCGACCCGTCTGGGTGTGTTTCTTGCTTCCCACATGTCTTACGCCTCCCGGAAATGTGATGTGACTTTTCCTTCTAATAATAGCGGATAAAGTATGATGAGGTTTCGAAAGCGCGTGTGGAGAGGAGGTCAACGCCCTGGCTGGTTCAGGGGTTGCGCCCTTCGAGCCTGGCGAGCACGCCGCGCATAAACGCATCTTCCGGGAACAGCGCAACGTATTGTTTCACAGCCTCGTGGGCTTGCGGAAACTGTTTCAGGGTCACATAGCGTAACACCAGCGCCTTCTGGATCTCCGGTGAAAATGGCCACACGGCAACGCCCTGCTGGAGAACCTTTGCCGATTCTTCGACCCGCCCCATGTGGGCCAGAGCCTCACCAAGGTCAATATAAGTGTCTGCGTAGTCTGCGCCATTCTGAAGGGCGCGCGTCAGGTACTCGACAGCCTTCGCGTCGTCTTTCTCCTGGAGGGCCTTCCTCCCCAAGGCGGCGAGAACAGAAGGCTGGTCCGGCGCACTCTTCCGTAATTGCTCGAGAACCTCGTAGTAGTAGCGGCTCAGGAGCGGATTGTTCTGCGAGACCTCCGCATAGGCGAGCAGCTTGGTCAGAGGAGGGACTGGTCTGGTCGCATCCTCCCCACGCCTGTCGATGCACACCAGGCCCGGCAGATCCGGCGAGGGCTCGTCAAAAGCATAGTCCGGGTACGGCTGCCCCACTCGGCGCACGATCCGATGACTCGTATCGTCAGAGTGGGGAATGCCCGCCACCGGCCTCTTGGGCATATGACATGCAATGCAGTCATTTGCCGGCTCCTGCCGCATGCGCTCCTGAAGGGACAGTTTACAACTCTCGTTCGTATGACAGGTGAGACACTTTTCCCGGTAGTAGGCAACCTTGTTCTCTTGCGTCGGCGGGTTGTGAATCACGTGGCAAGTGATGCATCTCAGCGCACCATTGCTATCGTGGAAACACCTGCTCATTCCCAGTTGGGAGTTCTTCCACCAGAGTGGGGTCAACATGCTCCCTCTCACCGCGGGGAGGGTTTCCAGACGGTCCAGCTCCGCCCGCTGGTCTTTCGTCAAAGCAAGCTTGAACACCCCCACCGTTTCGTAGAGCGGCGTCCCCGGCCGGAAATCCAGATAGTCTCTGCCGGGCTGCAGAACGCGCGTGTGCCCGCCCTGGTGGCAGTTCATGCAAATGTCATCCGCCAGGCGAGGCGAGAGCCTTGCCGGGTTCACAATCGTATCATCCACCTTACCGTATTTTCGTTTGGGATGTTTCTTCAACTCTTCGACGTGCAACTGTCCCGGGCCGTGACAGCATTCGCAACTGATACCGTATTCCCTGAACCGGAAAGGAGGATCGCGGTACATGCCGTCGCGATTCGCTACCGGCTCCGGTTGCCCGTTATGACAGGAAAGACAGCCCGTGGGTATGGACCGGTTGAAGCCCACATCCATAGCCTCATAGCCCGGGGAAAGGTCCCATTGATTGGTCTTGAGATAATAAGAAAGCGGCGCTTCGAAGAGGAACTGTCCCAAACGGATCACATAAGTGTAGCCGGTAAGCGGTCCCCCGACCACATACTCGAGTTTCTGCGAAGTTGTGAAAACCTTGTTCCCGCTTTCATCAAGCTGGTATTCCGTTTGATAGAGGTCGGAGCCTTGCCGGGTTACCTGGAAATATCGGTCCAGTTCCCGCTTATAGACCGTAATCGTACTTGGAACTCTTGCGAGACTGGAGGGAGAATTGGCTGGGGCCATGGAGTTGCCCATGGGCGTGCGCAGGTAACTACGGCAGAGCTCCTCATGGCAACCTGAGGTGGCACACGACTTCGACCCCGTAAACCCTACGCCGGGGACAGCGTTCCGGTAAACAACGAGTTTCGGTTTCTTGCCCGATGCAAACGCCGAGGCCAGCAGGAGGAAACCAATCAAACTTAATCGTGAGATCTTCACTGGCGCTCCAGACTCTGCTTCTGTGGGGTCACGCAAGGAATCAGTGGACTCACTTTCGCATCCTGTTTATCCGTCCTCACAACCGGCCCAGCATACTTCACCCCTTTTCCCGTTTCAAGCAAGATTCAAGCTCGGTCATGGCGCAATGTCCTTCGCGTCAACTTAGCCGGGAGTTATAATCAGCGGGGTGATTTCGATGCAGGAGGCATCCGGGCGAAAAACTCGGTCGAGGAACTTCGGATTGGCGCGCCGAGCAGGGCGAAGCTCCCGGCAGGCAACCCGCCGACCGGGCCCCACGTCAGTGGTCAAGGCCGGGAAAACTCCCCAGTCGCCACCCTCTTGGCTTGCGCGAGCTGCGTCCCGGCTGGACCGCGCCCGAACCTTCCTCATCGCAGCCCTCGTGGCCTGCGCCACTCTGCCTTATCTCAACATTCTGCACAACGGTTTTGTCTACGACGATAACATCCAGTTGGTTCCGAATCCGTACGTCCGAAGCTTCCGGTACCTGAAGGAAATCTTTACCACCAACGTTTGGTCCTTCGCGATCAAGACCGTTTCCAACTACTATCGACCGGTGATGACGTTAGGATACCTTGTCTGCTATCGGCTGTTCGGTATGCGGGCCTACGGCTTCCATCTCGTCAGCCTTTTGCTCCACGTGCTGGTCGTTTGTCTCGTCTTTGCGCTCACCGAGCGTGTGACCGGGGACCGCGTCTGGGCCTTGGTGGCCGGCGCCGTGTTCGCCCTGCATCCGATTCACACTGAGGCGGTGGCCTGGATTGCTGCGGTTACGGACCTCGAGGTCACGCTTTTTTATCTCCTCACCTTTGGGTTCTTTCTAGCGCTGGCGAGGCCTGGGGGCGGGCGTTCGGAGCGTACGGTGGCCGCCATGGTGTTCGCTTTCATTCTCGCCTTGCTTTCCAAGGAGCAGGCGATGACTCTGCCGGCTCTCGCCACTGTCTATGAGCATTTCTATCGCCGGGACCGCTCCGAAACATCCGCCTCCCAGAAACTGGCCCGTTACGGTCTGCTCTGGCTGGTCGGCGTGGCCTACGTGCTCTTTCGCATCCACTTTCTCGGAGCGCTGGCGCCGGAAGAGAAACTGAGCCAGCTCACCCCGCAGCAAATAGTACTCTCTGCTGTCGCGCTGGTCGGCCAGTACGTCTGGAAGCTCCTCTGGCCCGTGCGGCTTTGCGCCTACTACGTTTTCCACGCCAGCACGAGCCTTTTCGATTTTCGTGTTCTCGCCGGCCTGCTGGCGCTGCTCGCGCTTGCTGCTCTTTTCTTGGTCTGCTGGCGCAGCCGCGACCCAAACGTCCACTTCGCTTCCTTTGGGGTCTTGTGGTTCGTTGCCACGCTGGCTCCCGTCCTCAACGCCCACTGGGTGGGGGACAACGTTTTCACCGAGCGCTACCTCTATCTGCCTTCCGTCGGCGGCGCATGGCTGGTTGGTTTGGGCGCATCGAAGTTATGGTCCCGCGCCGGGCCGCGTCCCGCGCAGCGGCGGGCCCTGGTGCTCGCCGGTATCGCGCTGGGTGGGCTTTTCGGCGCTCGCATCGTGATCCGCAACCGCGACTGGAACAATGACATCGTGTTTTACACCCGCGTCCTCGAGTTTTCGCCGGGCGCCGACAAAATCCTGTCCAGCCTGGGCGCCGTTTACTGGCGAGAGGGTGACTTGGACAGAGCGGAGAGCACGTGGCGACGAGTCCTTGTCCTGAATCCCAACCTCATGGGGGCGATCGACGGGCTGGGCCTTGTGGCAGGCCAGAGGCATCAGTATGCGGAAGCAAAGGGATTCTTCCAGCGTGCGGTGTTGCTGGCGCCCAGTGAAGCGGAGCCACATCTCAACCTGGGCGACACGTACCTGCAAATGGGGCAGAGGGGCCCCGCCGAACTCCAATTTCGAGCGGCAGTCGCGCTTTCACCGCTCAACCCCCGCGCTCGTAATGAGCTCGGTCAGCTCTTGTTTTCGGCAGGACGCCCAAACGAGGCCGAGGAGCAGTTCCGCGCTTCCGTCCGCAGTGGCCCGAATCCCGTCGCCTACGATTATCTCGGTATGCTCAGCATTCGCCGGGGCGATGTGGGAGAGGCGGCGCGTGACTTTCGGGCTGCCCTCAGCTTGGAGGAGTCTGACAGCTACGCACACTTCGGACTTGGCGATATTTACACGGTTGCAGGCCGCAAGGGTGAAGCTCTAAGGGAGTATCAAGCCGGGCTCGCGGGCGATCCAACCAACGCGCAGGCGCTGGCGGCCGTCCAAAAGCTGCGGCAACAGATCGCCGGCGCCGCGCCCTAACCTTCGCCACGACCGGCCTCACAGATCGGGATGATTTCGATGGAGAAGGCATTCCGGCAAGAAACTCCGTCGAGGAGCTTCGGTTTGGCGCGTCGAGCAGGGCGTCGGTCCCGGCCGGCGACTCACCGGTCGGGCGCCACATCAGCGCCCAAGGTCGGGAAAACTCCCCAAGCGCCACCGCCCGTACCAGAGCGGGCCGCGTCTCGGCTGGACCGCGTCCGCACACTCCTTATCGTGGCCCTCGTCGCCTGCGCCACTCTGCCTTATCTCAACATTCTGTTCAACGGTTTTGTCTATGACGACGACAACCAGGTGTTGAAGAATCCGTACATCCGAAGCTTCCACTATCTGAAGGAAATCTTTACCACCAACGTCTGGTCTTTCAGGGGCGTGAGTACCGTCTCCAATTACTATCGGCCGATGATGACGGTGGGATACCTTTTCTGCTATAAGCTCTTCGGTCTGCGGGCCTACGGTTTCCATCTTTTCAGCCTTTCACTCCACGTACTCGTGGTTTGCCTCGTCTTTGCGCTCACCGAGCGTGTGACCGGGGACCGTGTGTGGGCCTTGGTGGCCGGCGCTTTGTTCGCCCTGCATCCGATCCACACTGAGTCGGTAGCCTGGATCGCTGCGGTCACGGACCTTGAGCTCACTTTTTCTTATCTCCTCACCTTTGGAGCCTTTCTCGCTGTGGCGAGGCCTGGGGGCGGGCGTTCGCAGCGTATGCTGGCCTCGATGGTGTTCGCTTTCATTCTCGCCTTGCTTTCCAAGGAGCAGGCGATGACTCTGCCGGCCCTCGCCACTGTTTATGAGTACTTCTACCGCGCGGACCGCTCCCAAACGTCCGCCTCCCAGAAGCTGGCTCGCTACGGTCTGCTGTGGCTCGTAGGCATTGGCTACGTGCTCTTCCGCATGCACTTTTTCGGAGCGCTGGCGCCTAGCGAGCAGTTGCCCGAGCTCACCCCACTGCAAATAGCGCTCTCCGGTATCGCCCTCGTCGGCCAGTACGTCTGGAAGCTCCTCTGGCCCGTGCCGCTTTGCGCCTTCTACGTTTTCCACGCCAGCGCGAGTTTTTTCGATTTTCGTGTTCTCGCCGGCCTGTTGGCGCTGCTCGCGCTTGCTGCTCTTTTCTTGGTGTGCTGGCGCAGCCGCGACCCAAGCGTCCACTTCGCTTCCTTTGGGGTCTTGTGGTTCGTTGCCACGCTGGCTCCCGTCCTCAACGCCCACTGGGTGGTGGCCAACGTTTTTACCGAACGCTACCTCTACCTGCCTTCCGTCGGCGTCGCATGGCTGGCCGGCTTGGGCGCGTCGAAGTTGTGGCGCCGCGCAGCGCCCCGTCCCGCCGAGCGGCGTGCGCTCCTGCTCGCTGGTGTCGCGCTGGGCGGACTTTTCGCCGCTCGCATCGTGATCCGTAATGGCGACTGGAACAATGACGTCGTGCTCTTTGCCCGGACTCTCGAGCTCTCGCCGGACGCCGACCTCATCCTAGACAACCTAGGCCTTGCTTACTTGCACGAGGGTGAGGTGGACAAGGCAGAAAGCGCCTGGCGACGCGTGCTCGCCCGGAGCCCCGACGATACGACGGCGCTCAACAATTTGGGCCTGCTCGCGAGCCAGAGGCATCAGTATACGGAAGCAGTCGAATTCTTCCAGCGTACCATAATGTTGAATCCATCCTTGATGAACCCACATCTCAACCTGGGCATGACCTACGCGACGATGGGGCTGACGGGCCAAGCCGAACTCCAACTTCGGGCCGCTGTCGCGCTTTCACCGCTCAGCATCCAGCCTCACAATCATTTAGGTCAGTTACTCGTCGAGGAGGGGCGCCTGGACGAGGCCGAGGAGCAGTTCCGCGCCTGCATTCGCCTTGCGCCGAGTTCGGAAGCCTACGATTTTCTTGGCTTGATCAATATTCGCCGGCGCGCTTGGGGGGAGGCGGAGCGCGCCTTTCGGTCCGCCCTCAGCCTGGATGCGTCTGACAGCAACGCCCACTTCGGACTGGGCCACATTTACAAGGCCGCTGGCCGCAACGCTGAGGCTCTAAGCCAGTACCAGGCCGGGTTGGTGAAGGATCCAACCAACCCACAAGCGCTGGCGACTGTCCAGAAGCTGCGGGAACAGATCCCCGGCGCCGCCCCGTAATCCTCGCCTACTTACGCACCCATTCCACTGATGAGGCGGTGTATATTATCGGCATGATCTCGATGGAGAAGGCAGCCCGGCAAGAGACTCGGTCGAGGAGCTTCGGTTTGGCGCGCCGGGCAGGGCGTCGGTCCCGGCCGGCGACTCACCGGCCGGGTGTCCCGTCAGGGGCCAAGGCCGGGAAAACTCCCCAAGCGCCACCGTCCGTGTCGGAGCGGGCCGCGTCTCGGCTGGACCGCGTCCGCGCACTCCTAATCGCCGCCCTCGTCGCCTGCGCCACTCTGCCTTATCTCAACATTCTGTTCAACGGTTTTGTCTATGACGACGACAGCCAAGTGGTGCTGAATCCCTACGTCCGCAGCTTCGGGTACCTGAAGGAAATCTTTACCACCAACGTTTGGTCCTTCAGGGGGGTGACTTCCGTCACCAATTACTATCGGCCGATGATGATGCTTGGATACCTTGTCTGCTATAAGCTCTTCGGTCTGCGGGCTTACGGCTTCCATCTTTTCAGCCTTTTACTCCACGTACTCGTGGTTTGCCTCGTCTTTGCGCTTGCCGAGCGTCTGACCGGGGACCGCGTGTGGGCCTGGGTGGCCGGCGCTTTTTTCGCCTTGCATCCGATTCACACCGAGTCGGTGGCCTGGATCGCTGCGGTTACGGACCTGGAGGTCACGTTTTTTTATCTCCTCACCTTTGGGATCTTTCTAGCACTGGCCAGGCCTGGAGGCGGGCGTTCGGAGCCCATGCTGGCCGCGATGGGGGTCAGCTTTCTTCTCGCGCTGCTTTCCAAGGAGCAGGCCATGACTCTGCCGGCTCTCGCCACTGTCTATGAGCATTTCTATCGCCCGGACCGCTCCGAAACATCCGCCTCCCAGAAGCTGGCCCGTTACGGTCTGCTCTGGCTGGTCGGCGTGGCCTACGTGCTCTTTCGCATCCACTTTTTCGGAGCGCTGGCGCCTGCCAAGGATTGGCCCGAGCTTACCGCGAAACAAATACTACTCTGTGGCGTCGCACTTGTCGGCCAGTACGTCTGGAAGCTCCTCTGGCCCGTGCGGCTCTGCGCCTTCTATGTTTTTCACCCGAGCAAGAGCCTTTTCGATCCTCGCGTTCTCGCCGGGCTCCTGGTGCTGCTGGCGCTTGCTGCTCTTTTCTTGGTCTGCTGGCGCAGCCGCGACCCAAGCGTCCACTTCGCTTCCTTTGGGATCCTGTGGTTCGTTGCCACGCTGGCTCCCGTCCTCAACGCCCACTTGGTGGGGGTCAACGTTTTCACCGAACGCTACCTCTATCTGCCTTCCATCGCCGTGGCGTGGCTCGTCGGTCTCGGGGCCGCGAAGTTGTGGTCCCGCGCGGCGCCCCGTCCCGCCGAGAGCTGGGCCCTCGTCCTCGCCGGTGTCACGGTGGGCGGGCTTTTCGCCGCTCGCATCGTGATCCGCAACTGCGACTGGAACAATGACATCCTGCTCTACAATAGGACTCTCGATTTCTCCCCGGACGCCTACCAAATCCAGAACAACTTGGGAACTGTTTACTGGCACCGACGCGAGGTGGATAAGGCTGAGAGTGTGTGGCAACAAGCGCTCGCCCGCAATCCTAAGAACCCCGACGTGCTCAACAATCTGGGCCTGGTGGAGTTCGAGAGACATCAGTATTCGCAAGCAGCCGGATACTTCCAGCGTGCGATCGAGCTGAAGGCCAACTTACCAGATCCACATCTCAACCTGGGCGACTCGTACATGAAGATGGGGCAGACCGCCTTGGCCGAACCCCAACTTCGAGCAGCAGTCGCGCTCGCACCCCTCAACAGCCGCGCTCGCGATAAGCTCGGCGAGCTTCTCGCGGAGACAGGACGCCTGGACGAGGCCGAGGAGCAGTTCCGTGCTTCCATCCGCATTGAGCCGAGTGTCTTTACCTACGACTTTCTCGGCATGCTTGATATTCGCCGCCACGCTGCGGAGGCGGCGGAGCGCGACTTTCGGGCCGCCCTTAGCTTGGATGGGTCTGACAGCAACGCCCACTTCGGACTGGGCCACATTTACAAGGCCGCTGGCCGCAAGGCGGAGGCTCTGGGCCAATACCAAGCCGGGCTCGTGGGCGATCCAACCGATGCGGAGGCGCAGGCGGCTGTCCAGAAACTTCGACAGCAGAGCGCCGCTACTACGCCGTAATCCCTCGGGGCGAAACTGGAAAATAGAAAATGGAAACTGGAACCTGAGGGAGGCTGCGAGTTCCCAGTTTCCAATTTCCAGTTTCCACTTTCAAATTTCCTTCGCCCTGAATCCTGAATCCTGACTCCTGCACTTTTCGCGCTTTATTGAGGATGAACGATCTTGTATTCTATGAGGTTACTGACCTTTCGACGGAAAACCCCCGTCCCAGAGCCTGTCGGGCAGGGGAAGCGGAGATGACGGAAGAAGAAACGAAATGACCACATAGGCGGGCCGCAAACTTTTTTCCTGTTTCTTGCGTCATCAGGAGTGGAATTGGGATTACAGATTTCTGATCGTCCGGACGCCGCGCTGGTACAAGACACCCTGAGCGGGCAGCCGGAAGCCTATAATGTACTCGTAAGGCGTTGGGAGCGGAAGGTTTACAGCTTTCTGGTTTATCTGACGGGACGGCCGGAAGATGCCTTCGACATGTGCCAGGAGGTTTTTCTCTCTGGTTATCGTCATCTTGGCCAACTGAAAGATCCGCATAAGTTTCCCCAATGGCTGTTTCGGATTGCACGCAATACGGCCCACTCGCACGCCCGGAACGAGCGTGGGGAAGAAACCAGCCTGAAGGATGTCGATTCGGCCGAGGATTCTTCCAGGGTAAGGGTGGGCGAGGCAGGGCAGTGGGAACGAGGCGACCTGAAAATCTTGGTGGGAAAAGCGCTCGCGGGGCTGCCCCTCGAGCAGCGGGAAGCGATTGTTCTGAAGTTCTACCAGGGTTTCAAGTTGGCGGAGATTGCGGAGATCCAGGGTTGTCCGCTGAGTACGGTAAAGACCCGGGTGTACTCGGGTTTCGAACAACTGAGGAAATTGATCGAAAGTTAATACTTCATTTCGCGCTTTCGAGGGTGATAACATAATTTCCTTCCTTATCGGTGTGGCGGCTGGTGAAGCGCACACAAGTTATCTGCCGCCCACGGCAGGCGCCATCCTGTTCCGGCGGGAGAGGGCTATGCGTCATGCGATGTGACGTTCCTTTCCTCTCCTTACCCTCTCCCGTGGGGAGAGGGTGGCGCCATGCAGCGCGGGCATCTCGCCAGCGATCTGTTCCTTGCTTAAACCTGAATCTTGTTCTTCTGATTCTTGCGCAGAAGGGGTGAACGTCATGGTATGTCGTGAATGGGGAACCGAACTGACCGATTGGGCGCTGGATGAGCTGTCTCCAATGAAGGCGCGAGAGCTCGAGCAGCACATCGGGCAGTGCGAGGAGTGTGCTCGCTCGGCCCAGCGTTTGCGTGGAGTGCGGCAGGCGTTGATGAGCAGTTTGACAGACCGCGAGATGCCTGCCCACTTGGTTCTTGTGGGAGAGAAACGCCGGAGTCTATTTGCGGGCTTCTGGCCCTCCCTCCTCCGCACGGCGGCGCTTTCGTCGGCGGCGGCCGCGATCTTCCTGGTTGCCGTGTTGGTTGGTTTCCGGCACGGGCGAAGCTGGCTGCTCCCGACCAACGCGCAAGTGGAGCCGGCGTTGACGAGGACGGAGCTCCAAGCCTTTGTCTCCCAGGCGGCCGCCGAACAGGTATCCTTGCAGAGCAAAGAGACACAGGCTGCCACCAGAGATCTGGGGGCGAGCCTGCGTGAGGAGCAGATGAGGAACTTGGCGCGCATCGAACAGCAGTTGCAGTATTTGGAGTTGGCTCAGAATACGATGTGGAAGGAAACGCAGCGGCAGAACGAGGTCATTAGCCTCGTTGCTCACTATCATTAGCCGCTCAACAGCTCACCCGCGGAGCTCTCGAGGAGGTAACCGAATGCATTTCAACCAGGGAAGATCAGGCCGGGCAGTTATGGTGGGCCTCGCCTGCTGTCTTTTGCCGTTGTCGAGTGTCCGGGCGCAATCGCCCCCATCCAATCTCAGCGCGCTGAAAAACGAAATGAAAGTCTTCGAAGCGGTCATTGATGAAACTATGGCCCAAACATTCGCTCCGCCCTTCGGGCTGCTCGAGAAGACTAAGGGAACTTATTTGCCCGGTTTCGGTCTGGCTTTCAGCTTGGAAGTCAACCTCTATCCTATGCGCGCTCCCAATCCCTTCAATATGACTCCCTTGAGCAAGGCGGAAATCGATAAGGCACAAAAGGTGAAGCTGGAGCGAATCGCAACCGTCAAAGGGTCGGTCCCACGTCTATTGGCCGACCATGCGATTAGCTTGCGAGACCTAAGCTCAGACGATTCGGTTGCGGTGGTCGTGCACCTTTTTGAAATGGAAGCCGGAGATGCCAAGCTTCCCGACCAACTGGTCATCGAGACCAGGAAGTCGGACTTGGATCAGTTTTGGGACAAGAAGATTTCCTATGAAGTGCTGGTAGCTAAGACGAAGATTTTGGAGCTTTGAGAGCTTCGCAATGACTTCTGTTACGGGCAGCCACAAATTGTTGGGACAAATGCTCGTGGAGCGCGGCCTGTTGCCGGAAGACGACCTGCAAAAGGCACTGTCGTTGCAGCGGGAGCGGAAGGGGCGCTTGGGCAAGATCCTCTTGGACCTGGGCTATGTTTCGCAGCAAGACCTGCAGAGTGTTTTGTCCGAGCAGCTCGGTATCCCGTGCGTTGACCCGGCCGAACTCCAGGAGGTGCCGATGGAGGCGGCCACGTTGCCTTCTGGTTTCTTGCGCCAGTCTCTTCTTTATCCCTACCGAGTTGATGACGGCACAGTTCTCGTCGCTATGGCCGATCCACTCGAGAGCGACAACATCCGGGCGATTGAGCAGTTGATGGGACGAAAAGTGGAAGTGAGGCTGGCGAGTGAAGCCGCCATCCTGAAGGCCCTGGATATCTGGCTGGGCGGGGAACAAACTGAAGAGGGCGTGGTGGCGGCGGACTCCGACGAGTCGCCTCAAGTCGTGGAGGCGGAGGCGGCCGACATTGACCAACTGCGGGACCTCGCTTCGGAAGCGCCGGTGATTCGCTGGGTGAACCAGTTAGTGGCGCGCGCCCTGGAGCGTCGTTCCAGCGACATCCACTTCGAGCCATTCGAAAAGCAGTTCCGAGTCCGCTACCGAATCGATGGAGTTCTGTACGAAGTGCCGGCTCCGCCCCGCGAGATGCAGGCGGCGATTACCTCCAGGATCAAGCTCATGGCGAAGCTCAACATCGCCGAGCAGCGCCTGCCCCAGGACGGCAGGATTCCCCTGCGGGTTTTGGGCCGCGAAATCGACCTGCGAGTCTCGACCCTTCCGACGCTTTATGGGGAGAGCGTCGTGATGCGTCTTCTGGACCGCAGCGCGAGCGATCGCTATTCTCTGGCGACTTTGGGATTCCCGGAAAGTCTGCTGAAAAAGATGGAGTACTACCTCAGCCTTCCCCACGGCCTTTTCCTGGTCACGGGCCCCACCGGCAGCGGCAAGTCCACCACGCTTTATGGTTCCCTGCGGCGGCTGAATACCATGGACAAGAAGGTGATCACCGTCGAGGATCCAGTGGAATACCAGTTGCCGGGTGTCAACCAGATCCATGTGAATCCCCAGATCGGTCTGACCTTTGCGGCGGGCCTGCGCCACATTGTTCGCCAGGATCCCGACATCATCATGATCGGTGAAATCCGGGATCTTGAAACCGCTGAGATCGCCATGCGCGCGGCGCTCACCGGCCACTTGGTTTTCAGCACCTTGCACACCAATGACGCTCCGAGCGCGGTCACACGCCTTACGGATATGGGGGTCGAACACTACCTGGTTTCATCTTCCTTGGTTGCCGTGCTCGCTCAACGGTTGGTGCGCGTGTTGTGCGGGGAGTGCAAGAAGCCGTACGCGGCGGATGGCGACGAGCTGCAGAAAGAAGGTTGGAAGGGTGCAAGTGGTCCTTTGACGCTTTACCGAGCGGAAGGGTGTACGCATTGCGGTCGTACCGGCTTCCTCGGGCGGGTGGGAATCTTTGAATTCATGGAGCTGGACGAAGGAATTCGGCGGGCCATCGTGGGCCGCGCTGACGCCAGTACTTTGCGGGCGGCGGCGCGCGAGCGAGGTATGCGAAGCCTGAGAGAGGACGGCTGGCTGAAGATTGCGTCGGGGCAGACGACGGTGGAAGAGGTGTGGCGCGTTACGCAGGAAGTTTAAGGGGAAGAAGTAGTCAGTGGTCAGTTGTCGGTAGTCAGCAGAGCTTTCGATTTTCGAATTTCCAGTTTCGAATTTCCAGTTTCGAGTTTCCAACAGATGCCGGAGTTTTCCTACAGGGCGGTCAAAGGCAGCGGCGAACAGGTGCAGGGGACGCTGGTGGCGGAGACCGAGGCGGCATTGCTGGCGCAACTTCGCCGCATGGGATGCATGCCCATCCACGTGAGCGCGAAAGACGGCTCAATGGGCGCGCGTTGGTCATGGCTCACACGCCAGGGTTTATCTTCAAAGGACCGTTTGGTTTTCGCCCAGCAGCTCGCCACGCTCGTGCGGGCGGGCATCCCGCTCGACCGCAGCCTTGTCCTCTCACGCGACTTGGCGGAGAAGCCGGCGCTGCGGGCCGTCATTGACGGCACGCTCAAGGAATTGCGTAGTGGACAGTCACTAGCCCAGAGCCTGGCCGCCAACGAGCGTTTCTTCCCGCCCCTTTATGTCGCCATGGTGCGCGCCGGCGAAGCCAGTGGTATGCTTCCGGCGGTACTGGATCGCTTGGTGGAGTTTGAGGAGTTCAGCGCGGAGCTTCGCGGCTATCTGGTTTCAGCTCTCATCTATCCCATGCTTTTGCTCGCCGTGGGCGGCGTGGCGATCGCTTTCTTGCTCGGGTTTGTGGTGCCGCGCTTCGCGCAGATCTTTGAAGAGGCGGGGAAGGAGCTGCCCTTGCCAACGCAGATCTTAATGGACGTTTCCCTGGCCTTTCGCAACTACGGCTGGCTGGCAGTCCTAATCATCGTCGTCGCCGTATTGCTCGTGGGTCGCTGGGTGCGAACCGAGTCCGGCCGCCTGCGTTGGGACCAGTGGCGTCTGAAGGCGCCCTTGCTGGGAGACGTCAGCCTGAAACTCGAAATCGCCCGCTTTGCCAAGACCATGGGAACATTGTTGACTCAGGCAGTCCCGATTATCTCGGCTCTGCGCCTTACCCGCGAGGTCTTGAGCAATCGCCACGTGGCCGCTGCCGTCGAGCCACTCATCCAGGGTGTCAAACGGGGCCAGGGGCTGGCCACCCCGTTGGCCGAAACCGGCATGTTTCCGGCGCTCGCCGTGCAATTGATGACTCTGGGAGAGCAGACTGGAAAGCTGGACTCCATGCTGCTCGAGTTGGCCGCGATTTATGACCGGGAGGTCCGCGTGGCCACCAAGCGCTTGGTGGCGCTGGTCGAGCCGGCGGTGATTCTGGCCATGGGCCTAGTTGTCGGAACCATTGTGGTTTCCACTCTGCTGGCTATTGTCAGCATCAACGAGGTACCTTTCTAATGCGCCTACCAAGAAAAGAGAGAAGGCACTTATCGGGACAGGAATCTATGCAGGGCTTCACCTTGATCGAACTTATCGTGGTGATTCTCATCCTCGGGCTGCTTGCCGGTTTGGTGGTCCCCCGTTTGTTCAGGCATGTAACGCAGGCCAAGATCACCGTGGCGAAGGCGCAGATTGCCGCCTTCCAGACCGCGCTCGGGGCCTACAGACTGGACACGGGCAATTTCCCCAGTACAGACCAGGGCTTGCAAGCGCTGCGGACGCCCCCGGCTGGCGTCCCCAATTGGAATGGTCCCTACCTGCCCAAGGATGTCCCCTTAGATCCCTGGAACCGCCCTTATATCTACAAGTATCCCGGGGAGCATGGTGATGAACCGGACATCATCAGTTATGGAGCGGACGGGCTACCTGGTGGGGACGGAGAGAATGCGGATATCCTCAGTTGGAAATGATGGGCGTCACCCCCGGTCGCAGGAAGCCGGCGTGACGCTTCTCGAGCTGGTGGTCGTCCTTGCTATTCTCTCGCTGGCAGTGTCGCTGGTCGCTCCGCGTTTCGGCAACTGGAGCGATGAATGGACGCTGAGGAGCACGGCAGAACGGGTTGCGCAGACGGTCCGCTACGCCCGGACGCGCGCGCTTTTTGAGCAGAGCTATTACGTGGTGGAAATCGAGCCGGGAGCGCACTTGGTGCGGGTTTTCAATCCCGCCTCCGGTTTTTTGCGAGGTTTTGCACTTCCCCGGGGCGTGACGGTGGATGACGGCGAGTACCCTCCACCTCCGGTCGTACGACTCCTGCTCCCACCGTCCGGGGTGGTGGAAGAGAGGAACCTGTGGGTCACCAACCGCCGCGGAAGCAAATTCAGGATCCATGTGAATTTCATGCTCGGCGCTCCGTTCGTCGAGGCCGTTAAGCAGGGATTACGCTAAGTGCAGAGGATCATCCAACGTCGACGCGAGCCGCTCGAGGCCGGTATCAGCCTCATGGAAATTCTGATTGCCATTTCGCTTCTGGGAATCAGCTTCGCCACCATTTTCTCGGGTCTTTCTGCGGCGCTTCGGACTACTGACCGCCTGGACCGTTTTGATCGCGGCAACGAATTTGCCACGCGGAAGCTCAACGAGCTGTTCTTGGACCCCTCGCTGGCGGAGGGGCAGGCGCGCTCCGGAGTCTCTCCTTCCGGTTTCTTGTGGCAGGCGAGAACCCAGTTAGTTGACACGAGACCGCTGTCCGATCCCAAAAAGCCGGCTCAACTGGTTCGAATCATCCTGGAAGTGTCCTGGCGCACGCGTTTGGGTCGGCAGAGTCTGAATCTGGAGACGCTTAAGCTCTGTATTCCGGAGCCGCCACCCAGTCCATGAATCGGGTGATCGGGTGAACCAAAGCCGGATCAGAATCGGCTGGTCGGTTGACCGGGAGATGGGGAGATCGGATGAACGAAGGCTGCGTCGGAATCGGGAGATCGGTTGTTCCAGAGATCGGGTTGATTGATCCGGAGTTCGGGCGAACGAAAGCCTGGTTCTTCCGATCACCCGATCACCCGATCACCCGATCACCCGATCAAGCGGGATTCACGCTGTTCGAGGTGCTGCTCAGCCTGACGCTGACCGGGCTCTTGATGGTCGCTTTGCTGATTGGGCTGCGGGTGGCAAACCGGGCTTGGCGAACAGGAGAAGCGCGGCTCCGCCAGGAGCATGCGGTGGCTGAACGGAATGCTTTCGTCGTTCAGCAGATCTCATCCCTGGTCCCTTATCAGGTGACCTCAAGTGACCCTCACCTGCCCGGAACGTTCACTGTCCTCGAAGCAAGCGCCACCTGTCTGCGTTTCGTTAGCTCTTACAGCAGTGTTTATCGAAGCCGTACGGGACTGGTGCTTGTCGAGTACGGCATCGTCGAGGCTTCTCCTGGAAACGTGGAGGTGGCGCTGCGCGAAACTCCGGTTGAAGACAATGACGTCCTTTTCCACAAGCTCGTCGCCGGTGTTAAGAACGATACTGAGACCGGGGTGCCCTTGATCAACTACCAGCCGTTTTCACTAAGACCATCAGACCTGCTGTTGATGACGGGTATGGGGGACGCTTGGTTTGAGTACTTGGACCTACACCCCGAGAAAGGCAACGGTCCGGTTTGGCGGCAGGATTGGCGGAGCACGGATGAGGCGCCTTACCCGGAGGCGATCCGGCTCCGCTGGGAACGTGGAAACCAGGCGGGGGAAGAGGTCATCCCCGTGCGAGCGAAATTTAGGTGGCAAGCACCAACGCAGCAATGAGGTTCGCTCCAACAATTCGGAGCAGGAGGTTGGAGGCCGGCGTGGCCTTGCTGGCCGTGATGTCCGCTGTCACCGTGATGCTCCTGGTGGCTTTGGCGTTTTCGGGTTCGGTCCAGATCGAGACTCGAACGGCCATTTATCGCAAGGAGGCCACGCAGGCTTATGCCCTGGCCGCGGGCGGGGTTCAAGCTGCCATTCTGGAGATCGCCTACCCGCCTGCCGATGACCAGCAAAATAAACCCCGGCTCTGGAAGGAAGGGCAGCGTCTGGTGCGGGTGCCTTATGAGCGCGGCGAGGCGCTTGTCGAAGTTGTGAATGAGACCGGGAAGCTCGACCTGAACGTCGCCGGGCGAGGGCAACTGGCGCGCCTATTTGAAGCACAGGGCCTGGAAACCACGGAGGCGGCCCGTTTGGCGGTGGCCATCGACCACTGGCGGAGCCCCGGGGGGGCTGACGACCGGGAGTCCGAAGCCTTGGAGGCCTATTATCGCGACGCCGGGTATCGCCCTGCTCACCAACCCTTCGGTTCCGTGGAAGAAGTGCTGCGCGTCCGAGGGATGAGCCGAGACATCTTTTACGGTACGGCAGAGTTCAGCCGGGAAAATGGAATTCAATACAAATACGGGGTGGGCCAGGACTTGACGATTTACTCGGAACTTCCTCAGGTCAATGTGAATTATGCGTCGGAGGAAGTGTTGCTGAGCGTACCAGGCGTGACCGAGGAGCTGGCTGGGCGCATCGTTGAGGAACGAAGACACAAGCCCTTCAAGTCATTGGACGAAATGGCGCAACGTCTGGCTGTATCCCTGCCGGATGAGGCGTTTCCGATCCTGACCACCGAGGTCTGTCCGATTTACAGCATCATCTCGGTGGGAGCGGTCAATGGCTCACGGGTTCGCCGGACCGTCAAAGCCGTTGTCCAGGTTACGCCACAGGCCGCGGCCCTGCATCGCATCATTGCCTGGTACGACGACGTCACGGAATGAGAGCAGAGGTCAGGAGTCAGAGGTCAGGAGTCAGAATGAACCTGAAACTCGAAAATCGAAACTCGAAACTCGTTGCGCGCCATGTCACCCATGCGCAAGCGGGGTTCTACGAGGTTGCGGATTGCCGCCTACGCGGGAACGACCTGTTGTGGGCGGTTTTCGAGTTTCGAGTTTCGAATTTCGATTCTCTCTTCTGACTTCTGACTCCTGACTCCTATTTAGAAAATGTCTCTTGTTTTCACTAAACTCGTTGTGGGCGTTGATTGCGGCGGTGGGGCGTGCAATCTCACCGCTCTGGGCCGCCGATTTCGGCGCTTTATGCTGCTTGACGAGTTGCGCCTCCCGGAACCGTTGAATGAGGACGCGCCCGCCAAAGTGGCCGGCTTTCTGGATCGCCATCGGCTCCGCGAAGCCCGCGTCATAGCTTGCTTGCCGCGCGAAGCGGCCATGGTTCGATTCCTGGACCTGCCGGTGGAAGCGGAGCCACAATTGGCCAAAGTCGTAGGCTATCAATTGGGCTCCCTTCACCCCTATAAGGACGATCAGGTCTATTGGGATTGCGCGGTGGTGGATCGCGACCCCAAAGCGAAGCAGGTCAGCGTGATGGTTGTGGTGGCGGAGAAGTCGCGGGTGAACCGCTGCAAGCAGGCGCTTCAAGAATTAGGCCTGCGGCTGAGCGGCGTGACGCTGGGAGCTGCGGCGCTGGCTGTCTTGGTGAAGCCCCTGCTGCCGCAAACGGCGTTGATCGTGTGTGGCCGAAGCTCGGGGATGGAACTACTGTCCTTCCGCCAGGGGAACCTGTGCGCTACACAAGAGATTCCTCTTGAGCCGAGCGCCAGCGCCAAAGAGCGATTCGACCGGGAGTGGCATCGCGCCCTCGCGGCTTTTCCGCTGTCCGACCCCGCCACGGTTCCCTGGTTCGTCTGCGGGTCCGTGCCGTCCCCCCTTTCCGACCTCCTCCAGGGGGCGTCACCCTTGCCCGCTCCAAAACTGAATCTGAGCAAACGCCATGGGTCGCTTGGCTTCGAGTGGCCTGCGCTGGCTGCGGCCTATGCGGGCTTGGTCGGCGGCGCCTCGTCCCTCATCAACCTCCTCCCCCTGGAAGAGCGTTGGCAGCCGCACACCGGGGCGCGCCTCCCAATTTACGCCTTGGGCACTACGGCGGCGCTTCTGACGCTCACCTTGGGGTCTCACGCCTGGATCGAAAGGGCGTTTTACGGCCGCGCCCTGGAGCGCGCGCTTCGACGCCTGGAGGTTCCTGCTCAGCAGCTTCGCCGGCAGAATCAGGAGACCAGTAGCCTCGAGACCCGTGCGGCGGTCCTCGGGAACCTGCGGGCCGGCAACTGGCAGAAGCTCTATTTGCTCCAGCAACTGACGAAGCTGCTCCCGGACGACACTTGGCTTCAGGAATTGCACATCAGCGAAGATACGGTTGAAATCAACGGTTATTCCAAGCACACGGCGGAGTTGGTTCCGCCCCTCGAGAATTCGCCTTACTTTACGCAGGTTGAGTTCACGGCTCCGATCACCCGGGATAACCAGAACAGAGAGACTTTTCGAATCCGCATGCGGCTGAAGCAGGCCGCGCGGCCCTAAAGGATTGACGATTGATGATTGTCGATTGGAGATTGGAAAATCGAAAATCGACAATCGGCAATCCTCTTACTACGGACTCCAATGTTTGAGAAACTCAGTCGTCGGGATCGAATTGCTTTGGGCGTAGGCGTCGGTGCTACGGCGTTATTCATACTTTTGAACTTTGGCGTGTATCCCCTGTTCGAGCGCCTGGACATCAGCCCAGAGGTGGTCCAGCAGAAGGAAGTTGAATTGCGCCGCGACAAGCGACTTTTGGCGGAGGCGGAGCTTGAGAAGGCCCATCTCTCTGCCGCCAGCGAGCGCCTGAAAGGACTCGAGACGGGCCTTCTGGAGAGCTCCTCGCCTGCTCTGGCCAATGCCGAGTGGCAGCGGCTGGTGGGCCAGTTGGCTGACAGCAAGGGCATCGAGCTCGGCACCAGCGAGTTGCTTCGCATTCAGGACCTCGGCGCAGGGTACTCCCTCGTGACGGGTCGGGTGCAGTTCCGCTGCCGCCTGGACCAGCTCGTCGATTTCCTGGCTGCTTTGGCTGCCTTCCCCAGGCTCTTGTCCGTTACGGGCCTCAGCGTGATCGCCCTCCAGGGGGACACGCAAGGAAGATTAAATGTGCAGTTGACTATTGGGGCGGCCACCTGGACGGTGAAGCAGGCGAAGGAAGGGGCAGCCGCGCACTAGAAAGGAAAATCGAAATTCGAAAATCGAAATTCGAAATTCGCAACCAATTTCGAATCCCGAGTTTCGGATTTCGAGTTTCGAATTTCGGTCTTTTCGGGGGACACTTATGCCAGGCAGACGTCGGGAACAGATTCTCATTATCGTCGGCCTCATCGGACTGAACATTCTGCTGGGCTGGTTCTTGGGACAGCTCCGGAAGGACTACCGCAACCGCACCCAGTGGCTCTACGGCGGCGCCCCAGCGCAGCCTCCTGCCACGCGCGCTGCCGGCTCGAATCAGGGAGGGCAGCCGCAAAGTTTCGTAGAGATCGTTGACCGAAATGTTTTCAACCCCCTGCGCGGCAGCCCGCCGCCGCAGCCGCAAGAAGAGGCTAAAGCTCCGAAGCTGCCGTTCTTGTTCGGGACCATGAACCTGGGGAACGGCTGGTTCGCGTTGATGGCCCCCGGTGACCAGTCTTCGCCGGTCTCCAAACGTGTCCTGCCCGGGGGGGAAATAGGCGGTTACAAGTTGGTTTCTGTTGGCACCTCGAATGTGGTGCTTGAGTGGCAGGAAAAGAAGATCACACTGGACATTTCTGAGTCGGCCCGCCGTCTCCCTAGCAATTTCGAGAGAACGGCTAACGCCCGTACCGCACCGAGACCAACAGCGGGAGGCCCAGCTCCGACCGCGATAGGGCCCACAGCCCCCGTTTCTGGTGCTGGGCTGCCCCCCCCTGTTCCCCAGATCGGGCCGCCCGGGGCCTCTCCAGACGCCCCGCCAGGCACCGTCGTCGGAGGAAAGCGAAAGGTCCTGGTGCAGACTCCTTTTGGCACGTTGGTCCAATGGCAAGACGTCGGACAGCCCGGCTCACAGGCGCCGCAACAAACCGGCGGTCCCAATCAGTAAGGAGGGGGCCGCGACATGGAGACAGGAGTCAGAAGTCAGAAGCCAGGAGTCAGAAGAAAAGCCCTGCGTCGCCTTCTGATTCGGGACTCCTCAGGTCACAAGACAGAATTCAGAAGCAAATGTTCCCTGCGTATTCTGGCTTCTGACCTCTGACTCCTGTCTCCTGCATTAGGAAGGAGGAACAGATTGCTTTTACTCTCTCGTCCGCACTACCGTCATTTGCGAACACGGGGGATGCTCCGTGTCATTGACTGCCTGAGTGTGCCAGCCCTCAGGCGCGGGGTGTTGTGGCTCTCGACTGTTTTTACCGTCTTCGCCCTCGCCGCCGCAACCTCCTCAACCCTTAGCGCCCCCACACTCGCCGCTCAGGAAGCCGGGCAGCCCGCGCCAAATGGGGCACAGCTTGGGCCGCCCCCGCCACCAATTAGGCCGCCTGGGCAAAGAGCAAAGCAAGCCGCGCCGCCTGCGCCACAAGCATCAAAGGCCAAGCCGCCCGCGCCAGCAGCAACGCAAGCTGGGCAGCCCGTGCCACAACCCTCGCAGCCCGGGCCGCCGCCCCCGGCGTCGCTGCAAACTCCTCCTGGCAGCCAAACCACGCCGGCCGCGCAGGCTCCACCGACCACGCCTCCTGCCATTACGGGTGGGGCGGGAGTCGGGTTCCGCCTCGATAATGCTGACCTCCTCCAATTCATCAACCTTGTGGCGGGCGAGTTGAAGTTGAACTATATTGTGGATCCAGCCGTCAAAGGGGTGGTGACCATTTCCACCTCGGGCGAACTCAAGCCTGAGGACCTGCTCCCCATTCTAGAAACCGTGCTCAAGATGAATGGCGCCACTGTCATCAAGACCGGGAATTTCTATCGCGTCATTCCTCTCGCTGCGGCCGCCAAGAGCCCCCTGGGGATCTCGACCGAGACCAGCGGAGCAGGGCTGCCGGAGGATGATCGCATGCTCATGCAGATCATCCCGCTGAAGTTCGTCTTCGCGGCGGACATGTCCAAGATGCTTACACCCTTTCTTTCGGAGGGGGGGACGGTGGCCGTGCTCGACGCCGGCAACACCCTGATTCTTGTCGATGACAGCTTAAACGTCAAACGACTGTTGGAGATCCTCCGGCAGTTTGACAATTCCGCCTTTGCCGCGCAGCGCGTGCGGTTGCTACCTGTGCACAACAACGTGGCCTCCGCTCTGGTTCCCGAGCTCGAGGCCATTTTCTCCACCTACGCGCTCTCCGACAAGCAGACGCCTTTGCGCTTCGTGCCCCTCGACCGCGTCAATGGCATTCTGGTCGCGGTCGCTGATCCCGCCGCCTTCAATGAAATCGAGCAATGGGTAGAGAAGCTCGACCAGCCGGCCACCCCGAACGGAATTCAGACCTTCGTTTATAAGGTTCAAAACTCCGAAGCCGATCACCTGGTCAGACTGCTGAACTCCCTTCGGGGTATCGCAGGCGCTGGAGAAGGTGGCCAACGCACTTCGGGTCGGGGCACGGGAGGGGCGCGGGAGGGCGGAGGGTCGGGATCGCTCCAGGAACAAGCTCTCCAGCAGGGCTTGGGCGAAACCCAGCCAGGCATGGGCGCTTCCAGTTCGGGTGGCGGCCAGGGAACCGGTACGGCCCCGGAACAGAAGTTGCGCATCATAACTGATCCGGTGAGCAATTCGATCATTGTGCAGGGCACCGCGCACGAGTACGCCGACATTGCCAAGACCCTCGATAAGCTCGATGTAGTGCCCCGGCAGGTTCTGATCGAAGCCCGAGTCTACGAAGTGGACTTGACCGGCGATCTTTCCTTTGGCCTCGAATACACGCTCCAGCAGCTCTCCAGCTCCACCACGGGTAATGCGTTCACCGGTTCCTTCACTTCCGCTAATAGCCTGCAACTCTCGGCGGGCATGTTGGTCGGCCAGACCCGCCAATTGCTGGCTTTTCTGAACGCCAGCGAAAACCGTTCGCGGGTGAAGACGCTCTCCGCCCCCACCGTGCTCACCACCGACAGCACCGAGGCGCGAATCCAAGTTGGCGAGTCAGTGCCCGTTCTCACCTCCCAGGGTGTCACGTCTGGCGCAACCAGTGCGGGCACCAGCCTGTTCACCAATACCGTTAGCAATGAGGACACGGGGATTATCCTCTCGGTGACTCCGCGCGTCACCAGCACGGGTCTGGTCTCCCTGCGCATCAACCAGGAAATCAGCAACGAGGTGCCGGCTTCTTCCTCAAGTGGCATCCAATCCCCCAGCTTCACCAAGCGCTCGGTGACCACCCAAGCCATTGCCCAGGACGGCCAGACCATTGCCCTGGGTGGGCTGATCTCGTACTCCTACACTAAAACTACGAATCGCATCCCGTTGCTCGGTGACATTCCGGGGCTCGGCGCGCTTTTTGGAAGCACTTCCTACACCAGCACGGAAACGGAATTGATTGTGCTGCTGACGCCGCGCATCATCAGTACTCTTCCCTCTGCCACCGCGGCCACGCGCGAGCTCGAGGACAAGTTGAAGGTCTTGCGGCGCGAGTTCAAGAAGGACGAATTGCTGAAACCGTAAGGCAGGATTCAGGAGGGCGGAAACTCGAAAGTGGAAAATGGAAACTAGAAAATGGAAACTGGCCAAGGCTACGAGTTCCCAGTTTCCAATTTCCGCTTTCATGAATACTTGCCCCTAAATCCTGCCTCCTGAATCCTGCTATTGCCGATGGAGAGCGCAGGGAGTTGCCCCGCCACGTTTTCAATTGACAATCGGCGATGTCCAATCGTCAATCCTGTTGCAGTGGCGGCTCGGGAACCGCCTCCAACGACAAAGAACACCCCCCAAAAAAAACCAAAAAAAACCTTGACAGCCCACTCTGTTGATGCTAACGTTTCGACCATCATTTCAAGTTTGGTTGTGGTAGTTAATACGCAGCAGGGTGGCCGAGCCGGGGAGATGCGGAAGCGGGAAAAGGGCTGGAGAAGGTACAGGCAGGGATTCTTGCTCCCATGCTCACGGAGAGCAGCACTGCGGCGAAGAAAGTTATTGACAAGAAAGTGGACGTAATGCTACGGTCTTTGGAGTCCCATAGTTCAACTTGGCTTTTTCAGTCAATCGGGGTAGGCGAACCCAAATACGCTTGCCTCACAAAAAAGGAGAGGGAAATAAGATGACGAAGAGAAACTTGTTGTTAGTAAGTTTGCTTCTAGTTTTCGGTTTCGCGGTAGCCGCGCCGAGCCTGCTCGCCGCCACTACCCCCACCGGAGTGGTGTTCTACGCGTCGAACAACACAAATTACTATATCCGGAATGAGGGCGATGCTGAGGGTGTCGGCACGATCACTCTGGGCACCACCAGTACTGGCACGATCAAGGCAGGTTCCGCGTTTTACATTACCTATGGCGCGAACCTTGCGAATACCGGAACCGGCTTGTACGCAGTGGGCGTTACGTGCACAGGCGACTACCCCGCGTTGTGCGGTGACATAAAGCAAACCGTCGGGTCGAACTCGCCTCCCGGACCACCCGCCAGCATCACACTTGCCGACAATGAGGTGATCCTGACCTTCCTGAGTGACTATAATGTTGGTCCCCCTACCAGTGGCACGCAGATCAACATCGCAGTGCGCGTTCAGGCCCAGGGCCTTCCGTATAATTACGAGGTCAACGCCACCGTGCGAGCCTACTATCAGTATTCCCAGTACCCGATGACCGTAACTCCAACTTACCCAACGCCATACGAAGTGGCGCAAGTGGGGCCTACGGAAGCCCTTTCGATTTCGTTTAAAGAGGGCCCAGCCAATGTCCTAACCTGCATTGGAGTTAAGGATATCGATTACTTCGATAATGAATTCAAGTTGCGCTTGACGGAAAATTGGCCCAATGCGCTGACGAGCTACTCTGACGAATACAACCTCGAGAACGACACTATTGTTCCCGCGCCCTCCAACGGCTCGAACATCCTAATCACATTGACGGGCATACCTCCCGGCGTAGGACTCGCAAGCAAGACTCCCTATTCCTGTGCGGAATACCCCTCTGGCCCGAACGGTTGCCCGGGTGGGCTTCTGAGCCTTAGTTACGTCGGCGCCTCTGGCATTACCTACGGCTCGAACGGACTAGGCACGGAAAGCTTCTTCTACACAGTGAACGCGACCAACACGGGCATAACTGAAGATGGAGTTTTTGATTTCAAGTTATGGTCGCACGGCCCACTGATGCCAAATCAGAACTACCAGATCCAGGCGACCGTGAGCTTGACTGATAACAGTCCCAGCACCGCGCCGCTGGAGATGCCGTACTTCACACTCGCTGAGACTCCAGTAGTCAGTGTGGTGGACTTCGAGGATTGCGTCACCAAGCTGCTGTTCCCCTATGTGAATACCTTCGCGGCCGGCGGCAAGTCTGCGTTTTCTAACTTCGGCACCGGCATGGTCTTCGCGAATACTACGGTGGATCCGTTTGCGACCACGGACGCAAGTGGAAACTACATCTATCCGGACGAGGCGAAGGGCAGTGCTGTGCCACAGGACGGTAACTGCTGGGTCTACTTCTACCCGTCGAATGGAAGCGCTCCAACGGTGTACCCCACAGCCAACATAATGCACGGTCAGACGCTTATCTTCGACGTGGCCACCGCCACCGCAGGCGTCGTACCGCCATTCGCCAACAAGCAAGGTTACGCCATTGCCGTTTGCAACTTCCAGAATGCTCACGGTTTCGCCGAGATTTATGACAACTATGGTATCGGCGATGCCACGGCAACCTTGGGATACTTGGCGGAGATCCTGCCGGATCCTGCGTTCTACCATCGTAGTCCGGCTGGTGACGCGCTCGGAGAAGGTGCAATTGCTCCGATTAATATCAACAAGCTGATCTTGAAGCTGTTGATGTACGACACCGGCAGCGGTGGCCTTAGCATCGGCGCTACCACCACGAAATAGTAGTAATCTCGGACGGTAGCGAGCGTATTAGCGGACACGAGAGGCATCCCTGCATCCCTGCGTGAGGCGGGGGTGCCTCCGTGCCTCCCCCGCGGTAACCGCGCCACCAGTTTCAGTGCAACTGGGCGGTGGGCGGCTTTCCGAGTTAGCGGAAACACGAAGGGGCAGGGCTGCGCAAGCGGAGCTGCCCCTTCGCTTCCGTAGTAGCCGAGCTTCCAATTCCAGTACCATTTGCGGAGGCCGGTGTTTCGAGTTGTCGGAAAGCCGAAGGCACAATTCTGCTCAGGTGGGCCTGCTTCTCTGGCGCTTGGTGCTGCAAGTACGTGGCCTAACGCGCGGGAGAAGCGGCGGGATTTTACCCTCGGGGCAAGTCGCAATCCTCACCCATCACTAGTCGACTCTCTCCGCCACTAGGCTAGGAAAAGGGAGTCTCGGTGCTGTAAGGTTGAATCCTCTCCCTCCGGCGAGTGCAGAGTATGCAGGGGTGACTTGTGTCGGCCATTCGCGCGCCGCGGCTCCCCGTGTGCTGCGCTAACGTCAAGTTCACTATGTTACAGATCGCGCCTATCAAACGAAAAATTAAGGGTTGCTTCCCGGCTGTTTGGTTGTTGGCCTCGCTGTCCCTGCTCACACAAGGTGGCCCGGTCATGGCCGCGTCATCGAGTGAAGAGGCGCTGCGCGCCCGGGTCGAGCAGTGCTACAGCGCCCTCCAACAAGGCGATTGGAAAAAGGTCGAGAAATATCTCACCAAGGATTCGAAGCCACTCTTCCGCAGTCAAAACAAGAAGCCATTGATGGCATACAAGATTCAGTCTATCAAGATCGAGCCGGACGGGCAGACGGCATCGGTTGTGGTCCAGGTCCCCATCGTGTCTGCTGTAGTGCCAACACCCATCCCTGTACCGAAGACTAGCCTGTGGCGACTGGTCAACCGTGTGTGGTACATGGAGCTTCCCAGACCTGATCCTAACGCCCAGCAGTCGCTTTTCGGCATGGCGCCAAAGGCTGTGAGGTCGGCTCCCGTTTCCTTCTTTTCGAAGGACCTGAAGTTCGAGTCGACTTGGTGTACTCTTGGTAATGTCGAGGGCAACGCGACTCAGGTAGCTCGGTTCCCATTTACGAACGTCAGCACACACGTCGTGACGTTGGCCGATATCCAACTTGGCTGTGATTGCCTGCGCCTGAAGACCCAGCAGAAGGAATACAAGCCGGGCGAATCAGGAACCCTGGAAATCGAGTTTGACCCATCAAGCTTGGCAGCCAACGCTGACCAAGCGTTTAGCCAAGATATCACGATCAAGACGGAACCTGGCGATGCCTACGTAAAGCTAACTGTCGCCGCGCGTGTCGGTCCGGCTCCCGCACCTCCTGCGAAACCTTAGGTTCGATTCAGCCACCTCGAGGCAGCTTGCGAGATCCCCTTTCCGCATAATCTTGGAATTGTGAGGGAACCTTGAAGAGACGACCGTTTGTTTTTTTTTCCTTGATCGCCACTGCGCTTGCGCTCTGTGGCTGGCCGGAATTCGCCGCCCGTGGGCAGCAGGCCTCCACGCCCAGTACGGCCGGGCCCGCACCGGGCCAGCGCGTTGTGCTGACCATCGGGGACGAGAAAATTACCGCCGCCGAGATCGATAATTTCATTCAGACCCTGCCGCCCCAATTCCAAGCCTTCTACGGTGGCCCGGGAAAGCACCTCTTGCCTCAATACATCATCGCAATGAAGGTACTCTCCGCTGAGGCAGTCAAGCTGAAACTCGAAGAGCAGCCTGAGGTGGCACAGGCCATCGAGATCGCTCGTGAGGGCGTCCTTGCCGACGCCGCCCGAAAACACTTCCAGCACAGTATTGCGGTCAGTGACCAGGAACTTCGGGATCTCTACCAGAAGGACAAGACGCAGTCTGAAGAGGTTCGCATTCGCCACATTCTCATCCGGACGGAGAACGCCCCGTTGAAATCCGGCGACTCGCGTCATCCCGCGCTGCCCGAGCCGGAGGCCCGCAAGAAGATGGAAGACATCCGCCAGCGAATCCTGGCTGGCGCTGATTTCGCGCAGATGGCGAAGCAGTACTCAGAGGATCCCGCTACCGCCGCTTCCGGTGGGGACATGGGTGTTATTCAGCGTGATAAGGTCGTTCCCCCAATCGTCAATGCGGCCACCTCCCTTGAGCCTGGCCAAGTGAGTAACATCTTGGAAACCCCGTCCGGTCTCGAGATTATTCAAGTCGAGGCCAAGCGCACCAGGCCGTTCGAGGAAGTCAGGCCGGCCCTGGAGACACAACTTCGGCAGTCAAAGGCGGCGGAGATCGTTCAGCACCTCATGGACAATTACCATTTGGTTATTGACCAGGAGTTCTTTGCCGCCACTCCGACAAAGCTGAACTCACCCCCTTCCCTGCCCACCCATTAGCTCCGCTCCGGTCGCCGTCCGCGAAGCACAAGCGCAGGTTTCGCAATGTCGTCACGGCCCGTCGAAAGTGGAGTGGCGAGTGAGCGGCGGAACTCAGGAGCGAGAAGAAAAAGTGTTACATAAGGCTAGCTTTTGAGGGATGCTTGTGCGCGGGGCTGCGAAATCGAGGCGCAGGGTCCGATTCTGACTCCTGCTGTATCCAATCAACTCCAGTTCAACAGAAAGAAACGAAACGCTTACCACCAACTTCCGAATTCGTGCTCAATGATGCAATGCTCGATACCCCGTCCGGCCTGCGAAGCGGCGAGGGAGGGCGCGCATGGTAAGGGGTCACCATGCGCGCGCCCCGGACAGCTATTTCTGTACTTCAGCCTTCGCCTCCTTAGGTGCTGCCTTGCCCACACCCCCCCCCCTCAGAAGCTCCTTCAAGTCCGCAGCTGTGTACGGATAGTATTGAAGCGACCTCTTCCCCGTGGTGGTGAGAACAATATCCACCCGGCGATTGTTCGCCAGCACGAAGGTCGGGAGATTGCGGTAAACCTTCTTGCGATCCTGCGCAGTAAGGTCGGGAATTTGTTCGGCCAACTGCTTCACGGTCGCGGTATCAAGGTTTTGTCCTTTTCCGAAAGCCTTCGTCTCAAGGTTGGCGGCGTTGATTCCCTGTTCTTCCAGGAAGCTTCGGACGCGGTTGGCGCGCCTGTCGGAAAGCGCCATGTTGTATTTAACCGATCCGCGCCTATCCGCATGGCCCTCGAGGATGAGGTGGGCATCCGGGCTGAACTGGAGGTATTGTTTGAAGTTGGTCACGAGTTGCTCCAGCACCTGCTCCTGGCTCGAAACCAGCCCGCCCTTGGGTCTTGACTTCCTGGGAAGGTTTGTCGGGAAGTAGACGCTGTAGCCCGGAAGCTTGACTTGCAGGACTTCCGCCTCGGCTGCTCGACCGGACTCAATGGACCCCACAATGTGCAAACTTGCGGTCTGCGTCCCTGACCCCCCGCAGGCATTAGAACTGTGGAACGTGTAGGTGATGGTTTCGTCGACCGGTCCCACGTCGGTCTTGCTGGGCGTAGGTTGAACGGTGCGGTTACCTGTGGGCGATACTGAACCGAGTGGATCCAGCGAGGCGGTGTCAGCCCCGGGGGCGGACCAAGTGAGCGTAGCGCTCCCTTGCTCCTCGACTCTGTCACCTACCTTGTGGTAACGAATCTCCCTCGGCTCCACGCTCAGCGTACTCTGGATGTTCGGATCCACATTGACCGTGGCGTCGGAACTCGCCGCCCCGCCCGGCCCGGTTGCGGTTAGCTTATAGGTCGTGGTCTGTTTGGGCTGAACCGATTGCTCGCCGGAGGCGGCCACTGGTCCGACTCCGCTGAGCTCGACGCGTGGGGCGTCGGTCGAGGACCACGTGAGTTGAGTCGAGCCCCCACATTCAACCTGGGCCGAAGCGCTCGATAACTGCGCGCTGGGCCTGGCCACGGCCACGGTGATGCCGCCAGCTCCTGCCTGAAAGCGTGGCAGGGAACCCAGAGACTTGCCCTCTGGCCAGTCGACGGTCTTTTTCTCTCCTGGCTGGTTCAGGGGCATGATCGTTCGCTGGTTTGCGGCGACGCTAATCGGCCCAGAATAGACTGTCCCCCAGCAACAGCCAAGAACGGTGAGCTGAAAATCTCCGGGGGGCACCAGCAGTTGTCGCTTCCCGCCGCTGGACTCACCCACGTTGGCGACAAAGAAGTCCGGCGTATCCCCGTTCAAGAGCACCGCGGCCCCCGACGGACCCTTAAGCTCTATCCTCCCCCAAGGGCCCGGTACGGTCCCGGGAATAACCTCCAGCGCCACAGTCAAACTGCTGGTTTTTCCGTCCTCCGCCGTGAACTTCGCGGTGTACGGTTTGTAACCATAGTTGTAAACAGCTAGCGTATGCTCGCCTGGGTCGGCCCAGAAATTGCCGCTTCCCCATCCCAGCGGCACGCCGTCAATAAAAACGTATGCTTGCTTGGGGGTTACATGTAACTTGAGATGTCCACATTTTGCCAGGAGAGGTGTGGCTCCCAGCAGTAGAACCGCAAGGGACAATACAAAGACTGACAGTACATGACGCAATGTTCGCATAGGGTTTCCTCTCTTGAGCTTAACGTACCAGCCCCGCACCGCTTGGTCAAGGAGAATTCTAAGGGCCTTGTTATATCATTTTTCTTCCTGAAAATCAAAATCTTCTGTCGTGCAAAGGCGGAGTTTGGCTCCCGCGGAAGTCGGTGGCAGGCGGCCAGCCCTCTAAGCGTCACTTAGCGCGAACTTGAAAACTCAGTTTTCCCACCGCCGCAAGGGCGTCGCGGTTCTCCGGGTCACTCTTCAAGCCCGCTTGGTACTCCCTCAGAGACTCCGCCCTTCGGCCCTGGGAGAGATAGAGTGCGCCTAATTTGAAGTGGGCTTGGCTGTTGTCTGCATTTAAGGAGGCAGCCCGGTGGAAAGCGCGTTCCGCCGCACCGCTATCACCCCGTCGCAGGGAGATTTCACCAAGACCGCTGTAGCCTGAGTCGTTCTGCTGGATTTTTATCGAGAGGCGAAATTGCTCTTCCGCTTCGTCAAGCCGCCCCGCATCCAAGTAGAGCATTCCCAGACGGTTTCGCGTCTCGAATTTCTGCGGTGAAAGGGACAGCGCGGTGCGGAATTCTGTCTCCGCAGGTCCGTCCTGGCCTGTCTTCTCATAAGCGATTCCCAGGTTCGAGTGAGGACTTGGGTCGTCGGGCTTCAGTTCAATGGCTTTGCGGAAGAAGGAGACAGCCTCCGGGTAGCGCCCCTGCTTGGTACAGACCAGCCCCAGGTTGTTCAAAATGGAGGAGTCGTTAGGGGCCAATCGCAGCGCTTCACGCCACTCCTGCTCGGCAAGCTTCACGTCTCCCCGGCGCCAATGGATCAGTCCGAGGTTGCCGTAACCCGTGGTATTCGGCTCGATCTCGACCGATCGGCGAAACTGCTCTTCGGCCTCGGCCGTCCGCCCCTCAGCCAGATAGAGCTTTCCCAACGCATTTCGCGCGTTGGAACTGAAAGGGGAGAGGGAGACGGCCGTGCGCAATTCAGGCTCCGCGAGTTCGAGCGAATGCGCATCCATGTGAGTGACGCCAAGGTACAGGCGGGCCTCGGCGTTTCTTGGATCGAACTCGAGCGCCTTCTTGAAAAACTCCATGGCTTCTGCGTATTGCTGCTTTTTCAGATACACTAGCCCGAGGCCGCCCAAGGCCAACGAGTTATCCGGCTCCACTTTGAGCACTTCACGCCACTCTCGCTCGGCAGACTCCCCGTCCCCCATCTGCCAATAGGTTGCACCCAGGTCCCTTCGGATATAGTTAGCATCAGGGCAGGCTGCTAGAATGTTCGTGTAGAGCACAAAATTATTCTGCCAGTCGCGGTTCCGCGTGATGATACGGATCGAACAAAGCGCCGCCAGGAGGACGAACGCGGTGGCAAGTGCCCTGCTCCAGACAGCGCCGCGGGCGGAGGCTCTAACCCACAATCTCAGGAATGCCCAACCCAGTAACCAACAAAAGCCTACCGACGGCAGGTAGAGATACCGTTCGGCGAAAACAACGGTCGGCATCCAGCGGGCGTTCAGGACCGGAGCCAGCGTTGCCAGCATCCACAGGAGCCCGAACGAAAGGGGCCTTGCGCGGCGCCGCAAGAAAAAGAAAAGGGCGCTGCATACTGCTAAGGCGGCCAGACCCCCAACCACCGGCGGATCAAACAAGCTTAAGGGCGCGTGGAATGGGCAGAACACACGCAGGTCCACGGGCCAAAGAATCTTCCAAAGATATTGACCCAGCAGGGCGAATGCGGATGCAAACGTTTCGTACCAAGTGAGTCGGTTCATGCTGAAACCCGAGCTCAGCGCCCCCAAAACGCGAACGCGGAACAGAAGGTACGCAACGGTCAGAAGCCACAGCACAGCGTAGCGCCGAACTTTTTGAGTTGGTCTCGTTTCCTCGCGGTCGGCGCGGTAGAAGTGTTCGTAAACGGTGGCCAGCACGGGCAGCGTCACCGCCTGCTCCTTGGAGAATAGAGCCAACACGAAGCTCCCTGCCATGGCAAGCTGCGCCAAGTACAAAAATCTCCCTCCAGGCCGCGCCCCTGCCAAGAAAAGCCAGAAAGTGAGCAGGTAGAATAAGCTCAACTGCCAATCGGGGCTGGCCGCAATCCACGCGATGGCTTCGCTATGGATAGGATGGATGGCAAACAATACGGCCGTCATTAATGCCAAATTACGATTCTGGAACATCCGCTTCGTGAGTAGAAAGACAGTACAAACGACCACGGCGTGAAAGACGACGTTGACCAAATGAAAGCCGAAAGCGCGGGAACCGAACACTTGATAGCAAAGCAGGTACCCCACATTCATTAGGGGCCGGTAATAATTCGGGCTATCCACACCGGCGTAAGATGCGACCGGAGTCGTGAAGACTTTCGCCAAATGGTGGAAATTGCGGATGTAGGGGTTATCCAGCACCTGCGTCTCGTCGTCAGAAACGAAGCCGTTGCGCAGGGTATTCAAATAGGGCAAAGCCGAGGCGACCGCCAGAAAGGCAATCAGGGTGAGGTCCGAAAAGCGTGAGAAAAGCTGCCGCTCACTCGCCTCGGAGAGACGGTCGGACTGCTGCTGATTCAGCCCGCCGCTTAGGGGCGCCCGGGAGGAGCCTCCACTCCTTCTCCCGGACCTGCCGCGTCTGTGGCGTTCCTGACCAGCTTTGGCTGAACGCGCCGTTGCCATGTTATCTAAATTGGATTTCCATTTTGATTTTGCGTCCGACTGGTAATGTACACCTGACCACCTATGTGTACAATGCTCCAGCCCGGGGTGGGGGCGCGAAAAAGAAGCGAGACTCACGTTCGGGAAGGCCGCCGTCGCCTTAATAAGGCCATTTCCAGCCGCGGATCTCCGCCATATCGTCGCCATAACGCGCGATGTATTGTTTGTGCTCGATGAGCTTGTTGCGCAGAAGCTGCTTGAAGTGAGCGCCCCAGCGCTGTAGCCTCGGCACGCGGTCGACAACGTCGCCGGCCAGGTGGAAGCGGTCAAGCTCGTTCAACACCGTCATGTCGAAGGGCGTGGTTGTGGTTCCCTCCTCTTTGTATCCCCGCACGTGCAGATTGGCATGATTGGTGCGCCGATAGGTGAGGCGATGAATCAGCCAGGGGTAGCCGTGGAAAGCGAACACGACCGGTTTGTCGGCGGTGAAGAGCGAGTCGAATTCCCGGTCGCTGAGGCCGTGCGGATGTTCGCTGGAGGGCTGGAGTGTCATCAGGTCAACGATGTTGAGGACCCGAATTTTCAAGTCTGGAATGTGTTCCCGCAGCAAGGCGACGGCGGCCAGGGTCTCGAGCGTGGGGATATCGCCGGCGCACGCCATCACCACCTCAGGCTCGCCGCCCTGGTCGTTGCTGGCCCACTCCCAGATACCAATCCCCGCCGTGCAGTGTTGGATAGCCGAATCCATATCGAGCCACTGCAAGGCCGGCTGCTTGCCCGCCACGATCACGTTCACATAGTGCCGGCTGCGGAGGCAGTGATCTGTAACTGAAAGCAGCGTATTCGCATCAGGCGGCAGATAAACGCGGACGATATCCGCTTTCTTATTCACCACGTGGTCGATAAATCCCGGGTCTTGATGGCTGAAGCCGTTGTGGTCCTGTCGCCAAACGTGCGAGGTCAGCAGGTAATTCAGCGAAGCAATGGGCCGCCGCCAGGGGATGTGCCGCGTCACCTTCAGCCATTTGGCATGCTGGTTGAACATGGAATCAACGATATGAATGAAAGCCTCGTAGCAAGAAAACAGGCCGTGCCGCCCGGTGAGCAGATAACCCTCCAGCCAGCCCTGGCACAAGTGCTCGCTCAGCACTTCCATCACCCGCCCGTTCGGGGAAAGATGATCGTCCGTGGGGGCTAGATCCTCCATAAAGACCTTATCGGTTACCTCAAAGAGGGCGCCTAAGCGGTTCGACGCCGTCTCGTCCGGCCCCATGACGCGAAAGTTCTTCGACTCGGCATTCAGCTTCATCACATCGCGCAGGAAGCTGCCCATGACGCGGGTGGCCTCGGCGGTTGCGGCCCCCGGCTTGGGGACCTGGACGGCGTAATCGCGGAAATCCGGCACGATCAGGTCCTTCAGCAGCACCCCGCCATTAGCATGTGGATTGGCGCCCATACGGCGGTTACCTTTCGGCGCCAGGTCAGCCAATTCCGCAAGCAGTTTTCCGTTTTCGTCGAAGAGTTCCTCCGGCTGGTAGCTCTTCATCCACTCTTCCAGCATTTTCAAATGCTCGGGGTTGGTTCGCGTCTCACTCAAGGGAACCTGGTGCGCGCGGTAGGTTCCCTCCATGGGAACCCCGTCCACCACCTTAGGCCCGGTCCAGCCTTTCGGCGTTCGCAGGACGACCATGGGCCAGTTGGGAAGAGCCGTTTTGCCTTTCGAGCGCGCCTCCGCCTGGATGGCATGTATTTCATCCACGATGGCGTCCAGCGTGCCGGCCATGAGCTGGTGCATGGCTTGGGGCTGGTCGCCTTCCACGAAATAGGGCTTGTACCCATAGCCGTAAAAAAGGTCCCTCAACGCCCGGTTACTCATCCGCCCCAGGACCGTGGGGTTGTTAATCTTGTATCCGTTCAGGTGGAGGATGGGCAGCACCGCGCCGTCGCGGGCCGGGTTGAGAAATTTGTTGGAGTGCCAGCTCGTCGCCAGGGGCCCGGTTTCCGCCTCGCCGTCACCCACCACGCAACACACCAGGAGATCGGGATTATCAAACGCCGCGCCGAACGCATGGGCAAGGGCGTAGCCTAGCTCACCGCCCTCGTGAATGGAGCCCGGTGTTTCCGGGGCCACGTGACTGGGAATTCCCCCGGGGAAGGAAAACTGCTTGAAAAGCCGTTTCATCCCCTCCGCGTTCTGAGGCAGGTTGGGATAAAACTCGCTGTAGGCGCCCTCGAGATAGGTGTTCGCCACCAGGCCCGGACCACCATGACCGGGCCCCGCAACATAAATCACGTTCAAGTCATATTTCTTGATCAGCCGGTTGAAGTGAACGTAGATGAAATTGAGGCCTGGGGTGGTGCCCCAATGCCCCAGCAGTCTCGGCTTGATGTGGTCCGATTGAAGCGGCTCACGGAGCAAGGGATTGTCGTAGAGATAAATCTGCCCCACGGATAGGTAGTTCGCCGCCCGCCAATAGGCATTCATCTTTTGCAGTTGGTCGGGAGTGAGAACGTCGGCGAAAGAGACCGGATGAGATGACTCGGGGGACTTTTCGATGGTGGAACTCATAAAGGTCAAAACCCCTTTCGATGGTTTTGCGGTGGTTCTCTTCTCCGTGTCCTCGGCGGTGAAAAGCTCTTACCACAGAGGTCACGGAGAACACAGAGCCAAAGCTCCGGGAGATGTTATTCATTGTTCTTCGTGGTTCCTTGCAGACGCGAAAGCGTGAGCAATGATTCCCTGCGCTTCCTCCTGAATTCTCCGCAAGTGATCTTCGCCGAGAAAACTCTCCGCGTAGAGTTTGTACACCTCCTCGGTGCCTGAGGGACGTGCCGCAAACCATCCGTTGGCCGTCGCCACCTTCAGTCCGCCGACAGGGCTTCCGTTGCCGGGAGCCGTGGTGAGCATCGCCTCGATTTTTTCTCCAGCCAGTTCAGTGGCGATCACCTGTTGGGGCGTTAAACGTTCTAGAATAGCTTTCTGCTCTGCGCTGGCAGGGGCGTCGATGCGCTCGTACACCGGGTCGCCAAACTGCCGCGTCAGTTCGCGATAAAGCTCTCCCGGGTCGTGGCGGGTGCGAGCTGTCATTTCTGCGGCAAGCAGCCCAAGGATGATCCCGTCCTTGTCTGTCGTCCAGGCAGCGCCATCGCGGCGGAGGAAGGAAGCGCCGGCGCTTTCCTCGCCCCCGAACCCGAGCGACCCTTCCAGCAATCCTTCCACAAACCACTTGAAACCAACGGGCACTTCGAACAGCCGCCGCCCCAGGCTTGCAGCGACGCGGTCGATCATGCTGCTGCTGACGAGAGTCTTTCCCACCCCGGCTTCGGGTTGCCAGCCGTCGCGATAACGAAATAAGTAGGAAATCGCCACCGCCAGATAATGGTTGGGATTCAGCAGTCCGGCGCTACGCGTCACGATTCCGTGGCGGTCATGGTCGGTGTCGCACGCGAAGGCCACGTCAAACCGGTCCTTCAGCGCAATCAATGCAGCCATGGCGTAAGGGGAGGAGCAGTCCATGCGGATCTTGCCATCCCAGTCCAGGGTCATGAAGCGGAAGGTCGGATCAACGGAAGCGTTCACCACCGAGAGTGCGAAGCCGTAACGCTCCGCGATGCGTCCCCAGTAGGCCACGCCTGCGCCGCCCAGGGGGTCCACCCCAATCGCCAGGTTTGCGGCTCGAATCGCGTCCATATCCACCACATTCCCAAGATCGTTCACATACCCCGAGACGTAATCGTGCTTGTGGATAGCGGACGCTTTGAGCGCGCTTGCAAAAGGAATTCGCGAGACTTCGCGCAACCCGCCGGCCAATAAAGCATTGGCGCGGTCTTCAACCCAGCCGGTGGTGGCCGTATCCGCTGGACCAGCGTGGGGAGGGTTGTATTTGAAGCCGCCGTCCTCAGGAGGGTTGTGGGAGGGTGTAATCACAATGCCGTCCGCAAGCCCCGTCTTGCGCCCCCGGTTGTATGTCAGGATGGCGTGAGACAGAACGGGAGTGGGCGTGTACCCGCTGTCCTGGTCGATCATCACTTCGACGCCATTGGCCGCGAGTACCTCCAGTGTCGAGGCAAAAGCGGGCTCCGAAAGCGCGTGTGTATCCATCGCCAGGAACAGTGGCCCGTTGATTCCCTGTTGCCGGCGATAATCGCAAATGGCCTGCGTGATCGCCAGGATGTGGTTTTCGTTGAACGAGTCCGAGAAGGCAGACCCGCGATGCCCCGACGTCCCAAACGCCACGCGCTGCCCTGGCAGGGCAGGATCAGGGTGCCCAGTGTAATAGGCGGTAATCAATCGCGGTATGTTGACCAGGTCCGAAGGTGCAGCGGGCATTCCCGCACGAGGGTGTCGTCTTACACCGCCCATTTCGCCCTCCAATTAAAAGTGCCTCGCTGTGAAGCTTTACCCTGAAGCCAAACTACCATTTTGCCAGAAACCCGGAGGGCCGCGCCAGTCATTCCCGTGTAGCGCTCACCTTTAGGTCAGCATGATAGTTGAGCGGGAAAATGCTGACCTAAAGGTCAGCGCTACCGAACCGGGAATCCACCCTTGAGGATCACCCCACACTAGTCATTCCCGCGCAAGCTGGAATCCAAGCCCCTCTCGCCTGGCGTGGACCCCCGCTTACGCGGGGGTGGCAATATGGGTCGCCACGTTCCAATAGACGGCGTACCTTTCGCCAAACAACTTGTAGAGTGGGATTAGGGTAATCTGCCGGCTCCCTGCCGCGGCCCGAAAAGTCAAGGGCTGGTCGGAGATTGGCTCCACCCAACCCAACGGGTCTTTCGAGTTGGAGGCGATGGCGGGTACTGGGATTGGCTTGCCGCCGGGGCTGGTGTCGTAACCGATATAAACCACAGCCTTGCTCAGGTTCTCGCTCCCCAATTGCCCGGCCAGCACCAGTGGACCGTACATCACGGCCTGGAGTGTCGGGTCGTCAGCCAAGGCGTCGATATGCAACCCCATGGGCAGGCTGGCTTCCACCCGGTCGCCATCCTTCCAGCTCCGGCTCAGCGTCAGATAGCTGCTGGGACTCGAAAACCCCGGCAGAGCTTCGCCGTTCAAAACGATCTTTCCGCCATGGGTTGCCCAGTAAGGGATACGGATGTTCAAGTCCATCTTCACGGCTCTTTCCGTGCGAATGAGGAGGCGGGTCTTTCCCTCCTCCGGAAAGTTCGTTTCCTGTTCCAGCCGCACGCCCTTTTCAGGCCAGTCCAACTCAGAAGCGATGAAGAGGTTGACAAACAGCCCATGCTCATCGTGAAAGTAAATCGTATCGCCGAACTTGGCAAACTCTTCCACGCCCGTGCCGGTGCAGCACCAGAAGGAATCAAAGGGCGAGTGAAAATACTTCCAGTAGCCGCCGCCCAGCGGCAGGAAATAGCTCTTCAGCCCGTCTGCGTCCTGCGTCCCCAGACGGCTGTTGAAGAGGGTACGTTCGTAGTAGTCCATGGCGCGGGGGTCAGCGGTCCAGCCGAAGATGTGCCGGGTCAATTTCAACATGTTATAACTGCAACAACATTCCTCCGTATTCTGGCCGAGTTCGCTCGCCAGCTTGCCGGGCTCTGTGCGCCAGAACTCTTCAAAGCTCGTGCCGCCCGTGCAATAGGCGCGCGCGCCGGTCACTTCCTCCCAAAAGAAAGAAGCGATTTCACGGAAGCGAGGCTCCTCCGTGAGTTCATACCGGCGGGCGGCCCCCGTCATCTTGGGGATGTTCGTGTTCGCGTGCAGGCCTTTCAGCTCATCCCGGTGTGCCGCCAGGGGATCAAACACTCTCTTATGGTAGAAACGGTCGCCCAACTCGAGGTAGTGCGAATTGCCCGTCAAGGCGTAGAGGTTATAGAGTACCTCGTTCGTGCCGCCGAACTCCGTTTCCATCACCCGCTGCATCTGCTCGTCGCTGAGCGGTTGGGCCCAGCGCCCGATCCAGTTGGCCATGCCTTCGGCGACTTCGAGGGCTTGTTCGTTTCCGCAATGGACGTACATATCCAGAAGGCCTGCCATGATTTTGTGCAGGGTGTAAAAGGGAGCCCACACCTTCTTGCCGTCGCGCAGCCGGTCGAAAAACTCTTTTGGAAACGCGCTCAGGTAACCATCTCCATCCGCCCGCTGGCACTTGGCGAGTTCTGCCACCATGCCGTTTGCCCTGGCTTTCAATTCATCGTCGCCGACGCCGGCGTGCATGAGCGCGCACGCTGATAGGTAATGGCCACCCGTGAAGTGTCCCCGAAGCTCGCAGTCGGGCTTCTCCCATCCTCCCAAAGGCTCTGCCGAAGAGGGCAGGCCGGCATTCAGACGGAAGGTGTGAAGGAGCCTGTCAGGAGGCAGCGACAGCAGGTAGCGCCGATTGGCCTCCATCGCCTCTTTGAATGGCCCATTTTTCAGCCGAACCTGCGTCATCGGGAAAGGCCTAACTTTCCATGCGCTCTTCTCCAAGCTCAGCAGGCGCTCTTCCCTGTTGGCGTTGTCCCCTGTGGTGCTGCGAGGAGCGCTGCCGAATACCGAGTTCGGCAGGAGCACTCCACCCGCCACAGTCGCGGCCGTCGATACAAACTGCCTTCGTGTTATTGCACCGTTAGATCTCATAAGGAACTCCTCCCCCGGCGAATCCTGTTGAAAGAGACGCGCAAGCCGTCCAGACCAGCGAACTCGATGGAGGAATGACCCTCCACCGCTCAATCAGCCATCGTCAATCGTCAATCGGCAATTCCAGTCGTCCTCGGCCAAACGATTATCGCAGGGATCCTTCGGCAGAGACGAAGAATTTCGCAAGAAGTACTACGTCTGCGGCTCGTCGCCCGTGGGCGGGTGCCCCTTGTAATTGCCGTAGGCATGGAGCGCCGCCCGCTTAGCCTCCGGCACGAACTTATCCCACTCAGTTACCGGCTTGATTTCTTCCACAGGAGAGGCGGCGTGGAAATGAATGGTCACGATCTCCAGCGGCCGCACCGGGAAGCGATAAGTAGGGCCACTGCCCGCCAGAGGCTTGGGATTCCTGCCCCGCAGGTCGGTCAGGGCCGCCCCTCGATGCGGCAAGCTCATCGTCACTTCCGCAGTTCCCGGCAAGCCCAGGCACTCGGTGAGGCGCATCTCAATGTCCTTGCCCTCCCGACGGACCACCTCGAGGATGACGTTGCCTGAGGTGTGAACGAATGACTTCGCCGCCATCGCTTTTCTGCCTGCCACAAGCACCGGAGGACAATTGTATTCCCAGGCCATCTGGGGAATCCTGGCTTGATCCCAGGGGCCTTCGTGCACAACCAGAGCATATTCCAGATGGTGTTTGCCTTTGCCACTTAGCCAAGCGTTGGGATATCCCAAATACTTGTCCGTGGCGTTCAGCAGGTAAATGATGGGCGTCCTTTCGTTGAGCTCCCGGCCTGTGAGTCCCCGGTCGAGGATCGCAACTCCTCCCCCGCCGGCCAGGCTGTAGTGACTCCAGCGCACTGCCGGCACGATGCCCTTTGTCCAGCCCACCAAATCGGGATTCGGCTTGGCCCAAGCCCCATGGGAGAAACCGCAAGGAATGCCTCGCCGGACCTCCTCGATGTCTTGAGCCAGCGGGAATTCGGAAACCACCACCGTGATATTCGGAATATCCTGGACCTCCGTTTCAAAGTCGATGCGCGGGAAGTCATTGTAGAATCGCATTACTCGCCGGCTCGGTGCCCCGCCGCAAAACTCGCCCGCCACCTCCACCGTGGTGGCCAGAGGTCCGCTGCTGACGGTTATCGTCGGCTTGAAATCGCTCGAGGAAGCCAGCCGAGTACGGTCGGGGCGCCAAGTCATAAAGTTGCCGTAGTCATCTTCCTTCTGCTCCTTGGGCTTTTCGGCCACGATGACGTTGGCAGGCCCGCCCAGAATTTCCCGGCCGGAGGGCTTCAGCTTCAGGCTCACCAAGGCCCCGGTTTTCGGGTCGATCCGCGCCGTGTAGTGGCGTGTTTCGATGCTTTCGGGGAGTTCGATCTTCTTCGAGGTCTCCGGGCTCTTGGATTCGAGCCCGACTCCTGCCACTCCCACGGAGGGCAGGCGGAGACTGCACAGCGCCTTGCCCGCGGCAGCCGTCTCGCAAACGGCTCCCGCAGGACCCTTCCCCTCCGGCAATTCCAGCACCACGGGATCGTTCCGCTCCCAGTTGAGCGGGTTGAACAGCGCCACCGCCTCTCCTTCCGGACTAATCGAGCTCAACGCCGCAGTATGAACTTTCTTGTTTCTCGTTTCCACGTATTCCATGCGGTCGCGGACATCCCAGGAATTCTCGCTCTCATAAACCATGCCACCGGCGGAACCCCAAAGTGTGTTGCGGTCCATGTTCAGCAGCATCAGGATCCAAGACTCGTAGAGGGCTTGGGTCGGGTACGCAAACCCGGAACGGAGGCTGGCGATGGTGGATATGGTTTCGGCCGCCTGTAATCCGTGCTCATTTGTTCGATAGGAGGTCTTGACGCGGGGACATTCGATCCAGAAGGCGTCGAACGTATATCCCGTTCCTCCTTTCATGGTCGGGATCTTGATTTGGCCGGATTTGATTCCAGGCAGAATCGCATCCAGGTAATCACTGACGACGGCGATGTGGATTTTGGTCTGGGGAAAGACCTGATTCCACTCCTCGAGGAATTCCTTCGGGTATTCTTTCCTTAAGGGGGCCTGGCTGTAATCCCCACTCCCCGCCAGAACCAACACGGGAGCGCCTTCCGGCGTTTTCTTCGCCCATTCCGCCAGTTCCTCCTCGAGTTTCCGCAGCTCGTCCGTGCTCAGCCGACCTTTCGTGGTGAAAAGCGAGCTGAAAGAAGCATAGCCGTCCGGGCACAGAGCCAGAATGCGCGACCCGTCCGCCGACTCGGCCCAGTGAATGGTGCTGTCCGTCTTGTTCATGCGCTCGTAAACCATTGCCTCCAGGCCCAGACCCGAGGAGATCTGCCCCATCTGGTCATGGAGTCCGCAAGTGTCGATCACCCACATAAGGCGCGGGTGAATTCCCATGATCTGCTCCTGCCAGCGCAGGCCTTCCACACCTTCCTTCAGGAGAGCCTCGCCGCCCGCGAGACTGACCGTCATCTCCAGGAAATTGGCGTTGACCAGCTCCACGCGGCCTTCCTTCGCTCTCTGCTTGATCTCCTCAATCCGCTGCGGCTGGAAGTTCATAATGGCTATCATATTATTGACTTCAGAGAGTGCGAACTTGTAATTGGGATCGTCGCGCACTCGATCGAGATGGTCCAGATAGGTGTTGGCGCAATAAACGCGTTCCTTGGAAAAAGTGGTCAGCCACCCGCAACTGGCCGGATGGAAATTAGGCACAATGAAGGCTTCCTTGGGTGCATTTTCGGGAAGCGCGGGCTTACGGCTTCTGCAACCCAAGCCCACGCTGGCCACGGCGCTTCCCGCCAACCCTCCCAAAAACTCCCGCCGGCTAACGGAAATCCGAGATGATTTCTTGCTCATAGGTATCCTCCCCTGTCAATCGGCAATCGAAAATCGACAATTCCAGCCATGCTGGGCCGAGCCGTGCTCGCAGAGATTCTTCGCAAGACACGAAGAATTTCGGAAATAGTACTCCAGCGCTGCTGTTGGCCACAACCAAAACGCGACTCTCTGTGTTGAGGCCCTTCTGACCACGGAGGGCACGGAGGCGCTAACGACACGAGGAAAAATCTTCGCGCCGCGACAAGAAGATGGAAACTGGTGGTTCAGGGAAATGCCTCAGGACTCTTTCTTCGCTATTTCTAACTGCAACTGAAAAATCGAGGTAGAGAGCTCCACTCAGCAGCATCCGCTCTCTGCCCCCTCAAACTGAGGTCAGACCATATCAAGTCGTTCCAACACTTGTCAACGGCCTGCCAGGGTAGCGACCACTTCGCTGTCTTGCGTCGCTTTTCCCAGGCCCCTGCATCGTCTCAAGGCTTCAGGACCGATGCGAACTCCCTGGGAGAAATAATGTTCACGTTCTTGTACTTATGAAGATCAAGGAGATCGCCGACATCGCCGGTCACGAGGTAATCAGCTCTGCCACCAACGGCCGTCGCAAGAAACTTGTCATCATCAGGATCGCTGCACACTCTCACCTCCGGGAGGTCGATCACAAGTTCTGCGACTTCCCACGGTATAAGAGACACATCGAAAATACGCTCGCCCAACCCGTACCGATCGCGAATGCGCGGGCGGTTTAAGACCTCGATGATCTCCTCGTTGATCGGCGGGCTGGATACCAAGGTGAACCGCTTTGGCCGGAGGGCTCTGAGAATGGCCGCAGGCTCGCCCTTAGGGTTGATTAGACCGGACACATATACGTTGGTGTCAAGTACGGCCCGGGGCTTACCGGCCATGCCGGACCTCAGAAATAGCCCTTAAGATTTCTGACTGTAGTTGTTTGGGCTTGACCCTCCGATTCTGTTCCCATATTTCTTCAATCGCTTTCCAGGGGTCGTACTTCCTAAGGGCTTTCCGGGCAACGATCGCTTCCAGGCAGAGCTGGTTGATGGAACGGCCGCTTTCAAACGCTTCGCGTGCCAACTCCTTGTGCAGATTGGATGACACCCGGATGAGAATCCTGCCGGCGTAGTTCCGCATGCGAATCACCTCTCCGGAATGATATCATACTATCATCGTAGCAATCTGCGCATCGGGAAGCCCTAGCCCGCACTTCTCACCACGGGTCCGGAACGGCGGGGCTCCAGCCCCGCCCGTGGAGTTTCTACATTTTTGCTGAGATTTTCTGGCTTGCGCAACTTGCCCTCTCCCCCTTGGGGGAGAGGGCGGACCGCCGCCGGCGCTTTCACCAGCCCGTCAGCCGACGGGGACGGGTGAGGGGTCGGTTGCACGCTGAGAAGGGGGCCAGGGGGTGGTGAGCGCGCATGGCCTGTAAATGGTTAAGTGGGACGCGACACTAGCCGTTTAGAACGATTGGCCAATCGTATTGATTCGTATAAAATGTCTTACTTGAGCCGTATTGATGAGAGAGGGTCTATGGAACTTCTCCACGTCCCGGAAGCTGCGCGGGAGTTGGGCGTGAGCTATCCGACTTTGAAGCAATGGATCTACAAGCGCAAGATCAGGACCGTGATGACGCCAGGGGGCCATCATCGCGTGCCGCGCTCGGAGGTTGACCGCCTGCTTTTTCAAAGAGGCGAGCGGTGGCACGGCGGAAAGGCCGGTTCTGCGGCTCAGCCTGCGCCCGCCGCGCCGGTTTCAGGTGTGGGGGCGGGGCTCGAGCACGTGATTAGCGGGCGAAATCAGTTGGTAGGACGCATCATCAAGCTCCAAACGGTTGGCCTGCTGACCAAGGTGGTGCTGGATGTGGGAGGGCAATCCATCACCTCCATCATTACCAGCGACGCCTCCCGGGACCTTGACCTGAGAGTGGGAGAGACGGCGGCGGCGCTTATCAAAGCTACCGAAGTGATGATCATCCGGCCCCTCCAGAGGAGGCCTTGAGCCTTGGGCGTTGCAGCTAACGTGGAGGCACGAGGCATCCGGTGGCCCTTGACGCGGTGGGATGTGGGCGGGGCGTTCGGCGACATCGGGGTGCTGTTTCCAATCGCGATTGCCCTCATTTCCCTGAATCACGTGAATCCCACTGCGGTGTTTCTTGCTGCCGGCGTCACTTATGTTTTGGCGGGCCGCTATTTCCAAATCCCGATGGCCGTTCAGCCTTTCAAGGCGGTCGCGGCGATTGCCCTGGCCATGGCGCTTCCCCCCTCGTCGATCGCCAGCGCCGGGCTCCTCATGGGAGCGCTGCTCACGTTCGTCGGGCTTACCAACCTCGCCACATGGCTTGCGAAGCTGTTCACCCTCCCCATTGTCAGGGGCATTCAATTGGGTCTCGGCCTCTTGCTGGCGCGTGAAGGCTTGCGACTGATGTTAAGCCCGCGCTCCACGCTGGTTTTGGCGGCAGGCCGGACGATCGCCCCTTGGGAAATCGGGCTTTTTGGAGCCCTTCTTTTGCTGGCGTTTCGAGGCTCACATCGGCTTCCGGCTGCTTTGGTCCTACTGACGGCAGGGATCACGCTTGGTCTCATGAGCCAATGGACCAACCTTCCTGCGCTCGGCTGGGGGCCACTGCCTCTCCCTCTCCTGCACCCACGTCTTGCTGAACTTCGACGCGTTTTGACATTGCTCATGGTTCCACAATTCGCGTTGACCTTTGGAAACTCCATCGTGGCAACCGAGAACACAGCCCGGATTCTCTATGGGACACAGGCTCGCCGCGTCACGGTGCGCGGACTGTGCATCAGCATTGGCCTCATAAATCTGCTCAGCGGGATGATTCAGGCTCCCCCACTCTGCCACGGCTCGGGAGGGGTCACCGCACATTACCAATTTGGCGCGCGGAATCCGAGGTCCAGTTACGTTATCGGCGTGGTTTGCATTCTCCTGGCGTTGTTTGGCCGGGCTGCCGTGGGCGTTTTGAAACTGATCCCCGCCGCCGTCCTGGGAGTGTTGCTGGTTTACGTGGGAATCCAACATGCGGCTTATTTGCGCGACATCCTTAGGCGCCCGCCGCTCCTCGTCATTGCCGCGTGCGTGGGAGTGGTTTCGCTCCTGACTACCAACCTAATGTGGGGTTTCCTGACTGGATTTCTTTTGCAGGGCATCCTGTTGATGATTCACCCTGCTGCCAAGCAGAAAAGTCTGGCGTAATCGACCCTAAACGTGTATACTGGACAGACTTGATCAGTTTTTGTGACCGACAACCGGAGAAGTAGGGTGGCCACAAAATCATTTGGTTTGTGGCTGTTTTGCTTTTGGCGTTTGGTTGCGAGAGCAGAACAAGAGAATCTACAGAATTAAAAGGAACAACGAAACATATGCAGAAGGAACAAGGCAAGGTAAAGTGGTTCAACAACGCGAAGGGCTATGGTTTTATCCAACGCGCTTCCGGTGATGATGTTTTCGTTCATCACTCCGCCATCCAGGCAACTGGATTCAAATCGCTCAACGAGGGAGATTCCGTGGAGTTCACGGTCACGAAGGGGCCCAAGGGTTTGCAAGCTGAAAACGTCGTAAAGGTATAACTTTTCGGGCGACTCCCGGCCGGCGAGAGTCGCCCGACTTTGGAGGTACCCAGCGCAGTGAGCGTGCTTATCCAATACACCGGGTTTCAACTAAAGCCCCGCGGCAGGGATTATTGCTACCGGGTTGTGGCCTTGAAATCTGAAGACCGGGAATTCACGCTGACCATCTCAAACCGGGCCTTTGAGGAAAGGCACTTCCCTTACCAGGATGGGGCCGCACTCTGCTATCAGAAGCTTCAGAAAGAACTCTTCGCGGAAACCGCCGAATTTCCACTCCAGCACCATCTCACAATCTCAGATCAAGATCTCGACGACTACCTCGCGAAGTATCGCCCCGCCAGAAAGCGCTCCTGGTAGCTCCAGGAAGCCCCCCCGTGGTGGAACTATGAATAGTGAATGTAGAGAATGCGCGTCCCCGTCGCACTTACAATTCACTATTTAGTATTCACTATTTACCATTCTCAGGTCCCACCTTGATTAACACGGCGCCGTGTCTCGGCACCTGGGCGGTATATTTCTCGGCCATAGTGCCCAGATCTCTCCGAGCCCAGAGGTCGCGGACTTGAGCGGAATGGCCAACTCCAAGCGCCGCGAACCTGACTGAAATGGGCAGCCCTGACACGCTCCGATTGAAAAGCCCCACCGCCTTACTGCCATCCGCAAGCGGCTTCATCCAGACCTCCAGGGGACCCTCTTGCCATACTCGATGCCCCTGGACACCGAGGGGGTCCTGATCCACGGCGATCACCTCCGGATTGGTCAGAATCTCCAGCGTTTCCTGCGTCATTCTGGTAAGGTCATTTCCGGCGAGCAAAGGGGCAGCCAGAATGCACCACAAGGTCATCTGGGTGCGCCCTTCATCGTTGTTCAGCTTGCCGATCCCGATTTGGAGAATGTCCGGATCGTTCCAATGTCCCGGTCCCACGAATTTCTCAAGCCCATTGTGCTGGAACCCGAACAGCGAAACCCTGTCGTAATCACCTCCAATGTCATCTGTGGTGCGCCACATGTTGCCGCCAACTTCCGGCCCCCACCGCCAGACGGCTTCCAGGCCGTACTGGCACAGGCTATAAACCATGGGGCGCCCGGTGCGCCGGAGGGCTTCATACATCTTGCGATAGGCCCCCCGCATCTCCTCGGGTTTGTAGACCTCACCCCCGCTGCACCAATCGTACTTTACGAAGTCCACTCCCCACTCGGCGTAGCTGCGTGCGTCCTGCTCCTCGTGCCGATAGCTGCCCTCGTATTGTCCGCAGGTTTTCGGCCCCGGCGACGAATAGATGCCAAACTTCAGGCCTTTGCTGTGGATGTAGTCGCCCAGGGCCTTCATATCAGGGAAACGCTCATTAGGGTGAATGAATCCTTTTTCATCGCGCTTACCCTGCCAACAATCATCAATATTTACGTATATGTAACCGGCGGCTTTCATTCCGGTGTTCACAAGGGCATCGGCGTTTGCTCGAATGATGCTGTCGGTGACCCTGCATTCATATTGGTACCAGTCGTTCCAGCCCATGGGCGGCTTTCGGGCGAGTAGGTTATCGTCGGCGGCTGGGGCGTGGCTCGCCCCGCCGAGCACCAATGCCGCACACACGGCTCCATACAGCCAGCGCGCAAAAGTTCGTTTCATAGAATCACCTCGGTTGACTGGCTGAGACTAGGCCAGCCAGGGGCGTGCTCGGTCCAAGGTTTCAGCCAGGACCTTCTTGGCAATCACCACATCTTCGGCAATGTGGAAATCAAACATGCCGGCGCAGATGAAGTCGGCGCCGCCCTGGAAGGCAAACCGGAAGGCCTTTTCCGGGGGGATCGCTCCCGCCGCCATCACCTTAAAGGCAATCCAGGGCTTCTGGAACCGGGCCATCAACTCGCGGGTTGCCTCGGGCTTGATATCCCAGATGTTGTCGTGATTGTCGGGACTGCGCGCATCCACGTTGAACTCAATGCGCTGCGCTCGAGGCGTGGCGGACCAGTATTCGTCCGCGTGGTAAGTCTTCATGAAGAAATCGGGCTGCATACCCGCCTTCATGCAAGTCTTGGGAGTTTCCACTGAATGAGCCCCCAGGCCGGATGGCAGCCCTGACTGCTTCATCAGTTCCAGGGCCTCACCCAGCTCGTCCAGCAGGCCCCGGTGGACGAAGGAATCGGTAACCCCGCCTTGGATGTAAAGAGCGTTTGGCTCGTTGTCGAGGACCTGCTTGAGGTTCTCCTTCAGGTCGGCCAGGCGGATTTCGTAGTAATATTTGCGGGGATGAACCTCCGAGATCCATTGAATCTTGCCGCCCCGTTCCTTGCGGTACCGCTTCATGAGCCGCACCGGTTTTTCGAAGGGGTCGGAAAGCACCGTGTTGATGCCTTGTTCTTCGCATAATTGCCAGGTGTTCAAGACCCGCTCGTCCGTCTCGTACTCCTGCATCAGGCGGCCCACATATTTCAAATCGCGAGAATGCGAGAACCCGCTCACCTGGTTGCAGCCCAGGAACAGGCGTGTCACATTGAGATTCCCCAGCTTGCCAGTAGGAAGGCCCTTATGAAAGGTTTGGGGCATGGTGATGGTTGAGGCCCCGGGCGGCGTCGCCAAGAGTTGCTTTTCTCCGCAATTCAGCGCGGCGGCGCTCCCCAGGGCGGCCAGCGCCGAGGTTTTCAGGAAGTCGCGACGGTTATGAAGATCGGACATAGTAAACCTCCAAAGACTTCGGGTGAATGAAAGACGCAAAATAAACCCGCACTACCCGCTACGGCGAATTAATTGCCTCCTTCACGCAATCAACTCCCCATGCGTCCCCGCCAGCCTATCAGGATTCTGTTCTCGCTTCAACGCTTTCCTGCACGCTTTCCCGCAGCCTGATTCAGGAAGATGCGAATCTCACAACGGATTGTCGGTACTCTGGGTGACCGTCAGAAGTATCCATGGTGCGGGGGGATACTAACGGGCTTGCGCCTGCCAGCGTCGAGAGGCGCAGGTTGTTCGGCATGTCGCGAGCCTACTTTTCCGCCCGCAGAAGTGCAAAAAGCCCTTCCTTGGGGACGAACATTGCTACGTAGGGATCTTCGCCGCCCGCGCTCGCTCATCCTCGGCCAAGGGATGAGGGCAGAAATTGTTTGCCAGAAACAAAGAGTTTCGGAAGTGGTGCTACGGCGGCATCACTTGGCGGTTAGAGAGGAGTCTGGACGGAGGCTGCCACGCTTCAGTAGCCTGCTTCGGTAATCGCTCGGGTATCCACCTGGGCCGCGTACTTGCGGACGACGGTCCCAGTCTCGCTGGCCTTGCCGATGACTACGAAGACTAGGTTGTCGAGCGGGAAGTATTGGTGAATCACGCGCTGGGCGTCGGCCAGCGTCATGGCATCGATCTGGGCGTAGAGGTCATTAATCTCGCGTTCGTCGAGGCCGTAAAACTCCAGTTGCGCCAGTTGCGAAGCGAGTTGGCCCGAGGTTTCGAGGGTGCGCGGCAACTGGCCTTTGAGGTAGTTTTTCGCCGAGTCCAGCGCTTCCTGAGTGACTCCCTTTTCATGCAGACTCTGGATGACCTGGAGAGTCATGTCCATGGCTTTCTCAGTGGTGGCGGTGCGGGTGTAAGTGGTAATGAGGAAGGGGCCGCGCGCTTTGCGCTGCTCAAAGCGAGAAGAGGCGCCGTAGGTCAGGCCGGATTTGATGCGCAGCTCACTGTTGAGCATCGAGGTGAAGCGTCCGCCGAACAAGGTATTCACCACCCGGATGTAAACCCGGTCAGGATTGGTGCGCGTGACACCGATGTTCCCGATACAGAAATAGGTCTGCGTAGCATCCGGCTTATCGACCAGGAGCAGCCTTTTGCCCTGCACGTCCGCCCAGTCGGGGACGGAAATGGCCGGCGCCGGCTTCGGGGGCCAGGGCCCGAACTTCTCCAAGAGCATCTTTTCCACTTCGGAAGAATCAAAATCCCCCACCACGGCCAGGATTATGTTCCCCGGTGTGTAATAAGCCCGGTAGAACTTCACGATGGCGTCGCGGGTGATGGTGGGCAGCGATTTCTCGTCGCCGTTGCCGGGCCGCGCGTAAGGATGCGGCCCATAAAGGCAGGCATTGAAGTAGAGCGGAAGGACGGCAAGTGCCTGATCCTTGGCGGCCTTGATGCCGTCCCGGCGCTGCTGGATGAGCTTCTCCACTTCCTCCTGCGGGAAGGTGGGATGAAGCAGCGCGTCGGCCAGCAGGTCCGCCCCGGTAGTGATGTCCTTCTTCATAAATTCCGCTGAAATAGTGGCATACTCGGCCGCTACGCTGGTACGGAATTGGCCGCCGATGAAATCCAGCGCGGCAGAAAACTGGTCGGCGCTACGCGTCTTGGTGCCCTTGCGCAGTAGCTCCGCAGTGATGGAGGCAACGCCTTCCTGCCCGGACGGGTCCGCAATGGGGCCGGCGTTGACGAGTGCCTGGAAGCTGATCAGCGGTACTTGGTGGCGTTCCATCAGCAGGAGTGTCATGCCATTGGGCAGCTTGAGCTTCTTGTATGGGGGTAACTTTAAGCCGCTGTTTTGCGCCGGCAGCGCGCTGGTCGTCGTCGCTACCGCGATCATGGCCATCAGCAGGAATCGCTTCATCGGCTTTCTCCCGTCCTACGGTTTCGCCGCATTAGCTTTCGCGGGCTCGTTCTTCTCCGGCGCCAGCGTAGCCACGGTGCTGTTGTTCTCACCGAAATACTTCTGCGCCACGCGCCGTATATCTTCCTTCGTGACTTTGTTGTACTCTTCCGCGGCAGTGAAGAGTTTGTGGTAATCTCCCAGGAAAACTTCGTATGAGCCTAGGGTGTTGGCGCGTCCGTTGATGCTCTCCATGTCCCTGTAGAAGTCTGCTAGGGTAATGTTTTTCGCCTTCTGGAGTTCCTCAGCGCTGAGGGGTTCGGCCTTCAGTTTTTCCAGCTCCTGGTAAACAGCCCTTTCCACGGCCTGGAGATCGACGCCCGCCTTGGGCTGTAGCGTCAGCACGAACAAAGTAGGGTCAAACGAAAGGTCGAACCCACCGTTTACGGAAATCGCCAGCCGATCCTTGTCCACCAAGCGCTGGTAGAGCCGCGAGCTCTGGCCCGAGAGCAGCACGGCTTGGAATAAATTGAGCGGGTAAAAATCCGGGCTGGCGCTTTCAGGAATGTGGTAAGCGATCATGAGCAGGGGAAGTTGCGCGAATTTTTTTACCACCAGGCGGCGCTCTCCAAGCTGTTCCGGCTCGCGGGTGGTGACTTTGGGCGGCGGGTCGTGGGAGGGAATGGGCTCGAGGTATTTATCCGCTCGATTGAAGATTTCCTCCGCCGTGATGTCGCCCACCACCACCATGGTGGCATTGCTCGGGGAATAGCCCATCTCGAAATGGCGCCGGAGGTCTTCCATCTTCCAGTTCTCGATGTCCACCATCCAGCCCACGACGGGCCAATGGTAAGGATGAGCGATGAACGCCATGGCCCAGAGTTGCTCGTCGAGAATGCCGAAGTTGCTGTTGTCCACGCTGGTGCGACGCTCGGAGGCCACCACCCCGCGCTCGGAGGCGATCATCTTGGGGTCGAAGCTGAGATCGCGGATGCGGTCGCTTTCGAGATCAAAGATCTCTTCCAGCGCGGCGGGGGGAAACCAGTCCTGGTAAACGGTCACGTCACGGCTGGTGTAGGCGTTGTTGGACCCCCCGGCCGCTTCCATCACCCGGTCAAATTCACCCGGGCCGTGTTTCTTGGCCCCGTTGAACATCATGTGCTCGAAGAAGTGCGAAAGCCCCGTGGTCCCGGGCCTTTCGTTACGCGACCCGACGCGGTAAAAGGTGTACAGCGCCACGTTCGGAATCGAGTGGTCTTCCTGCACCAGGATCTTCATCCCGTTCTTGAGGGTATGGGTTCTTACCTCGAAAGTCTGCGCCGGGACTCGGACGGCCCAGCCCCCCAGGCAGACGATCAGAAGGAATAGACGAACAGCTCTCCGCCTCATGCTCAGCGCTCCCTTTGCCATGTTCGCTACGCAGTCAGGCACGGGAATCGCACTTAACGACAGTTCTGTTTTGATTCCCGGCAGACCGGTAATATACACCAATTTCCAGCAACCTCCCAATCTGGTATCATCGTTTTCACTGGGGCATTCAAAGCGGAAAAGGAGGCGTTATGGAATTTGAGCATCGCGTCGCGATTGTGACGGGTGGCACAGGCGCATTAGGAAGTTCCGTGGCTTTGGACCTGTTGCGGTCTGGGGCCCGCGTCGTGGTTACGTACCGGTCCGAGAAGGAATGGGCCGCACTGGAAGGCCGGGCAGGCGAGCACCTTGGGAATCTCACCGGCGCGAAAGTGGATCTGATGCAGGCCCCTGAAGTCGAACGCCTGGTGGCAGATGTCTTGTCGAAGTGGCAGCGCATCGATCACCTGGTGGCGGTGGCCGGTGGCTTCGCGGCCGGCAAGAGCTTCGAGACCGATGACCAGACCTGGGATCATATGCTCAACCTGAACCTCCGCTCCCTCATATTCTGTTTACGTTCCATCGTCCCGGTCATGATTCGTCAAAACTTTGGAAGAATCGTGACAGTCTCGAGCGGGTCAATCCTACGCGGAGGCGGGGCCGGCATTGCCGCATATGCCGTTTCCAAAGGGGCGGTTCGCCAGCTCAGCGAAATCCTTGCAGACGAACTCAAGGCGTACGACATCCACGTTCACTGCATCCTGCCGGGAACAATGGATACTGAGGCCAATCGCCTCGCCATGCCCAAGGCGGACTTCTCCAAGTGGGTGAAAACTGAGGAGGTGGCGCGCCTTATCCATTTTCTCCTCAACGACGACTCTTGCGCGGTACGCTCCGCCGTTGTGCCCGTGCTCGGGTGACGGACAACTCTCACGATCATCCTTCACCCTAATTCGCCGATAACAGACCGGGTCCGGCGGGGAAGGTAGTGTCGGAGGCGCTGAATGCGTTGACAGAGGCGGAGTTAGAAGTGCGGAAAGATTTTGCAGGGAGTAA